>Ga0308010_1000200_pt1 | contig 51460 bp, 40 predicted proteins | sample Neamet129_FD_202368 | JGI IMG/M metagenome (GOLD analysis project Ga0308010, IMG submission 202368) | Marine microbial communities from water near the shore, Antarctic Ocean - #129 | ecosystem: Environmental > Aquatic > Marine > Unclassified | place: Southern Ocean | collected 2014-07-24 | reverse complement strand
AAGTCTGGAGTGTCCATGGTATCCACCTGTTTCGTTTAGGTGCACACCATCCGGGTCCGCACTCTTCACTTCACATGTTGCCCGGTCACGCCGGCTTCGACAAGAACGGCCTTCGTCGGACTATTACGTACAAGGTCATACGCCGTATTGCTCTGTGGGAGGGGCGTCTGAGCCGCGGCCGACTGATGGACGTCCTGGGCCTCAGCGGCATTCGGGTAAGCCAGCTCCTCAGGGAGATCCGAGAAGACGCCCCACACTGGTTTGAATGGGATAGCAAGAGCAAGTCCTATTACGTCACCGACGACGCTTACCGGGAGACCAATGCTGAGCTCAAGGCTGGAAAGTCTGACCTAAGTCTGGCGGCATACTTGGCGGAGGCGGATATTCATGCGGACCTCGACCCTGGCGCGGGCCAGGTCACGGTGGCTCCCTGGAGCTTCTCCCACGTGAACTCACACGTTTTCTCGCGCACCCGTTTGGCCATTGAGCAGGGCACGCGATTGAAGTTGGAATACCGCTCCATGCGCACGCCCGAGCCACACCAGCGAACCGTGGAGCCGCACAGCCTAGTCCAGGCCGGCCGGCGCTGGCACATGCGCGGCTATTGTCTGGAGACAGGTGACTACCGGGACTTCGTGTTGGGACGCATCGCGAAGATCTCCATGCTCGAACACAAAACCGAGACTTCGTCAGCTGAAGACGCCAAATGGTCTGCCGTGGTGAAAGTGCGCATCCAAGCGCATCCCAAGCTGACGCCTGGGCAGCAGGATCTTGTTCGAAGCGAGTATTTTGATGGGACTGCGGCACGTGTGCATTCCTGCCGCGGCGCCTTGCTACCTTACCTCGTTCAAGAGTTAAGGCTTGCCCTGGACGTATCCAAGGAATTGCCGCCTGAGTACCAGATGGCTGTCGAAAACGTCAATGAGGTGCGCAAATGGCTGTTCCCAGCGTAGCGCCCGCTTCGATTGCTCTCTTCCAGCGCATTCCAGATCGGCTCTTCGGTCCGCTGGCATCGCCAAACCGGCACGGATACTGGTCGCTGCTGTGCCATTTACACCGCAGGCGCTTTGGTCCCGACGCGCCGCTACCGCCCAGCCATGGTTTCCTGCAGCGAGAGATCACCCAGGAGATCGAGGACCACCTCAAATACGCCGACGAATGGCAGCCTGAGTCCGACGATCAGCCCGACACGCCCCTGAACATCCGAGCCATCGGCATCTTCAACCGCTTGGTAGAGACGGGCTGGTTGCGCTTGGAGAAATACGGGATCGAGAAGACCGTCAACATGGCGCCGGCCGTGGGCCAAGTGCTGACTCAACTGATCAACTTCGCCGAGACGGGCCCGGTGTTCGTTTCCGGAAAGATCCGCGCGATCGATGCCGCCGTGGCCCAGGTGCACAAGGGCGAAGCCAGCGGCGACCTGCTGCGGGAGGCGGCCGAGCAGTGCCGCAACCTGTTGGTCTACATCCGTAATACCGGCACCAATGTGCGCGACCTAATGGCGGCCATAGGCGCGCAGCCGACCACGGCCCAGTATGTTCGCTCTTTTTTTACCTCGTATATCCAAGAAGTTTTTATTGGGGACTACCAGGAACTGCGCACCCGAGAGCACCCCTTGTCCAAGCGCCAACAGATCCTGGACGCCGTCACAGACATCGACACCCAGCCAGAGCAGCGCAGTCGCTTGCTGGACTGGTATGTGAATCGCCTCTCCAGTGGGGATGATAAAAAAGGCCAGGCCGCCTTCCAGCGCGACCTGCAGCGCCTCTATGAACTTGACCGGATCGAGGAGTACCTGGAGCGTCTGGACGAAGAGATCCGTGTTGCCAACCGGCGCGCGCTGGCCTTCCTGGAATACAAGCTGCGCGCCATACGCCCCATCGACAACCTGCTCCGGCAGACCATGGACCGGTTGATTGCCCATCCTGACATCGATGTCGCCCCCGTCTTTCCGCCGGATGCCCTGATGGGTGGCGCCCGCCTGGCCCAACCACGCAAGGAGGTGCCGCGGCTGGCGCCCACGCCTTTGCGCCAGGTGATCATCTCCGATCGCACGCGCGCCATTGGTAACCTGGTGCGCCGCGCCCAGGAGCGCCGTTCCATCACGCCCATGAAGCTGCGCGCCTATGCCGAGAAAGTACTGCAGGACACGGCCGCCGCCGGCAGCGACGCCCTGCCTTGCGGGTCCATCGAGGACTTGCGTGCATTCCAGGCCCTGACCAGCGTGGCGATGGTCACCAACTCCCGAATCCCCCGGCTGGAAATGGAAGGCCGGGCTTCGGCCCCGGGCATGGAGTTGCGCTACACCAGCGACGAGGCCGCCGAGCACCCGTATTTGAGCGGCAAGCCATTCACACTCAGCTGGCGCAAACGCCAGACAAAAAACAGGGAGACCAAATGAGCAACCCAGGGGATTGGGAGGATCTGGCCAGCCGGTTGGATGGCATCTATACCGTCGAAGACTTCGAAACTGCCGCCTACCGGCTGGTGGCCGAGCAGGTGATCTACCACTCCGATCGGAGCAGTCGGGTGACCTATGCCATCCTGGACTTCTACGAGCGCGAGTTCGCCAAGGTTCTGGCCCCGCTGGGGGTGTCCCTGTCGATCAACCGGCAGCTGCGCTATGTCACCGCGTTGCCGCAGCACGCCAAGGCCGGTACCGCGACCGTGGCCCAGACGCTGTTTGCCCTGGTGTTGCGCGGCCTGTACGACGAAGGCGTGCGCGCGGGTGGGCTCACAGAAGATGGCGAGATCCTGTGCGACTACATCGAGCTGCAAGAGAAGTTCCACCTGATGACCGGGCGCGACCTGCCAACCCGAGGCGAGCTCGACACACTGCTGCGCTCCGCCAAGCGCTGGGGCATCGCCCGGCGGCTGGAAGACGATGACAGTGGCCATCTCACCCCCCTGCAGGAGCAGTCGGCTGGTGGCGTAGCCATTCGCCCGGCCATCGTCGATGTGCTGGGAGAAACAGCTTTGATGCGGCTGGCGCAGTGGGGAGCTGCCAGGGATGAGGCGCATGCAGATGGCACCGCCGGCGAGCCTGTGGCGATCGAAGACAACCAGGGGATGAACGATGAAGCGGCTTGAGAGCGTCAAACTGGTGCAGTTCCTGCTGTACGAGCAGCAGGAATTCCGCTTGGAAGAAATCACCGGTCTGTTCGGCCGTAATGGCAGTGGCAAGAGTTCGGCGCTCGATGCGGTGCAGATCGCCATGATGGGCGCCAACAAGAACCAGATGCACTTCAATGCCCAGGCCGACAACAAATCGCACCAGCAAAGCAGAACCTTGCGCTCCTACTGCCTCGGTCAGTATGGCGACACCATTGAACAATGCGCGCGGCAGCAAGCCACAACCTACATCACACTGGTCTGGCGCGACACCGAGACCAATGAGCCGGTCTCCATGGGCGTGTGCATTGAGGCTTCTCTGAGCAACGAGGCGGAGAAGGTGCTTGGGCGCTACGTGATCCGCGGCGTTGAGCTGAGCATGTCCGAGCACCTGCAGACGGTGGACGGGGCACCCATGCCCCTGCCCTGGAGCAGTTTCCGCCACCGGTTGCTGGAGCAATCCAAAGTCACTGGTGAGGAACCGCTGTTCGACGATGGCGCGAGCTACGTCAAGCAGGTGCTGTTCATGCTGCGTGGCAAGGCCGGTCCGGCATCCTATGACGCGTTTGCGCGCGCCTTCCGCTTTGCGCTACGCATGAGTTTTTCCAAGTCGGTGGACCAGATCGTGCGCCAGGATGTTCTGGAGGACCGGCCCACCAACATCGCCCGGTTCAAGCAGCTGGTGGAGACCTTCAAGCGGATCAACCTCTTGGTCGAGGGGGTCGAGCAAAAAATCAAACAAGGCCTGGAGGTCAGCAAGAACTTTGATGCTGCACTGGCCGAGGCTCGCAAATCCGCCACGTGGACCGGGCTTCAGGCCTCTGCGGCTTACGAACTGAGCAATGCGGCGCACGAGAAGCTGACGGCCGAGAAATTTGATCAGGAAGTCGTGGTTGAGGAATGCACCCAGGCCAGCACGAAAGCCGATGAAGCGCTGACGGCCTGGACACGCGAAGTGGGTCAACTGTCCGGCCTGCAGCGCGCCCATGCGGACCATGCCGAGAATGCGGGCGCCCAGCAGGACTTGGCGCAGGCGCAAGAAAAATCCACTCGCCGGGAAGAAGAGTTGAAAAAGGAGCTGCGCAACTTCCGGCAGTTGCTCCAAAACGCCAGCTCCAACGACCTGCTGGCCCAGTGGCAGCCGGAACTTGCATTGGCCGCGCAGCGGCTGAGAGATTTCTCGTGGGAGCAGAACCGGGTCGACCAGGACGAGCTTGGGCAAATAATCCAGGACCTTGGAGAAGCGCTGAAGGCCGCTGGTACGCACCTGAATGAGGAGCACGACGTCGTCAAGGAGCAGATCCGCCTCGCCACAGAACGGCTCTCTACGATTGGCCTGGGCATGGAGCGCGCCAACACCAACCGCGCACAGGTCAGCGAACCTACGGCCCGGCTGATGCATGAGTTCGCGGAACACGGATTGCACCCCACCCCCGTCTGTGACCTGGTGAAGGTGACCGATCTCAAATGGCAGCCAGCGATCGAAGCCTACTTGGCCAGGAACGTAGAAGCCATCTTGCTGCGGGACTCGGAGGAAGAACAAAAAGCCTTTGGCATCTACCAGGCCTTGCAGGGCAAACGAACCATCTATGGCGTCAAGATCGTGCGCTCGGACAAAGCGCGACCTGGGCAGGGCCAGCCGGCGGCCGACACGGTTGCCAGCCTGATACAGGGCAGCAACCAAGTGGCTGTGGCCTACCTGCGTGGCAAGCTGGGTAACCTCAAGCGCGCCAATACCGCCCAGGAGGCGTTGCGGGGCGAGCGTACCCTGACCATGGACGGTATGCTGGTGGGGCCCGGCGACTTCGAGCGACTGAGGCTGGTTCCGGAGGCTGACCTGCAGATCGGCGCCGGCGCCAAAGGCCAGGTCGACGGGCTCAGAGCCGAATCCCGTGACTTGAACCGAAAAGTAGCCGACCTTCAAGGACGCCAGGGAGACATTGAGCGGATCCGTCTGGCGGTGCAGAGCTTGTCATCGCCGGAGACCCTGCGCCTTCTGCTTGGCGTTGCGGCCCAGCTGGGCGAGGCGCTCATCGAAAGAGAGCTCGCCCATCAGCGCATTTCGGGTAGCACCAGCGCCGAATATCAGGCTCTGAGTGCTAAGTTAATAGCAGTGCAGGAACGCAAACCGCAGCTGGAAACCGATGCCCGCAATGCCCGTGATGCCGTTGTACGGGCCCAGACGGTACTAGACAGATTGACCAAGGAATGCGCGGCCAAGCTGCTGGAACTCCAGGGCAAGCGGACAGCCCATGAGGCCTGCCGTGGTCATGCAGACTATGACCCAGGCTATGCGTCCGATCGCTGGGACCCGCTATTGGAGCAATACGGCGACAACTACCAGGCCATGGCCGACCACTGCGAATCCCAGTCCAAGCGCTGCAACGCCTCCATGGTGCGTCACCTGGGCCCGGCCCAGACGCTGCTGGGAACCTTTCTGACCGACCACCGCGAAGCCGTCAGCGATGAAGTGACGTCTGACTGGCGTCAAGCCAAGGCCTGGATGGAGCAGCAAGTCACCAGGCTGCAGAACACGGAGCTGCCCCAGTACAAGGATCAAGCCCAAGAGGCCTACCTTGCGTCGCAGAATACCTTCCGGCAGGACGTGGCGCTGGCTCTGCACGCCAACCTCAAATACCAGACCACCACTTTCAAGCGTTTGAACGATGCGCTCAAGGCCTCCCCCGCCTTCACCAATGGGGAGCGGTACCAGTTCCAGGCCAAGATCCGCCCAGACCTGATACCGCTGAAGAAGTTCATCGAGAACATCGCCGACTTCGGCGCCGACGGCGGGCTGTTTGGAGAGCCCGGGGAAATCCCTCCCCAGTTCGCGGAGCTGCTGCGCGAGAAGACCACCACGGGCAATGCCGCGGTCAAAAGTCCGCTGGATGACTACCGGGAGTTTTTCGAGTTCGACATCGAAATTGAGACTGATGATCCGGTCACCGGTGTCACCAAAACCATCGGACACCTGAGCAAGCGCATTGGCCCGGGCTCCGGTGGCGAGCACCGCGCGCCGCTATACGTGATCGCCGGCGCTGCCCTGTCCTCGGCCTACCGCATGGATGAGAACAACCAGGACGGTTTGCGGCTTATCCTGCTGGACGAAGCCTTCGACAAGATGGACACCCCCAACATCGTGGCCACCATGCGTTACCTCGAAAAACTCGGGTTGCAGGTGCTGCTGGCCAGCCCGGGTGAGAATCTGCCCACGCTGACCGCCTTCCTGCACCGCTACTTCGAGATCATGAAAGACGAAACTCGTCATGTGATCCAGGTGGAAGAACGCCGGGTCAGCGAAGCCATGAGAGAGCAGTTCCGCGAGGACATGTGGGAATACCACCCCGAGCTGCTGGAAGCGGAGCTGCTGGCCGTGCGGCAGGAGCCCATTGCACGCCCTGTAGCGAGCCCAGCCTCATGAGCGCCGGCGGCATCGCCAGAGACTTGCTGGCTAAGCTGCTGGACGCCGGCAACAAGCACGCCGCCGGCGCCCGTGCGCGCGCACCGGCACTGACAGCCACGCACTTGAAACCCTACAGTGAATTACGGAGCTGGCAGCATAAGCAGGAATGCGATGAGACGTTTCTGGCCGCGCGCGACGCCGGTGCCGTCACTTTGCAGCGTGACAAGCTGAATCCGAATGACGGACTGTTTCAGCGCATTGCCCTGGTGGACGTGCAGGCGCTCGCCCTGTTTCTGGGTCGCAGAACCTATGCGGACCAGCTGGCCCAGACCGTTTCCGAGTTGGAGCCATTGCAGGCTGAGTTTCCTGTGATTCGGGAGGTGATTGGGTGTTGGACCAGCATGGCCAAGGTGCGGGGCCTGGGCCCGCAGGACACGCGCGCATGGATCGACGCAGCAAAGACCATTCAGGCTTGCGCCACGCGTAGCCAGGACGTGATTGCCGCCCCGGTGCGTGAATTCAGCGCCCGGCTATTTCTCGACAGCAAGCGGATTGAGGCGCTCACCGCCCAGCTTGACGTCCTGCTGAGTGGCAGCGTTGAGGTAACCCCCAGGGCCGCGGCCCAGGTGTGGCAAGAGCTGGGCTTGTTCCGGGAAGAGCATCCCGTGCTGCTGGCCGGCCAGGTGCACATCGCACGCGATCGCTCTACCGGGCTGATTGACGCCCCCTACATGGGGTTGCCAGCTGCGGCCATTCAGGGGGTGGCCAGCAAAGTCACGGAAGTCATCACCATCGAGAACAAGACGACGTTTCACAGTGAGGCGAAGAGGCGTCAGGACGATGAAGCGCTTTTGGTCTACACGGCAGGAATGCCCTCGCCAGCCTGGCGGGCAATGTACGTGCGTCTACTGGAGAGCCTGCCGCCGGCAACCCCCGTTTTACACTGGGGGGACGTCGATGAGGGGGGGTTTCGGATTGCATCCACGATAGCGGCCGTTTGCCAGGCAGCGGGCTTTAAGCTTCAGCCCTATGCGATGTCACCGGACGATGTGCCCACTGCAATGCGACTCAAGGCCTCGGCCCGGACACTTGAGCGCATCTACCACTTCGCTTGCGCAGCCGGCTGGCCCGACCTAGGGCGATCCGTGCTTGAGGCAGGCTTCGTCGCCGAGCAAGAAGCGCTGGATCGAGGTTGAGGCGCTTTTTAAGTAATGCAGCGTCAAGTCATTTCAACATGAAGCGGGCTACCGGGCACTGATTTCACAAAACTCCAAGACAGCAACGGATCAGGTCTAGCGTATGAGCAGCACGCCGCAGAGAAGCGAGCGCTCTTTAGGACGCGCCCGTTGCTTCCCCTGGTCAACCAACTTGTAGGAGGCAAGGGCGCGACTTAAATCTAACAGGCCAGTGCGCTGGGCGAGTCAGCTACCTAACGGCGTCTTCGGGGCCAGGTTACCCTTGCCGTGTCCGGACTTGCCGAACCGCACTGTGCTCGGACGCCCCCCCGGAGGGAAGTAGCCCGGACCTTGCGGCTGTGGCGCCGAGCCCTTGCCACCCATTTTCGCGCCGCCGCCTTTTGCTGCGCTACCATTTTTTGCCATGAGAATGCTCCTAGTGTGCGTCGCCGAGCCCCCGATGGGGACGTTACATGCGACACAATACCAATCCTGCCGATCTTCGGGAGTTGTGACTGAGGAAATATGGAAATTCCGTCGCTTCAACGTGACTTGCCGCTGGGAATCGCCTTACCCGTGCCGTTGTGGAAGGTGACCTTAACCCGCCCGATGCGGATGTACGGGGCGTCCTTGGGCTTGACCCCGCAGATCCCAAGCATGCCTTCGGTGGACGTCATGGCTGCGATCGTTACGGGCCGAAGATCGTTCCTTGCTCTAATTCGGCGCACGTTTGGTGAAACGGACTTCCGTAATCTGCGGAACTATGCGCTCGGAAAGGTCCGGACCTCGCGTGTTCTGGATGGCCTGAAGTCCAAGCACGGTTTAGACAATGGAGAGCTGGAGGCGGTGGCCTCGATCATTCGAGATCCTGCCACGTCTGTATTGGTGCAAATCGCGTCTGTTGCAGAAGGGGTAGCATACCGCTTCGTGTCTTGGGTGCACGCCTGCAAAGTGCCGTGCGTCTGCTGCGGCGGCAACTTGGTTCCCGCCTCCGACTACTGGTGGTCACGTCAGCCATGCGACTTGGGCAGACCTGAGGCTGAACTGATCGACCGCGTGTGCATGGTCACAATCGGTGCGCAATTCTTTCTGAATCTCCAGACAGGCGGACAGCACAGCCCAGCTCTACGGGATCTTGCAAGCCCCGATGGGCATCCGTTCAAGAATTGGCTGAACGCCGTGATGAACCTTGTAAGGGGGGACAATCTGTCGTCGATCCCGGCTCGAATGGGCGCGAGTACCTCTGCGGAAAGCGTCATGAGGTACGGGCGCGGGGAGATGCTGACACCGGAAGCAGTCGAGGAACTGACCAACAATATTCCAAACGCTGCGGCACTCAAGGCGTCCGCACGTACGGCGAGGGCGATCGCGTTCGCCATCGAGTTCCTATCGGCAGCACAGCGGGGAGCCCCGCTCTCAGACGAGGTAGCCCGCAAGATTGTCAGCGCACGGGTGGATCAGATCTTGGCCGACGTAGACCTCATCGTGCGCCATGTTTGCGGGGAGTTGAAGTTCAAAGTGCTACAGGCAAGTGAACTCGATGGGGAGCAGACGCAAGCGGCAAAGTACCCCGTCCTGGTCCAAACCTAATCCGCAGTGAGGAGCGGGGTGATGCGCTGCCCGCCACTCCGAAGGTCGACCGCAGTCACTGAGAGCGTTCGGCAAAAAATTGAGTCGTTCGTTCGACGTTCACACGCTCGCAATAGCCGGCACCCTGCTTCGAAGACATGTCTCCTCTCGGGCCAGTTGCCGCCATTCGCAGTATCCGCTTTGCGAACAGCAAACCGCCGGGCATTAACAGCGTCGCCGCTGCTTTTACAGGTCTCAAATAGCCGCGACAACAATGCCTTGCTGGACAGAGAAAGCGCGTGCATCAAAAATCATCCGCCGTTGCGCGTTCAAGAAAACGATACGCCTCATTGATGCGCTGCATTTCAAGTTCTGCCGCTTGTTTCAGGCGTTCCGGAAGCCCCTGGTGCTTATCAGGGTGATACTGCTGTGATGCCTTGCGCCAAGCAGCTTTAATGTCAGGAAAACCCGCCTGTGCGCTCACTCCCAAGAGCGATCTAGCCACTGCGTCGCTCATCTCCGGCTCTGACTTTGTGCTTCCCTTCCTTGTTTCTATCCAGGTCACCTGTAGAACGCCACCAGCCCCAACAACCTCAAAATCAGACTTGCAACTCGGGCAAACGTAAGTCACATTCCCGTCCTTAACAGGGATTCGCAGAGTGGTGTCGCAGTTCCGGCAGTTGATCATTTGGTGACTAGGCAAACCTGGTACATGGGGCGATGCTTCCCCACTCAAAATGGCCAGCGCTACCTCTACCTTTTTTCGCAAAGCTACGGCTGAAGGCGTAGTTCGGTGCTTAAGTTCTCGCACTATCGCCTTGAGTACATTCTCACTCTCCTTGTTTTGAGCAAACAAATCCTGTAGCTGGACCGCGCTCAACGACATATAGGGACGATTGCTTGCCATGCCTTACTCACTCCTCCACTGTGGATTGCCGTTTGATGCTTTTGACCGTGAATGTCTGTGCTGGCCTCCCCGGTACACGCAGCACTACGGTATCTCCTACGGAGGCTCCCAGAAGCACGGCCCCCAAAGGGGTGGCCTCTGCAACAAGCCCCGTTGCGGGGTCTGTCTGTCGCGCAGTCAAACGCACATGAAGCACCTGGTCTGGTGACTCTGCGGCAATGTATCCCACCAAGTCCCCCACTGATACGCTGAGTTCATCTTCATCGTCAAATACTGCGTTTGCAGCAAAGTCTTCCTGCTTAGGACTAGGGCCCCGTTGTGGTTCTTCCACCCAGTCGCTGCCTAGTGGGTCATCACGAAATTCTTCCGGGACGGGGGCATTGCGCAGCCCTTGCAAAAAGCTCATCAAGCGCTCCGTCTCCGTGCGTGGGTTTCTGAACCAATCGGTAGACCATATACGCCAGATGCGCCCCTTCCAGCCCAAACCTTCCAGAATTTCCTGGCGAATCCGATCTCGGTCCCGTACGGACTGGCCAGAGTGATAACTTGCACCATCGCACTCAATGGCCGCCAAGTATCCGGACAAATGGTCCGGATGCTTCACTCCAATATCAATGCGAAAGCCTGCCACCCCCAATTGCGGCGTCACTTCGTACCCCTTGGCTTTGAGCACATCGATAACCGACACCTCGAAGTCGCTGTCCGGTGGAAGATGGGTTTCACGCTCAATGGGCATGACACCGGTGCGGGCGTATTCCAAATAGTTGCGCAGTGCACGCGTTCCTTCTGGGGTTTGCGCATCCGAAACGATGTCCTCAGGACGCATGGAGCTGAAAACCGCCACCGACTTTCGCGCGCGCGTGAACAAGACATTCAGGCGCCGCCATCCACCCTCTCGGCTGATTGGTCCAAAGTTTTGCCGTACAACGTCAACTCCTTTGGGTTTGCCGAACGTTGTAGAGATCAAGATGCAATCGCGTTCGTCACCCTGCACGTTTTCTAGGTTCTTGACGAAATAGCCCATGCCCAAGGCATCCCATCGCTCGTTGTAAGTGATCGCCTCGGGCAAAGAGCGCAAACGCTCTTCCAGCATCTCAGACACCAACTCCTTCTGCTTGGCATTCAGCGTCACAACCCCCAGCGAATCGTTCGGACGGTGAAGAATGTGTTCGACAACCGCATCAACCACCCTACGCGCCTCGACGTGGTTCATGTTGTTCTCATACACCCCATCACTGACATAGTGGTAGCGCACGCCCAGAGACTTGCTCTTGGGGTACGGTGATGGAAACACAACCAACTTCCCACCATAGAAGTAATGGTTTGAGAACGCAATCAACGACTCATGCCTGGAGCGGTAATGCCACCGCAAGCTTCTCAATGGCTGAAAGTGGCTAGTACAGACATCCAGAATACTTTCAGCATCCGAGGTCGCCAACTGGCCGGTGCCATCATCCCCATCGGCCGGATTCATTCTGGCGAAGAATGAAGTCGGTGGAAGCTGCTTCGGGTCACCCACTACTACCAGTTGCGTGCCTCGGGCAATGGCACCAATGGCTTCCTCCGGGCGCAACTGCGAAGCCTCGTCCATCACCACAATATCAAAATGCAAATGCCCTGGCTCCAGAAACTTAGCGACTGCCTGGGGCCCCATCATGAAGCATGGCTTTAACTCTTGAACGGCGTGACCCGCTTTCTTAAAAATTTTCCGCATGGTCATTCTGGACTTTGGATGCGCAAACAAGTGAGTCAAAAGCGTCATCTCTGTCTTGTCGTCAACTCTGGCCCCGCCTCTGCCTGCGGGCGGTGCGCTTGCGCGAAGGCAATCAGCCGCGACCTGCTTGCCCCTGAGCTGAATGATTTGCTTGTCCAACTGCGCGTATTCGTCACGCAGCGAAGAGTGGCGGCGTCCACTGAACTGCTTGAGCACCGCCGACTTTTCAAAAGCCACCTGCGCCAATGAAGCGTAGAACCGGTAAGAAAACACCTCGCTCAGTGCATGGGATTGCACCGCCCCGCTCTCCATCCTCTGCACAAAGTCCCGAAGCCCCATCCCCACCAATTCCCTGCGCGCACTCACATACTGCACCCATGGCAACAATCCAGACACATGATCTGCTGCAATCCCCGTCTTCTGAGCCAGGGCCGCCGCGTACCCTGATGTAGAAAGCTTGCCCGGATCGGTCCACTGCGTGGGCTCAAACGCACCAAACTGGGCCATCGCCTGGTTGAACGCTGAAACGTCTGCCCAGCCAGCGTTGATGGTGTCGATGAAAACACTGAGTTGATGGTGGTTGGCCGTGCAGTTTTCGGCAATCAGCACCTGCTCGATGCGAGCGGGCAAACCAGCCCCCTTGATCTGTCGCCCGTAGGCGTGGGTATTGAATAACTTGGCCAGGTTGGTGGCCCTCCCAGCGAACCGGTTCCCTAGCAGTTGAATGCCCTGTGCATGGTTCTCCAATGCATCAGCCATTGCACCCACTTCTCTGCTTCGCACCAAAGCCCTGAGGCCTCCGTTGGCCTGCACTGGTTCGCGCACATGTTGGGCTAAAACTTCAATCGCAGTTTCCAGCTCTGCACCGGCCGTATCCGCCGCGCGGATCCGCTCCAGCCAGTCCTCAGTGAGCCAATGCCCTTCCAGCTCTTTTGAGTTGATGTGCAACAGACCAGACCGAAGAGAGTCAAAGTTTTTCAACGCCTCCAGCGCACCGTCTACTTGTGTGCGTTGATTCAAAAGCCTGACAAGGGCTGGGCGCTCGATGACCAAAGGATCGATATCCGTTGGGCTAATTTCCAGCCGCTCCAGCACACGCGCCGTAGCATCCACCCAACGTGCACACTCCGCAAGCTCGGACAGCGGCGTTTTTTCGGCTGCAAACGCTGCACCCGCCGCCTTTCGCAGTGCCGAATCTTCGATCCAAGCTTTGCGTTGGACGCCTTGCTGCAATAAGCGTTCCAACTCAGCCAGACGCTGACCACTGGATTTCTTGCTCTTATCGCGTGAAATGATGCGGTTTAGCTTGACTGCCTGGCGCCAATCACTTTGGAATACGCGGTACCAGGTGTCGCCCTGTCGCAAGGTGTCTACTGCTTTTTGAATCTCTGCGTCTTGTGGAATCGCGTCTGTATAAAAAACGGCGCCCAACTCCAGCTGCCTGCGCTCAATTTCGTCCAGGCGCTGCAAGGCCTGCTCCAATACTTTTACCGTACCTGGTACACGCATGTCGGAATGCCGTAAGTGCAACACATCCAAGGGCGCTGAAATCAATGCTGGAAATAGCTCCTTAAAGCGCTCCACCATCAACTGTCTTGGTACAAAGGAATAACCAGCACTAGCAGACACTTGCTCCAGCAATGCGAGGGCAGCACTCGCGGCTGCGGATGCTTGCTGAACAGAGTCTCTGCGAGCGATAAGCTGTGCTTGCGTAAAACTGGCGAACCCGAGGGCCTCCAGCGCCGCTAGCGAACTTGTCGCAATTTGTGCCAGCTCCGCGGTTGCAGGCTCAGAAGACAGCAGGCATTTGCGCAGTTCCTGCTCCAGCGTGTCCAGCGCAGATTGGCGAGCTGCCAGGTCGTCCAGCGCCGCCTTGCTTTTATCTCCAAGGGCATCCGCCTCTTGGAAAAGCACTGGCAACATGGGGTACTCAATGTCATCACTTTGCGCAGGTGCAATATTGGAGAGCACTGCTATCAACCGCTCTGCACTTTGCGCACTCATGTTGATACTGGTGCCACCCAAAAAGGCAGCTGCTTCGGCGGAAGCCTTGGCAAAGCCGTCAAACTTCGGACGGAATTGCTCCAGCGTTTGCTGCACCACCTGGTCGTCCTGCGGCTTGAACTCTGACGGAAAGAAGCCCCACATAGGATGCTCTGGGCCATAGGTTCCCACCGGGCCCAACTGCTCTGCCAGGTACTTCAAGCTGTCCGTAATAGCCGCCAACTGCGCTGAGCTGGTCTGAAGAGCCAATGGATAGTAGAGATCACTCACCGCTGCGGCGCTCTGCGCACCGCGCACACGGTGGCGCTCCGCTCGCCACATCACCTGGTGCAAACTGAGATTCAGGGCTGCACCTACTGGAGTCTTCATGAGTTCGTTATAGGACTGCAACTCACGCCGTTTGGCGTCTTGCCGCTGCAAAAGCTCGGGCAATTCTCGGTGCTCCTGCACCCGCAAGTTTTTACGGGCAGCCAAGTCATCCAGAACTTGCTTTTTGTTGGCCTTGTTGCTGTGCAACTCCAGCACAAAGGGATCCAGCCCTGCCTGCGTGAGCCGCGACTTCACGACCTGCAATGCGGCCAATTTTTCGGCAACGAACAGCACCTTCTTGCCACTTTGAATAGCCGCCGCTATCAGGTTGGTAATGGTTTGGGACTTCCCAGTACCTGGTGGCCCTTCAATGACTCTGTTCTTCCCCTCCAGGACATCGATCAACGCGCTGTGCTGCGAACTGTCAGCGTCGTATATGAGGGGCAAGTTTGCTTTGGGGTGGTCATCAATGGCAAATTCGGTTGCGTAGCCAGACTCGCCGGTGTAAGGTTTTCCCTCAAACACCTGCCGCACCAGGGGGTGGGAGAGCAATGCAGACTCAACATTGGGAGCAGCCCACTGTTCAGGGTCCAGGTCGCGCACCATCAGCATATTGCTGAACGACAGCAACGTGAGGGTCATCATGCGGCGCACCCGCCAATTCGGAAGCGACGCGGTGGCTTGCGTAATTGCTTCAAAATAGGCCTCGGGCGATGCGTCGCCTTCTGCGTCGTACTCCGGCAAGAGCAGGCCGAAATCTCTTTTTACCTTTTCACGCAATGAAAGGTTGTCGGCCAACTCCTCGCCGGTGTGGTTCAGGTGGAAGGTGGTGTACTGCCCCTCCTCCGTCTTGCTCATGGCGACCGGTACGCACAGTAACGGTGCCCGATACAGCTTGTCGCTTCCTGGCGCTTCTGGAAACTCCAGAAAACCCATGACAAGGTAGAGCATGTTCGCGCCCGTTTCCTCAATGGCCAGCTTGGCATCACGCTCCAACTTGCGGCAGTGCTTGCCCAAGTCATCTGCGTAAAAAAGCGTTTTGGCCTGATTGCCAGAGGTAACGCCCACCGTGGCACGCCCACCGGGCCGCATGAGTTCGTAGGATGGGTCTATGCCCATTTGGACCGCATGCGCCTTAGCCTCTGGGCGAGACAAACGCCCGTTGACGCTAACCCAGTCTTTTCTATCAGGCTCCGGTACCGGTGCAATAGTGACGCGACTGGCCTGATCCGCCATGATGCGTTGAAACGTGGCGTCAATGCTGGTGTGCACAAATTGGAGCGATTTACCAGCGGAGTGTTTGAAGTTCACCAGACGGTTGCGGCCTGTCAGGTCCAGCAGCCTCATGCGCAACTCGTGGAGTGCGGCCCGTATCGGTACGGACCCGCCGAACAAATTATTCGGCGCGTCTACCCGCTCCGAGTTGGCGAACTCCGGCTCTCCCTGCATGTGCAACCTAAAAAGTGGTTTTAGCACTATAGTTTAGACACAGATTCGGCGGCAAACGCCCGATTCAGCCGCTATCGCTACAAAGGCAACGTCTTGCCCCTTAGACCACCGAAAAAACAACGGCAGATCTATCCATTCGCGGTTCGATCTAGTGAGCGCCTGAATGTCTGGTAATAGACGGCGTCTTGATGGTCTTTAATGCCGGCTGTGTCGTCGGAAGCAGTCGTCCATTAACGATCGATTCCTCTCTGATGCCTTGGTTGGTTTCCAAAAACAAGTACTGGTCATTTCAAGCAAGCTGGTCTGGGATTCCCGTATCAATGGTCTGTGAATTCCGGGATAAGCACCTAAAACGAAAAGAGCAATGGCTGCGGCTTCCAAGTCTGCTGCACTGTTTATGGACCTCGAGTCTCAGGCTGTGACGTGTTGCCGCACAACGGTCCCGATGTAGTAGGATACCTCTGCAAAAATTGTCGTACTCTCATCAACAGTGGTTGCAGCACCAAAGCTCTCAACAACAGGTGCAAGCCTTGTAGGTCACCGGCCATGTCGTATTTGCTCGGTTGCAAAAGCGGCATAGCGCCGGCTATGCTGGCGTAATGAAAGCCCTGCCGCTAAGAAATTGTACGAAGCCTGTCCAAATAGTCCGCCCAACTTTGCATCATTTCAGCCCGATGCTTCAGATATTGAGTGCGGTTGTAGGCTCGACCATTGGCATCTTTCACCGCATGAGCTAGTTGGGCCTCGATCACCAAAGGGTCGCAGTCCAGCCGCTCGGCCAGCATGGTTCTAGCTGTTGCCCTAAAGCCATGCCACGTTTGCAAATCGGACGTATAGCCCATCGCAATCAGAGCAGTCCGCACAGAGTTTTCGGATATTGGCCGATCGTGATTGCGTTCACCGGGAAACATAAGCCGCCCATGACCGGTGTACACGCGAAGTTCACGCAAGATTTCGACAGCCTGGCGTGGCAACGGAACGAAATGAGGTGGCCCATTTTCTTTCCCGGCCTTCTCCCGTTTCATCCTGGCTGCCGGTATCTCCCACATCGCTTGGTCGAGGTCCACTTCGGACCACTCCCCTGCTCTTAGCTCACCGGGTCTCTGAAACAGCATCGGCGCCAACTTCAAAGCTGCACGCACTATTGGTCCACCCTTGTAAGCATCGATTGCACGCAACAATATTCCCAATTGCTTCGGGTCGGTAATCGCCGCGAAGTGGGTGCCTCGGTAAGGTGTCAGCGCACCCTTTAAATCTGCCGTTATGTCTTTAGTTACCCTACCTGTGGCAGACGCATAACGCCACACTTGGCGCGCCAGCATTAAGCCGCGGTCTGCTGTTTCGACGGCGCCCCGCTCTTCCACTTTTCGTAAAGCAGCAAGCAGCTCCACGGCTTCTACTTCTTGTATGCGACGCTCACCCAGCCACGGAAACAGATCACGCTCGAACTGCCTTAGAGAACGGTGTGCATGTGCAGGGCTCCAATCAGGGGCCTGCTTTGCGTACCATTCAAGTGCTACCGCCTTGAACGTATCGCCTTGGGGGTTTGTGGATTTAAGTTTTTCAACTTTTCTAAGCCGAATTGGGTCTAGGCCAGCTGCTTTCTGCAACCTCACTGCATCGCGCGCGCCGCGCGCGGCAGCGAGGCTGACGTTCGGGTAGCCGCCAAGTGCCATCCGCCCCTCTTTGCCGTCTGCATAGATTTTGCAAAACCAGCGCTTCGACCCGCCTGGGCTAACTTCAAGATACAACCCTCTTGAATCGGCAAACCGTGCGCGCTTCTTGTCCGGCGGACACTCAGCGTTTTTACAGTGCCTGTCAGTCAGCATAGCAAACCCTCAAAAAGCAAACCGGGGAACAGGTATCAATTATAAAAGAATCCTGTCACTTGTTCCCCGCTTTGTTCCCCGTATTTGCTTTGGATAGTGCTGCATCTGGCTGTACTTAATTGCACAACTTTTAAGCACTTCCCAATGAAAAAGGCCGCTTACTGAACTTCAGTAAACGGCCTTGGACGTTATAGTGGTGGAGCTGGGGGGATTTGAACCCCCGTCCGCAAGCCTTGTTCGGGCAGATCTACATGTTTAGCGGTCTGATTTGAGTCTCGCCACCTGTGTCGCGCAGTCGCACGCTACACAGGACGCCAGCACCCTATTTTCTTGCCCCGGGTTAAGGTACCCAGCCCGGAGCCAGCCGATGAAATTATCTTTACAGCCGGGAGTATTCAACTTGCGCCAAATACCCCTTGCCCAGCCCATCGGCCTGCTGTTGTAAAGCTCACTGGCAATTAAGCAGCGAGTGCGAAACGTTCGTCGTTTGCAGTTAGTTTGTTTGAATCAGTTTTACGAGCACATTCAGCTCGACATGCACCACACCGCGTCCGAACCCACGTCGAAACCAATGCAGCCCCAAGCAGACTAGTTTAAGCCATTCGCAGCAAATTCAAGAGCGCAGCCGGCGAAACAATGGTGGCGTCGGCCTGCCAGCCCTGGGTGTCGGCCGTGGCGCCCAGGTAACCGTAGGCGGCAGCGACTGTCGGCATGCCGGCGGCGCGGCCGGCCACAATGTCGCGCTCGTCGTCGCCGACATAGACGCAGCGGCCCGGTTCGACATCGAGTTGGCGCGCGGCTTCCAGCAGGGGCGCCGGGTGCGGCTTGGCATGCGGCGTGGTGTCGCCGCTGATGATGGTTTGGGCGGTGACGAACAGCGGCATCCGGCGCGTCAGCGGCAGCGTGAACCGCGCCGACTTGTTGGTGACCACGCCCCACTTCAGGCCCGCGCCGCTGATCCGGGCAATCAGTTCGGCCACACCGTCAAACGCATAGGTGCGCTCCGTCATGCAGGCTTCGTAGTTGGTGAAAAACTCCTCCTTCAGGGCGCCGAAATCCGCATGATCGGGCGTCAGGCCAAAAGCCACGCCCAGCATGCCGCGGGCGCCGGCGCCCGCCATGGGCCGGTAGTCGGCCAGAGGCAGGGATGGCATGCCGCGGTCGGTGCGCATCTTGTCGGCGGCGGCGCCAAGGTCGGGCGCACTGTCGATCAGCGTGCCGTCCAGGTCAAACAGCACGGCTTCTATCTGGTGAAACATCTCAAACCTTCTGGGTGGCCAGCAGGTAGTTGACGCTGGTGTCGGCGCTGAGCCAGTAATGCTGGCTCAGGGGGTTGTATTCCATGCCGCGGGTGTGCTGCAGGTTCAGGCCCGCAGCGCGGCAATAACCGGCCAGTTCACTGGGCTTGATGAATTTGGCGTATTCGTGGGTCCCGCGCGGCAGCAGGCTCAGCACGTACTCGGCCCCCACAATCGCAAAAACGAAGGCCTTGGCATTGCGGTTGATGGTCGAGAAAAACACATGGCCACCCGGCTTGACCAGGGTGGCGCAGGCACGCACCACGGATGCGGGATCAGGCACGTGTTCGAGCATTTCCATGCAGGTCACCACGTCAAAACTCCCCGGTTGCTCGGATGCCAGGGCCTCGGCGCTGATCTCGCGGTAGTCCACGCCCTGGGTTCCGGCTTCCAGGGCATGTAATTGCGCGACTTTCAGGGCCTTGCTCGCCAGATCGATGCCGAGCACCTGCGCGCCCTGCCGCGCCATGGCGTCGGCCAGGATGCCGCCGCCGCAGCCGATATCCAGAACCCGCTGACCTTTGAGCGGCGCAATACTCTCAATCCAGCCCAGCCGCAGCGGATTGATCTGGTGCAGGGGGCGAAACTCGCTCTCGGTGTCCCACCAGCGGTGGGCGAGATCGGAAAATTTGGCCAGTTCGGCCGGGTCTGCGTTTTCAGTGGTGTGCATGGCTGGATTATCGCCCGGGCATAAAAAAACCGCGCCGTAGCGCGGTTTTTTGAGCGATCCGTGAAGGATTAGCGGTTGGCGCGGGTGCCGACCACTTCGATTTCCACGCGACGGTTTTTCGCGCGGCCTTCGCCGGTCTTGTTGTCAGCAACTGGCTGTTTCTCGCCTTTGCCTTCGGTGTAAACGCGGTTTTGTTCCACGCCTTTGGACACCAGGTAAGCCTTGACAGCTTCGGAGCGGCGGACCGACAACTTCTGGTTGTAGGAATCGCTACCCACGGCGTCGGTGTGACCGACGGCGATGATGACTTCGAGGTTGATGTCCTTGATCTTGCCGACCAGGTCGTCGAGCTTGGCTTTGCCTTCAGGCTTCAGCACAGACTTGTCGAAGTCGAAGAACGCGTCAGCGGCGTAAGTGACTTTGGTAGCTGCGGGAGGAGCAACCGGTGCAGGAGCAGGACGGGCAGGAGCGGCGGCTGCAGGAGCAGGAGCGGCTACAGGTGCTGCGGGAACAATAGCGCCGTCGCAGCCTGGAGCGGCGGTAGCCGGTGTCCAGAAGCCATTGCGCCAGCACAGTTCGTTGGTGCCGTTTTTCCAGACCAGCTCGTTAGTGCCGTTTTTCCAGTTGTCAATTGTTTGTGCACCAGCGGCGGTTGCAAGCGCTGCGGAAGCAAACAACATTGCCACTTTGTTGAGTTTCTTCATGGTTCTCCTCTAGAGAAAAGCCGCAGACTTGCTGCGATTGGATACACGCCGTGAGTGACCATCACTCAAAGCGTTACAGTTATTGTGCCATAGCTCATTCGCGGTTCAAGCGCGGTATCGGCTTCGTCCGACACAGAATCAAGATTCTTTGTTTTCTGTTGCGGGCGTGCCACACCCGGGTTGCGCTGAATTCAGGCCTTAAAATCAGCAGGCTTCGCTCTTTGAGCGCACTGCCCATTCCCAATTCAGGCCTCTCCATGACCCAGTTTGCCAAAGAAACCCTGCCCATCAGTCTTGAAGAGGAAATGCGGCGCAGCTACCTTGATTACGCGATGAGCGTGATCGTCGGTCGCGCTTTGCCGGACGCCCGTGATGGCCTGAAACCGGTCCACCGGCGCGTGCTGTTTGCGATGCACGAGTTGAACAACGACTGGAACCGGCCTTATAAAAAGTCGGCCCGTATCGTCGGTGACGTGATCGGCAAGTACCACCCGCACGGGGACCAGTCGGTGTATGACGCGATCGTGCGCATGGCCCAGGAATTTTCGATGCGCCACATGCTGGTCGACGGCCAGGGCAACTTCGGCTCGGTCGATGGCGACAGCGCGGCGGCCATGCGCTACACCGAGGTCAGGCTGTCCAAAATCGCCCAGGAAATGCTGGCCGACATCGACAAGGAGACCGTCGACTTCGGGCCCAACTATGACGGCAGCGAAAAGGAACCGCTGGTCCTGCCTTCGCGCATTCCCAACCTCCTGATCAACGGCTCCGGCGGCATTGCGGTGGGCATGGCCACCAACATCCCGCCGCACAACATCAATGAAGTGGTCGATGCCTGCCTGCACCTGCTGAAAAACCCGCAGGCCGGGATCGACGAACTGATGGAAATCATTCCCTCGCCCGACTTCCCCACCGGCGGCATCATCTACGGCATCAACGGCGTCAAGGACGGCTACCGCACGGGCCGTGGCAAGGTCGTGATGCGCGCAAAATGCCATTTCGAGGACATCGACAAGGGCCAGCGCCAGTCCATCATCGTCGACGAGCTTCCCTACCAGGTCAACAAGAAGACGCTGCAGGAACGCATGGCCGAGCTGGTCCATGAAAAGAAAATCGAGGGCATCAGCCACATCCAGGACGAGTCCGACAAGTCCGGCATGCGCCTGGTCATCGAGCTCAAGCGCGGTGAAGTTCCCGAAGTGGTCCTGAACAACCTGTACAAGCAGACCCAGTTGCAGGACACCTTCGGCATCAACATGGTGGCGCTGGTCAACGGCCAGCCCAAGCTGTGCAACCTGAAAGACCTGATCCAGGTCTTCCTGTCACACCGCCGCGAAGTCGTGACGCGCCGCACGGTGTTCACCCTGCGCAAGGCGCGCGAGCGTGGCCATGTGCTCGAGGGCCTGGCCGTTGCACTGGCCAATATCGACGACTTCATCGCCATCATCCGCAACGCGCCGACACCGCCGGTCGCCAAGGCCGAGCTGATGCTGCGTCCCTGGGACAGCAGCCTGGTGCGAGAGATGCTGACACGCACCCGCGCCGACGGCGGCGTGGTCAATGCCGACGACTACCGGCCCGACGGCCTGGAAAAGGAATTCGGCATGGGGGGTGACGGCCTGTACCGGCTGTCCGACACCCAGGCCCAGGAAATCCTGCAGATGCGCCTGCAACGCCTGACCGGCCTGGAGCAGGACAAGATCGTTGCAGAGTACAAGGAAGTCATGGCGGAAATCGACGACCTGCTCGACATCCTGGCGCGGCCGGAACGGGTCTCGACCATCATCGGCGAAGAGCTGTCGGTCATCCGCCAGGAATTCGGCCAGACCAAGCTGGGCGCGCGCCGCAGCCAGGTCGAGCACAGCTCCTTCGACCTCAGCACCGAAGACCTGATCACGCCGACCGACATGGTGGTCACGCTGTCGCACACCGGTTACATCAAGAGCCAGCCGCTGTCCGAATACCGGGCGCAAAAACGCGGCGGCCGCGGCAAGCTGGCGACGGCGACCAAGGAAGACGACTGGGTCGACCAGCTGTTCATCGCCAACACCCACGACTACATCCTGTGTTTTTCCAACCGGGGCCGCCTCTACTGGCTCAAGGTCTGGGAAGTGCCGGCAGGCTCGCGCGGCTCGCGCGGCCGGCCCATCGTCAACATGTTCCCGCTGCAGGAAGGCGAGAAAATCACGGTGGTGCTGCCCTTGACGGGCGAAAAACGCAGCTTCCCGGCAGACCAGTATGTGTTCATGGCCACCAGCATGGGCACCGTCAAGAAGACGCCGCTGGAAGACTTCAGTAACCCGCGCAAGGCCGGCATCATCGCGGTGGACCTCGACGACGGCGATTACCTGATTGGTGCCGCGCTGACCGACGGCAAGCACGACGTGATGCTGTTTTCCGACGGCGGCAAGGCTGTGCGCTTTGATGAAAACGACGTGCGCCCCATGGGCCGCAATGCCCGCGGCGTTCGCGGCATGATGCTCGACGATGGCCAGGGCGTGATCGCGATGCTGGTCGCCGAGGACGAGGCGCAAAGCGTGTTGACCGCCACGCAGAATGGATTCGGCAAGCGCACCTCCATCCAGGAATACACCCGCCACGGCCGCGGCACCAAGGGCATGATTGCCATCCAGCAGAGTGAGCGCAACGGCAAGGTGGTCGCGGCTACCCTGGTGCATGTGGATGATGAGATCATGCTGATTACCGACAAGGGTGTGCTGGTGCGCACCCGCGTCAGCGAAATACGTGAAATGGGCCGCGCCACCCAGGGCGTCACCCTGATCGGCCTGGACGAGGGCTCACAGCTCAGCGGCCTGCAACGCATTGTCGAAAACGACGCGACACTGGACGACATCGACGGCGATCCTGCCAACACCCCCAACCCGGATACCACTGAATGAAAAAATTGTTGACAGCCCTGCTCATCGCAGGCTGTACGTTCTCCGCCGCCAGCCAGACCCCCAACGCCGACCCCAAGCTGGAGTGGGCCACCAAAGTGGTTGCCCTGCAGCAAGCCGACCTGGACGGCCTGATCGGGCAACTGGTCGGCTCTGCCACCCAGGACATCGTCGCTGGCTGGGCGCCGCGCTTTGACAGCAGCGTGCCCAAGGCGAGGCAGGCCAAGGCCACGGAGGAGTTCAATGCAGAACTCACCAAATTCGCCGCGGACGCCAGGAAGATCGTCAATGCCAAGGTCGGCCAGGCCAACAGCGAGGCGCTGATACCCGCCTACATGGAGCGTTTCAACGTCGACGAACTCAGGCAACTCGCCACCTTTTTCGAGTCGCCGGTCATCCGCAAATACAAGGCCGCCACCCCGGAACTGGTGGATGTTTTCGTGAAAAAACTCGTGGCAAGCACCCAGTCGGACATCCAGGCGCGGGCCAAGGAATTTGATGCTGCCGCCAGCAAGATTGTGGGTTCAGCCCCGGCACCCGCCGCCAAGCCGCAGCCCCAGAAAAAATAGCCCTCGCGCACAGGCTTTGGCGCCACGCCTCGCGGGGCGGCGCGCCAAGGCCAGTCGCCAATGCCCTGTCTGACACCCAACCCACATGACCCAGACCCTGCCGCAACTTCGCCAGCAAATCGATGCCGTGGACCAGCAGCTGCTGGTACTGCTGAACCAGCGCGCGGCCCTGGCCAATGAGGTCGGCGACATCAAGCGACTGGAAGGTTCGCCGGTTTTCCGTCCGGAGCGCGAAGCCCAGGTGATTCACGGCCTGCAGGCGGCCAGCCCCGGCCCGCTCAAGGGCGACAGCATTGCGCATATCTGGCGCGAAGTCATGTCCGCCTGTCGCGCACTCGAAGCACCGCAACGCGTGGCCTACCTCGGGCCCGCAGGGACCTTCAGCGAACAGGCCGCCGTGCAGTTTTTCGGCTCCAGCATCGAACATGTGCCCTGCGCCAGTTTCGACGAAGTGTTTCGCGCTGCGACCTCGGGCACTGCCCAGTTCGGCGTGGTCCCCGTCGAGAACAACACCGAAGGCGTGGTCACACGCACGCTGGACCTGTTCCTCAGTTCCCCCTTGCACGTCATCGGCGAAATCAGCCTGCTGGTCAGGCACAACCTGCTGCGCCTGTCGCCCTCGCTGGAGGGCATCGAGGTGGTGCTGGCCCATCCGCAGGCGCTGGCGCAATGCCAGGGCTGGCTGGGCATCCACCTGCCGGGCGCAGAACGGCGCGCGGTGTCCAGCAATGCCGAAGGCGCGCGCCTGGCCGCCGGCAACCCGGCCTGGGCCGCCATCGCCAGCGAACGTGCCGGTACCGAATTCGGCCTGCATATTGGCGCACTGGCCATCCAGGATGACGCCTTCAACCGCACCCGCTTCGCCGTGATTTGCCTGCCGCAGGTGCTGGGCGCGCCCGAAGCCTCGGGCAAGGACTGCATCAGCCTCATCGTTTCGGTGCCGAACCGGCCGGGCGCGGTGCACGATATCCTGGTTCCGCTGAAAACCCATGGCGTATCGATGACGCGTTTCGAGTCCCGCCCTGCCCGATCGGGCCAGTGGGAGTATTTTTTCTACATCGATCTTCAGGGCCACCCCTCGCAACCGCATGTGGCCGCCGCCCTGAAAGACCTGCAGCAGCTCTGCGCCTTTTACAAGGTGCTTGGCACTTATCCTGCAAGCGACTGAACTTCATGAAGCAACTGCAAGCCAACCCGGCCTTCCCGCATGTTTGAGCAACTCGGACTGATAGGCTGCGGCCTGATGGGGGGATCCTTCGCCCTGGCGCTCAAACGTGCCGGCCTCGTCAAGCGTGTGGTCGGTTACAGCAAGTCACCCTCCACCACGGAGCGTGCGCGCCAGATGGGGGTGATCGACGTGGAAGCCCCGTCCGCCCTGCTGGCGGTTTCGGGCGCCGATATCGTGCTGCTCGCGGTGCCAGTCTCGGCCACCGAAGCCTCCTTCAAGGCGATACGCCATCTGGTGGGACCGACCACGCTGATCATGGACGTCGGCTCGACCAAGCGTGATGTGGTGGATGCTGCGCGCCGCGTTCTGCGCGACCACCTGGGATGTTTTGTGCCGGCGCACCCCATCACCGGCAAGGAAGTCTCCGGCGTGGAACATGCCGACCCGGACCTGTACTTCGGCAAACAGGTCATCCTGACGCCGATTGAACGCACCTTCACGGTCCAGCTGGAAAAGGCCGTCAACGTCTGGACCGCCCTGGGCTGCAACGTGATCAAGATGTCCCCGCAGTCGCATGACGCCGCCTATGCCGCCGTCAGTCACCTGCCGCACCTGATTGCCTTTGCACTGATCAACAGCATCTCGGGCCAGGCCCAGGGCAAGGACTACCTGTCGCTGGCCGGCCCCGGTTTCCGGGATTTCACCCGGATTGCCGCGAGCGATCCCAAGATGTGGCGCGACATCCTGGTTGCCAACAAGGAAGAACTGCTGGAACAATCCCGGATCTTCCAGAACACCCTGCAGGACCTGGAAAAACTGATTGGCGCCGCGGACGGGGACACGCTGGAAGAGCGCATCGACCAGGCCAGCCACACACGCGCCAACTGGCGCATCAGTTCGCCGAAATCGCTCAAGTAGATGTTCGATACCGCCTTCCTGGACATTCCAGCATTGACGGGGGCGGAGGGTACCGTCCACCTTCCCGGCTCCAAAAGCATTTCCAACCGCGTGCTGCTGCTCGCGGCCCTGAGCGCGGGCCAGACCACGGTGCACGACCTGCTGGCGTCCGATGACACCGCCGTGATGCTGGCCGCCCTCCGGCAACTCGGCTGCGGTGTCGAGGAAAACGGCAGCACCGCCGTGATCACCGGACTGGGCGACCGGCCGGTGCAGCAACACGCGAAACTCTACCTGGGCAACGCCGGCACCGCCATGCGGCCGCTGACGGCTGCGCTGGCCCTGCTGGGCGGCGATTTTGAACTCTCAGGCGTGCCGCGCATGCACGAGCGGCCCATCGGCGACCTGGTTGATGCCCTGCGTGGCCTCGGCTGCGCCATCGACTACCTTGGCGCAGAAGGTTTTCCGCCGCTACGCATACGCACCGGGAAGCTGGCGCTGGACGACCCCATTCGCGTGCGTGGCGACGTCTCCAGCCAGTTCCTGACGGCCTTGTTGCTGGCGCTGCCGCTCGTGGCCACCCGTGATATCCATATCGATGTGGTCGGCGAGCTGATCTCGCGGCCCTACATCGAGATCACCCTGAACCTCTTGGCCCGCTTCGGCATCACGGTCCGGCGCGAAGGCTGGCAGCGTTTTACCATCCCGGCCGGCAGCCGCTACCGCTCGCCCGGCGCCATCCACGTCGAGGGCGATGCCTCGTCCGCCAGCTATTTCATAGCGCTAGGCGCCATAGGCGCGGGCGCTGACAGCCTGAACGGCATTGAAATTTCGGGGCTGGGCGAAGCTTCCATCCAGGGCGACATCCGTTTCCTCGAGGCAGCACGGCAGATGGGTGCCAGGATTGACGCCAGCGCCAACAGCCTGCGCATCCGCCGCGGCGCCTGGCCGCTCAAGGCCATCACCCTGGATTGCAACCACATCCCCGATGCGGCCATGACGCTGGCCGTGATGGCGCTGTACGCCGACGGCACCAGCACCTTGCGCAACATCGCGAGCTGGCGCGTCAAGGAAACCGACCGCATCGCCGCCATGGCCTGCGAGTTGCGCAAGCTCGGCGCGACCGTCGAGGAAGGCGCCGACTACCTGAAGATCACGCCGCCGGTGAAATGGTCCAGCGCCCCCATCCACACCTACGACGACCATCGCGTGGCCATGTGTTTTTCACTGGCCGCCTTCAATCCGGCGCAGCTGCCGATACGCATCATGGATCCGCGATGCGTAGCAAAAACGTTTCCCGATTACTTTGATACCCTCTTTTCCGTGACCCATACCGCCCGGGACCTGGTTCCCGTGATCTGCATCGACGGCCCGACCGCATCCGGCAAGGGCACGGTCGCCGCCGTGGTGGCCCAAAAACTGGGCTACCACTTCCTGGACTCCGGCGCGATGTACCGCATCACCGCGCTGGCCGCGACCCAGGCGGGATTGGCCATTGGCCCGGCGCAGGAGCCGGCGATTGCAGAACTGGCACGGCAGTTGCCGGTGCGTTTCGTGGACGGCAAGGTGTTCCTGGGCGCGCAGGACGTGACGGAAACCATACGCACCGAGGAAGCTGGCATGAATGCCTCACGCGTGTCGGCCCTGCCCGCCGTGCGGCTGGCGCTGGTGGACCTGCAGCACGGGTTCAGGCGACTGCCAGGCTTGGTGGCCGACGGCCGTGACATGGGCACCGTGATCTTCCCGGATGCGCCACTCAAGATCTTCCTGACAGCAGGTGCCCGGCAACGCGCCGAACGGCGCTATAAGCAGTTGATTTCAAAGGGAATTCCGGCTACAATCGCCGGGATTCAAGAGGATTTGGAGGCGCGCGATGCCCGTGACATGTCACGGCAGGCGGCGCCCCTGAAACCCGCTGATGACGCTGCGCTACTGGACAACTCCGAGCTGTCGATTGAAGAATCGGTGAACCGGGTGTTGCAACTCTGGCAAGGCACCCGGCCCTTCTGACCCTCATACATGTTTGTAGGCACGCCAGTGCTTCGGTCGGCAGGATCATTAACTTAACCGCGGTCACCCGCACCAAACCGCCGCAGTCAGCTCTAAAAACGATAGCAATGGTGCTGTCGGAATCCTGTGCTGCGGACTAGGAAAACCATGTCTGAATCTTTTGCCGCCCTATTTGAAGAATCGCTGAAACGCTCCGAAATGCGTTCGGGCGAAGTCATCACCGCCGAAGTCGTGCGTATCGACCACAACCATGTGGTCGTCAATGCCGGACTCAAATCCGAGGCTTATGTCCCCCTCGAAGAATTCAAGAACGACCAGGGCGAACTCGAAGTCCAGGTCGGCGACTTTGTCTCCGTGGCCATCGACTCCGTCGAAAACGGTTATGGCGACACCCTGCTGTCCCGCGACAAGGCCAAGCGCCTGGCTTCGTGGATGAGCCTGGAAAAAGCCCTGGAATCCGGCGAATTCGTCACCGGCCAGACCAGCGGCAAGGTCAAGGGCGGCCTGACCGTCCTCGTCAACGGCATCCGCGCCTTCCTGCCCGGCTCGCTGATCGACACCCGCCCCATCAAGGACTTGTCTCCCTACGAGAACAAGACCATGGAATTCAAGGTCATCAAGCTGGACCGCAAGCGCAACAACGTCGTGCTGTCACGCCGTGCGGTGGTCGAGGCGTCCATGGGCGAAGAACGCGCCAAGCTGATGGAAACCCTCAAGGAAGGTTCTTCCGTCAAGGGCGTGGTCAAGAACATCACCGAATACGGTGCCTTCGTGGACCTGGGCGGCATCGACGGCCTGCTGCACATCACCGACATGGCCTGGCGCCGCGTGCGTCACCCGAGCGAAGTGGTGACGGCCGGCCAGGAAATCGTGGCCAAGATCCTGAAGTTCGACACCGAGAAAAACCGTGTCTCGCTGGGTCTGAAACAGATGGGCGACGACCCGTGGATGGGCGTGAACCGCCGCTACCCGCAAAGCACCCGCCTGTTCGGCAAGATCACCAACATCGCCGACTACGGCGCGTTTGTGGAACTCGAACCCGGCATCGAAGGCCTGGTCCACGTGTCCGAAATGGACTGGACCAACAAGAACGTGGCACCGAGCAAGCTCGTTACCCTGGGCGACGAAGTTGAAGTCATGGTCCTCGAGATCGACGAAGACAAGCGCCGCATCAGCCTGGGCATGAAGCAGTGCAAGGCCAACCCGTGGCAGGAATTTGCCCAGGACACCAAGCGCGGCGACCGCGTCAAGGGCCCGATCAAGTCGATTACCGACTTCGGCGTCTTTGTGGGTCTGGCTGCCGGCATCGACGGCCTGGTGCACCTGTCCGACCTCTCGTGGAACGAGCCCGGCGAAGCCGCCGTGCGCAACTACAAAAAGGGCCAGGAAGTCGAAGCCATCGTGCTGGCTGTGGACGTGGACCGCGAGCGCATCTCGCTGGGCATCAAGCAGCTCGATTCCGATCCGTTCACCACCTTCGTGTCGATCAACGACAAGGGTGCGATCGTGACCGGCAAGGTCAAGACCGTGGATGCCAAGGGCGCCGAGATCGATCTGGGCGAAGACATCATCGGTTACCTGCGTGCCAGCGAAATCAGCCGTGACCGCGTCGAAGACGCGCGCAACGTGCTGAAAGAAGGCGACGAAGTCTCCGCCGTGGTGGTGAACGTGGATCGCAAGACCCGCAACATCCAGCTGTCGGTCAAGGCCAAGGACAACGCCGACCAGCAGGAAGCCATGGCAACCCTGAGCCAGCAGTCCTCGCGTGAAAGCGCCGGCCTGACCAGCCTGGGCGCCCTGCTGCGCGCCAAGCTGGACAACACCGAGAAGTAAACGGACCCCGCGACCATGGCGTGCCGGCTCCCAGGAACGGCACGCCATTTCGCTGTCCCCCCATTTCCATGACCCGAAGCGATCTTGTCGAAGAACTGGCGGCCCGATTCAGCCAGCTGACACACCGCGACGCCGAATATGCCGTCAAGACGATTCTTGACGCCATGAGCGACGCGCTGGTGCGTGGGCACCGGATCGAGATCCGGGGCTTCGGCAGTTTCTCGATCAACCGGCGCCCGCCGCGCATGGGGCGCAATCCGCGCTCCGGCGAAAGCGTGGCGATCCCGGAAAAACGCGTGCCCCACTTCAAGCCAGGCAAGGCCTTGCGCGAAGCGGTGGACACCCGCACCGAGGAAATGCTGGTTTCCCGGTCCAAATAGGCTTGCGCTCCCCCGCGGCTGGCTACAATCGCCAGAGCTACTTTGGGGACGCCAAGTGAAATACCTGATGTGGCTGCTCAAGGCAGCCATTTTTTTTACGCTTTTTGCGTTCGCGCTGAACAACCAGCAAGTCGTTTCCGTGAATTTCTTTTTCGGAACACAGTGGCAGGCGCCGCTGGTGCTGGTGGTGCTGGTGACTTTTGCGTTCGGCCTGGGAGCCGGCATCCTGATGATGATGCCGCGCTGGTGGAAAAAGCGCCGGAGCACACGCCTGAGCCAGCAGAGCCAGCTCAGCGAGAACCCCTCCACCATGCACCATGGACTTTGACTTCACCTGGGTTCTGCTCGGCTTTCCCATCGCTTTCACCCTCGGCTGGCTGGCCTCCCGCCTTGACCTGAGGCAGATGCGCATCGAGAACCGGCAGGCGCCCAAGGCCTACTTCCGGGGCCTGAACTTCCTGCTCAACGAGCAGCAAGACCAGGCCATCGATGCCTTCATCGAGGCGGTGCAGAACGACCCCGACACCTCGGAGCTGCATTTCGCGCTCGGCAACCTGTTTCGCCGCCGCGGCGAATACGAGCGCGCGGTGCGCGTGCACGAACACCTGATGTCGCGTGGCGACCTGACCCAGCCCGAGCGCGACCGCGCACAGCACGCGCTGGCGCTCGATTTCCTGAAGGCCGGCCTGCTGGACCGCGCCGAAATCGCGCTGCGCAAGCTCGAGGGAACCAGTTACGAGGAAGAAGCCCGGTTGGCCCTGCTGTCGATCTACGAACGTTCGCGCGACTGGAGCCACGCCACCGATATCGCCGGCAAGCTCGACAGCGCCAGCCACGGCAGCTTCAGCGGCCGCCAGGCCCACTACCTGTGCGAGCAGGCGCAGTCGGCGTCAGCCTCGGGAGACACGGCGCAGGCGCTGGACACGCTGCAAAAGGCCGTCGCGCTCGCGCCCGCCTCACCGCGCCCGCTGATCGACCTGGCCAAACTGCAAAACCAGCTGGGCCGGCACGCCGACGCCTTCGCCACCCTGCTCAAGCTCGATCAAACCGCGCCGCAGGCGCTGCCGCTGGCTGCCGGCCTGCTGGGCAACATCGCGCAGCAAGGCGGCCAGCAGCAGCCGGCGCGCGAGTTGCTGCAGGCCAGCTACGCCGCGATGCCATCCATCGATGTCATCGAAGCCATCATCAAGCTGGATACCGGGCCGGGCGAGCCGCGCGACCGCTATGTGCAGCACCTCGAGCGGGAAGCCTCGCTGGTGGCCGCAGCCAAGTGGATTGCCGGTGAAAAGCTCGGCGACGAGCGACAGCACGGCCTGGTGCAGCGCGCGCTCGACAAGGCCACCAAACCACTGATGCGCTACCGCTGCGCAGCCTGCGGCTTCGAGGCCACCCAGCATTTCTGGCACTGCCCCGGCTGCCAGGCCTGGGACAGCTATCCGGCTCGCCGGATCGAAGAGTTATGAACACCCCCTTCGGATGCTCGCTGCGTGTAGCACCTTCCCCCCTTGCAGGGGGCGACACCAGCGGCCCGGCAAAGCCGGTTCCGCGGTGCCCGCTGGTGTAAGAATCCATACCCATGACAACACATACAACTCTGTCCCGCGAACAGCTCGCCGCGGCCCGCGTGCTGGTGGTCGGCGACGCCATGCTGGACCGTTACTGGTATGGCGCAGTGGACCGGATCTCGCCGGAGGCGCCGGTGCCGGTGGTGCGCGTGACGCGCCAGGAAGAACGCATGGGCGGCGCGGCCAATGTGGCGTTCAACATCGTGACTGTCGGCGCGCGGGCCTCGTTGCTGAGCGTGGTCGGCGACGACGAGGCCAGCCACCAGCTGGAAGCGCTGGTCGCCGCCTCCGGCATCACGCCCTGCTTCGGCCGCGATCCCAAGCTCAAGACCACGGTCAAACTGCGCGTGATCGGCCGCCAGCAGCAGCTGCTGCGGCTGGATTTTGAAAACATCCCCGAAAACGAGGTGCTGGCGTCGCAGTCCGCCGCCTTCGACCAGTTGCTGCCGCAGCATGACACCGTGCTGTTTTCCGACTATGGCAAGGGCGGACTGGCACACATTGCGCTCATGATCAACCAGGCCCGCGCCGCCGGCAAGGTGGTACTGGTCGATCCCAAGGGTTCGGACTATTCCCGGTACAAAAACGCCACCGCCATCACGCCGAATCGCGCCGAGCTCGAACAGGTCATCGGCCTCTGGCACGACGAGGCAGACCTGCAATCACGTGCCCAGAAGCTGCGTGAGGACCTGCAGTTGCAGGCGGTGCTGCTGACCCGCAGCGAGGAAGGCATGACGCTGTTCGACGCCCAGGGCCAGATGCATGTGCCGGCGCTGGCGCGCGAGGTGTTCGATGTCACCGGCGCCGGCGACACGGTGATCGGTGCCCTGGCGGCGATGCTGGCGGCCGGCCTCGGCATGCGCGACGCGGTGCCGGTGGCGAACCGCGCCGGCGGCATCGTGGTCGGCAAGTTCGGCACCGCCAGCGTCACTTACGAGGAACTTTTCCAATGAAAATCGTCGTCACCGGCGCCGCCGGGTTTATTGGCTCCAACATCATCCAGGGCCTGAATGCGCGCGGCATCGACGACATCATCGCGGTGGACGACCTGACCCAGGGTGACAAGTTCCGCAACCTGGCGGACCTGCAGATTGCCGAGTACATCGACGCCGACGATTTCTACGAGCTCTTTGCCGAAGCGGCTTTCGGCGATGTCGAGGCGGTGTTCCATGAAGGCGCTTGCAGCGACACCATGGAGACCAACGGCAAGTACATGATGGACAACAACTACAGCTTGTCCTGCGACCTGTTCGACGCCTGCCAGGCCCAGGAGACGCGCCTGATCTACGCCTCGTCAGCCGCCACCTACGGCGGATCCGACACCTTCCGCGAGTCGCGCGAATTCGAAAAGCCGCTCAATGTCTACGGCTACTCCAAGCTGCTGTTCGACCAGAAGCTCCGGCGTGAACTCGGAGCGCATTTTGAAGGGGCGCAGGCCCAGGTCGCCGGCTTTCGCTACTTCAACGTCTACGGTCCGCGCGAGCAGCACAAGGGCCGCATGGCCAGCGTCGCCTTCCACCAGTTCAGCCAGTTCCGCGCCGAAGGCAAGGTCAAGCTGTTCGGCGAGTACGGCGGCTATGGCCCCGGCGGGCAGATGCGCGACTTCGTTTTCATCGACGACGTGGTCGCCGTCAACCTCTGGTTCCTCGACCATCCCGAGGCCCGCGGCATTTTCAACCTCGGCACCGGCAAGGCCCAACCCTTCAACGACGTGGCGCTTGCCGTGGTCAACACCTTGCGCCAGCAGCAGGGCGAAAAAGCACTGGCCCTGCAGGAAGCCACGCACGGCGGCCTGATCGACTACATCGGTTTCCCGGCGGCGCTGGTCGGCAAATACCAGAGTTACACCCAGGCGGACCTGACCGCGCTGCGCGCGGCCGGTTGCCAGCATGCCTTTGCGGATGTGCAGACCGGTGTGGCGGCCTATATGCGTGCCTTGACCCGGGGCGAAGCCACTCCCGCCTGAGCGGCCGGCGCCGGGCGACCGTCAGCGGGGGTGTGCCGCTTCGGTCGCCTCCGCCGTCAGGGCGCCAGCGCCCCGCGGCTCGGGAAAGCGGTAATACAGTGCGTTGAGGTAACGCGCCACCTCGGTCACGTCCTCCTCCCGCCAGCCCAGCCCCGAGGTTTTCTGCCAGCGTTCGACTTCGGCCTTGAGGCTGGCCCAGTCTTTCGCCGCCTTTTTGTCGCGCCAGTGAAGCTGGGCGTTGTGGCAGCCAATGCAATGTGTCGAATACAAAAGTTCGCCGCGCACGGCATCCTTTTTGATCTGGGCCACCACCGGCCCCGCGAGGCTGGCCAGAACCATCCATGGAACGACAAGCCAGGTCCTGGTCATCATGGGCTCTCCTCAAGCGCGCTGCTCGAATTCCCTGTCCCTGGCACCGATCACCCCGGCAGCCAGGTCGGCCAGCTCCTGTGTCAGCACGGCCAGGATGTCCTCCAGCGTGACGACACCGGTCAGCCGCCCCGTCTCGTCAACAATGACAAGGCGGCGCAGCCGATGCCTGCGCATCAGTGCCACCGCGTCCATCGCGTCCATCCCGGGGCTCGCCTGGACAAGCTCGACGGACATGATGTCGCCGACGGTGAATACCTCGGGGTCCAGTCCCTCGGCCATCAGGGCCAGCACCAGATCCCGGTCGGTCAGGATGCCCACCGGGTGCTGCCTTTGCGCCGCATCAACAACGACAAGCGCGCCGACATGGTGCTTGCGCATCAGCTGGGCGGCCACAGATGCCGGCGTTTCGGGCTCGACCACGGTCACCATGGCGGTTGCAAAGTCTTTCAAACGAGTGGGCATTTTCTGCTCCTGGTCTCTGCCGGAAGGCCTGTTTGTGGCGATACTGCAGCTTATGCCTTGGCCTGCAGCTGCAGCCTTGATCCAGCGCAAACAGCCGACGGGTCAACCTGGGGGCTGCGACAGCCGTTACATCCAGGAGATCCTGCGCCGCAGCACGACTCACTGCTTTCCACAACCACGAGGAGCTTCCCGATGTTCAAGAAACTGCTGGCCTTTGTCGCCACCATGTATGTCGCCATGGCCTTTGCTGCCGTCGACGTCAACACCGCCACCACGGCCGAACTCGACAGCATCAAGGGCATCGGCCCGGTCAAATCGGCCTTGATCATGGCCGAGCGCAAAAAAGCGCCCTTCAAGGACTGGAATGATTTTGTGACTCGCGTCAAAGGCGTGGGCACCGACAGCGCCGTGAAATTCTCGGCCGAAGGCTTGACCGTCAACGGCGCCAGCTACCGCGCCGGCGGCAAAGCCGAGGTCAAGGCCGACAAACCCGTCACTGAAAAAGCCAAGGATGCGGCGGTCGCCACCAAAGACGCGGTCAAGGGTGCGGCCGTTGCCACCAAGGACGCCGTCAAGGAGACCGCCAAAGACGTCAAGGCTGCGGTCACACCCAAAGCCGACGCCAAGGCCGAGGTCAAAGCCGGCGCCAAGACCGAACCCGCCAAGAAGTAAGCGCGCCGCGCTTGCGAATCAACCCGCCTGGTGCGGGTTTTTTCATGTGTTTTGGCCTCCAGCCCTGATCCCACCAGCGCAGGCAGCTATCAAAAACAGAGCAACTCAGCGACTGCTCCGGGTCAGGCTGGCGCAGAGTACCGGGCCACAAAGCCCCGGTCGATGCGGTCTTTCAGCTGCCACACCCAGCGCCCTTCAACGTGCAGCCGGCCCCAGGCGGCGATTGCATGACGTCCGCCACAGGAAATCAGGTTGAGCGTGCGCGCAGCCGGCTGGTAAGGCTGCAAGGCCTGGCCCTGCCAGGCAGCGCGCAGGTTGGCCAGCAGCGGCGGCCCGGCACGTACCGCATAGACGCCGCTGCGCGGATGCGGCGCATCGACACGGCTGGCCACATCGCCCGCCGCAAACACATGGGTGTGGCTGGTGCTCTGCTGAAAGCGGTTGACGGCCACGAACCCGGCCCCGTCCAGTGCCAGCCCGCTGCCGGCCAGCCAGCCGGGCGCCTGGGCGCCGACGGCCAGCACCGGGGCGTCGCAGGCCAGACGCGCGCCGCCGGCCAGCCGGACTTCCCCGGCCGACATGCCCACACAGGCATCGGGCAAGACCGTGATCTGCAGGCGCCGCAGGGCCTGCACCACGCGGCGCTGCACCCCGGCCGGGTAGTTCCAGGCCGGTGGCGGGCCGCCGGTCACCAGGCTCACGCGGCCGCCCGGCGGGTAGCCGGCGCCGCCCAGCGCATGGGCTGCAGCCATCGCCAGTTCCAGCCCCGCCGCGCCCGCGCCCACCACCACCAGGTGAATCGGCCGGCTGCGGCCCAAAGCGGCCACCTGGGGCCACAACTGGCCGAAGGCTTCGATGGGCCGCACAAACAGGGCATGTTCGCGCGCGCCCGGCATGTCCGCCTCGATCCGTTCGCGGTCCATCACCGGCCCGGTATTGAGGCTCAGCCAGTCCCAGGCCACGGTCTCACCGCTGGCCAGCGTCACGGTTTTTGCCCCGGCATCGAGGGCCACACCGCTGCCCTCGATGTAACGTGCACCGCAGCCCGCCAGCAGGCCGGCCAGCGGAATGACACACTGGTCGAGCGCGTAATGCCCGGCCACGAATCCCGGCACCATGCCGGAATACAGCTGGCGCGGATACGGAGCGATGACGGTGATGTTGAGGTCTGCTGGCCGGTTTTGCGCCAGGCTGTGCAGCACATGCACATGGGCATGGCCGGCGCCCAGCAGCACGAGGTGTTTCAAGCCCGGGCTTGCATTCAAAGTGGATGTCATGGAGACAGTGTGACATCCCCGACATGGGCCAGGCTGCGACCACCGGTGTTGTCGGCATCGGCGCCCACCAGCACGGCCTGCAGCGGCGGCACGGTCTCGCTTTCCGCGCCAAAGGCGCGGCGGAAGTCAGCGCCCAGATCGCGCGAATGGCTCACCCACTGGCCCAGGCGCTGCTCGCCGCTGTCCAGCACGATGAAACGCACGCGCGCGGTGTAGGCATTGGGCAGCAGCGTGCCCGGCGCCAGCGTGCCGTCCCAGACGTAACACAGGGTGGCCGATGGCAATTTCTCGCCACTGGCTGCGCGCGCCAGCCGCAGCAGGTTACGCTCGATCAGGCCGAGCCCGGCGAGCGGCATGTCGAACAGCGCACACACCTTGAGCGGGCTGTCGTCGCCCTCACGGCGGCGCAGGTCGCCACCGCGCAGCGCCTCGTCCAGCCGCCAGCGCCAGCGCAGTTGCAGCCCGGCCTCGGGCACCGCCGCTGGCAAGTCATGTACCAGGTTGCCATAGGACTTTGACGCCTCCACCCGCAGCACCTTGCGTCCGTCCAGTTCGACCAGGGCGTAGCGGGTTAGCGGGATCTTGCCGCCCGGCACACCCACCACGCGCCAGGGCGCCGGCGGCTCGGCGCCACTGGTCGACGAAAACGCGCTGAGGGCCGGGCCTGGCGCCTGCGCCTGAGCCAGGGGCAACAGCAGCCCGGCGAACAACACAGCCAGCCAGGTCCTCATGTCAACCCCGCTTCCAGTCGTGGTAACGCCGCACCCATTCGAGCAGGCGGTGCGGCTGGTGCGCGCGTTTCCATTCGCCGGCCGCGTATTTGTTGGCCTCGGCCAGTGTCGGGTAGGTGTGGATGGTCGAGAGAATCTTGTTGAGGCCCAGCCCGTGCCGCATGGCCAGCACATACTCGGCCAGCAGGTCGCCCGCATGGGTGCCGACAATGGTCACGCCCAGAATCGTGTCCTTGCCGGGCACGGTCAGCACCTTGACGAAACCGCGCGCCTCGCCATCGGCAATGGCACGGTCCAGGTCGTCCATGCCGTAACGGGTCACTTCAAAGGCGATGTTTTTCTCGCGCGCTTCCTGTTCGTTCAGGCCGACACGCGCCACCTCCGGGTCGATGAAGGTGGTCCAGGGAATCACCGAATAATCGGCCTTGAACATCTTGAACTCGCCGAACAGCGCGTTGACCGCGGCATACCAGGCCTGATGCGCCGCCACATGGGTGAGCTGGTAGGGTCCGGCCACGTCGCCGGCCGCGTAGATGTTGGGGTAGATGGTCTGCAGGTACTCGTTGGTGTCCACGGTGCGCTGCACCGGCATGCCGAGCTCTTCCAACCCATAACCCTCCAGCCGCGCGACCCGCCCGACGGCGCAGATCAGCTGGTCGAAGTCCAGCCGCTGTTCGCTGCCGCCGTGTTCGACGACCAGTGTTTTGACCCCATCCGCTATTTCGCAGCGCAGCGCCTTGTGGCCGGTCAGCACCGACACGCCATCCGCAGCCAGCGCCTGGCGCGCCAGTTCCGACACCTCCTCGTCCTCACGCAACATCAGGCGCGGCGCCATCTCGACCTGCGTGACCTGCGAGCCCAGCCGGGCAAACGCCTGCGCCAGTTCACAGCCTATCGGTCCGCCACCGAGAATCACCAGGCGCCGGGGCACCGCGTCGAGTTGCGCGAAGGCCTCCCACAGGGTGTCGCTGGTCACGTAGCCCGCCTCGTCCAGTCCCGGCAAGGGCGGCACCAGCGGCCGGGCACCGGCTGCGATCACGATGCTGCGTGTCGTCAGGGTCTGCGTGCCGCCGCCATTGAGCGTTATCTCGACAGTCCACGGGTTGACGATGCGCGCATGGCCCTGCAGCACCTCCACCCCCAGGCCGGTGTAACGCGCTATGCTGTCATGCGGTTCAATCGCGCGGATCACCGCCTGAATCCTCTGCATCACCGCCCTGAAACTGAACACCGGCGTGTTATTGCTCAGGCCATAACTGGCGCCATGGCTCATCTGGTGCGCGAGTTTGGCGCTGCGGATCAGCGCCTTGGACGGCACACAGCCATAGTTCAGGCAGTCGCCGCCCATCTTGTGGGCTTCCACCAGGGTGACCCTGGCCTTGACCACCGCGGCGATGTAGGCGGTGACCAGGCCGCCGGCGCCGGCGCCGATCACGATGAGGTTGCGGTCAAACTTCGCGGGACGCTGCCCGGCCCAGCGCGCATAGACCCGGCGGCGCCTGAAAAACTGCAGCAGCTTGTTGACGACCAGCGGCAACAGACCGAGCAGCACAAAGGAGCCGATCAGCGCCGGCGAGGCAATCGACTGCAGCGAATCGATCTTCGCGATCTGCGTGCCGGCATTCACATAGACCACGGTGCCGGCCAGCATGCCGAGCTGGCTGACCCAGAAGTAGGTCCAGGTCCGGATGTGCGTCAGGCCCATGAGCAGGTTGAGCGCAAAAAACGGCACGACCGGGATCAGCCGCAGCGAAAACAGGTAAAACGCGCCCTCTTTCTCGATACCCTTGTTGATCTCGTCCAGCCGTTTGCCGAAACGGGCCTGGATGCTGTCGCGCAGCAGGTAACGCGCCGCCAGCATGGCCAGCGTCGCGCCCAGGGTCGAGGCGAAAGACACCACGAGGGTCCCGAGCACCAGGCCGAAGCCGGCGCCGGCCGCCAGTGTCATGATGACGGCACCCGGCAGCGACAGGCCGGTGACGGCAACATAGACGGCAAAAAACGCCAGCGTCACCCAGACCGGCTTCTGCTCAAAAGCCGCCTGGAAAGACGACTGGCTGTCCTTGAGGAAGGCCAGACTCAGATAACGGCCCAGATCCAGCGCAAAAAAGGCGCCTATGCCCGCCAGCAGCAGCACGGCGATGAAAAGTTTGCGTGAATTCACGGCCGTCCTCTCGGGTTGTTCTGCGGATTCAGTCGGGCGAAAACGCCAATTCTTACAACACCAGACCCGCGCGGTGTAAGAAATCCCGCCCGGGGGCGACCAAGCCAGAAAGCGGGTTTAACGCGAGGCTAACACTGCTTGCTGCAAAATCCGCTCAAAATCACTGTCCAAGCCTGACATTCACCCCCCCACAAGGAAATCCCCCCCATGACCCAGGCACTGGTAGGCATCATCGGAGGCAGCGGCCTCTACCAGATGGACGCGCTCGACAACGCGCAGGAACAGGTGATGGACACGCCCTTCGGCGCACCCTCCGACGTGCTGGTCACCGGCAGCGTCCACGGCGTGCCCGCCGTGTTCCTGGCGCGTCATGCGCGTGGCCACCGCCTGCTGCCCTTCGAAGTGCCTTACCGCGCCAACATCCACGCGATGAAGCAGCTGGGCGTGCGTTACATCGTCTCGGTGTCGGCCGTGGGCTCGTTGCGCGAGGACTTCAAGCCGCTGGACATGGTGCTGCCCGACCAGTTCATCGACCTGACCAAACGCCGCGACAGCACCTTCTTCGGCCAGGGTGCGGTGGCCCATGTGTCCATGGCCCAACCGGTCTGCCCGGCCGCCGCCGGTCTGCTGGCGCGTGCGGTGCGCAGCGTGCTGGCCGCCGATGCCCCCGGCCACGGCGTCAATCTGCACGAAGGCGGCACCTATGTGTGCATCGAGGGCCCGCAGTTTTCCAGCCTGGCCGAGTCTCACTGGTACCGCAGCATGGGCGCGGGCGTGATCGGCATGACCAACATGCCCGAAGCCAAACTCGCGCGCGAGGCGCAAATCGCCTACACCACGCTGGCCATGGTGACGGATTTCGACTGCTGGCACCCGCGCGAGGCGCAGGTCAATGCCAACATGGCGCTGGCCAACCTGCTGAAAAACGCCGGCCGTGCCCAGCAGGTGGTGGCCGAGGTCATACGCCTGCTGGGAACCGAACAACCGGCCAGCGAAGCCCACACCGCCTTGCACAACGCGCTGGTCACCCAGCCTGACGCCATGGCCCCCGATGTGCGTGCGCGCCTGGCCGCGCTGCTGACCTGAACCCGAACGGACCCACCATGCATGACACCCTTCCCCTGCTGAAAAAAACGCCCTTCCCGGCATTGCGCCGCGCGAAACTCGACACCCTGCAGGTCAACCTCGGCTACAAGTGCAACCAGAGCTGCCTGCATTGCCATGTCAACGCCGGACCGAACCGCACCGAAATGATGGATGCCGAGACGATGGCGCTGATCCCCCGGGTGCTGGCCGCACGCGGCCTGGGCACGCTGGACCTGACCGGCGGCGCCCCCGAACTGCATGCGGGCTTTCGCGAGCTGGTGCGTGCCGCGCGCGCGCAGGGTGTGCGTGTGATCGACCGCTGCAACCTCACCATTCTGTTCGAGCCCGGGCAGGAGGGGCTGGCCGAATTCCTGGCAGAACAAGGGGTGGAGATCGTGGCCTCCATGCCCTGTTACTCGGCCGCCAATGTGGACAAGCAGCGCGGCGAAGGCGTGTTCGACCTCAGCATCGCGGCCCTGCAAAAACTCAACAGCCTTGGTTATGGCCAGACCGGCTCCGGCCTGTCGTTGAACCTGGTCTACAACCCGCAAGGCCCGTCGCTACCGCCCGAGCAGCAGGCGCTGCAGGCCGACTACAAACGCGAACTTCTCGAGCACTTCGGCATTGTCTTCAACGAGTTGTATGCGCTGACCAACATGCCGATCCAGCGCTTTGGCTCGACCCTGGTGTCCAAGGGCACGTTTGACAGCTATATGGAGCTGCTCAAGGGCAGCTTTCAGGAACAGAACCTGGGCGGCGTGATGTGCCGCAACACGGTCAGCGTGGACTGGCAGGGCTGGTTGTCGGACTGCGACTTCAACCAGCAGCTCGGCCTGCCGCTGGGCACCTCGGGGCTGCAGCGCCATCTGCGTGAGCTGCTGGTCAGCGGGATCGATGAGCAGCCGATCCGCGTGGCGGGCCACTGTTATGGCTGCACCGCCGGCCAGGGCAGCAGCTGCGGCGGCGCGCTGGAGCACTGAGCACGCCATGGCAGCGGCGCGACTGTCCGTGGTTTTGCCCGTTCTCAACGAAGCCGCGGGCCTGAGCGCGGCACTGCAGACGCTGGCACCGCTACTGGCACGCGGGGCAGAGATCATCGTGGCCGACGGCGGCAGCAGCGACCCCAGCGCCGCGCTGGCGCAGGCCGGCGGTGCGCAGGTCGTCAACGCGGCGCGCGGCCGCGCGCTGCAAATGAACGCGGGCGCGGCGCAGGCAAACGGCGATGTGTTGCTGTTTCTGCATGCCGATACCCGGTTGCCGGCCAACGCCGACGAACTGATCCGCGAAGCCCTGGCCGGCGGCGCGCGCGTCTGGGGCCGTTTTGATGTGGCCATCACCGGGCGGCCCCGCATGCTCAGGCTGATTGCCGCGCTGATGAACCTGCGCTCGCGGCTGACCGGCATCGCCACCGGCGACCAGGCCATGTTCATGACCCGCGCGGCCTTCGAGGCCGTGGGCGGCTTCCCGGCGCAGCCGCTGATGGAAGACATCGAGATGTCCCGCAGCCTGTTGCAGCTGTCGCGCCCGGCCTGCCTGAGGGCCAAGGTGCAGACCTCGGGCCGACGCTGGGAAAGCCGCGGCGTCTGGCGCACCGTGCTGCTGATGTGGCGGCTGCGGTTTGCCTACTGGCGCGGCGTTTCGCCACAGCACCTGGCGGAGTTGTACCGGTGACCCGCCTGGTGATTTTTGCCAAGGCACCGCAGCCCGGCGCCGTCAAGACCCGGCTGATTCCGGCACTCGGTGCGGACGGCGCGGCGGCGCTGGCGCGTGCCATGCTGGACCACACGCTGCAGCAGGCCCTCGCTGCCGGACTGGACGCGGTGGAGCTGTGTATGAGCCCGGCGCCCGGTGACCCGGCCTGGCACGGTGCGGCGCCGCCTGCCGGGGTGACCTGCACCGCCCAGGGCGAGGGCGACCTCGGTGAACGCATGGACCGCGCGATGCGGCGCGCCCTGGCGTTTCCGTCCGGACCGGTGCTGCTGATCGGCACCGACTGCCCGGCACTGGACAGCGCGCAGCTGCGCGAGGCGGCCCGGCAACTGGCGCAGCACGACGCGGTGCTACAGCCCGTGGCCGACGGCGGTTATGTGCTGATCGGCCTGCAGGCACCCTGCCCCGCGATATTCACGGACATGGCGTGGAGCATCTCGACGGTCACCGCCGACACACTGCAGCGCCTGGCCGCGCTGGGCCTGCGCGTCTGGCTGGGCCCGGTGCTGCACGACATCGACGAAGCGGCCGACCTGGCTCACCTGCCGGCCGGCTTCATGCGCCCGAAACATCAAGCCAAATCGGCCTCCAGCCCAATCACGACAAGCGTCAGCAGCTCCTGATTTCATAGCAGTTACTTCCGGAAGAACGCCCATGCGCAACGACAGCAACACCTACGACATCGTCACCGACTACTACGGCCGCCAGCTGCAGGGAACGGCAGACCTCAAGACCAGTGCCTGCTGCGACGTCAGCAGCATGCCCGAGTGGCTCAAGCCCTTGCTGGCGCGCATTCATCCCGAGGTGTTGTCGCGGTACTACGGCTGCGGCCTGGTTTGCCCGCCGCTGCTCGAAGGCTGCCGCGTGCTGGACCTCGGCTGCGGCTCGGGCCGCGACGTGTACGCGCTGGCCCAGCTGGTCGGGCCCACCGGCTCGGTGGTCGGCGTGGACATGACCGATGAACAGCTGGCCGTGGCGCGTACACACCAGGCCCACCATGCGGCGCTGTTCGGCTATGACAACGTGGCGTTCCTGCATGGCTACATCGAGCGGCTGGACGAGCTCGGGCTGGCGCCCGGCAGCTTCGACGTGATCGTCTCCAACTGCGTGGTCAACCTTTCACCCGACAAGGACGCGGTGCTCGCCGGCGTGCAGCGACTGCTCAAGCCCGGGGGCGAGTTCTATTTTTCCGATGTGTATGCGGACAGGCGTGTACCGGCCGCTGTGAAAAACGACCCGGTGCTGTACGGCGAATGCCTGGGGGGCGCGCTGTACTGGAAAGACTTCGAACGCCTGGCACACAGCCACGGTTTTGCCGACCCGCGCCTGGTGGAAGACCGGCCGCTGGACATCACCGACCCGCAACTCGCGGCGCGCACCGGCAACCTGCGTTTTTATTCGGCCACCTGGCGGCTGTTCAAGCTCGCCGCGCTGGAATCAGCCTGCGAGGACTATGGCCAGGCGGTGATTTACCAGGGCAGCATCCCGGGCCAGGCCGGCCGCTTTGTGCTCGACAAACACCACGACATCCAGACCGGCAAGGTGTTTCCGGTCTGCGGCAACACCTGGCACATGCTGCAGGGCACGCGGCTGGCGCCGCACTTCAGCTTCATCGGCAACTTCGACACGCATTACGGCATTTTTGAAGGCTGCGGCACCAGCCTGCCGTTCGACGGCGCGCCGGGCGGCAATGCCGGCGTGTGCGGGCCGGCGGGCTGCTGTTAAGGAATCACAGCAACGCCACCAGGTCGGTCACGCCGACGTCCACGCCGGCCTGCATGAGCAGCGTGGTCGCCTGCCCGCGGTGGTGCGTCTGGTGGTTGAAGAAATGGGTCATGGCCTGCCAGGCCGGATGCGAACGCTGCACACCTTTGGTATTCGCATAAACCATGGTGCTGGTCAGGAAGTCCGGTGTCATTTCTGCGACCCAGGACTCGATCCGCTGGTCCAGCGCGTCGCGCGCCTGCCGCAATTCGGCCCAGTCGGGAAACGCATCGACGCTGACGTAATCCACGCCGGGCGGCAAGGCCAGCGCTGTCGCATCCAGAGCGGCAAAGCAGGTCTGCTGCGAGGCAAAACGGTGCAGCCACAGCCTGTCGGCCAGCAGCACATGGGTCAGGGTGTGGTGGATGGAGCCGAAAAAAGCGCCGCGCTGTCGCTTGCGCTCCTCGTCGCCCAACGGCTCGCAGGCGGCGTACAGGCGCTGGTTCATCCAGCGGTTGTAGCGGGCCAACAGCCGGTAATTGTCAGTGAAGGGATCGCTCATGCGCCCGATTGTCAGGACTTCCCGAAGACGCTGCAAGCTCCGGCACCAGGCCCTTGAACAGGGGCGTCAGCCGGCTGATCTCCTGCGCGGCGGCCTTCTGCCCCAGGTCCTGCGCCAGATACTGAAACATATCGGCGCGTATCAGCCACAGTTCCACGGCAGAGCCGGCCAGCTCGATCTGCAGCGTCGCCCGCAGGCGATGGCTTTCGGTGCAGCGGGCCATGGCCAGTGTCATGGCGCCGCGAATCGGCCGCAGGTCGGGACCGGCCAGCGGCTTCTGTCTGCCTGGCACGGCATCCGCCACAGAAGCGCCTGCGGTTCCAAACCAGCGCTGAATCCTTGAGCTTCTTTCCATGGCGTGTTATCTGCCGATCCCCGGCTCAGGGCGCGCCAAACCCACCGCCGCCCGGCGTGTGGATCTCGAAGATGTCGCCCGGCGCCATCTCGGCCTGGCCGATGTGGTCCAGGGTTTCAATGCGGCCGTCGGCGCGCACCACCACATTGCGGCCCACCTGCCCCGGCTGGCCGCCGGCCATGCCGAAGGCGCCGTGTTTGCGCCCGTTGGACAGGATGCTGGCGGTCATGGCCTCGAGGAAACGCACACGCCTGACGCCGCCGTTGCCGCCGTGCCAGCGCCCGGCGCCGCCCGAGCCCTGGCGGATCTCGTAACTCTCCAGCCGCACCGGAAAACGGAACTCCAGCACCTCGGGATCGGTCAGGCGCGAGTTGGTCATGTGCGCCTGCACCACCGACGTGCCGTCGAAGCCCTTGACGATGTTGCCGCTGGCGTCGAACACACCGCCGGCGCCGGAGCCGCCCGAGATCGTCTCGTAATACTGGTGGCGCGCATTGCCGAAGGTGAAGTTGTTCATGGTGCACTGGCCGGCCGCCATCACGCCCAGCGCGCCGTACAGGGCGTTGGTGATGCAGGTGGAGGTTTCGACATTGCCCGCCACCACCGAGGCCGGCGGATTGGGGTTCAGCATGGACCCCGCCGGGATGATGACCTTGAGCGGCTTCAGGCAGCCAGCGTTGAGCGGGATGTCGTCGTCCACCAGCGTGCGGAACACGTAGAGCACCGCCGCCATGCACACCGCTGTCGGCGCGTTGAAGTTGTTGGTCTGCTGCGGCGAGGTGCCGGTGAAATCGATCTCGGCGCTGCGGCTGGCCACGTCGACGCGGATCGCCACGCTGATCTGGGCGCCGTTGTCCAGCGGCAGGGTGAACTGTCCGTCCTTGAGCTGCGTGATGACGCGGCGCACCGATTCCTCGGCGTTGTCCTGCACATGGCCCATGTAGGCCTGCACCACATCCAGGCTGAAGGTGTCCACCATCTTGCGCAGTTCCTGCACGCCCTTTTCATTGGCGGCGATCTGGGCTTTCAGGTCGGCCATGTTCTGCTGCGGGTTCCTCGACGGGTATTCGCCGCTTTTGAGCAGCGCCACCATCTCGGCCTCGCGCAGCACGCCGCGTTCGACCAGCTTGACGTTGTTGATCTGCACGCCCTCTTCCTCGATACGTGTGGAAAACGGCGGCATGGAGCCCGGCGTGGTGCCACCCACGTCGGCATGGTGGCCGCGCGAACCGACATAAAACGTCGGGGTTTCGCCGGTGCCGAGGTAAACCGGCGTGATCACGGTGATGTCGGGCAGGTGGGTGCCGCCGTGGTAGGGGTCATTGAGCACATAGACGTCGCCCGGCTGCATCTTGCCGGTGTTCTCACGGATCACCGTCTTGATGCTTTCGCCCATGGAGCCCAGGTGCACCGGCATGTGCGGCGCGTTGGCGATCAGGTTGCCGGCGGTGTCGAACAGCGCGCAGCTGAAGTCCAGCCGTTCCTTGATGTTGACCGAATAGGCGGTGTTCTGCAACTGCAGGCCCATCTGCTCGGCGATGTTCATGAACAGGTTGTTGAAGACCTCCAGCAGCACCGGGTCTACCGTGGTGCCGGCCGCGAACTTGACGGCGCGCGCGGCGCGCCGGTCCAGCACCAGGTGGTCCAGCGCGGTCAGCGCGGCCTCCCAGCCGGGTTCGACCACCGTGGTCGCATTTTTCTCGGCAATGATGGCCGGGCCGCTGATGATGTCGCCCGGTTGCAGGTCTTCACGCACCACCAGCGCGGCATCGTGCCACTGGCCGCCGGAATACATGCGCACGGTCTCACGACGCGGCACCTCGCGCGGCTCGTGCGTGACATGGCGCGGTTCGGCCGGCGCGTCGCCTGCCACCACCGCTTCCACCGACACGGCCTCGACCACCAGGCCCTTGCCCTGCATCAGGAAGGAAAAGCGCTGGCGGTAAGCGGCTTCAAAACCGGCTTCGATTTTCGCCAGGCTGCCGAAGGGCACGATCAGCGCGGCATCGCTGCCTTCGTAACGCACATGCACGCGGCGGTGCGTAGTGATCGCGCCCGTGCTGACCTGCTGGCGCTGCAACTCGGCCTCGGCCGCAGCGGCCAGGCCATCCAGCTTGCCGGCGATCTGCGGCAAAGCCGCTTCGGACAGTTTGAGTTCGACCGCCTGCTCGCGGATCACGTTCTGGTCGGCCAGTCCCATGCCGTAAGCCGACAACACACCGGCCAGCGGGTGCACAAACACTTTGGTCATGCCCAGCGCGTCGGCCACCAGGCAGGCATGCTGGCCGCCGGCGCCGCCAAAACACTGCAGGGTGTAACGCGTGACGTCGTAGCCGCGCGCCACCGATATTTTCTTGATGGCATTGGCCATCTGCTGCACTGCAATGTTGATGAAACCCTCGGCCACCACCTCGGCGCTGCGGCCGGTCTCGCCGGCCAGCTCGTTGAACTTCTGCTGCACCACCTCGTAGCTCAGCGCTTCGTCGGCTTTCGGGCCGAAGACCTTGGGGAAGTACCGCGGCTGCACCTTGCCGACCATCACGTTGGCATCGGTCACTGCCAGCGGCCCGCCACGGCGGTAGCTGGCCGGGCCGGGATTGGCGCCGGCGCTCTGCGGCCCGACGCGAAAGCGTTCGCCGTCGAATTTCAGCAGGGAGCCGCCGCCTGCGGCGACCGTGTGGATGCTCATCATGGGCGCACGCATGCGCACCCCGGCCACCTGGGTCTCGAACTCACGCTCGAACTCGCCGGCGTAATGCGACACGTCGGTGGAGGTGCCGCCCATGTCGAAACCGATGACCTTGTCGATGCCGGCAATCGCGGCGGTGCGCGCCATGCCGACAATCCCGCCGGCCGGCCCGCTCAGGATCGCATCCTTGCCCTGGAACACATGGGCATCGGTCAGTCCGCCGGAAGACTGCATGAAAAACAGCTTGACGCCGGGCATCTCACCGGCCACCTGCTCGACATAACGGCGCAGGATGGGCGACAGGTAGGCATCGACCACGGTGGTGTCGCCACGGCTGACAAACTTCATCATGGGGCTGGTTTCATGCGAGGTGCTGATCTGGGTGAAGCCCAGCTGCTGCGCAATCCGCTTGGCCGCCTTTTCATGATCGGTGTAGCGGTAGCCGTGCATAAACACTATCGAAACGCTTCGCAGGCCTTTCTGGTATTGCGTGAGCAGCTCCTGTTTTAATAGCGCCTCGTCGAGCGCCTGCAGCACCTCGCCCTGTGCGCCTATGCGCTCCTGGGCTTCCACCACGGCGCTGTACAGCAGTTCGGGCAACACGATGTGGCGGTCGAACAGGCGCGGGCGGTTCTGGTAGGCGATGCGCAGCGCATCGCGGAAACCGCGTGTGGTTACCAGCAGCGTCGGCTCCCCCTTGCGCTCCAGCAGCGCGTTGGTCGCCACCGTGGTGCCCATCTTCACGCAGTCCACCACCTCGGCGCTGACCGCTTCACCCGCCTTCAGGCCCAGCAGGTGCCGGATACCGGCCACCGCGGCATCCCGGTACTGCTCGGGATTTTCGGACAGCAGCTTGTGCGTCACCAGCGAGCCGTCGGGCTTCTTGGCCACGATGTCGGTGAAGGTGCCACCACGGTCTATCCAGAACTGCCATTTTTTTGAGATAACTGTTGTATTCATAGGACTTTTTTTGTTTACACGACGTTTGCAAGGAAGAAAACCTCCGCCCTTGTACGCCGATCTTGAAATGATTATTGACGCGCTGTTTACACGACCTTAAGTGATCTGTGCATCTTCCAAATGACACATCAATTTTGGGTGGGCGTACGTAACCTGTCCAACACAAATTTTCTCTCTGTTGTCATCGATTAAATCGATGATGTCATGGGCGTAACCGGGGCTGCTTCCGTACTTGGACCTCTGGCGTAACATCGGGGCGATCAACTATTGATGAACCTCGTGCAAAAACCCGTAGAAGACTTTGAATCGGCCACGTCTGCCGAACTAACCGACGAACAGCTAGTTGCGCGGGTCGCTGGAGAGCTCTCCAATTTAGATCGCACCCAACTGGCGTTGATTCAGCGTTATATGGCGGCGATGCAACGGCCTGTTGAGGTCCACGCAAACCCAGACTCAGATTTAGCAAATCCCCTGTTCATTGCTGCAGTAGGTCACTACCTTACTTTGCACCATGCTACACAGACTGCGGCTCTGAACAAGAAGGCATTTGAGTTTCTATTTCAGTATGCGTGCGATGCGGCCGGCCGGCATGCAGTCATCAATCGAAATTCAACGGACGCAAGTGCCGATGTGCTTGTTGATGGTGTCGGATTCTCCCTGAAGACGCAATCCGACAAGGCTGTTCGCCGCCACAATGTCTACATACAGAAATTCATGGAAGGCCGCTTCATTCGAGACATCCAGAGTCCACATGAGTTCAGGACGATCGGCATACGACACATCCTTAACCATGTCAGCCGTTATAGCCGGATACTTGTACTCAAGGCCTATCCGCTAGTCGGTACCTCGATAACCTACGAGCTAGTTGAGATAGCAACTTCCGTTTTTGACTTGCTTAAACAACTGAAGGACGAAGACTTTCCCTCGAAGAATGCCTACGGCACCATTTCCGTCGCTATAAAAGACGAGCATGGGCAAGCATTTCGCCTCTGTTTCGACGGCTGTTGAATGCCACCCAGAATTGACCCCTTAGAGGCAATTATTTTCATCCAAATTTGACCCCTGTTAGAAGCCCTGTGCGTTCGAAGTTATGCACAGGAGACAACAGGAGTGATCAAAGTGGGAACCTTGGCCAAGATAAGGCGTTTGTACTTTCGCGACAAACTGTCCATCAAAGAAATATGCAGGCAAACCAGCCTGTCCAGAAATACGGTGCGTGCCTGGCTGCGCGAGAGCGAAATGGTGGAGCCCAAATATCCGCCACGCAGAATCGTCACCAAACTCGATGACTATGCCGATACCCTGAGGACCTGGCTCAAAGCCGACAGCGGGCGCAACAAACGCGAGCGACGTACCAAAGGACAAATGTGGCTGGCGCTGTGCGCGCAGGGTTACACCGGCAGCTACGGTCGGGTGTGTGCATTTGCGCGTGACTGGAAGACCAGTGAAGGATTGGCCGCCTCCAAAGGTGCGTTCATTCCCTTGAAGTTTGCGCATGGTGAAGCCTTCCAGTTTGACTGGAGCACCGAATACACCTTCATTGGTGGTTTGCGCCGGCGGGTGGAGCTGGCGCACACCAAGCTGTGCGCCAGTCGCGCCTTCTGGCTGGTGGCGTACCCGGGCCAAGGCCACGAGATGCTGTTTGATGCCCACGCCCGTGCGTTCGGCGCCTTTGGCGGCGTTCCTCAGCGCGGCATCTACGACAACATGAAGACGGCGGTGGACCAGGTGCTGGCGGGCAAGAAGCGCAAAATCAACAGCCGCTTTGAAGCCATGAGTGGGCACTACCTGTTCGAACCGGAATTCTGCAACGTCGCCAGCGGCTGGGAAAAGGGCATCGTTGAGAAAAACGTACGCGACCGACGCACCAGCATTTGGCACCATGCCAAGGACAGGCGCTGGGCCAGTTGGGAGGAACTCAATGTCTGGCTGGCCGAGCAATGCAGATTGGCATGGAGCGAGCTCAACCACCCAGACTATCCCACCCTGAAGGTGGCCGATGTCTTGCAAGACGAACAGAGTCGGCTCATGCCGGTGCCGAAACCGTTTGACGGTTATGTGGAACTCATGGCACGTGTCACCAGCACCGCCCTGATTCACCTGGAGCGCAACCGTTACAGCGTGCCCACGGAGCATGCCAACTCAGCCGTCAGCGTGCGCATGTACCACGACCACATTGCCGTAGTAGCCGATGGAGTGCGGGTGGCCAGCCACAGCCGCAGCTTTGAACGCAGCCAGACCTTCTACGACTGGCAGCACTACATCAGTTTGGTGGAACGCAAGCCCGGAGGACTTCGCAATGGCGCGCCGTTTGCGGGGATGCCCGATGCGCTTAAGCAACTCCAGGCCATCCTGTTGCGCCGCTGTGGTGGTGACGCCGTCATGGCGCAGGTACTGGCAGCGGTGCCGATTCACGGGTTGGACGCGGTGCTGGTGGCTGTGGAGTTGGCGCTGGAGGCGGGCAAGCCTAGTGGGGAGCATGTTCTCAATGTGCTGGCGCGCTTGAAGAGCAACACCGTGCCAGCCAATCTGGGAGACGCCTTGGCACAAGAGTTGAAACAGGGGTGGCCGCTGAAGCTGCGTGAGGAGCCGCTGGCCAACGTAGATCGGTATGACGATCTGCGCAGCCCTGGCCCAACCACACCGACCAGCGAGGTAAATCCATGAGCGCCCAGATCATTGCGCAACTCAAGGCACTGAGTTTGCACGGAATGGCGGCAAGCTTCCCCGAGGTGGCTGCCCAGGCGCGGCATACGGAGTTCAATCCGGAGTCGTTTATGCAGCAGCTCATGGCGGCTGAATCAGCCCAACGCGTGGTTCGCTCCACGGCCTATCAAATGGGTGCAGCCAGGTTTCCGGTGCACCGTGATCTGGCGGGATTCGACTTCGGGCAGTCCGATGTGGACGAAGTTCTGGTACGCAGGTTGCAAAGCGCCGAGTTCACCACAGCCGCCCATAACGCAGTATTTATCGGTGGCCCCGGCACGGGTAAGACGCATCTGGCCACAGCCATTGGCGTTGAAGCGATACAGAAGTACGCCAAGCGCGTTCGCTTCTTCTCCACGGTAGAACTGGTCAACGCCTTGGAGCAGGAGAAGGCGCATGGCAAGGCGGGCCAGATTGCCTTGAAGCTGATGTATGTGGACTTGGTGATCCTCGATGAGTCGTCCCTGAGAAACTCACATTTCAGACGGTCCGCAGTTTGAGTGCAGCGGTTTGTTCACGTGTCGCACTTAAGAGTTGCCCGATCATGATGCCCAATTGGGCGCAAAGAAGCCGCAGCTTCTTG
>Ga0308010_1000189_pt1 | contig 53672 bp, 59 predicted proteins | sample Neamet129_FD_202368 | JGI IMG/M metagenome (GOLD analysis project Ga0308010, IMG submission 202368) | Marine microbial communities from water near the shore, Antarctic Ocean - #129 | ecosystem: Environmental > Aquatic > Marine > Unclassified | place: Southern Ocean | collected 2014-07-24 | reverse complement strand
TAGAATGATTGGCCATGGTGTGGCTAATAGTAACTTTTCAAACCAAACTAAAAACCATAAAAGCGGATCGAAGAAGCCTTCTATCGCCTCTCCATACTCGCCTGTAAATTCTGAAAAACTACCATCTATACTTTTTTTAAACTCGCGAAGTTCCCCAATTTTCATTGATGGAAACTCACCTAAAATATCAATCATAAACCCTATATTATTGTTAAAAAAAATGCCTGAAAAATCAGGCATTTGTTATTATTGAAATAGACGTACTATTTAATCGCTGCTTTAATTTTATCTGCAGTCGCTGTATCTACCCATGACTTCCAGGCTTCTGGCTTAGTCAATAGAAACTCAATTGCTGCATCTGCACCACTGGCTTGATTGTCACCCATGTAGACCAGCATTTCATTCATTACAACACCTGAATAAGTACGGTTTTTAAAGTAATTAGATACTTCAATACCGCCATTCTTCTTTAGGTTATCAGTCACTACTGTATGAACTTCTGACTTAGCCCAAGTACTTTGTTTTGGGTTGTCGCACTCTTCTTTTGCTATACAAGAAGTCCAATGCTCAGCACCTGCAAATGGCACACCAAAGTCAAGCTTAACCATGTTGTATTTACCAATAAGCGCTGTTGGAGACCAGTAGTAACCAAACCAGTTTTGACCGCGATCAACTGCTTTTGACATTGAACCGTCTAAACCTGCAGCAGAGCCTGGATTAACAAGTTTCCAGCCTTTAGCTTCCATATCAAATGCTTTGAATAAATTAGCATTAGCTAATTGACAAGCCCAACCGGCAGGACACGTTACAAATGCACCTTTTGAAGGATCTTCTTTGTCTGGGAATAAGTCTGGGCGTTTAATAACGTCAAGCACTGTTTTTAATTCAGGATGTGCTTTAGCAGTGTGTGGTGGAATCCACCAACCCTCGCCTAAGTCTGTAATTGGATTGCTGTTTTCTGAATGAAGCGTACCTTCTTTCATTGCTTTATAAAGTGGCTCGCGAACTGAGTTAATCCATAATTCAGGTGCTGCATCTGGCTGGCCTTTAGAATTCATTGATGCGAACGTTGTCTCTGTAGCACCTGGCACTAATTCAACTTTCAAACCGTAGCCTTCTTCAAGAATGATCTTATCAACATTTGCCATTAATTCGGCTGATGCCCAGTTCATTTCGGCGATTTGGATAACGACTGCTTCATCTTTCTCAGATGTGGTGTAATAAACCAATGATGCAATAATTACAGCAGCAAGGACTGCTTGTTTGATAAATTTACTATTCACGATATAACTCCCAATTATTAAAAAATGTTAAAAAACAAAGGGAGTTGTTAAACTATTTGCTCACCAATTGTTTTTAGTACAATTGGTAATCTATGTTAACAGGCTCAGAGTTTTAAAGGAGCGCATGTCATAAATAAGGATTGTCAATCTGTAGTTTTTCCAGAATTTTTACCTCAAGGCTTTCCATTTTTTGTGCCTCAGACTCTTCTACGTGGTCATATCCTAATAAGTGTAATGTGCCATGAATGGCCATATGAATTAAATGGTTATTAAATGTTTTTTGCTGCATTTTCGCCTCTTCAACAACTATTTCATTACAAATAACCACATCACCCAAAATTTCCTCATCAATCTCAATTGGTAGATCACTAGGGAAGGACAAGACGTTAGTGGTTTTATCTTGATGACGGTAGGTTTTATTGAGTTGTTGAATTTCATTTTTATCAACAAAGCGGATGAGTAGCTCGCTTTTTCCTTGGTTAAGCTCATCCAATACGGTTTGCAAGATATTACAAAACTCAGTTTCATTTATGTTGTTAGCGTTAATACTATTTTGAATAACAATCATCTCAAACTATTAATTGATAAAATGATTTATTTTACGTTGTTAATTTTTCTGCATTCATGCCAATCGTCGAAGTCGCTATTGCTGTCCCATTAAACCGAACCTTTGATTATCTTTGTGAGGATAAGGTAGAGGTTGGCGCACGTGTGAAAGTACCTTTCGGCACTAAAAAAGTCTTTGGCATTGTTTTGTCACATAAAGACAAGAGTGAATTTAGCAAACTTAAATCAGTGATCGAGGTTTTGGATGAGACACCCATTCTCGATAAACCCATTCTTAATTTTTTATTTTGGGCCGCTAAATATTATCACCATCCAATCGGCGAGGTTCTTTTAGCGGCATTGCCTAAAAATCTGCGCATTGGCAAGCCGGCCATTATCAAAAAAGTGATTGGTCTACCAACTCAAACTAGCAAGCCCGATTTTGAAATTACACAAGAACAAAGTTTAGCTATTGATACTATTCTTGAAAAGCGCGACATTTATCATGGTTTTTTGCTCCACGGCGTAACGGGTAGCGGAAAAACCGAAGTTTATCTGCGCATTACTCAAGAAGTGCTTAATCAAGGTAAGCAGGTATTGGTTTTAGTGCCTGAAATTGGTTTAACGCCACAAATGATAGCGCGTTTTGAGCAGCGCCTAAAAACACGCGTGGTGGCGATTCATTCACAACTGAATGAGACGCAAAAATTAGATGCCTACCTAATGGCTAAAAATACAGAAGCTGGTGTGGTTTTAGGTACACGAAGTGCGATATTTGCACCGATGCCAAATTTAGGCTTAATTATTATTGATGAAGAGCATGACGGATCTTTTAAACAGCAATCAAGCTTTCGTTATTCAGCAAGAGATCTAAGTTTTATTCGTGCCAAACAGGCGAATATTCCTCTAATCTTAGGCACCGCCACACCGGCTTTGGAAACCTTAAAAAATGCTATGGATAATAAGTTAACTCGATTAACTTTAGCTAATAGAGCTGGTGGTGTGATGATGCCTAAAGTCAGTTTGATCGATATGCGCTCCAATTCAGAGAATGGCCATAGTGCACTATCAAAACTATTGATAGAAAAAATGCAACAGTATTTATCCAAAGGTAAGCAAGTTATGCTGTTTATTAATCGACGTGGTTATGCGCCGGTATTTTTCTGTACTGAGTGCGCTTGGAAATCAGAATGTAGTCATTGTAATGCCAGTATGATTTACCATCGACACGTTAATCGACTTAAATGCCATCATTGTGGCGATGAAAAAATGCCAGAGCAGTCTTGTCCTGATTGTGGAGAGCAAAGTCTAGAAGTTTATGGCTACGGCACAGAAAGGCTTGAAGAAACTCTATCCTCATATTTTCCAGAAATACCAATTATTCGTATCGATCGGGATACTACAAGACGTAAGAAGGCCCTTGCAGAACATTTAGAAAAAATCAATTCCGGTGAGCCTTGTATTATTGTCGGCACACAAATGTTAGCCAAAGGACATGATTTTTCTAATTTAGCGATGGTGGGAATACTGGATGTTGATGGAGGGTTTTTATCAACTAACTTTCGTGCAACCGAATACTTAGCTCAACTACTTATCCAGGTTTCAGGCCGAGCAGGCAGAACTGGCGACCAAGGAGAGGTGGTTATTCAAACACGATATCCTGACCATCCAATGTTTCACTATGTATTGTCAAATCGCTATACACAATTTGCCAGTGGCCTACTCAAACAGCGACAAAGTGCCATGATGCCGCCATTCGCTCATCAAGCATTGTTATGTGCGAATGCTAAAAATAAACAAAATGCTGAAGATTTTTTGCGTGAAGTAGCTGGCCTATTAAAAAGTGTCAACATGGATGGTGTAGAAATTTGGGGACCAGTTACAAACTCCATTGAAAAAAAGGCTGATTATTATTACTTTAATCTTTATCTTCAATCTAACGACAGAGCCGCACTTCACCAAATGCTGGCCACTTTTAGCCAACATGTTGACACCATCAAGCTCAAAAACAAAGTACGTTGGTATTTAGACGTAGATCCGATTGACTAAAGTCTTTCAAACGGCCCACTTCACAACAATACCAACAAAATTAGTATAAGCACCAACTATCCAATTCCTCATCCTCTATACAATTTGTAGCAGCTAAGCAATTTAACGCTTAGTTAAAAACAACATATAACAACAATTGGGGAAAAAATATGAGAATAAATATGAAAAATATCGCAGCGACACTGCTAACTGTTAGCTTGTCACTTGGAATTTCATCGGTAGCTAATGCTGGAAGTTACGGCACACAAAAAATTGCTTATCATGTCAACTATGATGCTGCTAAAAGACAAGCTGGAGCGCTTAGAAATATACAAAACCATATCAATGCTGTCGGTGCAAAAAATCTAGATCTTCGCGTTATTATGCACGGCAAAGGTTTATCAATGCTGTTGTTGCCAGAAGAAGCAAGTAATACCAAATTACCTTTAGGTAATGCTACCAATAAACAACAAGCTTCAATCGCTAACCTGAAAAAACAAGGTGTTACTTTCAAAGTGTGTGCTAACACTCTAAAAGGAAAGAAAATCGATATAGATCAGCTTTATGATGCAGAAAACTCTGACATCGTTCCTAGTGGTGTTGCAGAAGTTGCACACCTTCAAGCTAGAGGTTTTTCTTACTTAAGACCTTAATCCATATCAACACACAAGGTTTTTTGCTTGTGTGTTGATACTTCCAGAGAGCATAAAATGAATAGAAGATTGTTTCTACAGAAATCTATCGCCATCACTTCAATTGCAACTGCAGTTGGTGCTGGACTGCTAATGCCTATTAAGGCGTTTGCCAATACCTCAGAATTTAAGAAAATTTCCGATAAGACTAAAGAGCGAATATCCAATGCCAAAGAAGGTGACTTTACATTTAAGACGCCAACGATTGCGGAAAATGGTGCAATGGTACCAATTACAATTGATGCTAGCAATATCCCTGCTGTTAAAAGTATCGCTATCTATGTACGGAACAACAAGACACCACTGTCTGCTCACTTTGAAATTTTAGAGGCCTCTGCATCTATTACTTCACGTATAAAAATGGCTGAAACATCAATAATTACAGCTGTTGTTGGAACGGAGTCAGGAGACTTTATTCAGAATAAAAAAATTATAGTAACCATTGGAGGATGTGGAGGTTAGCTCAATACTCCTGAAAATATTATGAAAAAAATTAAACTAAAAGCTAAGTCAAGATCTGGCCTCATTATTGTTAGGGTTTTAATTAAGCACCCAATGGAAAGTGGAAATCGAAAAAATAAAAGCGGGCAGCTTATTCCGGCAAACCATATTACTAATCTCTCGTTGAAAAAAAATAATCGCTTAGCCATTAAGGCATCCATTGGCGGGACCATTTCTGAAAATCCATTTTTTCAGTTTAAGGTTCCAGGCGTCAAAGGAGATGAAATTAGCTTCGAATCTATTGATAATCTAGGAAAAACACTGCAAATAACCAAGATATCAAAATAAATATTAATACATTAGGTCTGGTTTTTTGACTTTTCTTGGTGCTTTTAACCCCTTTTCTGTACAGTTTTCATAAAGCGTTTTACTAATGTCGCACTTCTCCCTTAAGTGTTATGATAATTGTGCAGATTTTTTTTAAAAAAATGTGATGAATTATTTACCTAAAATAGTGAAAAATATCTGGTTTAAAGATACAACCTCTTCTGATGTCTATATCAATGAAGTTGCTGTTCGAATTCGCGCAGGTATATTTCTAATTATCCCGCTATATATGGGTCTAATGCTATATGACGTCGCCTACACTTCAAAATGGATGGTTGATAATAATACTGCTATCGATACGTATGACACCAATTGGGATGATCAGATAATTTATGCAGTAGAAGCTGTTAAGAGAACTTATGAGTACTCAGCACAAACTTTCATTTTATTTTATGTACTGTTTGAAATGATTGCCGGTATGTTTGTCACAACTTCAAGACTATCACCTAGTATCTTGATTAGTAGTTTTTTTGCTAGAAATCAAAAGCCTGCTTGGGTGCCGATCGCTCCTAAAAGATTTGCATGGAGCATTGGAGCCAGTATTGTGATTACTTGTATTATATTCTTTAATCCAGTTGTATTTGCACATGGAGTTAATGACGTTTTTAATGCTGAAATTTTACCAACCACAGAGCGCTATATGCCAGCTGGAACGGGTATTACTCTTGTTTCGGTTTGTTTGCTGTTCATGTGGATGGAGGCAATATTAGGATATTGCGTAGGCTGTAAAATTCATGGCCTACTGGTAAAGATGGGTATACTCAAAAAAGAGTGTCATGCATGCAATAATCTAAGCTGGAATAAGAAATAATCCCAATATGATTAACTGTTTTAGACGTTAATCATGTCCATAGTCATGGCCATTTTCATTAAATCAGAAATATTATCAGCATTCATTTTTTCCATAATTTTTGATCGTCTAGCCTCAACTGCTGACTGAGTAACAAAGACCTCTTCAGCAATTTGCTTACTTAGTGCGCCCTTTATAATCAATCCAAACACTTCTTTCTCTTTGTCTGTTAATCGATTATATTTCTCATTAACCTCTGATAAACGTAACTTTGTTTCTCTGTTGTCAGCATCAATCTTGATAGCCTTGTGCACTTTATCTAAAAGATATTGATTATTAAACGGCTTCTCAATAAAATCTAACGCCCCTTCCTGAATTGCGCGAACCGCCATAGCAACATCTCCATGGCCAGTAATCATTAGAATAGGAGGCGCCATACTACGTTCTTTAAGCTTCATTTGTAGATCAAGGCCACTCATCATTGGCATTCTAATATCACTGATAATACAGCCAGGAATGCTACTATCAAACTGTTCCAGGAAGCTCGTGGCGGTAGAAAAGAGTTTAACTTCCCATCCTACAGACTCCATTAATAAAGACAAAGCCACTCTGACTTGTTGGTCGTCATCAATGATAAAAATAGTTGCTTTACTCATGAGTTTTTTTGTATCGGTAGTGTGAATTTAAAAATAGTCATGCCAGGTGTTGATTGCTCCAAATATAGATTGCCGTAGTGCCGTTCAATAATACTTCTGCTGATCGATAAACCCATGCCCATGCCATTTTTCTTCAACGTTGAAAAAGGATCAAATAAGTGTTCAGCAATACTAGGGTCAATACCACTTCCGGTATCTATAACAGAAACCTCTATAGCTTCATTTAAACACTTTGTTGATATGCCAAGAACCTTATTGCTATTCATAATACTCATAGCATCAATTGCATTTTTACACAGATTTAAAGCGACCTGATCAATTTGAACTGCCTGCACGAAAACAAGGGGCAGTGATTGATCCAGGTCAAGCATAAGTCGAATATTATTATCCTTAATAAACGATTGAAGTAGTGTAATTACACCCTTAATTCTTACATTAATATCAATTAACGAATAGTCAGATTGATCTTTATTACTCATTTTTCTCATATGCTTTATCACACTAGCTGCATGTTCGGCTTGTTTTGATAATGTGCTAAAAATATCTAGAAATTTACTTGCACTATACTGGTTAGATTCAATCAGTTTTGAACCTGCAAAAGCTGTCGTTGAGATAACTGTTAATGGCTGGTTTAGTTCGTGTGCTATGCCCGTTACAATTTCACCCATGGTATTTAATCGACTTACATGCTCAAGATCTTGCTCGTATTGTTTTTGTAATTGTTGATGCTCAATTTGTTGAGTAATATCTTTAAACACGACCACACTTCCAAAAATACTACCAAGCTTATCTTTAATGGGCGTCGTACTATATTCAACAAAAATACTGTCCCCATTTTTTTTCCAAAAAGTGTCTTTATTAATAAATCTGGCTGTTCCATCCATGAATGTTTTATAAACTGGGCATTGATGACTTAAGTGAGGCGTTCCATCTGCATGCGTATGGTGAAGAATTTCATGCTGTAACTTTCCCAACATATCTTTCTTTTCCCAGCCCATTATGTCGGTTAAGGCCTGATTAATAAAAGTACATCTTCCAGATAGATCGACACCATAAATTCCCTCAGATACCGAGTCGAGAATCATGTTATTTTGCTGCTCTATAAAATAATTAACCACTTTTAATTTGTTGTTCAGCTTTAATACTCTCAACCCCGTCATTATTAGCACGATCAGTACAATAAAAAACATGGCTGATAAAATAAGATTCTCTTTAACATATTGCAAAAAACTAATCTTACCAAAGTCTTTATAAACACCCACACGTAGCTTTTTCATGAGCTCATGAATGGGTTGATAATCAATGGGTGTTACCCATTCCCAATAACCTCTAGCAACCGCCTCTTTCGAGCCAGGCGACATGAGTAAAAGGGTGGAGGCGACTTGCTTAGCAATAAGACTGGAGGTATGGCTAGCCTTAACAAAGGCCCATTCTGGATAAAGTGCGGTACTTAATAAATAAGGAAAGTCCTTAACTTTTTTCTGATTAAGAATTCTTAACTTTGTAAGATCTATACGCCCGCTATTAGACAACCTTTCGAGTACGCCAGTCCGAACAATACCAACATCAACTGAGCCATTTAAGACACCGTTAACAATGTTGTCTTGTACGCCCAAAAAAGACACTTGTGATTGGTCGACTACATCGACATTATGCTGCTTTAACTCGTTATACCCAATAAGCCAGCCACCCAATCCTTTTGGATTAGCACCAGCAATAGATCTACCTCTTATTTGAGGAAGATTAATAATATCACTGTCTGATCTGGAAAAAATAACAGAGCCAAATTTAGATGACTTAGATTCGTCAACCAAAGTCAAAATACTGGTGGCACCATACTTAACTTGAAACTCAACAAAGGAAACTGGCTGGGTGATGATAAAGTCAACTTTCTGTTGTTGAACCAGTTGCTCTAAATACTCGATTTTATTAGGCTCTACAGGAACAAGTTTAAACCGATGTTTTAGTATATGAGCATTAAGGTAGTCAATTGTAGGCTGCCATGAGGTGCGTGCATACTCTTCACCTGAAAAAGCTAATACAGCAATCGAAATATTCTTGGCATTAGAGGTTAAAGATAAACTAAAGAGTAAAACTAATAATAAAAGTTTAAATTTATTCACAAGGAGGCTAGTCCATTACACGTTCTAAATACAAATAAACCGCATAGGCATTCTTGCGATTGGCTGCTTCAAAAGCTGGCTCATCTTCAAATTCAGACCAGTCAATTGCCTGGTAAGTTTCGTCAAATGGCGCCATATCTTCAACAGCAGCTGTGAACTTATGCAGTAAAAAATTCAAATATCGATATGTTAGATCCATAGTTTCTTGTGGCTGGTCTGATGCAGTTCCATGGCCGGGTACAAAATATTCCATCTCAATATTTCGAATATGGTCTAGCGTTTTTGACCAAGCAATAATATCAGCATCGCCCACAAAAGGAATTCGCCCTTCAAAAATGATATCGCCACTATAGAGTGTTTGATCATTCAAGCTTAATAAAGACATGTCGCCTTCTGAATGAACCTTGCCAAAATAACTGAGCAAAAACTGATGCTCGCCTAGACTAAATTTCGTATCTTTATCGATAATCCGATCCGGCTTTATTAGGCGTGTTTCATCATTAACCCAAGGATAAAGAGAGGTGCGTCTAGATTCTAATAAGTTAGGAGCTGTCTCAGAATCAAGATAATCCCAAGTACCTTTAGGGGCCCAAATTTCAGCCCCTTGCTCTTTAAAAACCTGAAGACCATAAATATGATCAGCGTGGTAATGACTGACAATTAGTATTTTGATGGGTTTATCGGTAATTTGTCGAATTTTTTCAAGCATTGCTTGCGCCAGTGATGGTGTACCTAGAGCATCTAGTACAACTACACCTTCGCTAGTAACAATGAAGCCTGCATTAGAAATAAAGCCCTCATATTCAGTAGCAGATCCAGATAGGCCTGGAATATAGTAAGCATCACCATTGAGTTTTTCTGCAGTAACTTCAACACTAACTTTTTCGTAGTCATTCGCTTGGGCAAACATAGACAACATGCCTAATAATAAGATAATTTTTTTCATAATGTTTCTATAACGACTTTAATCGCTTTAGTGATAAGTAACAGCTCTTGCTTATTGATAATAAATGGTGGCATGGTGTACAAAAGCTTGCCGTAAGGTCTAAGCCAAACGCCGTTTTCAATTAATAAATTTTGAACAGTTTCCATGTCCATTTCTTCGGTTAATTCTACCACGCCAATAGCGCCTAATATCCGCACATCAGCTACTTTTTCATGCTGTCTCAATGTGGATAACTCACTATGCAGAACTGCCTCGATATCGGCGATATTATCTTGCCAGTTTGAACTTAGTAAGAGCTCGATACTGGCATTAGCAACACTGCAAGCCAAAGGATTGGCCATAAAAGTGGGTCCATGCATTAATGTGCCAACGCCTTGGGAGATTTTATCGGTCGTTAATGTAGCGGCAAGGCTCATATAGCCGCCTGTTAAAGCTTTTCCAAGGCATAGAATATCAGGCTCCACCTCAACATATTCCAACGCAAATAGCTCGCCAGTTCTACCAAAACCGGTGGCAATTTCGTCTAGAATAAATAAAACATCGTGCTGCTGACAAAGCGCTTTAGCCTTAGTTAAATACTGAGGGTTATAAAGTCTCATACCCCCTGCACCCTGAACAACAGGCTCTAAAATCATGGCAGCTATCGAGCTGGAATGTTGCTTTAAAGTTGACTCTAAATCTTGCAATGCATTATCCATTGGCTCCATTGAAGGACTCTTAACAAAATAATGTTTTGGTAAAACGCTGGAGAATAAATGGTGCATACCATTATCAGGATCGCATACACTCATGGCACCAAAAGTGTCGCCATGATAACCCCCTCGAATAGTGACAAATTTGTGCTTATCTGACTGTCCTTTATTATGCCAATATTGCAATGCCATTTTAAGAGCTGCCTCTACTGCAACTGATCCTGAATCTGTAAAAAAGACTTTGGTTAAATTTTCCGGTGTAATTTCAACTAAGGTTTTGGCGAGCGCAATGGCAGGGTCATGAGTTAGGCCGCCAAACATTACATGTGACATTTTGCCCAACTGAGTTGTAATTGCCTGATTTAGTGTCGGGTGATTGTAGCCATGAATCGCACTCCACCAAGAACTCATACCGTCAACGACTCGCTTATCACTTTCTAGATTTAGATAAACGCCCTCAGCTGATTGAACAACATGCGTGCTAACTTCGTTGGGGATCTTGGCATAAGGATGCCAAATGTGTGCTTGATCAAATGTATTCATAACAATACATTTTACTCAATTTTAATTTATGGCTGTATTGTTTACTTTCAGTAAATCTTAATCACTAAAAATATAAATATTTATAAATACTCTTTAAGTTCAGCCATAGAATCGATCACTAAATCTGGATTAGTATCTCGAATATCATTGCCATGATTGTAGCCATATGACATGCAGATAATTTCAAAACCAGCGGCGCGTGACGCTTTAACATCACTGACTGAATCACCCAGCATTAATGAGTGTTGAGGATCAATGCCAAAAAACTCAGCACTATGCAATAGAGGTAGCGGATCAGGCTTTTTCTTGCTCAAAGTATCGCCCGACACCACAATACCAAAATAATCAAAAATACCTAGATCTTTCAAGATTGGCAACGTGAACTGTTCATCTTTGTTGGTTACACATCCTAGCGTGTATCCCTGTGCTTTCATATAGTCCAATCCCTCTTTAACACCATCATACAAACATGAGCGTACCGAAGTATTGTGAGAATACAACTCTAAAAATATTGGATAAGCTTGGTCGTATTCAACTTGGTCAGGCGTGCCTTCGAGCTCACCCGTTAAAGATCTTTCCACCAATTTTGGTACACCATTGCCAACCCAATGGCGCACTTGAGCTTCACCCCAAGGTTTTTTACCAATAGCTTTCATGGTTTCGTCGACACAATAGGCTAAATCTGGAACACTATCCACCAAGGTGCCATCAACATCAATCATAATTAGTTTTGGACTGAATTTTTTTTCACTCACTTTGATACCCCTTTATATTATTTGGTAGAATAGCCCTTAGACTAAATTTAAAAAACATTGTAATGAAAAATTCCACAACAATTGGTTTTATTGGCGCAGGAAATATGGCTTATGCCATTATTTCTGGATTAATCAACAACGATTTTTCTGCTGAAAATATTAAAATCAGCGACACTAATGAGTCATTATTATCCCTAAGAAAGAAAGAATTTAACCTTGAAGTATTTACGGATAATTCAGAGCTTGTTCGTCATTGTGACGTCATAGTTCTGGCAGTTAAGCCTCAAATGCTTTCTAGTGTTTGTCAGTTATTAAAACAAGCATTAAATTCTAATACACTGATTATTTCAATTGCTGCAGGTGTGCGTGTTCACGACATTGATCGCTGGCTTGGTGGAGATTGTGCAATTGTGCGAACCATGCCTAACACGCCAGCTTTGTTAAATCAAGGCGTTACAGGGATGTTTGCCAATGAGCGTGTGAGTGACGCTCAAAAAGAATTGGCCACCAGTATTCTTAACAGCGTGGGTCAGAGCTTATGGGTAACAGATGAAGTAATGCTAGATGCAGTGACTGCATTATCTGGCAGCGGCCCTGCTTATTTTTTCTTAATGATTGAATCTATGTCAAAAGCTGGTGTTGCATTAGGATTAGACGAAAAAACTGCGCAATCGCTTAGCATTCAAACCGCTTTAGGTGCCAGCATGATGGCCAGTGTTAGCGATGAATCGCCTAGAGATTTACGCGCTAATGTCACTTCTCCAAATGGTACTACACAGGCTGCTATCGAATCATTTCAGGATCAAAATTTTGATATGATCGTTGCACACGCTATGCGTGCAGCCTTTGATCGGGCAAGTCAACTAGCAGCAGAGCTTAGTGATAGTGACTGAATACGCCACTTTCAAACTACGGGTTTCTAAAATTTACTTAAAAATTTCAATACTTGTTCACCTGTTTGCTCTTATTGTGGTTTGGCTTTATAGCTTTAATGACTACGTTAGTTTGGCTTTAAGCATTGGTTTCATGATGCATTTTTATTTCTTAAATTTGAGTATTTTTCTGAAAAAATCTAATGCCATTTTGTCATTTTCCCTAAACAAAAAAACACTAACTTCGACTGATAAAATCGGAAATAATCATCAATATCCTTGTGTTTACTGCGTCTATCAATCTCAATTCCTGGTGATAATAAATCTCGGTAAGAATTCATTGGTTATCTTTAAAGATTCTCTTGCTTCTAACTCTTTGTCACAACTAAATAGACTGTTAAATGCTTGAGCCTGAAGACACCCTAAAACTTAACGTTTTAATCGCCACCTCAATTGCTATTCGTATTGATACTTACAAATTAGTGGTCGTTGGTCTTAATGCACAATTTAAAGAACAGACCATTGAATTACGTCCTAGTGGCGATAGCGACGCCTATATTAAAGCGGTTAAAAAACTTTTAGTCACCCAGGTTCTCGGCGCAATGGGTGGCTACCCCTCTTATTTAAAACGCTGGTCGCGAATGGGGCAAGTAGCATCTTCAAATCTCACCTCTTTACTTAAGCTAGGTGAGGTTGAAGCAGTTGTAGCAGTAGCTAATTCAACCAATCTTGACGATCAATTATTAAAAGTTACCTGGTGGTGTGCTACAAATACAGACAATCAGGCTGAAATTGGTCGTTTTTTACTAACTAAAGAATTTGTTACTTTCACTGAAACTGGCCAAGAAATTGCGCAGCATTTACTAGAATTTCTGCCTTTTGTAAATGATACAGAGCAGCTTATTGACACAACCAGCTTGGTTTTACAAAATGAGTTAATTAATCAAAAAGACAAGGAAAGACTTTGGAAGCAAGGTCAAAGAAAAACAGCATTTTTAGTGGGATTCGTTGAAAGGATGCAGGGCAACCTCCCTAATGAGCTTAATATTCAGCCACTTGAATGTCAACACCCTGATTTGCAAATTATTAATGATCAGCAATCTCAAATCTTCTTAACAACTCTTGCGCATATTCTTAAAAAGATTAATCAAGAATATGTACTTTATCGGGCTTTAGAAGTATTAGGCCAATACTTAACTCATGAGCAAATAACTCTTCAAGACTCTATTGATAAGATTAATACCCAAATTGAAAATCTAAACATTGTCTCTATTGAAGAGCAAGATAAGCTTAACGCTAGATTGTTATTAGCAGGCGTTAATGAGCGTCTAGTGGTTAGTGTCATCTCAGCTCATAATTTAACTGGATCGGCTATTCGTAAAAAATTGGCACACGTACTCGAGCCGATTCAAAAAGCGCTAGTGATACTAACTACCCCATAATAACTGCATATTAGCAAGCGCTGCTAATGATGCAGTTTCTGTTCTAAGCACCCTGGAGCCGAGTAGCAATGGTTGGGCACCTTGTTGAATGGTATAGGCAATTTCCTCATCGCTCAAACCGCCTTCAGGACCTATGACTATTACCGCCTTGTTAATTTTTTCAAATTCTAATAAAGATTTTTCTGCTCGGTGATGTAGCACAAACACATGGCCAAAATTACACCCCATTAGCGCTGTTAAATCAAGCGGCTCAGCAAGCTCTGGAACCACTGATCTGCCTGATTGCTCACAAGCGCCAATGATAATTTTGCGCCAATGCTGCATGCGTTTTTTTAGCTTTTCACCTTTTAATCTAACAACGCAATGCTCGGTAAAAATAGGAATAACTTGATTTACGCCTAACTCTACAGCCTTTTGTATCAAAAAATCCATCTTATCGCCCTTAGCAATGCCTTGTGCCAAAGTAAGGCTTAGGCTTGACTCGCTTAGATTGGGCTTGCAACTATTAATATGCACTTCGCATTGCTTCTGTGTACTTAATACGCTTGCCTGATAATTATTACCGTCACCATTAAATAAAGTAATATCTTGGCCTTGAGGAAAACGCAAAACTTTAATTAAATGATGCGATGCATATTCATCAAGCATCACTTTGTCATTAATTTTCAAAGGGGCATTTTGGTACAAGCGAACGTGTTTCATGGTATCTTTGCGCTACTTAAAAAGAATCGAAAAATAATGATACATCAAAATAGAAGAAAAGAGCTACTAAGCCAGCTTGATGATAATTGCGTACTTATCCTATCGACCAATCCCGAGCAATTTAGAAATGGAGATGTCACTTTCCCTTTCCGCCCACAAAGTGATTTTTTCTATTTAACTGGATTTGAAGAGCCGGAAGCTATTGCTGTTATTAGTAAAGAAAGTTATTCTATGTTCTTACGTCCTAAAGACGAAACTCGTGAAATTTGGGATGGTACGCGCCTAGGACTGGATCAAGCGCCGAGCAATCTTAAGCTTGATCATGCCTATGATATTAGTCAATTAGAGGATAAATTGGCGCAACTTATCATTGCTGATAGTTGTATCTACTTTGATGCAAAATCCTGCACACTAGATTCAAAAATTACCAATCTACTCTCTCAATACAATCTAAAAAGTCTGCAGGCGTCTTTGCATGAAATGCGATTAATCAAGGAAGAGACTGAAATTCTTACCATGCAAAAAGCGGCTAATATATCTAGCGCCGCTCATACTTTAGCTATGGCTCAAGTGACTCCTGGTATGTTTGAGTATGAATTGCAAAGTATGTTTGATGCTCACTTTGTTAAAAATAATACTCAACATGCTTATACACCGATTGTTGCAGGAGGCAAAAATGCTTGCGTACTTCACTATATCGAAAACAATCAGCCTCTCAAATCTGGCGATTTAGTATTGATTGACGCAGGCTGTGAGCTTGACTACTATGCTAGCGATATTACTCGCACCTTTCCAGTTAATGGCCAATTTAGTGAGCCACAAAAACAAATTTATCAAATCGTATTAGATGCACAGCTTGCAGCAATTAATAGTATTAAACCTGGCGCAGATATCCATATGCCGCACAAAATTGCTTGCGATATTATTCAACAAGGGTTGGAAAATCTTGGATTGCTAGCACCAGGCGAGTCTTTATCAAAATTTTACATGCATGGTACGGGCCACTGGCTTGGCATGGATGTGCATGACGTGGGTAAATATCAAGTTAACAAACAACATCGGGTTTTTGAAAAAGGCATGGTAATCACTGTTGAACCTGGCATTTACATTCGTAAGGATGATAAAATCGATCCAATTTATCATAATATTGGCATTAGAATTGAAGACGACGTTGTGGTAACCGATCAAGGTAATACCGTCTTAACCGGAAACCTTATTAAAACGATTAACGAGATTGAAGCTCTCATGAGTCAAACAAACCTATGAATATACAACAAGCTATTAAAGCAGTTATTGCAAAACAAGATTTAAATGAGGGTGAGATGCATGATGTTATGACTGACATCATGACCGGTAAAACGACTGATGCACAAATTGGTGCATTTTTAGTTGGGCTCTCCATGAAAGGAGAAACTGTTGCTGAAATTACTGCCAGTGCAAAAGTAATGCGCTCACTTGCCAAGGGTGTTGAAGTTAAAAATACCAAGCATTTAGTTGACACTTGCGGCACTGGTGGTGACGGGCTAAGCTTATTTAATATTTCTACTGCTTGTGCATTTGTGGTTGCTGCTGCTGGTGGATCCGTTGCCAAACATGGTAATCGATCTATTTCATCTAAGTCTGGCAGTGCAGATGTTTTAGAGGCGGCTGGCGTTAATTTAGAGATGAGCGCAGAGCAAATCAGCAATAGTATCAAAAAAATTGGTGTCGGCTTTATGTTTGCACCCGCTCACCACTCAGCCATGAAACATGCTATCGGTCCACGCAAAGAATTAGCAGTCAGAACTATTTTCAATGTACTCGGGCCACTAACCAACCCTGCAAAAGCACCTGCGCAGGTGGTGGGTGTCTATAGCAAAGAGTTGGTCGAGCCTATCGCAAATGTCTTAAAAATTTTAGGCTCTACACATGTTATGGTGGTGCACTCTGAAGACGGCCTGGATGAAATCTCTATTGCAGATGACACCTTTGTCGCAGAGCTTAATAACGGTGTAGTGACCACCTATACAATTAACCCAACCGATTTTGGCTTGCCACTTGGAAACTTAGAAGATATTAAAGCAAATGATGCAGAAGAATCTTTGGTGTTGATCCAACAAGCATTGGACGGCAAAGAGGGTTCATCTAAGAATATCATTGCACTTAACTCAGGCGCTGCTATTTACGTATGCGGCCTAAGCGACTCATTACAAGATGGCATTAATAAAGCACTCAGTATTTTAAATAAAGGCTCAGCACATCAAAAGCTAGACGATTTTGTACGTGAATCAACAGGCTGTTAAAGGATAAAAAACATGAACAAAGATACGAATTTAATTTGGATTGACTTAGAAATGACTGGTCTATTGCCAGAGCGCGACGTGATTATTGAGATTGCCACCATTGTGACAGATGCAAATCTCAATATTTTGGAAGAAGGTCCTTCTATGGTTATCCACCAAAGTAGTGAAATTTTAGCAGGTATGGATGAATGGAATACTGAGCATCATACAAACTCTGGCCTAGTTCAGCGTGTTAAAGATAGTATTATTTCTTCCAAGCAAGCAGAGAAACAAACCATCGAGTTTTTAGAAAAACATGTCAACGCTGGCGCTTCTCCTATGTGTGGCAATACCGTGTGTCAAGATAGGCGTTTTTTGTACAATTACATGCCAGAGCTAGAAAAGTTTTTTCATTATCGCCATATTGATGTCAGCACACTAAAAGAACTTTTAGTCCGATGGAAGCCACAGGCAAAAATGATTCGAGAAGGTGAGTCTGCGCACCTAGCATTAGCCGATATTCGTGATTCAATTAATGAATTAAAATACTATCGAGACGTCTTTATTGATGTCTAGCCTTCCCAAGGTATGGCTCGCACCTGCAAAAATTAACTTATTTTTGCACATCAACAGTAAGCGCGAAGATGGTTATCATAATTTACAAACCCTCTTTCAGTTATTAGATTATTACGATGAATTACAATTTTCAATCACTAATAACGGCATCATCAGTCGAACCTCAGGCAATGAGGACATAGCACCTGAATCTGATTTAATCATTCGCGCCGCCAAACTCTTGCAAAATATTACCCGTACACAATTGGGTTGCAATATTTCAATTGTTAAGCGTATTCCTTCAGGTGGTGGCCTGGGAGGTGGCTCATCCGATGCAGCAACGACATTAGTTGCATTAAACCATATCTGGAATACAGGCTTAAATCAACAAGAGCTTATGAAGTTAGGTCTAGAGTTAGGTGCCGACGTACCAATCTTTATTTATGCTCAAAGTGCTTGGGCAGAAGGAGTTGGGGAGATACTAAGCCCAATAAAAATGCCAAATAATCACTTTTTAGTGGTATTTGTCAATGAACATATTGCAACATCAAAAATTTTCTCGCATAAAGCATTGACAATGAGCCCGATGATAGGGAAAATATCGGACTTCTCTGAGCTTGAAAATACTCATAACGATTGCTTACAAGCAGCCATTGAGCAAACAGAAGAAATTAGGTTTGCATTAGATCATCTTAATCGTTGTTCTAATATATCAGGGAAAGCTAGAATGAGTGGCACAGGCAGTTGTGTTTTTGCTGAATTTGCCACTCAAAATGATGCTATGGTAGCATTAGAAAAAATGCCAAAAAAATGGATGAGTTTTACTGCGAAAGCAATAAATACTTCTCCGATCTTCAAATGGGCTGTCGCCAAGCGGTAAGGCACCGGGTTTTGATCCCGTCATTCGCAGGTTCGATCCCTGCCAGCCCAGCCATTTTCAAAAGCTACGTCTTAGCATTAAGACGTAGCTTTTTTTATATTTTTTATTTGGTCAAATTTACTCATATAATCCACAAGCAAAAACTATTTTTGTCACTGTAACCTAGTATAATTTAATCAACTTTCAACAATCAATTACGCCTATGTCTCTTGACACGATAAAAATTTTTAGTGGTAACGCAAATCCGTTACTATCTGGTGAAATTATTTCTAGTTTAAATATTGCACAAGGAAAAGCACTTATTGGAAGATTTAGCGATGGCGAATCGCAAGTTGAAATTTTAGAAAATGTCCGAGGCTGTGACGTCTTCATCATCCAACCCACTTGCGGACCTTCTCCAGCAGAAACTCTAATGGAGTTATTGGTTATGGCGGATGCCTTAAAGCGTTCATCAGCAGCAAGAATTACAGCGGTTGTGCCATACTTTGGCTATTCAAGACAAGATCGTCGCTCTCGTTTAACGCGCGTTCCAATTACAGCGAAACTTGCTGCTAAGATGGTTGAGGCTTCAGGAATTGATAGAATTTTAACGGTTGATTTGCATGCTGATCAGATTCAAGGATTTTTTGATATTCCAATTGATAATATCTATGCTCAACCCGTGTTATTAGATGACATCATTAATCAAAATTACGAAGATATCGTAGTCGTTTCTCCAGATGTTGGTGGCGTTGTAAGAGCTCGCGCTGCTGCTAAGAAACTTAATGATGCAGATTTAGCAATTATTGATAAACGTCGCCCTGCACCGAATATGGTCAAGGTGATGAATGTGATTGGTGATGTCGAAGGCAAGACCTGTGTCTTGATTGATGATATGGTTGATACAGCTGGAACCTTGTGTCAAGCAGCAGGTATTCTAAAAGAAAAAGGTGCAAAAAAAGTTGTGGCCTACGCAACACATGCTGTGCTTTCTGGTAATGCCATTAGCACTATTGAGAATTCTGAACTTGATGAACTGGTCACCACAAACACCATACCATTAAATGCTGAAACAGCTAAATGCAATAAAATTAGACAACTCTCTATTGCGCCAATTATGGCAGAAGTCATCAAGCGCATTAGTGAAGAGCAATCTATTATTAACATTTTTGCTGATATCCAATAGTTATTCATCTTAAAGCGCGCAAGGCTATGATTTTTAATCGATAACTTTGTGTATAATCCATCATTTGGCCCGTCATAAACAAGTCACTCTATGAAATCTACTACTAAAGCACATAAGCAAGCACTACAAAAACTGATCATGATTGGTAAAGAAAAGGGTTATTTAACCTACTCTGAAATCAATGATCTATTGCCTGAGGACTTACTGACACAAGAACAAATAGAGCCTATTGTTACGATTCTAGAAGAATTAGATATTTCTGTTTCTGATACGGTTCCTGATGCTGATACCTTGGTCGTTGCAGGTGCTAAATCACAATCTACTTCTGCAGAAGCTGCAGTTGCAGCGCTTGCAGCGCTAGATTCTGAATTTGGTAGAACAACTGATCCAGTGAGAATGTACATGCGTGAGATGGGTGTCGTAGACCTATTAGAGCAAAAAGATGAAGTGCGTATCGCTAAAGAAATTGAAGCTGGTGTATTTGAAATTATGCAAGCTATTACACTTTACCCATCAATCACTGATAACTTTTTCAAGGCCCATAAACGCCTAGAAGAGGGTAAATGTAAGATGACTGATGTTATTATTGGTTATCAAGGCGATGCAGCAGATTTTGAAGCTAAAAAAGCTGCATTTGATGCGGGTGAATTTGATGATGATGAAGAATATGAAGACATGGAAGAAATGGAGTACACCGGTCCTGATGAGGACAAGGTAAATACCCGTTTTGAGACAGTTTTAAGTTGTTCTCAAGGTTATCAAGAACTAAAAGAAAAGCATGGCTTTCGTCATAAAAAAACAATAGCTGCTCGCGTAGAACTCTCTAAAGGTTTATCAGACTTGCGCCTAGCGCCTAAGCTGGTTTCAACCATGATGGAAGTTGTGTGTAATCGCGCCGAGCTAGTTAAGAAGCAAGAGAAAACTATTCAAAGTGCATGTCTTTACGCAGGCATGGAAAGAGTTCAATTTCTTGAAATGTTTGCTGGCAATGAAACTAATTATGATTGGTTGAAAAATGCAAAATTAGATGAAAAATTAGTTTCAGCACTTGCTCCTTCTAAAGATGAAATTTTTTATGCACAAAAAAATCTTCATGAATATGAAGAAGAAATGCAGCTAACTATCGCTGAATTAAAAGCACTTAACAAACTTTACCGTAAAGGTGATCGTCGCGCTAAAAAGGCTAAGTCACAAATGACTGAAGCTAACCTAAGATTGGTTATCTCTATTGCTAAAAAATATGCAAATCGTGGCTTGCAGTTTTTAGATCTTATTCAAGAAGGTAATGTTGGCCTAATGAAAGCGGTAGATAAATTTGAGTACCGTCGTGGTTATAAATTTTCAACGTATGCAACTTGGTGGATTCGTCAAGCGATTACTCGCTCAATTGCCGATCAAGCTCGAACTATTCGTATTCCAGTGCACATGATTGAAACTATTAATAAGCTGAATCGTGTACGCCGTCAATTATTACAAAAATTTGGTCGTGAAGCCTCTCCAGAAGAGCTAGCTGTTGAAATGGAATTACCAGAATACAAAATTATTAAAATTCTTAAAATTGCCAAAGAGCCTCTATCTATGGAGACGCCAGTAGGTGATGACGAAGACTCTAACATTGGTGATTTTATTGAAGATACTAATCTATCTTCACCTGTAGAAATTACCACAAAAGAAAGTCTTAGAGAGACCACGGGCGAATTATTAGCAAACTTATCTCCTCGTGAGGCAAAGGTTCTAAAAATGCGTTTTGGTATTGATATGAATACTGATCACACACTAGAAGAAGTCGGCAGACAATTTGATGTAACGCGAGAACGTATTCGTCAAATTGAAGCTAAAGCACTTAGAAAGTTAAGACATCCTTCTCGTGCCCATAAGCTTCAAAGCTTTTTAGATTCTTAAAAAATCCGTTTTTCGGGCCTATAGCTCAGCTGGTTAGAGCACTCGACTCATAATCGATTGGTCCTTGGTTCAAGTCCAAGTAGGCCCACCATATTTAGCAGTATTTTTCATACTCAATGGTATGATAATATCATGATGTTTAATGCGCTAACACCTCACTTAATCAAACTCACCACTCAAGTCGGAGAGATGATTATGTCGTATTACAAAACCAGTCTCGCCATTGAGACTAAATCAGACCAAACCCCTTTGACAGTTGTCGATAAAAAAGCGCACCAGCAATTAGTTGACGGATTGAGTCAGATAACTTCAAATATCCCTATTCTTTCTGAAGAGTCTGAACTACCTGATTTTTCAGTGCGTTCAAATTGGGATGAATATTGGCTTATAGATCCACTTGATGGTACAAGAGACTTTATTGAGCAAACGGGTGAATTTTGTATTTGCATAGCTTATATTAAAGAAAATCGCCCTATTTATGGTTTTATATACGCGCCTCTTAGTAAAACACACTATTTTACCAACGAAACATCTCAAGCCTTTAAACTCAATAATAATACAACCACTTTGCTACAAGTGAGCCCTAAAAAAGAGCCTCTAAAGGTTGTTGTTGGACATCACTCGTCACATAATTCAAAGCTAAATGATCACTTAAAAGAGTTTGGGGAATGTGATATCAGTCACCTAGGTAGCGCCCTGAAATTTTGTAAAATTGCTGAAGGTGAATATGATTACTATCCAAGATTTGGCCCTTGCTCTGAATGGGATACAGCCGCAGGCGTTTGTATCTTGGAGGCAGCAGGCGGGCAAGTTATTGGGGAAGATTCACAGTCTCTTCGCTACAACACCCAAGATAATCTAAATAGTCCAGTATTTTTTGCATCAGGAAAAGCGTAATGACAAATCAACTGCCTTAATATCTTTAGTTACACTGCCAGTTGAAATAAAATCAACACCCATCTCGGCAACAGCAACAAGCGTTTCTAAATCAATATTTCCAGAGGCTTCGAGGGGTAACTTACCAAAAGCCATTTGCACAGCCTTTGCCAACTCTTGATGTGAAAAGTTGTCACATAACACTCGCGTCACACCTTCTAATTTAAGCACTTCTGCTAATTGATCTAGCGTTTCCACTTCAACAATTAAATCAAGCTTTGGGTATTGTTCTTTAGCATTTTTGACAGCATTAGTTATACTGCCGAAAGCTATAATATGGTTTTCTTTAAGCATGACACAGTCGTACAGTCCAAGTCGGTGGTTATTGCCACCACCACATTTAACCGCATATTTTTGTGCCAGTCGAAGCCCAGGTAGAGTTTTTCTTGTATCTAGTAATTTTGCCTTTGTATGTGCTATTTTAGTCACCATTAAATTTGTTTGCGTTGCCACCGAACTCAATGTTTGCAAAAAATTAAGTGCCACACGCTCCCCACTAATAATTGATCTTGATGAACCTGACAAGGTTGCCAAAACTTGAGATGACCTTACTGAATCGCCATCTTTAACTTGCCAAGAGATTTTAATATCTTTATCTAGCGAGGTAAAAGTAGCTTGAGCAAATTCAATGCCACAAATGATAGCATTTTCTCGACAAATAATTGTTGCAATAGCTTGCTCATCAGGCAATAAAATTGCCGAAACATCGCCAGAACCTAAATCTTCATCAAGGGCTAAATCAACAATTTTTTGAAATTCTTTATTCATGGATAAACTCAAGAATAAGCTTAGCTGATTCTTGACTAGCATTCAAGCAAAGGCTTTTATGTATCTTAGAAAACTCCTCAGTCAAATCTGAATGGTCACTCATTAGAATGCGCATTGCATGTCTGGCAATATTGTCACCATTTGCTTCTTTTTGGATTAACTCTGGAACCAAGGTTTTGTTAGCGATCACATTAGGCAAACTAATAAATTTACTTTTAACTAAATTTGAAGCGATAAAATAACTGAATGTAGAGAGCTTATAAACCACTACCATTGGTACACCAATTAAAGATAATTCAAGTGTTGCGGTCCCCGAGGCTACTAACACCAAATCTGCGCTTTGCATATGCTCATGCGCCTTATTAACTGAAAGACTTACATCTTGATTACCGATAATGTTTTTAGCCCATTTAAGTAGCTCCTCGTTCGCTAATGCTAAATGAAACTTAAATGATGGATCTTGATGTGACATTAATTTTGCTGCAAGCAGCATCTCAGGCAGAAGACGCTTTATCTCCCCTACTCTTGAGCCAGGCATGAGTAAAATATTTTTACCTGCTTGGTGGTTTTTTCTAGGGGTGAGTTTTTCTGCTAAAGGGTGCCCAACAAATACGGCTCTCTGATTATGGCGCGTGTAAAAATCTACCTCAAAAGGGAATAGGCATAATATCAAGTCGCTAGAGCGTTTAATTTTTTTCACGCGCGATGCACGCCACGCCCAAACTGAAGGCGAAATAAAGTGAACTGTTTTGATGCCAAGGCTTTTAAGCTTTCTTTCAATAACAAAATTGAAATCAGGCGCATCTACCCCAATAAAAACATCCGGCCTATGTAGAGAGAAATACTCGATAATAGATTTTCTTAGCCTTAGTAGCGAGGGAAGTTTTTTTAGAACTTCACTGAACCCCATGACACTTACTAGGCTCATATCCCAGTGCTTTTTACAGCCCTGAGTCTGCATTTTTTCACCACATAACCCCTCAATATTAAGAGCTGGGTCTTGGATTTTGAGCGCTTGAACTAGTGTGGATCCAATTAGGTCACCTGAAGTTTCGGCAGCACTAATTGCAATCTTAGTCATTTAGAATTATTTTCTTGGAAGAATGATTTGAGGATCTTTATCAAATGCACGATAAATAACCATAACACTTCCAATAACCTGCACTAAATGCGCATGTGTTGCTTGAACAATCTTATCAATTACAAGCTGTTTATCTTCACGATCATCACCACGAACCTTAATCTTTAATAATTCGTGGGTTTCAAGACTTGACTCAAGTTCTGATAAAACAGCCTCGCTCAGTCCGTGTTGCCCAATCATCACAACAGGTTTAAGGCTGTGACCTTTGGATCTTAAAAATTTCTTTTGGTTATTGGTAAGCTTAGTCATTGATTAGATACTCTGTATTAAATAAATCTTGGATGGTTTCACGCTTACGAATAAGGTGGTGTTCACTATCTGACACCATTACCTCAGCCACGCGTGGTCTGGAATTGTAATTTGAACTCATGGTAAAGCCATATGCCCCTGCAGACATTAATGCTAAATAGTCTCCTTCAGATAAGGACAAATGTCTATCTTTAGCTAAAAAATCTCCTGTTTCACAAATAGGGCCTACAAGGTCCCATTTAGCGTCAACTCCTTTGGAATTTTCACGAACTGGTAATACATGATGATACGCATTATAAAAAGCGGGGCGCAAGAGATCATTCATTGCGCCATCAATCAGTGCAAAAGATTTATCTGAATTTTGCTTTAGAAACTCTACTTTAGTAATAAAAACACCTGCATTGCCAACAATCGCCCTACCAGGTTCTAAAATAATCTCTAAATCTCCAACTTTTTTTAATACCTGGGCAACGTAAGCTGCAATATCTAAAGGCACTTCATTATCATAAGTAATACCAACACCGCCGCCTAAGTCTAAATGCTCGATATCAATACCTTGATTTTTAAGCACCTCAATCAAGTCTAGCACCTTGTCTAGTGCATCTATAAATGGTGAAACATCGGTGATCTGTGAGCCAATATGACAATCTAATCCTTTGATTAATAAATGCTCAGATTGTTGCGCTGTTTTGTATAACTCAAGTGCGTCATCGATATCAACGCCAAATTTGTTTTCCTTTAGGCCTGTTGAAATGTACGGATGCGTCTTTGCATCAACATTTGGATTGACGCGTATTGAAATGGATGCTTGAGTATTTAAACTCGACGCCACTTGCTCGATACGTACCAGCTCAGCAGCAGACTCTACATTAAAACATCGAATGCCAACCTCCAGGCCACGCTTAATCTCTGCTTGAGTTTTAGCTACGCCAGAAAATACACATTTTGAAGCTTCTCCGCCTGCAGCCAAAACACGCTCCAACTCGCCAATAGAAACAATATCAAATCCTGCACCAATTTTAGCCAGTACATTTAATACGGCAATATTAGAATTAGCTTTGACTGCGTAACAAACTAGATGCGGATGCTGACCAAATGCTGAGTCAAACTCGCGCCAATTTTTTTCAATATCAGTGCGTGAATACACGTACAACGGAGAGCCGTAGCACTGCATTAAATCTGCAATATCAACAGATTCAGCATGTAAGGATTGATTTTTGTAGGAAAAGCTCAAGTTTTATTTTGATTTATGCGGCAAAATATCTAGTTCTGGCGCTGTCATTGTTTGGATAGCTGATGCTTGAACTGGCTTAACAGACTCTAATTCACCCATTTTTCCACAAGCAGAAATACCAGCAATCACAAACATTAACACTGTTAATTTGATTAATTTATTCATATAGATTTTCGTTTGGTAGTTTTGTAAAATTAGTCGCTATTTTACAGTAATTCTTTAAGACTTTGAATGAACGCGTGACGCTCAATATTAAAGGCGCCAAGGCTATTTAAATGCGAGCTTTCAACTTGGCAATCGATCAATGAATAGCCCATCTGTTCTAATAGATGAACAAAGGCTATTTTTGAGCTGTCTTTTACCAATGAAAACATCGATTCACCAAAAAATATGCCGCCTAATGAAACGCCATATAGTCCGCCCACTAATTTAGATTGTTGATACACGCCAACACATCGGACAAAACCTTGTTCGAATAGCTTTGTGTAAGCAAATACCATATCCTGATCAATCCAAGTACCAGTCTGGTCTTTGCGTTCAACCGTTTTACAATGCTGAATAATTTGCTCAAAATCAGTATCGACCTTGAGTTGGAATTTATTTGAATTTAATGTTTTTCTTAAACTTTTAGAAACATGAAGCTTATCTGGAGTAATCACCATTCTTGGGTTTGGACAGTACCATAGGATTGGATCTTGCTCACTATACCAAGGAAAAATACCACGACTATAGGCGTCTAATAATCGTTGAGTTGTTAAATCACCCCCTATAGCAATAAGGCCATTGGGCTCTTCTAAGGCGCGCTCAACATCACAAAAAGAGGTATCTGCATCTATTAATACAAAATCCTTTGGAATTTCAATCACTTATATTTTGCTGTCTAATTAATTCTTTAGCCATGTAAAGAGCGGCAATACTTCTGGCTTCCGTTAAATTATCATCATAAACCAGGCTTTCCAAATCAGCTAATTTATGCTCAACTACTTCAAGTGGCTCTGGCTCATCACCCTGTGCACTCGCTGCATACAAATCTTGTGCCAATATAATGTGCGTAACACTTGATTGATAGCCTGGCGCGATACTCATGGCCTTCATATAAGTTAGGCGTTTAGCGCCATAACCAATCTCTTCAATAAGCTCTCTATTCGCTGCTTCAAGGGGCGTCTCACCATCATCAATTTTTCCTTTGGTGAGTGCTAATTCGTATCTGTCTGTACCACCAGAATATTCATAAATCATCAAAACTGTCTCATCATCCAACATTGGAATTACTAAAACTGCTCCATTGCTAGATGGCTTCAAACGCTCATATTGTCTCCTCTCTCCGTTAGAAAATTCAACATCCATCGATTGAATATTAAAAAATCGAGTTGTGGCAATATTTTGTATACTAGACAAGATTGGTTTTTTACGCATAACAGCATTATGCCATTAATTACCATGATCACGCCACAAACATTAAGCAAATACAACAAGGCTGGCATTGTAACGATATAGCCGCCACTACCAAAAATTCCTCTAACTAAGAGGCAATATACTTTTTATTTAGATTAATCTACACGGCTTGGTACAGCGATCAATACATATGCTCCGGATAAAATCATAGCTGCAGATGCCAATAGAAATGGTGATATTAATGCTTGTGTCATTTGTGCAATAATGCCTAAGGTTAGCGCTGCCACCGCATAACCAAAATCACGCCAAAATCGATAAATCCCCAATAACGTTCCACGAGATTCTACTGGTGAAAAATCAGCAACTGCCGCCCCTAATGTTGGATATAGCATTGCCATACCCATGCCAATAATGCCGGCCTCTACCGTCCATAAAAATACTGAACTAGTATATGGGATACTCAGCAATCCAAGCCCACACAACCACATACCTCCAACAATTAATATCTTCCTTCCAATTTTATCTGACAACGGTCCAGTAATTAGTTGCAAGCCGCCCCATACAACGGCATACACTGAAACAATAGCACTTCCTTCTACTAGCGTCAGGTTTTTAGAGAGGAAGAATATTGGTAAAAATATCCAAACCATCGCATCAGTAAATTTTTCAACCAATCCGGCCTGATTAAGTGATAATAAAACTTTATTTTTCCAACTTGCTTGGATAAATAAAGAGCCAAGACTTTGCTGTGTACTTATTACGCCAGTTTGGTGTGATCTCGCCCATGGCATGGTTTCTTTAATGGAGAAAATTGATGACACCAACCCTAGCAATATGACGATTATGCCAAATATGAACAGCCCTTCTCTTGCATCCATAAAGTCAACCATATAGGCTGTAACAACACCTGCAATTGCAACCGCCGCATACCCAGAAAATTCATTAATACCATTAACCAAGCCTTTTTGATTTAGACGTGCCAAATCTAGCTTACTGTTAATGGTCATCGACCAGCACAGCCCTTGGTTAACGCCCAATAACAAAGTTGCTGCAACAATCCAGCTCCAATTTGACGCAAATAAAATCATAAATGGAATTGGAATTGCCACAATCCATCCAGCAACAAGAACGCGTTTACGTCCATAACCATCACTAAGCCTCCCAGCAAGTAAATTCATGATCGCCTTAACAACACCAAATACTACAACAAATGAAGTTAACAATAAAAACTGCTGACTACCTAGGCCAAATTCAGTATCAGCTAATCCAGGAATTACTGTTCTAGTCATACCAATTGTTAGTCCAACTAAAAACACTTGTACTAATTGCAATATAATTTGTGATTTATTTTCAGATATTCCGTGTTTGATTGTTGACACAATAACTCCTTAATGTTTATTAAACTTGCATTGTTAATTATTATATGCAATAATTCAATTGATTGATTGAATAAAAGAATAAATTATTTATGTCTCCTCTAAAGCAACTATTAAACGAGCAGTTATCCTTGGTTGCTCAAAGCCTAGCATCACCACAACGATTAGAAATATTAGAGTACTTGTCGCAAACAGAGCGTAGTGTTGATGAGTTAAGTCAACTGGTAGGATTAAATGTTGCCAATACTTCTCGCCACTTACAAGTTCTAAAACAAGCAGCTTTAGTCATAGTGCGTCGTGAAGGAAAAAAACGATTTTATAAGTTAGCCGGAAATGACGTAACAAATTTAATCACTAGCCTTAGAAAAACTGCTGAAATTAATTTGGCTGAAGTTGAGCGCTTAATGCACAGCTATATTACATACAAGGACGATTTAGAAGCTATTAGTGCACAAGAATTACTAGAGAGATCAAAGAATGATGAGGTAATGGTGTTAGACATACGACCAGAAAAAGAATTTCACGCCGGCCATCTTCCAAACGCAATCAATGTTCCACCCAATGAGCTATTACAGCGTATTAGTAACATTGAAAGTGATAAGGATATCGTGGCATATTGTAGAGGTCCTTACTGTCTATTTTCATACAATGCAGTAGAAGCATTGAGAGAAAAAGGCTTTAAAGCACAACGCCTAGAGGATGGCTTTCCTGAATGGAAAGCGGCCGGATATCCAGTGCAACATACTTAATACAAGGAGAGAAACAATGTTCTTAATTCAAAGACAAGCACCAAGTGATACATCCTCACTTTCATATTTATACGGATGCGGAGGAAAAGGCAAAGCCATAGCGGTTGACGTTCATCAAGAAGATATTGATTGGTTTTTAGAGCAAGCTAAAATCAAGGATGTCGAAATTAATTACGTTATTGATACACATATTCATGCGGATCATGTTTCTGGAGGACGTGAATTAGCTGAAAAATATGGCGGAGTTTATATGCTTCATGAGTCGTCCCAGCCAAATTTCAAATTTGAAGGGCTAAAAGATGAGCAATTGCTAATTTCTGGTAATGTCACTACTAAAGTTCTTTATACGCCTGGCCATACCATGGATAGTATCTGCCTCTTAGTATCAGACACTAGGCGCGCCAATGAGCCATGGTTTTTAATATCTGGACATACCTTGTTTGTTGGCAGTGCTGGAAGACCTGATCTTAAAGGTCAAGAAGAGAAGATGGCAGGACTATTATATAACTCGTTGATTAATAAAATTCTAACCCTACCTGGGCATGTAGAAATATATCCAGGCGCTCAAGCTGGCAGTGTATGTGGAGCAGGGCTATCTGCAAAACCAAGCTCAACTATTTCTTTTGAGAAGCGTTTCAACACCTCATTAAAAGACACAAGAGAAGACTTTATTAAAAATATTTTAGAAAACATTCCTCCAAAACCTGTTGGCATGCTTAATGTTATCAAACAAAATATCCAGTAAAATACGCTACATTAAAGACTTTGCACACCACTCTAAGGAGAAATAAATGAAAAAATTAACATTATTATTCACATTGGCATTATCAACATTATCCAATGCATGGGTTATTGACGGACTAGGTGATTATAAGTTTGAAGCACTTAGTAGTCAAACATACGTTATGCATGGCCCATTGGGTGAGCCTAGTGTACAAAATTATGGCTTTATGAACAATCCAGGTATTATTGTTGGAAAACAAGGTGTTATAGTTGTCGATCCAGGTAGCACGCTTCAAGTTGGCAATAAAGTGCTTGAGGAAATAGAAAAGATTTCTAAGAAGCCGATTGTCGCTGTTTTTAATACCCATGTTCATGGTGACCATTGGCTAGGCAACCAAGCAATTGTTGCAAAATATCCTAATGTTAAAATCTATGCCCATCCAAAAATGATTGCCCATGCCAAAGATGGTGAAAGCGAGTTGTGGCTAGGCATAATGAATACTTTGACAGAAGGTTTGTCCAAAGATACGATAGCAGTTTACCCAACAGACGCAACATCTCACTTGCAGAAAATCGTTGTGGCAGGAGAAACTTTTATAGTTCATAATGATATCACTGGTGAGGCGCATACCGATAATGACATCATGATTGAGCATGTTAGTAGTAAGACATTGTTTCTAGGAGATAACGACTTAATGAAGCGCTTCGGTCGCTTTGACGGCTCATCTAGCATGCATGGTAATATCGCTGCACTAAAATATGCAACTGATTTAAATCTAGGCCATTATGTGCCTGGGCATGGCCCATCAGGTGATGCAGATGCAGCTGTTAAACCATTTTTAGATTATTTAATTGTTATTCAAGAAGAATCTAAAAAAGGCTATGAAGAAGACTTAGCTGACTATGAAATCAAGCCTTTTGCGCATAAGCGTTTAGCTGATTATCATCATTGGAATGGTTATGAGGAGCAGTTAGGTAAGCATATTAATAAGATGTTGCTAGAGATTGAATCACTAGATATGTAAACTCTCATCAGATTTACTTTAAAAAAATGACGGCTTATAAGTCGTCATTTTTTTTGGCACTAAGCAATTCTGAATTACTTTTCTTTTAACTGGAATTTTGGCAAGCCCAAGTTAAAACGAAGTGCTAATAAGCGGGTAATAAAAATAGACAGGCCAGCAACAATAGCACTAATAGTAACGCTAACACCAGAATCAATAAGTACAATAAATCCTAAAGAACCTATCCAGGCAGCCGTTGCATATAAAGGGCTTTTAAATACAATCGGTGTTTCATTGCACAGCAAATCTCTAAAGATTCCGCCCATGGCTCCGGTAATAACGCCCATAAAACTGGCAATTAACCAAGGTGCGCCTGCCATTAAGGCAACCATTGTTCCGGCAATACTAAATGCTGCTAATCCTGCTGCATCAGGAATTAAGAAAAATTTAGCAGAAATAGATAAAGACCTTGCGCCAATAAAAATTACCACGGCACTCGTCAATGAAACAATAAAAAAGATTTGATCTTTAATCCAAAACACGTCAATATCTAACAACATATCCCTTAAAGATCCACCACCCAGTCCAGTAGTAATGGCGATAATCACAACTCCGAATAAATCGAACTGCCTAAAGCCAGATTTCAAAACGCCCGATGCCGATGACACCACAACTGCAATGAGTGAAACCCAATATAAACTACTAGAAAACTCTTGTGTAATTTCTAAATTTATCATTAACCGCCTTATTAAAAATGTACTTTATTTACACCAACCCTTGTAAAGACGGATTGTAACGCAATTATTAAGAGTTATAAACCATTTTGAATATTTGTGGAATTTTGGTGTTATTGGCACAAACAAGGGCTATGCCGATGATATTTGATCGTTTTTAACCCTTAAAACGCTGTTTTTAACGCATCTATTGGCAATTTAAGCCCTGAAAAAGACTCATTTGCATTATTTACTAAATTTTTAACAGGTAAGATGAGTAATTGTACTGATAGTAAACTTTGACAAACTTAAGGAGTGGGAATGAATTTTAAAAGCATGACCAAGCAACAACTAAAAGATTATGGCCAAACAATTGGCGTTCAGCTTAATCTTAAAAACAAGAAAGACGAACTAATAACGAAACTTAACGAAGCAGTCGAGCAAAAGGCTGAACTGAACTCTACACCTGTACCAACAGAACAGGCATCCCCTTCACCTTCAACCGCATCTATCACACCTTCTCAAGGCGAGTTTGATATTAAAAAGTACGCCTTACCAATTGTTATTATTGTGATATTGTTAATTTGGCTATATTAAATACCCCCAATTAACTAATGCTAAAAACTATAGAAAAAGCATTAAGCGGCGGTAATTTTTGCCAAATTTGAGGCGTAAGGAATTTAAAAAAAGGCAGGGGCTTACTGAAGTAAGTGAATGTTTTTGATAGTTTCGACAACAAAGCCTTTGGTAAAAAGTACCCTGATTTAGTCGAAAAAGCCATCCATATGAAGCTCTGTTAAATCGCTAAAACCGCCAATATGTTTACCATCAATGGTAAGTTGAGGAACCATTCTGGCACCATTGGTCACTTTTGAAAATTCCACCATATTTGCTCGATCTTCATCAATCATCTTTTGTTCAAATGGTAAATTCCACTTGGTTAAAAGCTCTTTGGTTTTTACGCAAATGGGGCACGTGTTGGTTGAGTAAACGACAATTTTCATCTTTATCCTTGAAGCGCTTCAACCACTAAATCACCCATCTTACTGGTGCCTACGACCGTATCGCTTTTTGCTGCGATATCTTGAGTGCGGTAGCCTTGATCCAGAACCATATTAACCGCTGAATCAATTTTGTTGGCCAGTGATACTTGGTCAAGCGAATAGCGCAACATCATAGATACTGACAAGATCGTAGCCAAAGGATTGGCGATATCTTGGCCAGCAATATCTGGTGCAGAACCATGAATTGGCTCATACATACCGAAACCATCTTTGTTTAAAGAGGCACTTGGTAGCATACCAATTGATCCAGTCAGCATCGCAGCACAATCAGACAATACATCACCAAATAGATTTGAAGTAACTATAACATCAAATTGCTTAGGCGCTCTAACCAATTGCATGGCTGCATTGTCCACATACATATGAGAAAGCTCAACATCTGGATAATCTTTAGCCACATCAATCATAACATCACGCCATAATTCGCACACTTCTAACACATTGGCTTTATCGACCGAACAAACACGTTTGTCGCGTTTTTGTGCAATTTTAAAAGCTGAATGTCCAATACGTTTAATTTCAGACTCAGAATAAGTGGCACTATTAAATCCATAGCGTTCACCATTGCGAATTTCGATACCGCGCGGCTGGCCAAAATAAATACCTGACACTAATTCACGTACAATCATCAAATCCAAGCCAGAAACAACCTCTTCTTTAAGCGTTGAAGCGCTAGCTAGTTGTGGATACAAAATAGCCGGACGAAGGTTTGAAAATAAATCCATCTCAGCACGTAGGCCAAGTAACCCACGTTCAGGACGAAGGTCGCGCTCTAACGCTTCCCACTGATAGCCGCCCACAGCACCAAGCAAAATAGAATCACACTCTTTGGCCGCATCAAGCGTTGCCTGGGGCAATGGCGAGCCAGTTTCATCATAAGCAGTGCCGCCAATTAGGCCGTGCACCAGCTCCATATTCAAGCTATCATTTTTGTTTAAATACTCAATTACCTTTAAGGCTTGAGCAACAATCTCTTGACCAATGCCATCACCTGGCAATACTAATACTTTGGACATCTTGTTTCCTGCGAATAAATTTCTAAAAGTTTATTTTACTAGATTTCTTCCATTTCAAATTGATCCTTGGTCACGCCGCAATCTGGACATATCCAATCTTGGGGGACATCGTCCCACTTTGTGCCTGGCTTAATACCATCTTTAGGAGCGCCTAACGCCTCATCATAAACCCAGCCACACACCATACATTTTAATTTTTTCATATTGATTTCCTTGTTGTTAAATACGTAAAAAAAGGGAGCTATTTACTCCCTTTGATCAAACTGATTAAATACTATAGATTATCAGCATTTTTTGATAAATATTCAGCCACACCTTCTGGTGTATCCTTCATACCTTCATCACCTTTATTCCAACCTGCAGGACATACTTCGCCATGTGTTGTGTGGAAATCAAGTGCGTCAACCATACGTAACATTTCATCAACATTACGACCTAATGGAAGGTCATTAACTACTTGGTGACGAACATTAAATTCTTCATCAATTAAAAATGAAGCACGAAGTGCGATGCCTGCCGGATGAACAATGCCATATGCTTCCATAATAGAATGATCTGTATCAGCTACTAATGGGAAATCAATAGCGCCCAAGCCGCCATCTGCTGGTGCTGTGTTGCGCCAAGCATTATGTGTGAATTGTGAATCAACTGAAATACCGACGACTTCAACGCCTTTCTCAGTAAATTGAGCCACACGATGATGATGCGCTAAAATTTCTGAAGGACAAACAAAAGTAAAATCTAATGGATAGAAAAACACCATGATTTTTTTGCCTTTCAGGCTTGATAATTTAAAATCGTCAACGATTGTGCCATTTGCTAATACTGCTGCGGCTGTGAAATCCGGTGCTTGTTGTGTTACTAAAACGCTCATATTTTTCTCCAGTAAGTAATCTATAAAACCCGTTGATTATACAACGACCAACCTGTGTATATCTTATAAAAAATAAGGGTTTAGTAATGACAAGCTAAAATACCAGCAAATACTCAAGTAAAATGTCGACATGCTTAAAATCTACAACACACTCAGTAAACAAAAAGAAGTTTTTCACCCTATTAATCCTGACAAAATAGGCATGTATGTCTGTGGCATGACTGTCTATGATTATTGTCATATGGGGCATGCTCGTGTCTTGGTTATGTTTGACGTTATTACTCGCCACCTAAGACGCAACTTTCCCAGCGTCACTTACGTGCGTAACATTACCGATATTGATGACAAAATTATCGCTCGCGCTATTGAAAATTCAGAAGATATTTATAGTCTAACCAATCGTTTTATTGATGCTATGCATGAAGATGAGCGTGCACTTGGCATACTACCACCTGATATTGAGCCTCGTGCTACACAAGCAATTGATCAAATGTTTTATATGATTAAAGCCTTGATAGAAAAGGGTGTGGCTTATCAAGCAAAAAATGGTGACGTCTATTATTCGGTACGTAAGTTTGATGGATACGGAAAGTTAAGTGGGAAAAATTTAGATGATTTAGAAGCTGGCGCCAGAGTTGACGTAGATTCGAACAAACAAGATCCACTGGATTTTGTATTATGGAAAATGGCTAAACCGAGTGAACCAAGTTGGGAGTCTCCCTGGGGTGACGGGCGTCCAGGCTGGCATATCGAATGCTCAGCAATGTCTACTCATCATCTAGGTAACCATTTTGATATTCACGGAGGCGGCATGGACTTGTCTTTTCCACATCACGAAAATGAAATTGCCCAATCTGAAGGGGCTAATGGCTGCACGTTTGTTAACACTTGGATGCATGTTGGTTTTGTCAATATTAATGATGAAAAAATGAGTAAGTCTTTGAATAATTTTTTCACCATTCGTGGCGTGCTAGAGAGTTATGATGGTGAAAGCTTGCGCTATTTCATCATGAGCTCACATTATCGATCACCTTTAAACTTTTCAGATGCAAATCTTGATAGCGCTAAATCTTCACTCACCCGACTATATACCGCTATTCGAGACTTACATGCGAGTGACGCGGCTTTAGATGAAGTATCTCAACGATTTGATTTTGAAACACGCTTTAATCAAGCATTAAACGATGACTTTAATACGCCAATTGCCCTTAGTATTTTGTTTGAACTGGCTAAACTCATTAACTCAGAGCGTAGCAAAGATATTGACCAAGCCAAAGCACTTGCTCAGCTTTTAATTAAATTAGGTGGCTTTATCGGTATTTTACAAATGGACGCCGATGCATTTTTGAAACAAGGTGTGACCCTGTCTGATGAAGATATTGATCATAAAATCAACCTTAGGAATAAGGCAAGAGACAATAAAGATTTTGCAACTTCTGACCAAATTAGAGATGAACTAACCGAACTGGGTATTGTTTTGGAGGATGCTTCAAATGGTACCGGCTGGCGCAGAAAGTAATATCGATTGGGCCGCTATTGATACCATCCTGTTAGACATGGATGGTACTTTGCTTGATCTTAATTTTGACTTACATTTTTGGATGGAATACCTGCCCCTGGTTTATGCCAATAAGCACAACCTTACCCATCAACAATCTAAGGATAAGATTTATCCAATGCTGAGGGCTGAGCAGGGTAAATTACATTGGTATTGTCTAGATTATTGGCAGAAAATTTTCAAATTAGATATTGCCAAACTTAAGGAAGATGTTTCTCATTTAATTCAAATTCACCCTTTTGTTCTAGAATTTCTAAGTCAGGCTAAACTTCACAATAAGCGCATTTATTTAGTTACAAATGCGCATCGAAAAACAGTGCAGCTTAAAATGCGAGTCACTAACTTAGAAAACTATTTTGACGACATTATCTCTTCGCATGATTATAACGTGGCAAAAGAAGAACAAGAGTTTTGGCGACAGCTGCAAAAGGCTGTTGGCTTTGAGAAAAAAACAAGCATCTTCTTTGATGATTCGATTGACGTTCTTAATTCTGCCAAAGAATTTGGCATTGGCACGGTTGTTGCTATTAGCAAACCCAGTTCCAAAATTAAAACAAAGCCTATTGAGGGGTTTGTTAATATTGAAACATTTGAACAGGCAATACCTTTAAAGCATCATTCATAAAAAAACCCGCTTCTAAGCGGGTTTTTAATAGATAACAATTAGCTAGTAATTACTCACCACCAATAGCACCCATTAAAGCAAAACTTTTCACAAAAGGTGTCGCCATTCTTGGGTCTTTGATCATTGCACCAAAATCACCTGATTCAAACTTCAACTTGCCCATTGTAACTGCCATGCCCATTGATGCCATACCTAGAGGCTTGTCTAGCCACTTCATCCAATTTTTCTTGTCAGCACGCATATCCCAATCAACGCTCTCCCCACTGTAATCTCCAGCTTTAACGCATTCACCATTTTCAACCACAAAAATACCAGTTGGCGTTCCGTCACCCTTAAAGCCACAAGCGATAGTTGAAGAGAACTTAATCTCGGCCAACTTACCTCGCACTTCTTCAGATGCATTCCACTCATCTTTTAATTGATTCATCCACTCTTCTGAAAATAATACCGCCATCACTAATCTCCTATTGATAGTACCAACAAAATAAAGTAGTTTTTAGATCTTACTTTATCCATTCTCCTCAAATTTATTCACTTTCTGAATGGCAATATTATGCCTAATAATAGGTTAAAAAATCATATTTTGAAACAATAAGTTTATAAGCCTAGGTCAGACAAACTCGGATGATTATCTGGACGTCGCCCAAGTGGCCAATGAAACTTTCTTTCGCTCTCATCAATGGCGAGGTCATTGATACTGGCTATACGACGCTGCATTAAACCTACTTCATTGAACTCCCAATTTTCATTACCATAAGAGCGAAACCACTGACCATTTAGATTTTGCGATTCATAGGCAAAACGAACAGCAATTCTATTATCTGATACAGCCCACAATTCTTTAATTAATCGGTACTCTAATTCCTTCGACCATTTATTTTCTAAAAAAGAGACAATCTTTTTTCTACCAGAAAAAAACTCATTACGGTTGCGCCATTGGCTGTCAATGGTGTAAGCGAGAGATACTTTTTCGGCGTCCTTTGAATTCCAACCATCTTCAGCCATACGTACTTTTTTAATGGCACTTTCTTGATCAAAAGGGGGAAAGGGTGGTCTAGACTCATTAGTCATTTTATGCTCCTTAGTAGTTGTTCATTATTGCTCAATCATTTTTAACTTACTAGTTAGCTTTGAATTAAGTCATATTCGAGTATATCTCGACAATATTGTTTGTCTAATACTATATTACTATTGTTATCATAGGATATATCTATCTCTAGTAAAAATATATTTCCCCGCTCTTTGCAATACTTGAATGAATGTTTGTTGAGACTTTTTATCTGAATAGCAGAGACTTTTTTACTCTCGACAGGCAAAAAGACTGGCACTAAGTACAGCGACTTAATTTCAAGTTAAAAACTAGTTCGCGTATAATTTATAAGCATGAATTTCCCTATACAAATCGGTATCTTATCTGATACACATAGCTACATCCATCCGGATATTGTCAGTCTATTTAGTCAGTGTGATATTGTTGTTCATGCGGGTGATATTATTGATGAAAAAACCTTGTCACTACTAACTCCTAAACAAGGTATTGTTGCTGTTCAAGGTAATAATGATGGGCATTTAGTTCAATTAAAAACTACTGAATCTATTGAGTTGCCAGGTGGCACACTTGTGGTTAATCATGGGCACACCTATGGTCGAAAGCAGCCTTCACACACCTTGTTACGAGAGGCGTATCCTAATGTCAAAATGATTGTCTATGGACATACTCATAAGCAACTCATAGAGCAAGATACAATTCCATGGATTGTCAATCCAGGTGCTGGTGGAGAAACACGCAATCATGGTAGCTCAAAATGCCTAATGCTGACAATAAAATCTGAGCAAAATTGGTGTATAAAACCTTATAATTTTAGCGAGTTATAAACAGCTGCTTTCGTAAAAAATGAAGTATTTCACCATATGCAATGTATAATTAGCGGTTTTTATAAGTAAATAGGAATGACAATGAAAAATGCTTTTTATGCACAATCAGGCGGTGTAACTGCAGTAATTAATTCTTCTGCATGTGGCGTGATTGAAACAGCGCGCAAATATCCAGATAAGATCGGCAAAGTTTATGCTGGTCAAAACGGAATTATCGGCGCCCTAATGGAAAACTTAATTGACACTTCTAAAGAGTCAGACGCAGATATTGCTGCGCTTAAGCATACACCATCAGGTGGTTTTGGCTCTTGTCGTTATAAAATGAAGTCTTTAGAAGCTAATAAAGCTGAATACGAAAGATTGATCGAAGTTTTCAAGGCTCATGACATCGGCTACTTTTTCTACAATGGTGGTGGCGATTCAGCTGATACATGTCTTAAAGTTTCTCAGCTATCTGAATCAATGGGATACCCAATCCAGGCAATCCATGTACCAAAAACGGTTGATAATGATTTACCTATTACAGACAACTGCCCAGGTTTTGGTTCGGTTGCTAAATACATTGCTGTTTCAGCAATGGAAGCAAGTTTTGACGTTGCATCAATGGCTGCCACTTCAACTAAAATTTTCGTCCTAGAAGTTATGGGTCGTCATGCTGGTTGGATTGCTGCTGCAGGCGGACTACTTGACGACTCAATTCCAGTAGTTATTCTTTTTCCAGAAGTTGACTTTGATGAAAAGAAATTCTTGGCCAAAGTTGATGCTAATGTTGAAAAATTTGGCTATTGTACAGTTGTCGTCTCTGAAGGCACAAAATGGCCAGATGGTCGCTTCTTAGCAGAGCAAGGTACTCGTGATGACTTTGGTCATGCACAACTTGGTGGCGCTGCTCCAGTTGTTGCTAACTTAATCAAAGATGCTCTAGGCTACAAGTTCCATTGGGCTGTTGCTGATTACTTACAACGTGCTGCACGTCACTTAGCATCAGAGTCTGATGTTGAGCAAGCTTATGCATTAGGTGAAGCAGCAGTTGAACTTGCTATGCAAGGTAGAAACTCAGTTATGCCTGCAATTATCCGTACATCGAATAACCCATACACTTGGGAAATCGGTGTTGGTGAATTAAAGGATGTTGCTAACGTCGAAAAAATGATGCCTATGGAATACATCTCTGAAGATGGTTTCGGTATTACAGAAGCATGTCGTGAGTATTTACAGCCATTAATTGAAGGTGAAAACTACCCTCCATATAAAAATGGACTACCTGACTACGTTGTTATGAAAAAAACAATGGTAGAAAGAAAATTACCAGTGTTTGAAATTTAATAAACCCTCAAAAAAAATGAATGTCATTCTTCTAGGACCTCCAGGCGCAGGCAAGGGTACTCAAGCAACTAATATTTGCAATAAGTATTCAATACCTCAAATTTCAACAGGTGACATGTTACGTGGTGCAGTTAAAGCGGGAACACCTCTAGGCATTGAAGCTAAGAAAGTTATGGATGCAGGTGGGCTTGTGTCTGATGATATTATCATTGGCTTGGTTAAGGAAAGAATTCAAAATAAAGACTGTGAAAATGGTTTTTTATTTGATGGATTTCCTCGTACCATCGCACAAGCTGAAGCGCTAAAAACTGATAATGTGAACATTGACTATGTGGTTGAGATTCAAGTGCCTGATGAAGATATTATTGCTCGTATGTCTGGTCGACGTGCGCATTTAGCGTCTGGTCGAACTTACCATATAGTCTACAATCCACCTAAAGTTGAGAATGTTGATGATATTACTGGTGAGGAGCTGGTTCAGCGCGCTGATGACAATGAAGCAACAGTTCGTTCACGTTTAGGTGTCTATCATGAACAAACCCAACCCTTGGTAGATTACTACCAAGCTTGGATGAGAAATGATGATAATGCGCCTAAATATGGCGCTACTGTTGGCGTTGGATCGCTCGATGAAGTTAGAGATCGTGTCTACTCTAACCTTGGCTAAACTTTCATTTTTTCTTAAAACTGGAGGCTTATGTCAATAATGGCATAAGCCTTTTTTTATAATTTATTTAACAAAAACTTATTATTATGACTATTGGACCAAGACAAATAAACGTTCCGTTTAGACCAATTCCGCTAGATGTGCCTGAAGGCATGAAGCCGAATGAATTTTTCAATTCATCTGAAAATTTAAAAGACTTGACTCAAAACAATGGATTAATGACCAATAAAGAAGATTTATTACTCTACCGAAAGGCGCTTGGTCATTCAAATCTATTTGACTGTTCAATTATTTACAACACTTCAAAGAGTATTTTAAATCCTTTAGGTAGGCCTGTTAGGCGTACACAAGTTCCGGGCAATGTTAAAAATGTCTGGAACCGTATGAATCAAATCATTATTGGTTTTATGCTGGAAGAGTTTCCAGATGCTGACAAGCATTTAGTGTTAGCTGGCGAAGCTTCTTTAGACTCAACTTGGCCGATTACCTCACCCGGTGTACCAAGTATTCGTATGCTTCATAACCATTTTATTGTGTTTGATAAAGAACAGCTAAAAAATGCTGAATTGTCTGACCCAAAAAATCCAAACTTAACTGATGGTGGCCAACATTCACTCTTTGCAAATTACATGGAAGAGGTTTATGCTGAATTTCAATCGAAACTTAATTTTGAAATTTTAAAGCCAGTTACTGGTGAGGCATCAGGTTTAGCACTTACGGGATACCCTCAAGGCTTACCAAGCTGGGAGGTAACTGGTGGCATTGAGAGTCTTAAAAATGTTAAATTTTGGGATGAGTATGATCTAGTTTTAAAAGGCTTCCTTGATTTTTATAGAACTTTTTTTGCTCAAGTATCTTGTCGAAATTCTACCGTACACAAAGAGGCTTACTTCCCTGAATTGATCGAAAACACACTGCTATTCAATACTTGCTTTTTATCAGCTGCAAAGAAGGTCCGTGATAAGTGTATTGATGATGCGAAATACTCATCATCAATTCGATGGCAGCCTGCGTTCAAGCAAATAATTTATCGTAATGACCAAGGCAAGCTGATTATCACCATTTCACAAAACTCGATCGGTAATGCTATTACTGAATTATTAGGTGTCGTTGTCAAGCGTGTTCCAGATGTACAAGGCTATGAAGCTGCAGAGCCGGCATTATTAGATAAGCTGCTTAAATTAAGATCTAGATTAGTAGAAGCAGATTTAGGTGAAGGTATTGAGACCAAGTATTGGAAAAAAGACTGACCTAAATCAAGTTATAAAAAAGTTAAAAAAATAGCCCATTTATTGGGCTATTTTTTTGTACATTAAATGTCAACTAGTGCAATGTAAGTACAATTCTGATAACATAATCAACAAAAACATAAAAACTAGAGAGGAGAGGAAATCATGAATACACTTCAAATGGCTATTACAGCCTCACTTATTGCTGTTTTATACGGCTTATTTACAATGAGTTGGATTTACAAGCAATCGCCAGGTAGCGACAAGATGAAAGAAATTTCAGACGCGATTGCAGAAGGTGCAACCGCTTATCTGAATCGTCAATACACTGCTATCAGCATTGTAGGATTGGTTTTGCTGATTGTTATCACTTATTTCTTAGGCATACCAGTTGGTCTTGGCTTCTTAATTGGTGCGGTACTTTCAGGTGCAACAGGTTACATTGGTATGAATGTCTCTGTTAAATCAAATTCACGTACAGCTGAAGCTGCCAAAAATGGCGTGAACGCTGCTTTCCAAGTTGCTTTCAAAGGTGGTGCAGTGACTGGTATGTTGGTGGTTGGTTTGGCACTGCTAGGTGTTGCTGGTTATTATGCAGGCTTGGTTAGTTATGGCATAGAGCAAAATGAAGCATTACATGCTCTTATCGGTCTCGCATTTGGCGGCTCATTAATCTCAATTTTTGCTAGATTGGGTGGCGGTATCTTTACTAAAGGCGCTGATGTTGGTGCTGATATTGTTGGTAAAGTTGAAGCCGGCATCCCAGAAGATGATCCACGCAATCCTGCAGTAATTGCTGATAACGTTGGAGATAATGTTGGTGACTGTGCAGGTATGGCAGCTGACTTATTTGAGACTTACGCAGTAACCATCATTGCAACAATGCTGCTTGCAGGTGTTTTAGGCTTAGGCGACGAGGCAATTCTTTACCCATTAGCATTGGGAGCAGTGTCTATCATTGCTTCAATTATCGGCACCTTCTTTGTTAAAGTATCTGATAGTGGTTCAATTATGGGCGCTCTATACAAAGGCTTAATTGTTTCTGGTGTGTTGGCCGCTATTGCTTTTTACTTTGTCACGATTGACATGGGCATGGGCATGAATTTATTCTACGCTTCACTCATTGGCTTGGCGCTGACTGCATGGATGGTTGTGGTTACTGAATACTACACTGCAACTGAACACAAACCAGTACAACACATTGCAGAAGCCTCTAAAACAGGTGATGGTACTAACGTTATTGCAGGTATAGGCTTAAGCATGAAATCTACCACATTACCAGTATTAGCCGTTTGTGCTAGTATTTGGGGTGCTGAGGCATTAGGCGGCTTATACGGTATCGCTATTGCGGCAACTGCCATGTTGTCTATGACTGGTGTGATTGTTGCACTGGACGCTTATGGCCCTATTACTGATAACGCAGGTGGTATTGCTGAAATGGCCGACCTTCCTGAAGAAATTCGAAATATCACTGATCCATTAGATGCAGTGGGTAATACCACCAAAGCGGTAACTAAAGGCTATGCGATTGGTTCTGCTGGTTTGGCAGCATTGGTATTATTTGCTGACTTTACTAACGAATTAAACACTAGAGTTGGATTTGACCCTATTACCTTTGATTTATCAAACCATATGGTAATTATTGGCTTATTCTTAGGAGGTCTTGTGCCTTACTTATTTGGAGCGATGGCAATGGAAGCCGTAGGTCGAGCAGCAGGCGGCATTGTTGAAGAAGTGCGTAGACAGTTTAGAGAAATGCCAGGCATTATGGATTACACGCAAAAGCCTGACTATTCTAAAGCGGTTGATATGCTAACCAGATCAGCAATTAAAGAAATGATTATCCCTTCTATGTTACCAATTCTATTCCCAGTAGCTGTAGGCTTACTACTGGGTGCTGAGGCATTGGGTGGCTTATTAATTGGATCAATTGCAACTGGTATCTTTGTTGCTATCTCAATGACTACGGGTGGTGGTGCATGGGATAACGCCAAGAAGTACATCGAAGACGGTCAACTGGGTGAAGGTCATGGAAAAGGATCAGACACACACAAAGCTGCTGTAACTGGTGACACTGTTGGTGACCCATATAAAGATACAGCAGGTCCAGCGATTAACCCATTAATCAAGATTATCAACATTGTTGCAATCATGATTATTCCTTTATTAGGTACACCTTTACTAGGGTAGTTTATTAATTGACAATAAAAAAGCGTGCAATAGCACGCTTTTTTTAATAGATTAAATATTAAGCTTAGATGCCTGTTTCACGATGAATGTGAACATTCAAGCCTTTGGTATTCTTAGTAAGAACAAAGTCCGCCTGCGCTTTTAACAGTTTGTCTGTGCACTCATGTAAATCAGTATATTCATCTTGGCCTGTGTCAAAACGCTTATCAGTAAGGTAATAAAAGAAACTTTTATATTTAAAGTCATCTAATTTAATAATAATAAAGGTGGAATTTGGATCTTCCCAAACTGCAGCTGGGAATAAAGTTGGCTTATCCTCACCCTCTTTAACAATCTCGATGTCAGCAAGATGAACTTCTTTCGTTTCCTTTCTCCAGCGATTATTTAGATTATTTTGAATAGTGGTTAATTCGGACTCGGTAAATTCTGTGCTCATAATATTATAAATTTATTGACTAAGAATTTCTTCTAAACTTGGCTCAGTATCAGTTGTGCCACCAGCTTCCATTTCTTCAATAGTAGCATCACGAACCAAGATAACCTCTAGAACAAACTTAACATCTCTACCGCATAAAGGGTTATTGCCATCAATGGTAACTGTTGTATCGTCAACTTTAGTTACTAAAAAATCTTTAGGCTGGCCATCTTTATTTTCCATCACTACTTTAGTACCCATCTTACGGTATTCTTGTGGAACATTTTCTATTTTATCAATAAAGACCAATGACTCATCACGTGGGCCATATAGTTTTTCAACGTCAATATTAATTTCAATAATATCGCCCTGTTGACGACCCTCAAGTTCTGCCAATACATCCTTACCAAGAACATCGTTTGCACCGTGCACATAGCCCACAGGATACTCAATATTAGAAAATACATTGTTAGTTTTTTGATCTACAACTTTGTAGATCAATTCAACGTATTTGGACTCTTCAATAAAATCACTCATAGCTTTTTAAAAAATTGTTGCGCCAAAAATCTTAACTACATCACTTTCATAGCCAAGAACTAGTCTTCCTAGATATTCACCTTTCTTATCACTGTTAAGCTTACCGTTGTTAGTTTGTCTATATAAAACAGTCACATGTACACCACGACGAATCATACCTAAATAATCAGCGCCTTTTTCCAAACCTTTGGTTAGCTCACTACGTGCAAACTGCTTACCCATTTCCACTTCATTCGCACCACGAAGAAAATCTTCAGAAAAATTACGCGTAAAAGCACCATAGTTGGCATTATTAGAAAATTTTATTAAGTCATCCCACATTGGGTGAGCGATGGCCAAAATTTCTTCGTCTGTCTTATCAATAATATTCATGATTTTAATATTCCAAAAAAGTTTGTTTTTTTATCTATTGTAAGTCTTTTATCAAAACCTACAATAGATAAAAAAGACCAGCATATAGTATGCTGGTCTTTTTATCAAAATAGAAAGTTAATTTCTATTAATCTTTACTCATCATTTACCAAGTGGTAACAAGGAGCTTTAGACATAGTGTACTCACCAGTGTCACGATCACGATGAGAAACTGTCAATACATGCCAGTTTTCATCATCAAGTTTCATCGCATCACCACGGTAGTAGTAACCAGGCCAGCGAGTTTCTTTACGGAAGAAAGTATGCTGGAATACACATTCAGAAGTACGATGACGGTGCTTAAGCTCCCATGCACGCATCAACTGATGTATATCTTCAGCGCCTAACTTCTCAAGATCTTCTTCCATGATAGACATTTTCTGCATACCCATGTTTAGAAGCTTATCATTAGTCATGTAAGAAACCGTTACACCACCACAATACTCATCCATAATCTTCTGAAGACGCTGAAGTCCAGGCATCGGAAGAATGTAACTTGGAGAAACTGTACCAGCTGTAATTTCATTACGGCCAACTCTATAAGTTTCTAATGGACGGAAAATTTGGTCTTTACGATCAGCAATTTGCTTATCAGAAACAACAATACCTTCTCCCTTACCATCATCAATATACTTACAAGCAGCTTTAGCAGCTAGACGACCTTCAGTAAATGAACCTGATGAGAATGCATGTGGTGTACCACCAACAGCATCACCAGCTCCAAATAAACCTTCAACTGACGTCATACGGTTATAGCCCCAGAAGTATTCTTCAGGAGAAAGATCCTCAGGACCTGAACACCATGCACCACAACCAGTTGCATGTGAACCCATTACATATGGCTCAGAAGTCGTTAACTCTGGGTTAATGTACTTAGGATCAATGTCTGTTGCAGCCCATAATACCGCTTGACCAACAGTCATACCTAAGAAATTTTCCCAACCAACTTCTTCTAAATGTGGGTCTTGGAATGCTTCCATTGTTACCATGTGAATTGGACCACGACCTGCATTCATCTCTGAAATGATTGCAGATGTACGTAGACAAGTCGGGATTGGACGTGCTGAAACGTGTGATGCAGCAACATCAAGATATCTCTTACCAACCATTTCCTCTAATTGAGGGAACCATTTAGACTCATACTCTTCACCATAACCGTTCTGAGTGTAAGTATGAAGATGTAAGAAGTATGCGCCAACAGGACCATAACCATCTTTAAATCGAGCAAGAACGATACGGTTTTCCATTTGTGTCATCTGTGCACCAGCTTCGATCATTAGACCATATGCTGAACCAGACGACCACGGAGCGTACCATACACGTCCTGCACCTTCACCTACTGAACGAGGCTTAAAGATGTTAGAAGCACCACCAGCACCAACAATAGTTGTCTTAGATTTAAATACATGATAGTTACCTGTACGTACGTTAAAACCAACACAACCAGCAACACGGTTATCTTGTGCATCGTCCATTAATAGGTGTGTAACCATAATACGGTTGTACACTTTATCAGCTTGCTTTGTAGCAGCTTCGGCAACGATAGGCTTGTAAGATTCACCATGAATCATGATCTGCCACTTACCTTCACGCATATAAGCACCTTTTGCAAGACCTTCAGCATTTTCTTTCTTAGGATCCTTCATTAAAGGTAGACCCCATTCTTCAAATTTGTGTACAGCAGAGTCAACATGACGAGCCATATCGAAAAGTAAATCTTCACGAACCATACCCATTAGGTCAATACGAGCATAACGCACATGATCTTCAGGATTGTTCTCACCAAAACGAGTACCCATGTAACAGTTAATCGCATACAAACCTTGAGCAACAGCACCTGAACGGTTAATGTTTGCTTTCTCAGCAATTATGATTTTTTTATTACGGCCCCAGTACCTAGCTTCATAAGCAGCACCTGTGCCACCTAAACCAGCACCAACAACAAGAATATCAATGTTGTCTTCTACAATTGTCTTAATGGCTTTCATGGTACTGCGCTCCTAATTTCAATGATAGTTTATTAGACTCTAGTGTGTGTAATCCACCATCATCCATACGGATGTACTTAGGTTCAAATGACAATAGCTCTGAGTTACGCATTTCATCACTCGGCTCCGCTTCATCTCTGAAGTCAGGAATCTTAGTTCCCCATGGTTGAGTTGTAATTGGCGATAAGAAGTTCTTAACGCGACCATCACGGAATTTAACTCTCCATGCGATCGTGCCTTTCTCTTCATCACGAATAGTACGTACACTATGGCCTAATGGCGCAAAGTCTGCGTAACCACGAACGTCAATAGCTTGGTGTGGACATGCTTTAACACATGAATAGCACTCCCAACACATATTAGGTTCAATGTTATAAGCACGACGATATTTGTCGTCAATGTGCATAATGTCAGATGGGCAGATATCTACACAATGTCCACAACCATCACAACGAGTCATATATACAAAAGTTGGCATATTGTTTCCTCTCTTAAGTTAATTAATTAATATTAGTAGTGCTTAGGCGCTTCGCGCTTAATACCAAGACCCATGTCCATTGGTGCATCTTTAAGAAGCTCCATTGAATGTCTGTTTTGTTGCCATTCACTCTCTCTCGTTTCGTGAGGCAAGTTCTCGTTAGTACCATTAGCCTTAATGATTCGCCTGTTATAACCAGCAACAGGCTTAAAGAACATGTGTGAGAATTTAGACCAATACACGCCACCAAACAATGATGCAGTTGAAAAGATTACTAGTGCAAACCAAATTCCTGTTCCGCCATTTGTAATTGACCAACCAATAGCTGTTACTGAAGTAGCCATCAATGCTAGTGAAAACGAATCTTTTCTAAGTGTAACGCTTGTCCAAGGAACCGCTTCAGATACGCTATCTACTTTGAATGAGAACCAGTACCAGAAAGTACCAATAAACAACAAAATTGCACCCGTATTCCATACTTGAGCTAATATCGCTGTTGACTCTTCACCAAAGATGATCATTGCAGTTGCTGCATTAAACAAAATAAAACCATACATTGTTAAGACATGAACTAAACGACGAACTGGATCTGAAAATTCACCGGCTGTGGCTACATCTATTAATAATGTGTCTCGCATGATACCGGCCTTATCGCCAGCGCTAAGCTGCTTTAGTCTACCTTCTTCATTACCAACTGAGCAATTTGCATCGCCAGCAGCTAATAGTGCCTCTGCTTCTGCAGCCGCATTATCAAAATACGTCTTACTGCCTTTATGGATTAAGTCTGCAATTGTCATACTTACCACTAGGGCAACCATAATGATTACATACATCTGCATATCTGCATATGTATACGCTGCTGAATCTATTAAAGTAGCGATTGGTGTTGTGTCAAAATTGATCATGAGTTTAATTCTCCTTAGGTTAAATCAATTACTTCTGTTTATGCTAATCTTTCGATTGGCTCTTTTTCACAGTCTTGTTCTATCTCAAACGTGCGTTACGCTTTTTGTTAAAAGTTCAACTATTATACTTCTTTATATTTTGGCCTCAATGCAAACATGACTAGTTTATAGAGATATCATAATATACCTCTTTGGTAATATTAATTCATTACCCACACAGTCACGTTTTTATGAATTACTATTTAGCTGAATGGCCGCTTAATTTAACCTCAACCTTATCTTCTTCCTTGATAGTTGCATAGTATGCTTGTAATACTTTAGCGACTTCAGGGCGTGAAAATTCTGCTGGAAGATCTTCGCCTTCAGACAACATCTTACGAACTTTTGTACCTGAAAGTAAAACGCGATCTTTAGCTTCATGAGGACAAGTTTTCATTGAAGACATGCCGCCACATTCATGACACCAGAATGTCCAATCAATTTTAAGTGGTTGCGTGATTAATGCATCATCAGCAATTTCATCAAAGATATTATGTGCATCAAACGGACCATAGTAGTCGTCAACACCTGCATGATCACGACCAACGATTAGGTGTGAACAACCGTAGTTTTGTCTAAATAATGCATGCAATAAAGCCTCACGAGGACCCGCATAACGCATGTCTAGTGGGTAGCCAGATTGAAGTACTGTATTATCTACAAAGTAATTTTCAATCAAGACTGAAATTGCTTCAGAACGAACATCGGCAGGAATATCACCCGCTTTAAGTCCACCTAAAACTGAGTGAATCATGACACCGTCACAAATCTCGACAGCAATTTTTGCTAAGTATTCGTGCGAACGATGCATTGGATTACGAGTTTGGAATGCAGCAATTGTCTTCCAACCTTTATCATCAAAATAAGCGCGCGTTTCAGCTGGAGTCATATACAAAGCGCCGAACTTTTCAGGGAAGCCGCCATCTGACAATACTTTAATAGGACCTGCAAGGTTATATTTTCCTTGCGCCTTAACCATGACAACACCTGGATGTGCATCTTCAGTTGTTTTGAAAACTTTTTCACACTCATGGTCTTTGTCAATGACGTACTTCTCAGTCACCGTCATTGTCGCCATAATGTTGCCTGACTTACTGCTAACGATTGTAATTTCATCGCCCGCTTTAACGGCTTCATCATCTGTTGATAACGTCACTGGAATTGGCCAAAATAAGCCATTAGTCATAGTCATGTTGTCGCAAACACCTTGCCAGTCTGCTTTACCCATGAAACCTTCTAAAGGATTGAAACCGCCAATACCCAACATAACAATGTCACCTTCCTCTCTAGAAGAACATGTGATTTTTGCTAGAGATTCAGCTCTTGCTAATTCTGCTGTTAGCGCATCACCTGACAATGCTAATGCATTAAGTGTGTCACTACCATGTGGTGGGACTAATTTTGACATAGTACAATCCTATTTATGTTTAAAGATAGAAAATTATACCTATTGTGCTTTTTTATACGGCCTCCATATAGGGGTACTCTTATATATCTCTTAGGATATATACTAAAGCTTGATCTTAAATCTAACTCTTTGTAAGCCGTCTTTGGATTTATTGGCTATCACCTTGTCTTTCTTAATATCGTAATCTAGCGTACCACCACTAAACGAATCAAAGCCTTGAACCAAGTGCGCATGGCCTTTTAGATGTACCATCTGCTTTTGAATGAGATAGGTAATCTTACTCGCCGTTGCTTCAATAAAACGTGGCTGAGTTGGTTGGCTTTGTTGGTAGTGAGCACGCTGCTTTTTATTACCATTGGCAATCATTTTAGTCACTTGTGTCTGATTGCTAAATAGCTGTATCTTTTCAGCACTTAAAATTAATGATCCCTGAGCTACGATAGCCTTGCCAGTGTAAATACTAATACCTTTTTTTTCATCAATGAGCACAGTCTGTGCTTTCACATTGATAGGCTGAGTAGCGTCATTTTGTAGAGCTATAGAAACTCCAGGCATCAGACAAACTATAAGAAATAGCTTGTTAATCATATCGCCCTACTACGTCGCCCGTAAACTGAATCTTTTGCTTATCTGCATCATAACGCATGCCTAATGCACGAATGTCTGCCACACTTGACTGATAATGAATGCCATTGTCTGTTATATAAACTTCTGCGTTGTTTGACTGATCAACCATTAAATCTTCAGTATCGATAGTTGATCCTGAATTTTGCAAAATATTAACTTGCCCTAACAATTGGATTGCTTTATCTTTCATGTCCATGCCTTGAGCATAAACCTTATTTTCTGAAGACAAATAAGTGGTTTTATCATCTGAATAATAATGTTTTTGATCATTGGACTGATCAACATATAAATCTTTAGTGAGCATCTTTTGGCCACTGTCTTGATTAATCACCACATCACCTGTTAGTTTCATTTTATCAACTTTAGTTTGCATGCTCATGCCTTGGGAAATAATTTTTGAACCTTCTCCCAGATAAGTAACTTTTTCATTGCTTAATAGATCATCTGTATTGGTATCAACCAACAACTCTTCGGTGTTCATTTTATGGCTAGCCCCATTACTTGAAGAGATATCCACCTCCCCCTTAAAGCTTACCTCGCCAGTAGTGAGGTAATTAGCACGCTTAGATTTTAATATATAATCAGTTTCACCATTTTTATCGTAAATTGTTACTCTAGGATTAACCAATAAAGCTGGCTCGTCTTTAAAGTTAAGGTAGACATCTGCTTCAACAAAATGAGACAACACTCGGTTAATGCCAAATTCTTGCAACGCAAAGTTTTCAATCTTCTCTATATAACCAGATTTTTGAGAAAGCACGGGCTGGGTAATCGCTGCATCACTTCTTAATTCAATAGAATCTGTAGAATCTGGCGCTGTTAATTGGTCAAATGAATAAGACAAACCCTTCATCAAAAGCCACATAGTGGCAATAATCACTATAATAAATGTTGTAAGTAATAAATTATGTCTTAATTGAAAATTCATTATGTCAAATTCAGTTGAAAAAATTCGTGGTATTTACGCTATTACACCGGATGTTTCTCTTAACCTCGATCAAGTTGAAAAAGTAATTGCTCAGCATCATATTAGCATTTTGCAGTACCGACGCAAAACTGCTGATGACGATTTAAAGCTTAAAGAAGCTACCAAACTACGCCAATTATGTTTACAACATCATACTTTATTTATCATCAATGATGATATCAACCTCGCTCAAAAAGTTGGTGCAGATGGCGTCCATCTGGGCAAAAATGACACCTCTATCGGACAAGCACGCCAACTACTCAAAGACGATGCCATTATTGGCGTGTCTTGTTATGATGATATAAATTTGGCAATCAATGCTCAAGAAAAAGGCGCTACTTATGTAGCTTTTGGCGCTTTATTTAGGTCCAGCACCAAGCCAGACGCACCTCATTGCTCATTAGACACTATTACCCAGGCTCAGCAAACTCTCAAAGTCCCAATTGTAGGTATTGGCGGCGTTGATTTTAACAATCAAGAGGATGCATTAAAAGCTGGATGTACTGCTGTAGCAATGGTTAGCGCTTTATTTGCACGGTAACTTTAGATTACAGGTACAATGAAAAAACATTGGCTTTGATCTTGTTCGGTCTAACTAATAATAATTTACTAAACTTGAGGGAGTTTTATGTTCAAACTAGGTCTATTCAAGCCTAAGTGTCTATCAATTGATTTAGGCACTGTTAATACATTAATTTATTTAAATGGTGAACTCGTTCTTGACGAACCATCAGTCGTTGCTGTTCGTGATGAATCAGGCTCTTTAGAGAAAATAGTCGTTGCCGTTGGTAAAGAGGCTAAAAATATGCTGGGAAGGACGCCAGGCGCCATTCAAGCTATTCGACCAATGAAAGACGGTGTAATTGCTGATTTCAGTATCACCAAAAAAATGCTGCAGCATTTTATTCATCAGGTGATGAAACAAGGTTTCTTTTCGCCTTCGCCTTCAATTTTGATTTGTGTTCCTTGTGGTGCCACCCAGGTGGAGCGTCGAGCTATCAAAGAAAGTGCAGTTGAGGCGGGTGCTAAAGAGGTGTTCTTAATCGATGAACCTATTGCTGCTGCATTGGGTGCGGGCATGGATATTGGTGAGTCAGCAGGAAACATGGTAGTTGACATTGGTGGTGGTACTACCGAAATTGGCATTATGTCTCTTAATGGTATCGTTTATGCAGATTCGGTGCGTGTTGCTGGTGACGCCTTTAATGAAAGTATTACCAAGTACGTGCGTCGAGAACATCAAGTTATTATTGGCGAAGTTACTGCTGAAAAAATTAAAGAAGAAGTGGGTTCTGCTTTTAAATCTAGTGCTATTAAAGAAGCTAAGTACATAGGTAGAGGTGTAGCTTCAGGACTGCCAACTGAGTTTATTATGACTAACACCCAAACTTTAGATGCTTTAAGAGAGCCATTAGCAGCAATCATAGGTGCCATCAGAGTCGCTTTAGAGCAAACACCGCCTGAACTATCTTCTGATATAGCAGAAAGTGGTGTCATGCTAACTGGGGGTGGCGCATTATTAGA
>Ga0308010_1000179_pt1 | contig 56115 bp, 59 predicted proteins | sample Neamet129_FD_202368 | JGI IMG/M metagenome (GOLD analysis project Ga0308010, IMG submission 202368) | Marine microbial communities from water near the shore, Antarctic Ocean - #129 | ecosystem: Environmental > Aquatic > Marine > Unclassified | place: Southern Ocean | collected 2014-07-24 | reverse complement strand
TAGATATAGTTTCTTTCCAGATCCTTCTATCTTGTCCCATATTTGCTTTGCTGTTGTTCCAACGAATGTACCTAGTTCACATACCGATTTTGCATCGCTATTATGAATGATATCAGTTATGTAGTTGTATTGTTCTTTGGAAAATCCTGACCATATATTTTGTAATTGCATATGATTATTTAAGATTGTGTATGGCCGCTGGTAATATTACTGATCTTCATCTGAGTGTAGCTCGTTTAACAGTTGTCTTAATTTACCACCTTCAACAGATGCTTTAACTTTACCAATGTCATCTCCTTTACGAGGATCTGGCATCTTTGGTTCGTTTGGTGTGTCTGCTGTTACTTTTGAAGTTTGTTTTAGAGAATCATATATCTTATTCTTACCCTGTGTATTGTAACTTTGTGACTCTTCTTCATCCAGACTGCTAATTCTCAAACTGTCTACATTAAATTCTAAGTCTACTTTTTGTCCAACACCACTAGATGATCTAGTTTTCATAAACTGTATTTGATATCTTCCACGTTCTTTCATTGCTCTACTTGTAAAGATACCGATCACATTATCTGCTGTTTGTATCTTAGATAGTCCGCCTGAGATGTGAGAGTGATCAAATTCTATTTCTTCAACACTTGCTCTGTTCAACTGTGATGCTGTTGCTAATACACATTGTTTTTCAACAACCAAGTTTCTTAATTCCTCAGACACATACTTGTCTTTAATAAACAAGTCTGCAGGTGATATTCTTTTACTCTTTGGCATCATGAGATCCAAGTAATCAATTAGTATACAATCTATTTTCTTTTTTGATTTAAGTTCTAATTCTTTTAGATACGTTCTAATATCTAGTACATTACTTCCACTTGGCAAATATTTGATCTGCAAGTTACCTGATTTTTTCTTTAACATTTTAACTTTCATCTCAACGTCATCTAGTTGCTTCATTACTGATCTTGTTGGAATGTTAGTCATCATAGCATCTAGCCTCATTGCCGTTAGTGCTTCTGATAATTCAAAAGAGATGTAACAAACATTAAGTCCGGCTGTGGCCCAATTAACTGCAAGATTCTGCAAGAACAAACTCTTACCTGCTCCTGATCCACCTGCGAAGATGTTTAGCTCTCCTCTATTAAACCCACCAAACAGTTTTTTATCTAAGTTATCCCACCCTGTGCTTATCTGTCCGTTGTTATCTTTTAATGCTTGTAGTCTACCTTTCGGATCTTCGAAATAGTCTGTACCCATATCTCTTGTAAGTCCTACACTGACTGCTTCTTTAACCATGTCCTCAACAGGACCATAATCACCTTTCTCTAAAAGATCAGCTGATGATAGTATTGCCTGTTCAAGTGCTTTGTGTCTTGAGAATGTTTCAAACTCGTCTAGTAGCCAGTTGAAGTGTGCTGGATCTAAATCCTTTGCTTCTTTTAATTGTATTTCGTGTTCTGCATTTATCTGTGCTACTTCCGGCATCACTTTGTAATCGTCCATGTAGTCTTTAACAAACTTTGCTATAGGTTGCAGTTTACGATCAAATGATTTAGGATTGAATATATTTTGTGCTCTAGCAAACGATTCAGCATCTGCTAATAACATTTCAATATACAATTTCTGTACATCAAATGAATAGTTCTTAGCCTGGTGTTGCTCTTCGTTGTTATTATAATCAGCCATACATCTTTCTCTTTAAATCTATTTTCAGTTTACTTGATTCTGTTGTTTTTAATATAGATTGTATCGTAAACAGTCTACCGTATTTTAACACAGCATCAGCCACATCGTCAACTCCATCTTCCCATTCTGGAAAAGCAACTGACCATCCAAACTCCATTGCTTGGTTAATAAGTTTTTGACCAGGAGCATCTCTGTCTGGTACAACTATTACTCGTCTGTTTAGATTGGTAATCAATTCTTTTTGTATATCATTTATCTCCGAACCTAGTATACTCACACCAGAAACGGTAATAGCATCAAACGGGCCTTCTGTTACTAGCACGAACTGTCTTGACCAATCCTGTGCATCCATGTTGAACACATATCCAGGCTGTACATCTGTGTAATACTTGACCCTATCAGACTGTTCGAACATCCTGCCTGTGAAGCCAACTATGTCTCCTCTCCAGTAAAACGGTATTAGTAATCTTTTGTTTACGTCCCAATGCTGATCCGGAGAATACATAAAGTCATACCAGTCGGCGCCGATACCTCTACTTTTTAAATAATTTAATAATGCATCTATCTTGTTCCATTGTGGCTCCGTCAAATCTTTTGCAACATATTTTTCTAACCATACTTCTAGGTTGTGTGTATTCTTTGGCAATTCTCTTTTACTAAATGTAACAAATTTTTTCTGCTCGTATTTTGTGTCTCCCTCTTCTTCACGCATCGCTTCGATAGCCATTTTTCTTATAGTATCATCTGGAATATTAATGTAGCCCATAAACGTTCTCATCTTTTGATTCAGTTTACGACCAATAACATAGTTTGCTTTGAACCCACAGTTGAAACAATGAAATGATATAGTGCCATCTGCACTGGTCATTATTCCTCCACGTTTCTTTTTGTCTGCTGTCTCTCCATTGTGTACACAACAAGGCGCATTGAAGCTTATCCAACCACTAGGTGTTTTCTTTTTGTTCGCAGGTAGAGATGTCAGAATAGTATTCTGTATCACGTTCATAAACTATATTTTACTGTCTATATAGGATTTTGTCAATAAGCCCGGCATTTCCGGAATCGTTTTGCCAACTAAATCTAACTGATTGGTAAACACCATAAAAGTTGTAGTTGGTAACACTTGTAGAGTTTGAAAAACTACTTGTTCGCGAGCCTACACCGTCCATGGTAATATCGAACCAATCTGTATTACCAGGTGTAACCGACATTGTGCCTTGCACTCTCAAACCGCCTGAGAAGTTTCTAGTATACACTGCGATTGTGTGCAGTGCTTTGTTATTATTTTCGCTTGGTCTTGCACTTATAGAACCTGATGTTTTTGCCATTGGTCCTTGTGCTGATTCGAAACTTGATATTTCTGTACTTGCTACTGCTTCCGGATATGCTCCGTCTAACACTTCTAGTGTTCCTGCGGCATTATATCCTGTATCTGCATACGTTACAATAGTACTGCCGTCATCCGATAATTTTTGTCTTACACTATAACTGTAAAATTTTGCCTCTAGTTTTAGTAGGTCGCCTGGTGTAATATCAACTGTTGCTGTACCTTTTGTTGACACAGTGCTACCATCGTCTATTACTGTTAAAGTACGTGTTAGCACACTCTTTTTGCTATCGGTATCAATGATATTAAGCTCGTAAGTCTTGCCCACTATATTCTGAGCTTTCTGATCCTCATTCTTAAACGTGAATGATATAGGATTAGTAACCCCTCTATGTAATGTTAATCGTCTATCGTACACTTTCGAGTTCCTTCCATGATAACCACTTTGATAAGCAATTACCAACTGATTTATTAAATACCTTTGTACTGTTTGCATAATACATATTTAACAGTATTTATAGATATAGAATGAATGAAATTTTTAATACATTAAAAGACAAATTTCCGTTTTTAAGTCTGATCAGAAAGGGCGATTTGGAGTTTGTGGGCATAGTACAAAACGAAGATGCACATGTTATCAGCTTCTACGATTATGGGCGTTTAATGTTACCAGCAGATAAGATGAAGTTTTTAAAATGCGGTGATATTTGGTGGACCGAGTCAAACAGAAAATTACCAATCAACATCTTCTTAAAAGGTGATTTTAGATATTTTAGATCTACACTAATAACATTGAACAGTAAGGACGTTGAAATAGTACACGGACCAACTGTTAAACTCTCTGAAATATCAAAGAAACGAGTTAAAAGAAGAACCATTCAGTTAGTAAGAAGACCCGTTTAGTCTTTAGCTTTTTCAATATACTTTTTATAATATATCGTCAGTGGATTATCCGCTTGATAACGACACTCAGTCGAAGGCATAGGATAGCTTTTTTTCTTCTTACGTTTTTTGGAAAGTTTTTTAGTCTTTTGATTGTGCATCAAAACTATATTTAGCTTTGGTAATCAAATTCATCTGAACTACTATTGCTTGGGCATATGCAACAGCATGTGACTTCTTAAAGAAGTATGATCCGTCTTTAGGTTTTATCCACACGTCCTTCATTATATCAATCCAGTCCTTGTACATTAGTCCTCTTTTAGCAGGACGTATAATTGCTAACACAGCCGCAAGTTGTTCTATTGTTTTAGGTTCAAGTTTGTTTACAATATTAAAGTGTCCGTTTAAATGAAACAGTTGATCTACAACTGTAGAATCTTTTAGCATATCCCAGTCAGGCTCTTGTATCATAAGTTCAACAAGATGTTGTTCTGATTTTACTTCTTTGTAGAGGTTAACATTAAGACAATCAATTTTAAAGTATCCTCTGTCTTCGGCTTTTTTATAATCTAATGAACTGTGTCCTGTAACTGGATGTTCTGGTACAGCATGAAAGTATACACCGCTCTTATGTTTTTCTGTTTTATCTCCTTTGATCATTGTTGCAGGAGTATGTTTGAATAATTTCAATACACCGTCTCTATCAAAAAAGTCTATATCGACATCAGGCATTAGTGTACTGTTCCTTTTCTTTTAGCTTCATAATGTTGGTCAAATTTCTTTTTAGTTCCAGGTTGTAATACTTCTAAACAGTCTAACATCCTGTGATATCCTTTGCTTACTTCGACCTTGTGATTCATTTCAGGCATACAAATTTTTCCAACTTCGCCATCGTGTTTAATGTGTATAATCATATCTCCTTCTTCGAGGTCAAATTCTAGTTCACCGTCTATTTCAATTTTTATTTTCTTACTCAATTCTAGCCTCCTTTGCTGTGTCTTGTACCAACATATGGTCGGCCGGAAAACTTTTAAATTTGTTAGCCCAGTACTCTGGATTAATAAATCGTTGTGTTATTTGTAACTGTTCGTCACTAAATGATTTTAACATCTTCTTACCTGCCTTGCAACCTAGCAACAACCACGGACTTAATTTGCCTTGCTGTATATGTGCAACTGCTCTATTAGTGTTAACAAGTCTAAAGTAGTCTGACCACTGTGCGTTTTGTTCTGTTGCCCAGTCCATCATTGTTGCGATACTTCTTTGCAGTGCCGCTTCGATTGGTTCTATTTTTAATGTTTCGATTAGATACGCTTCGTACAGATCATCTCTAGCCCAATGGTCTAATTTAATTTTTGATTGTAGCACATAGTCTATATACTTTTCAGGATACAACGGGTTTATGTGCATAATAAATCTACCAAATTTTACAAATGCATTATAATAAGAACTCCCACAGAAGTCTTCATATGTCTTTGGCTTTTTTGCATTGTGTTGATGCACTTCATAGAATCTTTGAAATACCATAAAAGCATTCACTACCCACTTCTCATCTCTTTGTAGATATCTTCTTTTAGGTTCGCATAGGTGTACTTGCAAAGTTCGTTCTTTCGCAAACTCCTTATTGCAATAGGTACATTTATTTAGACTGGGTGCCATGTGCTTCTAATAATTCCTCTAGTTCTTTGTCAGTAATAATTTTGTCCAACGTTTCTAAATCAGCTTCTTTCCAAGTTGGGTAGATTTGTTGTAATTGTTTTAATGACTTGTTAGGCACACGTTTCATTGGTTTAATCCATGGATGGAATTGATTCTGTAATGCACCACACATAGCAGTTAATATCCATAATAGCTTTTTGTGTTTGCCTAATGTAAAGCAGTGTTTGTTGACACACTCGTTAACCATTTCAACATAGTGTTCAACAAAAAATTGATCTTTAGATGAAACACTTGAAGCATATCTCATTAACATATAAGGTGAGTATAATGACTTTTCATGATCATCGATTCTGTCATAATAGTCTTTGTTTCTGTAGTCTACTGCTTTAAGACCATTACGAAGTTCAAAAAACTTTCTTTTACTTTTTTCTTTTGATTTTGCTGGCATATTTTAATCCGAACATTGTACAGTCTTTTGCTGATGCAAATGTTAATTTTACTTTACTATTCATGTGTTGTAAACCTGAAAGTTTATCATTTAATTTTACTTGAGACAACCAATCAAAAAAGTCTACTGCCCAGTTCCGGTCCATCCATACAGGAGTCCCATCACTAGTAATGATTATTGGTGCATCTATCTTAATTGTTTTCCTACCAGCAAGAGCCATAATCTATCTGTTCGCATTGTCTTGATATGTCTTTTACAAAGTAAGCACATACTGGATTTCTTTTATTCTCTAGCGGTACTGCTAGTAGTTGTCCTGATTTAATTTTAGGAAAGTACCATTTAACTTCTGTGTAAATGTCTACAACATCAATAGGATAAAAGTCAGGCTTAACACTCTCTAACGGATTAAATGTAAAAGCATCAAAGCCTCTATCATTTAAACTTGTTATAGGTAACACATGCATTTCTTGTTGTCCTGCTTCACCTATTAACATTTTCCAGTCTAATGGCATTTTTATTTTCCACTTGCCTATCTGTAACACAGCCGCTGGTGCATTAAATGATTCTAAAAATATTAAAGGTATGTAAAAGAAGTCTGGTTCGTTTGGATCTGCGTTATCCAATACGGCAAACCTCAAATTTTCATCTACAAATTCTGGAATCTTTTCCAGCTTGTAGGTTCTGTTATCTAGTGTAAGGATTTTCATAATTTATCTTTTCTATATTATACGGGTAATTTGCCTCTTTGTAAAACTTTTTCCTTGCCGTTAAGTGTCTTTTTGCAAACTTGCAAGAACTGGTAATATCCCATATCTGCACATTCTCTTTATCTTTTGCTTTACGAATGCCTCTACCGATTGACTGTATGACTCTTACGAATGATTTACCAGGTTCAATAAGAACAAGATTGAATATCCTAGGAATATTAATTCCAACGGATGCGACCCCGTAAGTTGCAATAATAATTTTATTCGTTGCAGTAGACACTTCATCGTACTGTTCTTTCCTATCGACATTTTTAGTGGATCCGGATACGAAAACCGAATCTTCTAATTGTTCTTGTAATATTTCACCAGCTGATATTCTATCAACTAGTATTAATGTATTTCCTGATGAGGATATATCTTTAATGGTATTCGCGACCCATTTCATTCTAACTTTATCTGTAGTTAGCCATTTCAGTTCCTCTGCATAAGTTTTAAACATCGGATGGTCTTGCGTCTGCAAAACATTTACATGACAGTTTGCAAGTACACCTTTCTCTTGCAGTTCACTTGCTTGAATTCTGTGTGTGACATCACCTATGCTACATTTCAAACCCATAAATTCATATTCTGCTTTAGGAACTGTACCTGTTAGTCCCCAACGTATGCCACAGTGTGCAAACGGTCCTGTTAATAATCTTTTTAGTACATCTGCCTTGGCCATGTGTACTTCATCTATAATCACTGTGTTAATTCCTTTTATTGCTTCTGCAAATGCTTCTGAGTGTTCGTCTTTACTTTTCTTTTCTAATATGTTTAATGATTGCCAAGTTGCAATAGTGTTAAATCTGCCCAGCTCTTTTCTGTCTCCGTAGTACACACCTACATCTAGTTCACAAGCAATAAAATCTTCTTCTGTTTGTGTTACTAGACTTTTGTTTGGTACTATTGTTAGTGTACGTCCGTATGGCTCAACTAGTTGACATAGTGCCGCAGTGATTATTGTTTTACCTGCTCCTGTGGCTATCTCTTGTATGCACTGTGGATTTTCTATAAATTTGTTTATTGTTTCAACTTGATAATCTCTTAACTCGACAGACTGTCCTGCCATCGGGTGTGTTGCAGGCCATTTGATATGACTTAGATAATCTTTGTCTACAGCCTTAAACTCAAAGTTGTGTTGTTCTCTAAGATCCTCCATCTCAACATATACTCCGCCGTCTTCTAGTATGGGAAGTATTTGGTCAACTAGGTTCAAGTAAGTTGTGCCACCTAGACCAAAAAACGATATCTTGCCATCCCATCGACCTAGCTTGACTGCCGGTAGATGTCTAGCATACGGTATCTCATATTTGAATTTATTAGATAGTCTCTTCCTCCAATCTAATGAAAGATTTTCAAATTTGACGTTTACTTCGTCTTTGATTACTAATTTACAACTGCTCATAATTAAAGTTTTACTATTATGTGATCATGCCAATCCCAACTACTTGGCTGATGATTACTATAATACAACTTTTTTGGAAGATTTTCAAGCATTCTTTTTAGGTTATCAGTACCTGCCGCATAATAACCACCACCCAATGCTACTAACGATGCTTTTGGTTTTATTTTACTTTTAATTAATGCTCTCGGTATTCTGTTTCTAACAAATATAACCTTAGTTTCATTGTTTATAAATTTAAATTGTTTGCTCATTTGGTTTAGTTCGTATATGTTTTGGAACATGATTTCAGATATTTTATTATTAACAATAGTTTGTCTATCTAATATTTCGTCATTCTGTACTCTTCGATTTTTTTCGTATACAGGTTCTTTAACTTCAAAACCCCACGAGCATTGATTCAGTATGTCTATACCTGCTCTTTTAAATGCATGTAGCCAAGACCAAAAATCATCTACTTCTTCCTTAGAATTAATCTCTCCACTTACTGGCATCATGATAGGGAAAGCATCTAGCTCTATCAGACCTTGTACAACTTCGTCTCTGTTGTATCCTCCCGAGTCTATCCAAAGTTTATGATAATCGTTGTGTGCTACTAATTTTCCAATTGGGGTATCAGCAGGCACATCTAATCCTCTTGTCGATATACCGAGGTTTTTTAAAGCATCTATTTGTTGTAATGCCTTTTTGCCTTTTACATTCTTGTCCCAATACTCTTGCATAGATTCTGGAGCATTGTTTAATACTACTTCTTCTCCGATAACACGTGCTGACGGTTTTCTAAAACCCATAATTTCTTTTTTGATCTCATCATACTCGTCTAGTAGTGACTCACTTAAAAATTTAAAGTCATATCTTGCCGCAATTAATGTTAGGTAATATGTAGTAACATCATTTTGTGTAAAGGTCCATGTTTTTTTATCACCATCATATACAGCGTAGTTCATTGGTAACCCACGGTGATCTTTTAATGCTCTAACTATTTGTATAATTTTTTTAGTGTATGGAAATTTAATTTCTATTTTATCTACTCCGTCATCGTCTGTAAATTTTTCTATGCTTTTATCAAAGCTGATAACTCTAAATTCTTCATCGTACTGCGGATTATCTAGCAGTGCTTTTATATCCATTCCGTGTGCTTGGAACTTGGTGAGGTATCTTTTGAGTATAACTGTGGCCAATTTGGCTTGTTTCTCAGTCCAGGCATATTGGGCTTCTGCTAGTGATCTCACAGTTTCTTGGTCTTTTCCGTGGGGCTTAATATTAGCTTTAATAGGGTCTGACCAAAAATAATCATTATATGCTAATATTTTAAGTGCTTCGTTAACGGTTTTTGGTAAATCTGTATGCATATTGTCCATCATATTTTAGATAATTATTAGTATAGTATAACATATTTGGTAATACAGTCAACCATGAAAAAAATAAAAAGCAAAAGTGTAAACGTCAAGCAACAACTAAAGATCAAGTTGGAAAACACTCTGACTAGACACAAGAACGCAGTTGGCTATAGACCCACAGAAGCTCAATCATATCATTGGTTCAAGTACTTGAATAAGATGCTATTCAATAGCAGATTGCCAATGGTTCCACTATATGTAAAAAGTATACACGGAGATTGGGGCAGATGTGTTGCTAATTGGGACAACAGAAAGACACCTAAAGGTAAATTTGATCAAAGTGTTATACCTTATCACATAGAAGTGGACTATTACATAGAATTACATCTTAAGTTTCCTAAATGGAAAGATTTTATAGAAACACTAGCACACGAAATGGTGCACCTATACCAAATGACTTGGTTGAAAGATCCTTACTCAAATCACAATGCAAACTTTTTTGCTTGGAAAAGCAAATTTAATGCGGCCGGATTACGTCTGGCTAGATGCTAGTTCTTTTTCAAACTCCGCATACGTTATAACTTTACTGTTACCTAGATCAGTACCTGTCTGTAAATGATTCATATACTCGGGTGGGTTGTCGTGTACTACTGTATAGTTTACGTAAGGTCTCATCTTCAACATATCTCTGAACTGTTTTAACCATCCCTCGAATATATCCGCGGCATGTCTCTCACCATAGCACTCTGTATCTTGGTAGATATTGTTTAGCTGATCCTTGCCATATTCCCTAAAGTCGTATCCTATCAAATAGATATTTTTATGACCATGCACACCGGCTGTCCAGAATGCCGCGTTACCTGAGATCCAGTGAGGATTGTTAGGTATAAGATTTAACATGCCTTTGTGTTGTTTTCTATTAACTTCTAGTGCAGGAGTATAGTGAAAACATTTTTCATAAACTTTGTCCTCACACATTTTTACTGTTACTTTAGTATCTACTGAAAAAATAAAGTCAGGTATAAAGTCTCTATACAATGCATTACATCCATACGTCTGTCCTGTTGCTTTTAGTTTGTTTAGGTCGAATCCTTTACGTGAAGGCCCATTACCTATGCAATATGCATTTCCTCTAGGTACTGCTTTCACTTTGTCTTCGAAGAATTTTGTTTCTTGTATTTTTTGTCCCTTACGTATTATTGTGTTTACAACAATAGTCTCACCTACATATGGTGTCCATTTAATAAGATGTACTTCCGGCTTACCGGTAAGCTGTATAGTTTTCATTTAAGATACTTCTCCTCTAGTCTTGCTTTAATTCTCGTCCATGGTAGTCCTTGTTCGATTTCATCTTTAAACCATTCTGTGTATGCAAGTTTTTGTGCCCACCCTACTCTGTTAGGCATCGCTGGTGTATTAATGTCGCACAATTTTATATTGCCTACATCATGACAAAGACTGTCTTCGGAAACAAATACCGGAACCCCACTAATAATTGCTTCCATGGCAGGATTAGAACTGTGATTAACCACAGCCCATGTTCTTTCTAATGTGTTCTTAAAATCAGTATCATCATAAGTTCTAAAATCTCTCTTAGGTAAACGAACTTTAACATTTTGAAAATCACTTTCTTTAAATTGGATAGTATTACGAGGGTGTGGTCTAACAAGTATTGGCCGAGCAGTATATTTTCTAATTTCACTTATTTGTTGCTCAAACCAAGTTGACATCTTTGGAAGTCCTTTCCATTGTTCTGATGCATCGTGTTGTCCGCATATAACAATTATATCACCTGTTGGATTCCACGGCCTTAGTGTGTGTTTGAATAATGGCCATCGTTTTTCATCAAACTCTTGATTGGCAAAGTCTGCTTGTCTGTTAATACCATTGATGCCTATCTTAAAACTTTCATTCCTTCTAAGTCCACCAACTTCTAATACAATAACAGGTCTTCCAGTAGATCTGTATTCATCCCATATCCTTTTATAATTTTCCATTCGTCCACGCCACAGCACACTCCATATAACTGCCACATCGGCGTTAGCAGACCTATTGAGAACTACTGTGTCTCCTGCATCTTGCAAACTCTTTATAAATGCGTCGAATATGGGTTTTGAGTTTTGTGGTCCATATTCTGTCCAAACTTCTATCTTCATAAAATATTATTTTAATTGTTTCCAGTATTCAACAGTAGGTTCAGAACGTAAATCACTACGTGATGATGCACCGATTTTTTTACGTTTGCCTTTCATGTGATCCATATACTGTCCTAACTCACTGTTAACAAACACATGATGACCTTTTACACCTTTCCAGTATCCTATGTCGTTTACTTCTATGTTTTTTTCTTTTCTGTATATTTTTGACAAATGCCAAAATACATACGAGTCATGCCATTCTAACAATTTAAAAACGTTGTCAGTCACATAAAGATTTTCCCAATCATTAATAAAGTTTTGTATCTCTGGATGTTTTATATTATATCCAACAAACCCACATTCAGGATATTTTCCACCATCATTAAGTTTTGGATTTTCACGACCCAAGTATGTTAGCATTGTATTTTGAGGCAACAGCTTTTCAAAGAAGTCCATTGGTATTGGTCTAAATGAAAATGTGTCGCCATCAATCCATACGACATAATCATACTCTTTAGCATTACGCACAGCATTTACAACACAAAACACTTTGTTTGAAAATCTAACAGCGTCCCAAAGAAATGATCCCTTGTTTTTGTCAGTACCACCTTTGGTTTGTAGTTCTGCAGGTCGTCTAACTCCACCTTCGATTTCTTCTAGTTCTCCTTTTGCAACAGGATCGTTTTTATGTTTATTTTTAAAATTAAATAATTCTGGTTCGGCAGTGTTTAAGTCGACCCATTGTACTCTATCATAGTTACATTTAGGTTTAGGCTCTTCTGCATACACAACTATATCGACTTCTTTTGGAAACTGCTCAGCCATAGATTCAATACCTTTCTTACCGTATTGTTCCCAACAGCCAGGCTTGTATGATGTGATAACTTTAATTTTCATAATATTGATATTTAATCTACCTAGTCATGTTGTATTTTTTAATCCAATCACTAACAATCCATGCAGGTATAAGTGCCTTGCCGGCTTTCTGACTGGCTTTTGTTATATCTAGTTTAGAATTTTCGCCTGTTCTTTCTTTGTAAAATTTATTTAATTTAGAACTTGTGCTAGTAGTCAGCCAATGCCCAACAGGAACAGTCCACCCGGTTTTTACTTTATTAATAATTTCGTTTGGTAATTTGCCTAGGTATGCCTTCTTAATAAAAGTTTTAGTATCATTTTTATCAGGACCTAATTTTGAATCAGTGTGCATACTCATACAATATTGCATAAACATTTTTGTTGCTAATGGGAAACGTCCTTCCATACTGAAGGCCATTCCGTACTTGTCGTTTCTATTAAACATTTCTTCTGGCACTTGTGCAACACAATCTAAAGCCATATATGATCCTATAGGATCATTAGAATTCCATAATTCTCCTGAATAGCATTTACGAAATTCTTTTATTAGTACATCATCACTTATAGGATTATCGGTTAATTGTAATGGACGTTTTATTCTTTTTAACCATAGTGTTAACACATCGTTCCAATTTTCTATTTTTGTTTTACCTATTTGTTTTTGTAGCCACTGTGGATTTTTCATTTTCCAGTACTTTGGATATCCGGCAAGTATCTCATCACCCATATCTCCAGCCATTGTAACTACAATTTTGTTCTCTGATAAAAACTTATTAGTAGAACAATACATCGACATACTAGGATTGTATACAGGCTGTTCCATGTAGTATATGCTGTCGTCCCAACATTCTATAAATGTTTCAGGAGTTGCTACAACTTCTTTATGATTAAAATTATTTTGTTGTGCGATTATCTTGGCACAGTTAGCGTCACTGTTATAATCTTCATCTGCTTGTACATTAGGCTCCATTCTATTTGTAAATGTATTTGCTTCACCTTTTAATTGTTTTAACTCATAAGCAACCATGCTTGAATCAAGTCCACCACTTAGGAATACACCAATTTTTCTCCTACCTATTGAACACATTTCAACTGTTTTTTTTACGTTTGTTCTAAACTCTTCTGCATTAAATTGTTTGTTACTTGTAGGTTTAATATAAACTCTGTGTGTTTGTGTAATTTTTTTATCGACTATATTGTATACTATGGTCTCTCCGGCTAATAGTTTTTTTATTCCAGTAAAGAATGTATTGCGTAAAGCATTGATTCCTGTCCTTGCCATAAAACTTACAGCAAGATTATCCATTGTTCTGCTGTTAGGAACTTTGTCTAACATTCCTTTTATCTCAGAACCAAAAACTAATCCTTCTTTAATCTCTGCATAATACACAGGTTTAATACCAGCATGGTCTCTACTTAATGTAAGTGTGTTTTTATTAACTTCGTAATAAGCAAAGCCGTGCATAGAATCTATTTCATCAACAAACGATAAGCCAAATTTATCTAGTCCCCAAGCAAGTAGTTCGGTATCACAACCGGTTGTGTCCGTAAAGTCTTTATATTTTTCTTTTAGTTCGTAGTAATTAAAGATTTCTCCATTATAAACAAGTTTGTTTCCTTGAGGTGTTGTCCACGGCTGTGTAGCATCACCTGGCTCACCCATTATGCTTAACAAGTTATGCCCTAGAGTTATATTTTCGTTGTGCCAAACACTCGATCCGTCAGGTCCTCTGTGCTTACATATATCTATAAATTCTTTTATAAATTTTGGATTGTGTTCGGTTATACCGTATATACCACACATTACATTCCTAACTTTTCTTTAAATCTTTTGAACACCGTACCATTTCTAATTTCTTTTTCACTCCACAGTTTGTATCCGAGATCGTTTAGCCATTGAGTTCTGTCGGGATATTCCGGAGTTTCTATGTTGTTTAAATCTTTGTTAGCTACTGGCCAACTAATTGCAAGGTCTGAGGTATTAAACGTAGGTATCCCGCGAACACAAGAGTCAACACCGGCAGTGGAATTATGTGTAACAACAGCATGACAATTAGATATTGCTTCTTGGAAATGGAATCTATAATACTTTTTTTCATCTCCTTGAAAGAACTTTTGTCCTACAATAACTTCTACATCGTCTGGAAACTCTTTCATTCGTTCTTCTATATGAGCAACATGATTTGGATGAGGCCGTACAATAAATTTTCTATCGGTCATAGGTCTCAATTTTTCATAAACTCCGTTGAACCATTCAATAGGATCGAGATTGTTCATGCTCCAGTTGTCTTTAGGTTGTAGCACAAACATAATTGGATCATCTTGGTTAGATTTTCTCCATGGTTCACTTTTAACATTCCATCTAGCTTTCGCGGCTTCCCATCTATCAGGGGGACTGTTATCTGACAAGAAGTCGCCGTTGTTCATGGGCGAAAATAATGAAACTCGCCAGTGATGTTTATCACCGTGTACATTGCCAAAACTTGAAAGTAATCCTCCGTCAAATGTTATTATTTTAATTCCTTTTTTCTTTGCACGTTCTACTAGATCTCGTCTACGTCCCTTTGTGTGATGCATTTGGTTACTGCCACCATATCCAAACATGCAACCGATCGGTGCTGTTGGCTCCATTTCATCTTTAGTCCAATCCCCAGTCTTTGTTTCATTAATCATTATAGGTTCGTCACCACAAGCTCGTATACCTTCAGCCATGTATTGCAAGAGATCATAACTTGCTCCTCTGCGTCTATCTTTTACTGTTCTTCTAAATATTTCAACTTTCATCTAGTATTCTCCATGCATATCCGTTGCTTATTTCTTCTGCTGTGAATTGACCGTATGCCATTGAATAGTATAACGGTTCTCGGTCAATGTAGCAAGGTTTTTCTATCTTTGAGAAATCTGTTTCTGATATAGGTGCACAGGCATTATGCACATCAGTAAAACACGGAATACCTCTAGTAGTAGCTTCTAATGTGATATTTGAATTGTAGGTAACAATAGCATACGCATTATTCCAATCGATCGGTCCACTAGGTGCAGTATTATCTTTGCCTGCTACTATCATTCCTCCGTTGTCATTGTATCCTATAATTGGATTATATCCTTTATTCTTTACTATTATTGGACGATCGGTATTAGCTTTAAGCGTCTCTAATGTTTGGTCTAGCCAGTCGTGTACTCCAAAAAATTCTTTTATAGCATTAGATGGCGGGCATACAATAATATTCTTCCCGTCTTTCTTCCACGGGTTAATAGGCCACGGAAATGATTTTTTAAAACGGTCATCGGGTCTGTTCTCTTGCCAGGTCTTTAAATGATTGTTCTTTACAATTTTAGTGTAGTAAGGATTGTTTCTTGTTTCACCCCAATACGGTCTGTCCATGTAATAAAAATCAATCTTGTTTTTTTCTGCCCATTTATATACTAGATGTGTTCCACGTAGCACTCCAAACATTACAGCTTTAGTACAATCTTTTTTATTAATAATTTCATTAGGTAATAACTTTTTTGCACCAGGTAGTCCTTGCATTGCCCAGTCGACATATTTTTCTGTGAGTTGTCTATTAGTGGAACTAACGTAAATCATTACTCGTATTTAAGGTTGTCTTGTTACCAGATATAAATTACCAATTTAATCTAAATGTCTAACTAATTCTGCAACATTCACTTTAAAATTAATTAAATCGCTTTTTCTCTTTATGCCTGCAGGCTTTTTCTTACCATCCATTGGTACTGGCACTGTGTCTGCTAGGTATAGTTCATGCTTTAATTCTAAATGGTGTGACAATACTGGATAAACTTTTTTATGAATCATTTTAGGGTCTTGTATTTCGATTACCTTTGTTCCACGCTGACACCATAATAAATTTATTAGACCTGCACCATGAGCCGCAACAATGTGTGTTGCTTCTGCAAATGTTTTCATTTGTTCTTTGATACTCATATTTTCAAGCACAACTGCTTCATAACCTTTAAGTGCTAACAGTAGTTCATCAGAGTTTGTTAGTTTTCTTGTTCTAGCACCTGGACGTAACACAACAATTTTTCTGTGTGCTCTTATGCCTTTAAGTCCAGGTCTTCCTTTAAAATGTCTTAGCCATGGGGCTAGGTGAGGAGTAATAACACCGTCTCTAGAATTACTTAGACTAGGCACTAGCAAATGTTTAAACTGCCATGTTTCCCCTTTTGGCATCACTAGAACTTTAACTTCAGGAAATAATTCTTTGATGCATTTTTTTAGATACTTGCTTTCGTTTGCTAACACATAACAGTATCTTGTAAAGTCTGTGGACCATCTTTTTTCCATAAGTCTAAATTTAGATATAACGTCAATCCAAATATGCCATGGGTTTTCTGCACTTGCTTCATCAATTGGTAACCATACGTAATGATATTTCTTGTCAAAGAATTCAGTAGTAGGTGGTAATGCAACATCCACATCATCACTCCAGTCAGTCCAAAGTTTGTGTGATTTTTGAGGTTTGTGTTTGCTGGCATGTGTGAGTCCCCAAACATAATTGGTTATAAGTTTGTTAGCCATAGTAACAAGTACCGGGCAAGTGTTTACCTTAACATTATGAAATTCTGCGACGAACGTTGGTAAACTTGTAAAGTTTGGATCAATATCTTCATGGTATGGCACTGTATAATCATAACCATTATCTACCATTTCCCATTTGTCTAAAAAGTATTTGATCGAATCTATGTTTTTCATGTTTGCATTTTGTCAGTAAGTATACTATAATTATACTACTAAACAACAGCATGAGCAAATTATTATCAAATGGGTGTAGTTTCTTAACACCGAGAAACAAAGACGGGGTAGACACATTTACCACAAAAATCTTAGCGGAAGGTTATAATCTAGAATTGTTTAACCTTGCAATGGGTGGTCGTGGTAATACTAGAATAAGTTTTTCAACTAAGGTTTGGTGTGAGCAAAATAATAACGAAGATATTTTTGCTGTGATAGGGTGGTCTAGTGCAATAAGGAACGATTACATAACAGACGACGGGTGGAAGAAAGGCCGTATACCAGGTACTGATCTTACTTGGCGGACTTGGAAGACATTGGACAATGTAAGTTTCATACGAAAACAAAAAGGCTGGGATATAGAAAACAATCTTACTATGAAGTTCCTTAATAATGTTTTTGATTTGCAAAATTATTTTGAACGTAAGCGAATACCTTATGTGATGTATAACTCTCTGCCTAACGATTTTGGTAACGGCACCGAAGACTTTACTGTAATTAGAAATGCAATCAACATGGATAGATTCTTTAATCCAAAAGTGAGTCAACTTGAATTTGCCTCTGATAAAAATTTAATAGTAAGTCCTAACGATCCACATCCGTCAGCCGAAGGCCACGAACAGTGGGCAAAACAATTAAAAGAATTTATAGATGTTAACAATTTACGCACCATTTAATAATAAAAATAGCAAAGCATACGAAGTCTTCGATGGTGTGCAAAAGTCTTGGCCTGAAGAAACAAAATTGCTAGATAACCAAACTGAAATAGAACCTATAGCAAACAGTATGTTCTGGGGATTTGTTGGTAACAATAGAGCTATGGTTAAAAAATTAGAAGCACGTAAACATCAATTTTGGTTTACTGATACTCCATACTTTGGTAGATTCGACAACAATAATTTAAAAGCAGACAATCACTATTGGCGTATATGTAGAAATAAAATTCATGCAAGTTATATAAGGGGTTGTAAGGCTGATAGGTTTGAAAAGTTTAATATACAAATTAAAGCACCTAACTTTAAAGGCAGTTACATATTAGTATGTCCTAGCTCAGCTGGTATTCACAACTATTTAGACAGACCTAATTGGACAAAAGAAACTGTAGAACAAATCAAAAGATACACAGACAGACCAATAAAAATTAGACAAAAACCTAGGGGCAGGGGAACATCAGGACCAAGCGAAGCAACAGTTCCACTGTCAGAGGATTTAAAAGATGCTTGGTGTTTGGTAACAAGTTGTTCGATAGCGGCCGTGGAAGCACAGTGTATGGGCATTCCGGTCATAGCAGATAACAAGAGTTTTGCTAAAGAAGTTGCAGGACAAGAACTTGCAGACATCGAAAATCCTTTCTTTGTTGGTTGCGAAGAATGGCTATACAGTCTTGCCTATCAGCAGTTCACACCAGAAGAAATTACTAGCGGAAAAGCAGTAGAAATATTATTGGATAAAGGAATATTGTGAAAATAGAAAAAGTAAACAACTTGTGGGTTCCATCAAATGACATACATATTGAGCAATGGAAGACGGGGCAACCATTCACACAGAACAAATGTCTGCTGAAATTCCTGGCTTATTGTCAAACACAGAACAAGAAATTCAAGACAGTTATAGACGTAGGTGCATGGTGTGGTACATGGTCTAAGGCTATTGAGCCATTTGCTAAGAATGTAATTGCTTTTGAACCTGACAAGGTGCACTTCGCATGTCTACAACGTAACTGCACAATCAACTGTGATCCTCGACAAGAAGCTGTGGGATCTGAAATAAAACACATATCTCTTACGGAAGATGACTTCACTCAGGCAAAGAGGGTGGAGAAAGAGGGAGACATCCGGATGGTTACACTGGATAGTCTAGCATATGAAAATGTGGACCTGATCAAGATAGATGTCGAAGGATACGAAATGGAAGTGCTTAAAGGTGCAACAAAAACATTAGAAAGTGTGCAGTATCTAATGATAGAATTAAACAATAATACTAAAAAATATGGAAGTAGTAATGCTGAAATTGAAAAACACATAAGCTCAATGGGGTTTAAGGTGCTAATGGATCATTGGCCAGACAAAGTTTTTTACCGTGCATAACTTAAATTAAATACTTAAAATGAAAATTTTTATAACAGGCGTCGCAGGATTTTTAGGGTCACACCTAGCAGATTTGATGATATCACAAGGACATACTGTTGCCGGTAATGATAACATGATCGGTGGTTATACAGATAATGTACCACAAGATGTGGAGTTCCATCAAGTGGACTGTTGCGATCTAGAGAACATGACCAAAGCAATGGAAGGATGTGATATAGTGTATCACACTGCCGCTACTGCCTACGAAGGTCTTTCTGTATTTTCTCCTGTACTTGTTACAAGAAATATTTTTGAAGCATCAGTTACAACAATCACTGCCGCAATAAGAAACAAGGTGAAACGTATTGTGTATTGTTCAAGCATGGCAAGATATGGCCATCATGATGAGATGCCATACAAAGAAGATTACGAATGTCGTCCACAGGATCCATATGGTATCGCAAAGAAGGCAGGTGAAGATGTGTTAAGAAATTTATGCGAAACACATGGAGTAGAGTATGTTATTGCTGTACCGCACAACATAGTCGGACCGAGACAGAAGTACGATGACCCGTTTAGAAATGTAATGTCTATCATGTTAAACAGAATGCTACAAGGCAAACAACCTATCATATACGGAGATGGTATGCAACAACGATGTTTTAGTTATATTGATGATTGCTTGTATTGTTTGAATGCACTTGCATTCCAAGATAACGTTGTTGGCGAAATTATCAACATAGGACCAGACGAAGAACCTATAACAATCAATGAGTTAGCAGAAGCATGTGCCAACGAAACTGGAATTAATTTAGATCCTATACACCACAAGGACAGACCTAAAGAAGTTAAACTAGCAGTGTGTTCATCGGACAAAGCAAGAGACTTATTAGGTTACAGCACAGCAACGGACATGAGAACGTCTGTTAGAAAGACTGCTGAATACATTAGATCCAGAGGTACAAAGAAATTTCAATATCACTTACCGTTAGAGATCATAAACGACAAGACTCCAGAGACTTGGAAGAATAAACTAATATGATTTCTTTTTGTTGTCCGTCGAGAGGCAGACCCGAACTGGCAAAGAGATTAGTTGATACTGCAACCGAAACACAAAATGGCAATACAGAGTTTCTATTTTATCTTAATGATGACGACGAAAAGTTAGAACAATACAAAGATCTATTAGACGAAAAACATTATACAGTTGGTCCAAATCAATCCACTTGTTATAGTTGGAATTTAATGGCCAACAAAGCAAGTAATGATATTGTTATGCTTATGGGAGATGATGTACAAGTACAAACACAGAATTGGGATCAAATGATTGCTGACGAATTTCTCAGATATGAGGATAGAATTTTGATGGTAGTACCTAGTGACGGACGAGCCAAAGGCAATAAGAATCACGGTGAAGACGCAATTCGTTGGCCAGACAAACCATTACCAGCGGCACATTTTGCAGTACATAAAAACTGGATCACTACGTTAGGATATCTAGCACCTCCTTTCTTTTGGCACTGGCACGTGGACACATACACACAAAAGGTTGCACGTAAATTAAACAGGTGCCTTTTTTTGCCAACAGTAACATTCAAAGCAAAGAAAATCATTAACGATAATGCAGGCAAACAAATACGTCATAATCTTAATATTAATGTAAGAGATAATTTTGTTTGGGAAAAAGTAAGAGACAGACATCTACAAGCAGACGTACAAGCATTAAAGGAAAAAATAATTTTAGTTGGAATGTAAATTTTTTAAACTGCTCTTTACAAGAAACAAGTTTAAAGTTATTCGTTGTTGTGTTTGGTTACTTTCGTAACTGTGCCAAGTTTTACCTTGCTGTCCGCAAAATATAAAAGTACTATTAGGTTTCCACTCCGCTTCTTTAACAAATGCTTTTTCATCCTGTTCTGTGTACATTTTAGTTCCTACATTCACTTCTGGAGTTATGTAGGTTACACTGCTCCATATTTTTTCAAGCCCTTCTTGGTGTATGTAGAACTTATAAGGTAACGGAGGAGTCACAGAAATGTGAGCATTGACGGCTAGATCTTCGAACCATCTATAATTAGGATATTGGTCACACAACTGTTTTGCATTATCTAAAATTGTTTTACCTATATCATGTATTTGATCATAGAACTTAATGTTATGATCAGCAAAATCTTTTGGAAATATATGAACAAGTTTGTCTTTGGGCACCTCTATGTTGAGACATTGTTCTTTAAGTTTAACGAATTCTTCTTGTGGCAATGTGTCTTCTATAATTTGGTGCGGCCAGGGATTGTTGATTGCCGTGCTGGTGGTACATTTACTTACAAAATGTTTACCAATCATTGCATACTTCCTATCTTATTAACAGTATCTCGTTGTTCTGCCTGTAGTTTTGATTCCATATCACTTGTCCATTTATCGTTGAACTTGGCCCTAGAACATGTGTTACAGATCAAGTTCTTTTTTTCTTTGGAATATTTTTTATCGTATATTATTTCGTGTTCTTTTTGCATGTTTTTCCATGCTCCCTCAATTCCGATTTCAAAAATGTTTCCATAGTCTGTCTTTCCTTCTGCATCGTCACAACACAAAACTGCTTGTCCGCTCACTAACACTTCCATCTTCCTTAGTATACGTCCGGAGCCCATAGCACATCCTTGCATGTAGTTGTTCTCATCAATTACAGCATTGTAGGGTTTGGTCCAGTCGCCATCTCCGTCACCCATTCTATTTTCAATCCAATTACTTTTTGACTTCACTTTACCTAGTGTTGCATTTTGATATTCGGTGATCGTTGAGGCACTAGCAGTGGCCGATTGATTTTTGTGTTTAACACCGATTCTAATCCTTTCTGAAAGTTTTGGATAGTTTTCTTTTACAAAGTTTAGACTTTTCAGTGTCTTGTCTTTTTTAATCTTCATAAATTCCCATAGTTCTTCTGCGGTATGTCCAATAACACTCATATGAACATTGCCTATTAGGTGTTTGTATTTGTTTAAAATTTCACACTGTTTTTTAGTGAATGACACACCGTTAGTAGTAATACCAACATTAATTTTATAGTGATTACACAGTTCCATGATGTACTCTAGATTAGGTTGCACTAGTGGATCACTGTATCTCCATGGGCTAATAGCACACGCATAATCTTTTACTTTGTATTTTTTTATAAGTGAACCGTAGTCGTGTAACAGCATACCTAATTGTTCTTTGGTCATTAGTTGACCGTGATATGTTTTGTCTTCACTCAATGTGGTGTATGGACAACAATAACATTTTGCGTTGCATAAGTTGATAGGTTCAAATGCTATTGCCGAGGGCAATGGTATCTCTCTATACATTTTCTTTCACCATTATATAATCTTGATTAAACACACTGTCTATACCTTTGCACGTGTACCCCCAACTTTCTAAAAGTTTCTGTGCATGAGTATTTCCTCTGTTTTGTTCTATTACAACAACTGGCTCGCACTTTTTAATAGTTTGTTCTGAACCTTTTAGTGCTTTGAATTCGTATCCCTCGATGTCGTATTTTATAAAACAAACATTTTTAAAGTTAAATGAGTCTATTGTTTTTATAGGTACAGCAACATCGCCGTGATCTTTAATTCTGCCTACTTTATTGCTTGTTGTGAATGTTGTGCCTTTCTTATCTCCTATTCCGCAAACATGATACGTAAATTTATTCATGTCGACTACATTTTTTTCAAACATATTTTTTTTATTTCGAAAATCAAAACAATGTATGTGTGTAAAGTACTTTTCCATTTCCCTAGCAAATCCACCTTCTCTGCAACCAACGTCTATGCCAATTCCGTTTTCTTTTATATAAGGTAGTGCTAATTGAAATGTGTGATTCCATCCCTCAATCTTTTTAGGTATTTCAGCAAGTGTACCTAAGAAATTAGTTTTTATTTGCATAGTCAGTTAACCATTTTTCTAAAGCTGGGCCATCTAGTGGTTCTGGTGTGAGCCATTCTTGTACACCATGAGTCGACGCCCATTTACCACTTGGCAGTTGCCATGCATTGTGCTTAGGTTCTTCAACATGTCTGCCAACCATGTATCTCCGTGTGCCGGGCCCGAATGGTTTGATTTCAGATTGGACTACGATTAATCCTAGTTCATCGATCCACTGAAGCATTCTGTTCATGTGTTTCATAACTGTACTTATCTTGAATTAATATAGTGGGTTACGCACTGAAAAGATTGATTACTTCTTTCTTCCAATCATCGGAATACTCGCAATCTCTATAACCATCGAACCACGGACCACCTTCTGTGTAGTGCAGTATCTTAGGCTTACCGTCTTTGGGTTCTTTGTACCAACCTACTAGCCAATTGTATTCGTGAGGTAGAGACCCAATGTCTTCGTCATCTAGCCAACTAAATCTATGTAGGAATTTTGGTGTTTCTTTGTTTAGTAGTTCGGGAGTTAATATTTTATTCTTAGGATGTCCGCAATTCCACAGTACCATACTGCTCCAATTTTTTCTTGGATATGCTGTTTGTACCTGTCCATCCATTTTGATAGATCCTTCTTCGGGTGTGTAATCGTGTTGCACACAAACAACTGCTTTAGAATCATCGCAGTATTGTTCAAGTTCTTTTGCTGGAATTTTCCAAAGGAAATCACAATCACAAAATACAGCCCAACCTTTGTAGTCATTAAGATAAGGAACAAAGAATCTAGAAAATGTAAATTCTGTTGTGGCTAATTTGTCTATTTCTCTAGTATACATACCTTGCTCTCGCATCTGATTTTGTTTTAATGGTATAACTTCAGCTGATGAATCTCTACGTTTGATAGAGTGCTCACATACCTGATATGATATATCTTCTCGCGAATCCCAACCTACGTATACTTTCATTTTACCAAAATCTCATGTATTTGTTCCCAATTATTTACACGGATAACATCTGGGTGATTAAAATCTCTATTGTATGGATGGTCAATTAATATAGGCTTTAAACCGTAAGAGAGCCCTGCTAGTGCGTTCTTAGGCTTGTCCTCGACCCAATACAGCCCGGTGTCATGGAAGTCTGCTAATGCTCCGTCTTTGTCTGCTCCTGTGCCTAGTATGTGGTAATTGGTAAACACTTGTTCTCCGAATAGTTCTCCTAATCTTTTTTTACGTAACTCTTGTGCTGGCACATCTGATGTTTGTGATGTGATTGGTACAAAGGTCCACCCCTCTGCATGTAGTAACTTTACCCAAGTCTGTGATTCTAACATAGGGCGTTGTGTTCCCATCCATGCACTTCTATTAAATTCTCTGATTTCTTGTCTAATGGTATCTTTACTAACACCAAATCTATTGGCCATTTCGTAGTCGTCTTCCGATGTGTCCACTGACTTGTATGGATAAAATCTATTTCCATTTTTGTCAAAGTATGATCGTAGTTGCATCCACTTGGTAAAATGGTGTTCCCATTCTAACAGTACTCCGTCTACGTCTGTAAGTATTATTCTATTATGAGATATCGGCATCTTCCATTCCTGCTACTCTCAATTTAACAATGTTTGTTATCTGCCATTGTTTTTGATCTAACCCTTTGGTGATGCCTAACCATTGATTACGTATTAATGCAAAGTCGTTAATTATTTTACTCATGTCAACAACGTCAGCTTCACCGTCAACATACTTCTCTGCGTCTCTACTGCTTAATAATTTATTATAGTTTTCTAGGAATTTCCTAAAAGTTTTAGATCGTAATCTTCTTAATTCTATGTTTAGGTATTCTAGTATTGCTTCAAGTTGTTGTAGTTGACTAAATCTTTCTTCAACTATGCCAGGTAACGATGCACTAGCTCTTTCCAAGTTACCGTATATCTTACACTGCTTTCTTGCTTCTAGTAGTTCAGCATCAAAGTATGCTACACAGTCAGGTATCTTAGATAAATTTCTGCTAACTTCATTATACCAGTTTATCATTCATCCTCGCCGTAACCCACGTCATCAGATTCTTCTTCCTCGAACACAGTGTTGACAGCTTCCTCAAGTTTTGGATCAAGCTCTGCAGATCCTTTGAGTACGTCATGATCTACTCCAATGTCTTCCAAACTTTTAATGAAATCTATTGCCATGTCTAATCTTTGTCTCTCGGGTACGTAATGGATGATAGAATTCCACAATCTTTCAATATCAGCGTGATCAAAATCTATCATATACTATTCCTTTTCTTCCTTAATTGGTTCTACTTTTTTAGTTTTTGCTTTTGGCTTTACTTCTACTTCAATAGGAGCGTCTGTATCTTCTTTATCAGCAAAATCTGTGGATTCTTTAAAGTCTGCCATTAGCATATCTAATTTATCACCGATCCATTGTTTTCTAAAGTCGATATGTTCTTTACCTGCTTTGTCAATGTATTTTAGCCTGTTTCCAGTCTGTACAAGTATACCTTTCTTTTCAAATAGGTCCACTAGTCCACTGTACGGGTTCATTCCTGTTTCATATGGAATCTTAACCTGTACACCTTCAAACGGTTTAGCATATCTTGTTTTCATAACTTTACAAGCCGCTCTAATACCTCTTACGTCTGTAACTTTGTTACCATCAAGATCTTCTTTTAATTTAAGTTTTTTCATTGCAATAACTATTGAACTTGCATAGATAAATCCCTGTCCACCTGATATCTTATCATCTGGGTCAAACATATCCTGTGATGCGTAAGTGTGATTTGTTGCTACAAGGCCTACGTTCCATGAACCGAACATGTTAACACAGTTTCTCACAAGTGCAGTTAATGCCTTAGGTTTTCTACCTAGGTCACCTTTCATATCACCCGCTTCAAACTGATTAACGTCAGTTGGTGTAAGCATCATGCCTAAACTGTCTATAACAAATAGTACTTTAGGTGCACCTTCTTTATCATCTGCGTGTGCTTCTTTGTAACCTTTCATAAACTCTGAAATAGTTTTAGCTACATCATCGATCATTGATATACTTAATTTTAGAAGTTTCTCTTCCGATGTGTCTACTTTCAATGCCTGCAACCATTTCTCATCCAATGCGTTCTCTGTGTCAACAAGTATAACAAATATACCTTGCTCCTGTGCATTCTTAATAATGTTTCCTGCGGCTATGTATGATTTACCTGCTCCGGATTCTCCTGCAAATACCGTAACTTTGCCTAGCGGAATTCCTTTGTTGAAATCGCCTGTCATTAAATAATTTAATGCATAATTTCCTGTGCTGATCCAATCAGTAGGATCACTAAACCCTATGCCTAAACCTTGGATTGATTTTGTAATACTCTTTCTAAACTTTGTTGCGTCAAATACTTTCGTCATAATTTTATCCTTTGTATATCCTATAATAGCATATCAAGGCCCTAACGTCAACATCAGGGCCTTGGTAAAATGTCAGATTATTTTGCTTGTCTTGATCTTATTAGTTTCAAGATGTCCTCTGCTCTTTTGGCACTATCACCTGCAGGAGCCGCCGTAGCCGCCGCTGTTGGTTGTGCTGGTACAGATTCTGTAACAGGTGCAGTTGCAGTTACTGGTGCACTTACTGGTGCCGCTTCAGTTACTGGTGCCGCCGCTACTGGACTTGCTGTTGGAACTGATACTTGGGGTTTAGGTTGGTAAGCCATTCCCGCTGGTCTAAAGTATTGTCCATACTGCTCAAGATCGTAAGCTTCACCTTCGACAGATTTTGCAAATAATTCTGCAATTATTTTAACTTCTGCTTCAGTTGGCTCTTTTGGTCTATAGTCACTTAGGTTGTGTAACCCATGTGTTTCGATTGCGGCTCTCTCTGCCTCATCTAATGCACGTTCTCTTCTTGACCATTTTGATGTTGAGTAATCAGCATAACCACCTTTGGTAGTTTTGTTAATTCTAAAATCAACACCTTTAACCAAATCAGTAGGCATTTCTTCCATCTCTGGATCCATCAATGCACTTCTAATGATGTTAAAGATCTGAGGTCCAATTATAAATCTTCTGACTGGATTCTCAGGTGTTGAGTCCTCTGCTAGTGGATTTGTTGTAACAAAACCTTGGAAAATATAACTTTTCTTTTTCCAATATTTTCTGCCCATGTCTTCCATGCTCTTATCTTTGAACCATGGTCTAACTTCCGTTAGTACTGGACAAGTCTTGCCGTACATCTCCATACAAGGTACTTGTACTTGCACTGGTCTAGAATCAGTTTGACCTTTAATACCTGCAAAAGGTAATTTGATCATGTTTCTTTCAGTCCAGAAGAAAGTATTGTTTGTGTCCTTATCTGGTAAGAACCTAACAACTGCTTCTGAGCCTTCTGCTATATTCCAGTGTGGGTAGATGGCGTTGTCTCCGCCTGTTTGTGAAGTTGAGCGATTAACTTCTTGAGATTTTAACTTCGCTCTTATTTCAGCTAATGATGCCATAATGTAAGCCTCCTTATTGTGCCTATGTTTGTTTTAGTTTGCCTTAGTTTGCCTAAATGTATATTAGACATATAGTACATAATATACACTGATATTTATCAGTTGTCTACTACTATTATTGGTAATATGGAAGTTTTATTATTGGATATTAGCTAGTTGCTTAATTCTATCTAATTCTGTGTTGATCTTTTCAGCATCAACTTGGTCTTTTGCTATTTCTTGTTCTTTATCTTCTGCTTCATCTTCTGGATCTCTAACGACCATGTCTGGAGCATTGTCTTCTGTGTTAAACTTTTCAATTGCTGTTTCGATTGCAGTAGCTTTATCTCCGCCATCTTTTAAATGCTGTTCGATAAAAGGTTTAAGATCTTCAAAAGTAAATTCTTCGTTAGTCTTGTCTGCATATCTAGTATCACCTGATTTCATTTTTTGGTATGCTAGTGTGTTTGCTTTTTGATCTGCTTTCGTTACGTTCATTTTTTCTTCTTTGTCTTTGTCTTGAGTTTTGAACATACCTTTGTTAGTTAAATCTGTTGGCTTCACGTATTCGTTTGTAACGTCATCAGCCCATGATTCAAATGCTGTTTCTTCTTTTGCTTTGCCTTTGTTATCGTAATCTTGGCCTTTAATGTTTTTAAATTTGTTTATGTCTTGCGGGTCTTTTCTCACTTCGTCTGCGTATGACGGATCAGCTTTCATTTTTTTGTAGTCATCTAAATATCTTTTTGCTAACTGTACTGCAATTTTTTTATTGCTGTTATAGTCTGGACCTGGCTTAAACATAGCAGAACCTTCTTGCTCTATTCCGTCTGCTACTCTAGAAGCAAAGTTTGCCACTCTGTCTTCTTCACCTTTTGGTGTTGAAATTAATCTTGATGCTATATCAGAAAGTATTGAACCTAGCATAGTATTTTTGTCTTTGAATTTTGTTACAGATAACATTTTATCAGCTGTATCATCTTTTCTTAAAATTAATTTTTTCTCTGGATCTGTCAAATAACCTTGTACAACTGCACCGTGGTCTACATCTGGTTGTACTGGTGCATCAATTGGCTCATCACCTGGATCTAATTCGTTAACTTGTGCTTCTTCTTTAGGTGCTTCTAGTTCGCTCATGATTCTGTTGATAAGTGGTAGTGCATCTTCAACTCTGCTATCTAAGTTTTTCATTGTGAATTTCTCTCTCATTTTGTTTACAGTTTCATCGTCTAATACTTGTTCGTCGCTAGTTTTAAAATCTTTACTTGCTGATTCGTAATGAGATTGTTTAGCTATGTTTCTCATGTAGCCTCTTAGGTTTTCTAATTTCATTTTAGTTTGCTCAATAATATCACCAGCGTTATCGTTCAATTGATCTTTGTTAGTAACGTATCTTGAGAATGAATTTAATTTTGCTATGTCTTCTGAAGTTGCAACAATGTGTTGTCCAAATTCATCATGTGGTCTTCCGCCATTTGACACGTGTCTCTGCATAGCTCTTGCACCTGCTAGGTGTGTCATTGGATATTTGAATCTTTCACCATCTTCGTTTTCAATGTATAATGATTGTATCTGTCTTGATCTTGCACCTGGCACAGTTTCGTCAACTTTGCCTTTGTGTCTAATTATTAATCTTGTTTTTTCTAGGTTCTCAAATGAGCTTTTAGAAGTACCCGAAAGTCCTTCTGCAACTGGCGCCTTATCGACACCTGCTAATTTTGTAATTATTTTTAGTTCTTCTGACATCTCATCGTTATTTACCGTTTGATTAGTGTCTGCGATATTCTTGTAATCCTGTTTTGTTAGGTTACTTTTAGTAATATCACGTACATCGAAGCTTAATTGGTGCTCTACTGCAAAGTCTTTAAGCTCTTTAAGGAATGCATACCATTCGTCTTTGCTGTCTTCGTCAATTTTGTCCACTAAATTACGGTTATAAAATACTTTCATGGTACCGTCTTCTGCTATTGATACACTAACTGACCCAAATGTGTCTGCGTCTTCTCTAAACTCAAATTCAAAAAATACAGCACTGCTTGGATCTGCTGTTGCGGCACCGCTTTCGTCGCCTAGTCTAATGTTAGTGAACTGCGATCTAATTTTATTGAATAAATCTTCTGAGTTTTTTGGGTTCATATAGTGTTATTTATACGTCTTTTTGTTGAACGGCACACATGACTAAAGTTGTTTTTACCACCAATACACAGCACTCTATGTAGCACACAGGCACCAGTTATTAGTTGAATGAACCAAAGATTGGCATTGGTGTTAGCTCTGATGTTCTGTCTGTCCATTTTTCAAATATTTTAGGATCAAAATCTGCAAGTACTTTTATCATACGTGTCATTAATAAACAAGAACTAACAAGGTCGTCGTGCTGTCCAGGTTTAGCTTTGAAGCTTAATCCACTTGCAACAAAGTCCTTTAATTCTGATATTAATAATTGTGAACTAATTTTCATTTTTCCGCCTTCTACTAATTCTTTGAATTTAGTACAAGCATCTATTTTGTGTTTTGCTGTTGTGTTAAATCCTCTTCTAAATTTTCTTCTATGTCCTTTTCTTATAGGTTCGGATAAGAACATACCTTGTATATTTTCTTCACCTATATCCATAACTCTTAATAGAGCCGCTTCACCTATAGAGTTGTTTTCCATACTGTAAAATATTTGTGGGGTAGCACTAGCATCTTGTTCCATCATTGAATCATATAGATGTTTAGTAATACCTTGTAAAATTCTAACTTGTTGATTCATGGGTGTTGTATTATGATGCCATTCTCCTACTTGATCAAATGTTGGCAATTCAAAAACTTGTATTGCGGCATAATCACCACCTGTTCCCATAGCAGGATCTAGTGATACCATATATGTCATTCCTGGCGTAGGCTTTTTAAACCAACGTACTTGTCCGGTTGTTTCTACAGGTGCAGTTGCTTCCATGTCTACTAGGTGTGTACTATTAATCAAAGTCTCATCATAGATTAAGAATTCACATTCGTGTTCCCTTCTAAATCTCTCATCACCTATCCTTGCCTTCTCTGCATCAGCCCATACTTGGTCTCTGTCTGGGTGTTCTGACCAATGTGCTTTCATGGCATAGAAGCCGTTTGTTCCTACTTCTTTGTCGTTGCCATATTCATCAAATCTTTTGTTGGCCTCTTTCCAAATTAATGCAAACTGATCTTCATCTGAGTTAGGTGTGCTTGTTATCATACACTTACCACCAGTTGATAGGGTAGGTGATAGTGATGTCCAAAACTCTTTGGCTTTCTCAGGTGGTTGTACGAATGCAAACTCATCACAATAAACTAGTGTAAGTGACATACCCCGTCCTGTGTTCTCTGTTGTTGTGGTTGCTGATATTTTTGAACCGTTGTCAAATTCTATACTGTTTCTGTTGTACTGTGTTACACCTGCTTTGATCCAACTGGGCAACATCTCATAAGCATAACGCACCCTTGACATGATGTCTGATGCACCTGCGTATTTGTGTGCCGCAATTAGTATCTGTGAATCCGGTCTAAACATAGCATACCAAATAAGGAAGCCTGAAGCACAGGTTGTTTTACCTGTCTGTCTAGGTAGCATAGCTATTGAAAATCTATGATCATTATAACTTGCAATTAGTCTCTCTTGATATGGAAATGGATTAAAAGGTATCGACCCTTTTACTGGGTGCTGTATCTTCATGAAAGTTTTCATAAAGAACAAAGGACCTGCTTTTTCGTCCATACACTGTTCAAGTTGTAACACTTGTTCTTTAGTGTATTTGTGTTTCTTGTTAGCTTTCTTAATTTGATCGCTATCTAGTGATACATACGCCATGGTATAGTATTTAACGCTGTTTAGATGCTTGGAAAAGTATTACTTTGCTTCTTTGTCTTTGATGGCTTTTTTCATTGGTTCTTTTTTATCGCCATCTTTGTCCATATCTAAGAAGTCTGGTTTTGCTTCTGCAACTTTCGCCGCTTTTTGATATGATTCTTTGAAGCCTTCATACTGTGCTCTAAGACTGTTTGCTAAATCTTCTGCTGTAACAGTATCTTCTTTAGCTACTGCCATTGCATTGTCGCCGTCTTGTGCTTTTGAGTACTGGCTTTTCTTTCTGTTCATTCCACCTGAGTGTAAATTTACTAACGTGTCTATGTCTTGTACTTTTACATCTGGTTCGTTGTCGAAAGTTTCTTCTTGTTTTTCTTCTTCAGGAGCAGTCATCATGTCTCTCATTCTGCCCATCTCTTGTGAACCCATTGCATCGTCTTGACCTGCTTTACCGTGTTCACAATCGCAACCGTGATCTGCACAAGATGGTCCACAAGCTTCGTTGTCATCTCCGTGAGTGTGTTCGTGATCATGTTCTGGCTCTGCACCAATCATAGCATCATCAACAGGTTTAACACCTGCTAATTTTAAAATTTGCATCATCATACTTGCTTCTTGTGGAGAATCAGTTGATATTTGTATTGCTTCTTTTACAGTTTCTTTTTTCTCTTCTTTGCCTGCTTTTTTATCTTGGTATGCTTTTAAGCCTGCTGGTACTTTACCTTCTGTTTTTTCTGTTTTCATATCTAGTGTGCTCTCCCCTTCAAAATCGCTGTCTCTTAACGTGTGTTCTTCATCACCAACTTTAAATTTGTCGCCTTTTTTCATGCCTGAAGATTTAGCTTGTTGCACTGCTTGTGCAAACGCATTGCCTTCATCTGTAGGTTGTTCTGAACTCATGTCCATGTCTGGATTTCTTTGACCTGCATCATCGAAATCATCTACCGCCATTTGTGCCGCCATTTCATATTCGTAACTATCTGGGAAAGGCATTGTTTTTGCTTTTTGTGTAAGTGCCGCAACTACTTGTGTTTTTGGTGCTTTTAAGTTGCCGTCTTCATCTTGGAATTCGCCTAGAGCTTCTTGAGCTCCTATGTGTGCATCTGACATTCCGCCTTCATCTGTTTTTAATGCTGGTTCGCTTTGAACTGCATTCTGTACAACAGCTTGTGGATTAGTTGCTTGAACGTTTGCAACTGCATCTGCTACTAACTCTGGTTTAGACTCTGCTATTTCTTTTAATTTTGTTAATACGTCAATCATTTCCATAACTTACTTCCTCTTTGGGTCCGGGTGTTTGTTAGTTGCTTTTGAAAGAGGACTCGGTGTACCTTTTTCTTCTTTGTCTTGTAATTTTTTTTCGTCTTTGTTTTTTGAATCTTCATCCGGCATAGCTGGAACTTGATCTTTATCTTTTTTAGATTTTAACAATTCTCTCATTAAGCTCATGTTGTATTTGTCACCAAAAAATTCTTCTGCTTTAACTTTAGGTGCATCTTTCATTTCAACATCTTGTAATTTGTTTGCATATTCTGACTTTTGACCTATCTGCATGTTTGCTTGATATTCTTCTGTTGGCTCACCTGGCTTTCTAACAACGATCATTGAAGCATTTATGTTCATGTAGTCTGATAGATATTCTTTCATTACATTTGCTGTTACAGGATAGTTTGTTGTAACATCAAAAATAGTAACTGACTCATTGCTTAATGCAGGAAAATCTAAAGGCATAGTCATTATAGGTGTCTTCTTACCAGCTGACATTTTAGCAACTTCAAATTTTGCTAGTGCTGTTTCCATTCTAGATGCAAAGTCATCGCTTATGTCGCCTGCTACCTTAACTTTGTAGTCATATGACTTGCTAGATTCTGATAGATACTGTGTAAAAGTGCTCATATGCAATATTTAGTCTTTTTTAAGTAGTTTCTTCATTAATTCATTACGGTCCGATATAACAAAACCGTCACTTTCTTCTATGGTACCACCGTCTTTGTTACCTTGGTCTAACTTCATTTTTTTAAGCTGTAAATCAACCATTTTTAGCTTTTTATCTATCTTTGAACTCTTGGCATCTATGGCATTTTTAAGGAAATTACTAGCAACTTCAAATATACGTCCTGAATAACGAGAATCGACGTTCATGCCTAGGTCCATTAAATTTTTATAACTCTCTTCTGATTCAACTGCTAGTTTGTCTAGCTCTAAATCTCCTAGTTCTCCTAGTCCTTTTACTTGTGGTAGTGCGGCCGCTATCTTGTCAAACTCTGCATAAGATTTTTTAAGTGCTTCTGCTGTTTTAGGATCGACGTTTTTCATAACCTCACCTGTTTTTTCTTTGTTAGCTTTGGCTTGTTCTTTTTTATCTACCTCTTTGAATGCCTCTTTGACATTTGGTAAATTAAGAATATCTTCTAATTTTTTTGTCATCTGCGTATTTACTTACGTTTGCCGTTGTGAAAAAGGTCATCTTCTGAAACTACCCTGAATTTTATTTTTCTTTGTCTAGCATAAGCAGTAGCGGCCTCCCATTTGGCCATGTTTAACACAACTTGTTTTTTCTTTGCTAGACTTTTTCCAGCACGTTCCATTGTTGTTTGATCAGCAGGTTTAACTTCTACCATCTCTGCATGTTTTTTTCCATTCTTATCATTGTATACTATAAAAAAATCCGGAACGTACACAGTGTACTTGCCTGTAAATGGATGTCTGTACGGGATCTTTATTGATTCACTAGCCCATTGATAGACGTTAGGATGTTCGTCACATAATCTCATGAAAGCATGTTCCCAACTTGATCTGTATGTCGGAGTTTTTAAGCCAACATACTTGTCGCCATTCTTTGGTGAAAATTTTCCTCTTGCAAATTTTGGTAGCATTAATCTAGAATGTTTCTAGATACAAGTTCTTTGGTTGCCAGTGTTTGTCTAACACCTAGTCTACTTGACTTATATCTGTTAGCATTTAATATTATTGTTATTAGTTCTGATAGTTGTACTTCCGAAGCACCAGATAATTTGTTTATTAATTCTTGCGGGTTCATGTTGTCTATCTTTGCTTGGGCCATTATCACATATGCAGTAGATTCTGCAGATGCTCTTTTAAATCCTCGCTTAACAAAAAATGCAATACAGGCATCATAATCAGCTGGATTCATTTCGTAATCTGATTGATAGTTTGTTGTTGTTAACTGTTGTATAGTTTTGTCTAAACTATTGCTTTCTTTTGGTGGTAAGTTTGTATAAAATTCAGCCATTATAATCCTACTTTCTCTATGTTAACTGTTATGTCTTGTGTTTCTCTGCTTATTTTTATGAATCCATTTGTAACTAATTTTCTTATGTCTGTTATTGCTTTAGCTCTGTAAACTCTTTTGATTGCGTCTGATGAATTTGAAAAAGTAATATCACTTTCTGCAACACTTTGTCCTGCTCTCGAACCTATGTCTTTATAATATATGTGACCTGCAATAATGTCTTTTGTTTCTGCATTAGATGTTATTAAGTTATATGATTCGTTAGGAGTAAGCAAATTAACACTGTCAAATGCTGGAGTTGATATAACTGTTGCATTTGTTGTATTATTGTTGTCGGTTAATCCTTTTGCAGTTGCTATTGTTGCCGCCGCTCCAATTATACCAACACCAAATTGTGCTACCGGGCTTGAAATTGTACCTGCTTGTTTGGCAACTTCTAGAACACCTCTTTTCGCAATGCCTTTTAGTTCTTCCTTAGCATCTCTTTTCTTAATTTTTTTAGCATTGTTGTAGGTGTTTGATGCACCTAATATTGCACCTAGTATATTTCCGCTTTGTACATTTTTCATTACAGAACCTATACCGTCGACTACGCCACCTGGACCAAAAATACTGTTGGTTCCGCCACCTAATACTGTCAATGGCGATGGTTCGTGATCATAATTTAAGGTAGCAAATCCAGGCATATCAGTTTTGTTAACTGTACCTGAATCATACAATACTGTTTCATAATAAACCTGCATAACATTAGATAGTGTACCACCACCATCGGCGTTGTCTACAGTGTCATGAGCAAAGGATCCAATAACTGGATTTACTAATTGCATGGATGTAAATCTTTGTTTGTGTAATAAAAAAATTATAATACTTTTTAAGTAAGGTTTGGCTTTCTGTTTTGGTGTATCTAGTCCCCATCTAGAAAATCTATTTCTTGTGTTATTGTCTGTAATATAATCATATGCATTATCTTTTAGATAATTCATCATTGTTACACTGCTCCCAAGGTTAACAGAGTCAGCTATATTATACTCGTAATATTTCTTCCAAAAAGCATTTACAGTGTCAGCATGATCATCATGAAATGTAATGTTGACTGGTTCGTATTGTATACGTGTTGCCACATATGCTTTCTTGTTGTACTGTACCATCTCTTCTAGGTTCATTCCGTATCTAGGCAAGTCACAAGACTTAACCAACATATCTAATTGTGCGTCTTCTTGTGGATTGTATCCGTTAACAAACATTGATTCATCAGTTTGAATCATCACATGAAACATGAACTTCTGTTTCGGCATCAATTTGTAGTTGTCGTCTATGAACAATCTAGATGCGTGACGGAAGTCCTTCATGCCGGGTTGGCCGTTTTGGATACCTTTTAAAAAATCATTTATCTTTGGCATATACTTGTATTTATAGCCACAAAAAAAGCGCCATATAAAGACGCTTTTCTCGTATTATAAATGCTAATTCTAATTCTTATTAACCACCAGTACTTAAAGTACCAATTGTTCTAGCTACTGCTGTACCAATACCTGTTCCTGTTGGTGTTTGTATACAGTTGTCATATCTAATTGACATTGTGATTGTAGCTGGATCTGAAGTTGCGTATGCTAGTGAATTGTAGTTAACGTTTTCAACATAAGCACCGTATAGCTCAAATGTTTCTAATACATTTGGTGTACTTGCTCCGTTACCACCGTCTAACATTTCAATTCGAGTTGTAAATTTGTAATCAATACCCGATGCCGCTGAACTTTGTTCAAAGAAATCAAATTGTTTCTGAATTTGTTCGCCAACAAGTTTAGTAACTGAGTTGTTTACATCATCTCTTAATGTGATTGTAATTGGTTCCCAAGTGTGTTTACCAGCAACATAAACTTTTGAGTTGTAAACGTCTAGTGTTACGTTGTCAAAAGTCAAGTTAGGTCTAGTAATGTCTACTACTTGTTTTGTTAATTCTGATCTAGGTGTTGATACTCCAAAACCTTCAAGTATTGCTCTAAAACGATATTGAAGTTTTGGCATCAACAAACCTTGTGATGCTGAACTTTGATCGTTGCTTAAAGGTACTGTAAATTTTGATAATGTTGATATTGCCATATATTTTCTCCTTTATCGAAAATTAGTTTCCTAATTTTGCAATTTCTCCTGTGTTTTTGATTCTCAACGGTATGTAAATGAATTCAACTGATTTAATTGGCTCAATTGCTATGTCTACATAAAGTTCATTTCTATCTATTCTAGTAGGTGTGTTGTTTGTGTCATCACAAACTACTAAGAAATCGTATAATGCTCTTTGACCAACTAGTTCTAATAAGAATGATTCAATTGCTTGTCTAATCTCATTTCTTGTTAGTTCATCATTTGGCTCAAAGATAAATGGTTTTCCAACTGCATCTAATTGTGTTCTCAAGTAAACTGCTAATCTAGAAATGTTAATTCTATCTAGTGCTGAACTCGCCGATGTTTTAGTTAAGTTACCAAAGTTAACAATTCCTGCTCCTGAGAAGAATGTAATTGGGTTAATTTTAACTTCATGCATTGAATCTCTCACTGACTCCGTTACAGATATTGTTTTAAATTCGCCTTCTTTTGAATCTATGTAACCAACTGCTGAAGCATTGTCAACAATACCTCTTCTTGTTCCTGCTGGAGCAAACCATGGGAAAGACACGTTGTCGCTGTTAGCTAAAGTTCTCATCATCATGTGTGATGCCGGAACAACAATTGATTTTCCTGTGTTGTCAGTTGTTAAACCTGATGGATAAAACACACCCAAGTAATCACTTGAGCTTATTAAGCCGTTTTCACCGTTGTCTAGTGCCGCTGATGAGTTATTAGCCCAGTTTTGAATTGCAGTTGATGTACCTTCTAATCTTAAAGGTGTATCACCTACTACAAACGCTGTGTTGTTTCTGTCTGTGTTTAAGTTGATCATGTTTTGCATTAACTCTGGGTAACCAGGTGTAGCAATAACATTGTAACCTCTTTGGTCTTCTCTAATTGCTTGGTTAGTATCAATCTCAGCTTTTAATTGTTGTACAAGAACTTTTCTCTGTGCTTTTCTACCGAAAGTTCCTGAACCGTTTGCATTATTGCCTGATTTAGTAACCCATCTGTCTGGGTAGTAAGTTGCAACAGATTCATTACTTGCTCTAGGATTACCTAAACCGCTTGATCCACTTCCTGGATATTTTGCAGTTGTAATGTAACTGTTTTTGTATTCTTTAACATTGTAACCCGAACGTCTAGTGTTCCAAAGTAATATGCCTTGTGGATATAGTGCTGGATCTGGAGCATCTGGATCTAAATGACCGTTGCTTAACAAGTTTTTAATTGTTGAAGCCACGCCTGCCGCTGTGCTAGTTCCCGCCGCTTTGTCAGTTGATGTGTGCCATCTTGCATCTGCAAAAACAATACCGTCTTCTGTTGTTTGGTCACTGCTGTCAACTAGTTCCCAAGCCGCACCTGATGTAGTTACTGCTACTTGGTTGGCTGTGTTTGAAGAACTTAATGTTGCTGATGTGTTATATTTGTAAACTTTTGGATAGTTTTCTAAGTCTGAAGTATCAATCCATAAGTCGTTAGTTACAAGTGCAGTACCATCTGACTGTGTAGTTGGTGCTGTTGCACTAAACTGTGGACCATTTGTATCTGTGCTTGAGTATGCAGTTGCATATCCAACCCAAGTAGTACCATTGTGTGCCATAATGTCTGCAACATCAACGTTAGTGTCATACCATAATGTACCGTCTGCTGGCTCATTGTTTGGTGTGTTTTTACTTGCTGTGTAACTTAATCTCTTCCAGTTAGAAGCAATCACTTCTGATGCTGTTGTAGAATCTTCTGTGTCACCTGCTGGTGCAACATATAAGTTGTCTACTAAACTTGAACTGTTTAGAGTGTATCCACCATATGGATGTGCTTGAGAAGTTCCAAAGCCTGCATCGCCTAATGGGTCACCGCTAGTGTTGTTCATTCTAATATCACCGCCTAGTGCATGTTCGATAACAATTTCACCAGTTGCTAATTTAGAAGCTTTAATGTTAATAAGTCTTGTAGTGGAGCTAGCCGCCGCACTTGCGTCAACCTTACCGTTAATGTCTGCTATAAAGGCGTCAACAGTTGTACTACTCATTGTAACTGTAATAGGTGTACTCATTGCCGCTTGATTTTTTCTAGACTCACTTATTGTAAATGTTTGGCCTTGTGTAAAAGTTGATGATGTTAATCTACTAGTAATAATAGTTTTTCCACCCTCGTATCTAAACAATTGGAAGTCACCAGTATTTTTTGTAGTGTCAACTTGTGAACCATCTGTTGTAACAATTTTTTGTTCAGTTATGTTGTACTGTGAGTATAAAGTTCCAACTGTTAATGCAGTTCCACCGTTCGCCGCGTCTAGGTTATAGATCGCAGAGTTGTGTGTTGCATACAATGGTGCCGCTACTGCTGAGAAACTTGCACTTGCTGAACTGTAAAGTTTAGTACTAATGTGTGCTCCTGAGTTAGCTGAAGTTGTTTTGAACCAAACTGAACCAGTTGGTCTGTTTTCGTCTGCAGTTTTCCAAGTAGGTCTGTTTGTGTGTTTGTCTTGTAAAAATTTAGGTGCTCTAAGGTTTCCTGCTGTAATTCCTAAACCAGCTAATAAACCTGTACCTTCTTCAAAGAAAAGTATTTCTCTGTCTGTAGAATCACCAAGCTCACCACCATCATGGAATATATCTAAGTTTCCTGATGTAGCGTTAATGCTTGAACTCACTCCTGGAATGTTTCCTGAATTAATTGCCGTGTTAACATTTGATAATGCAGTTCCACCTGTCGCAATTGTTACGCCATTGATCTTCATGTTTTGACTATTTGTTACTGCTGTTCCAGACGCTACTGAAACTACAGGTAGTGATAAGTGCCATGCACTTGAACCAACTTGTACCCAAGTATTGCTTTCAGTTTTTTTGAAAGTTTTGTTTGAAACGTGTGTTGTGTTAATTGCGTAATCACCAGTAATACCAATTGAAGTTTTAGGTCCTCCAGTTGAAACGCTTCCAACTAAATCAGTAACTGCTGTAATAAGTGTTGGGCTAATTGCCGTAAATGCTTGATCTGTTTTTGACCACTCAAATAATCCAAAGCTAGTTGATGCAAGGTCAAACCAGTATGTACCATTTGTAGGTTTAGCAGTCGGAGCCGATGCACTTCCTAGTAATTCACTAGTGTCAACATTTGCTCTTAAAACGTATGCTCTGTTGGCAACTCCTAAGAAAGAGTACGCCGCTTGTAGACCCCATTCATTTAATTCATATCCGTGTAATGAATTGCCTGATGCGTCTTGATAAAATTTTGGATCTCCAAAAGTTTCTGTTAATTCTCTTTGAGAAGAAATCAAATAGGCAGTGTTAGCATTTGCAGTTGTTGTTCCTGCCGCTGTGTTATCGCCTGATCCGTTTTTCTTATCTTGTGATGATGCTACTATAAAAAGTGGTGTAGTACCTGCATCTGAAGGTACATAGAAACTCTCGTTTATTACACTTACTTCTACTCCTGGTGCTGTTAATGCCATGTTACGTGTTCTCCTTGCAAGTTTGTACGTATATACTGAAGTATTTATAAGAATGTTGGCAATTTGATACATAATTTGCTAAAACCGTGGTGCCTATATAGGCAACGTAAATACTAGTATATGAACAATGCAGTTAGACCCTTATGTGTGGAATGTAAATCTAAACCTAGAGCATATGCTTATAGGAAAGTTGACAAAATCTATTGGCGTAGATTGTGTGATACTTGCAATCGTAAGAAACATAATAAGAAAGTAGGAGGAGTGACAGCACTGCAACGTTCAGGTTACAAGAAGAAAGCCAAGTGTGAGTTGTGTGGATTTAAATCTCAAAACCAAAGTCAGTTAGACGTGTTCTTTGTAGACGGCAATTTAAGAAATACTGTTGTAACTAATTTAAAAACTGTTTGCGCCAATTGCCAAAGGTTGCAAGGGATCAAGCGTCTCGGCTGGCGTTTGGGCGATCTTGTTGCTGACGATTAGGTCGTCAATTTTTGCATATAATTCTTCTTTTGTACCATCATTATCGATAGTAAAATCAAAGTCCCAACCCATCCAATCCCATTCTGATTGATGTTCACCTTTTTGTTGCATTTCTTCTCGTGTGGGCAATTCGCCTCTTTTGACCAGTATTACTTTGCCACCGGATTTTCTTATCATTTTAAGTTCATTTTGAAATCTAGTGTCAGCAATTACAGTTGGCTTGCCGTCATATCTCATTAAACAACTATCGATCCATATAGCATCATGCATTCCTTGACGCATAACTTCTGTGCCGAAATATTGTAACACCCATCTAGGCGTGACTTCTTTGCCAAATTTTTCACTCCAAAATTTATCCGGAGTTTCTCTCCATGCTCTGCTATCATCAGTCTTGCCTTCCAGCATTTCTCTGTCCCAATTGAACATGGAACTGACTGCATCTTTTAAACTTTTTGCGAATGAATCTTTACGGAAATTATGTTTCTGTACAAGTCTATCTGCGACTGTACCTTTACCAGAACTTATTAAACCTACTACACCTATCAACATAGGTTTATTATACTATTTTTTTAAACGTTTTTCAATCTCTTTTTTAACATCGTGAATCTGTGTTAATACCAGTCTACGCATACTTAACTTTTTTTGTTTTAAGCAATGAATAGACATATTCTCTAGGTCGTCGACCATGTCTGCTAATTCATCTAAAGTACATTTGGGTAGTTTTTTATATTTGGAGTCTATCATGATACTACTATTTAAACCACTTTATGGTAAAGAAATCTAGTACTAGAAGTTAACCAATAACAAAACTGTGAGGTGTACCACCTTCTTGGAAGTTACCAATCTCGCCTTCTAGTCTTTCCATTTCAGCTTGGCCTTCGCTTTTTAAAGCATCACCATTAAGTGTTGTTCCGCCTTGCGGTCCTGCAATGGTATTAAATTTACCTCTTGCTTCACCTAACATAAGTTTAGATACTGCAAGTGTATAATCCCTAATCCACGGCTTAGAATATATGTCTTTGAATAATGTTATGTCTGGTCTGTAGTTGTCAGTGTGCATAAGAACTGTTTCGTTGTCAGCTCTAGGTCTTTGTGTAATTGTCATTTTCTTTGTTGCTACATCAAAGTGAAACTGAATAAAACTTCCAAACATCTTACCCACCATTTCTTGGTATGATGCAAAAGCATAGTAAGTGGCTAATCCACCTGTTGCACCTGCTCTTAACAAGTATGTGTTTGTGTAGGCCAAGTTGAAGGGTTCAAACAATGTACCACCTTCTCCGCCTTCGGTTCTTGATCCAACTGTCCTTCTGTTTAAATTTCTTACGTTGATAACCTCATCTGGTAAAATATATTCATTTTGATTTTTCTTAAGTTTAAGAAATGCATAAGATTCTTCTACAGCATTTGATGATCTTTGTCTATATTTGTTGAGTGCTCTAGTTAAAGCAGTTTCGTAGTGTTTTGGGTCTAATTCAACGTCAATCATGCCATCACCTAGGCTGTTCTTAACGTAATCGTATATCTCTTGTTGACCTGTTTGAAGTTCTGACATACACATATTTATTACCTTTGCCTGTGCAATAAATATGTATGATATGCCAAGATTGTCCATTTTTAAGCCTGAGAAAGGTAATGACTATAAGTTCTTCGATCGTAACATCAAAGAGATGTTTACGGTGGGTGGAACGGATCTACACTTCCACAAATACTTAGGTCCATACGATCAAGGCGATACAAACAAAGACGGGGCGGCATCACCTAGTCAGCCTAGAGTAACAGGCACAGATTTAAATGAAACGACCATACAAGATTTACTATTCTTAGAAAATAGAGACAGAAAATATGCAGATGATGTGTATGTTGTTAGAGGCATATACAATGTGCAGGATCAAGATTTTAATCTATCACAATTTGGAATGTTTTTATCCAATGACACACTTTTTTTAACTGTTCATCTAAATGATATAATTGAGAGAATAGGAAGAAAACCCATGAGTGGTGATGTAATAGAGTTGCCGCACATGAAAGAAGATTATTCATTGGATGAAAGTATACCAATTGCACTGAAAAGATACTACGTAGTAGAAGATGTTAATAGAGCCGCAGAAGGATTTTCACAAACTTGGTGGCCACACTTGTTAAGATTAAAAATGAAATCACTAGTTGATTCACAAGAATACAAAGACATACTAGGTGATGCGACAACAACTGGATCACTTGCAAGTTATATGTCAACTTACAATAGAGAAAAAACAATTAATGAACAAGTTGTTGCACAAGCAGAACAAGATTCACCTAAAGCAGGATTCAACTACAAGCAGTACTATGTTGCACCTATAGATGAAAGAGGAAACATTAGGACCGATAATGTTAACACTGTTGCACAGAGAACAAGTTCATCTAAAAAAGTAAATGCAGTAATAGATACACCGGCAAGTTCGCACTATGGTTTCTACCTAGACGGAGATGGTGTTGCACCAAATGGAGCACCTGCAGGATTTGGTATTAACTTTCCGACTTCAAATGTTGACAACGGTGATTACTTCTTGAGAACAGATTACTTGCCAAACAGATTGTTCCGTTATGATGGTGCCAGATGGATTAAAATAGAGGATTCTGTAAGAATAACTACAACTAACAATGAGACAAGAGGAAACTTTAAAACAAATTTTGTTAACAATGCAACAGAATCAACAATAAACGGATTAACAACAAAACAACGACAGTCACTAACTGATGCATTAAAACCAAAGGCTGACAATTAAGAATGCTACACTTTTACGAAGGACAGGTTAGAAAGTTTTTAACTCAATTTATTAGAATATTGAGTAATTTTTCTGTGGAAACAGGAAAAGGAAAAGAGGGAGAAGTACAATTAAGAGCTGTTCCAGTTGTGTACGGAGATCCTACAAGACAGGTTGCAAATATTATTAGAAACAACAGTGAGAATGCTTTACAGTATGCACCAAGAATTGCCGCATATGTTAGAGAATTAACTTACGACAGAGAAAGAATGCAAAATCCTTATCATATTGAGAAACAGCATTTAAAAGAAAGAGATGTATTAGCAGATGGTAGTTACAGCGATAGAGTAGGTGCTGGGTATACTGTTGAAAAAGTTATGCCTTCTCCATTTAGATTAGAAGTATCAGCTGATATTTGGTCAACAAATACAGATCAAAAATTACAAATTATGGAACAGATATTATACCTGTTTAATCCAGATTTTGAAATACAAAAATCAGACAATTATATCGACTGGACCAGTTTAAGTTATGTTGAGTTAACAAATGTAAGTTTTAGTAGCAGAACAATTCCAGTAGGTGCAGACACAGAAATAGATATTGCAACATTATCTTTCTCAATGCCTATTTGGTTGTCACCGCCTGTTAAGGTCAAGAAGCTGGGTGTTATACAAAAGATTATAATGAGCATATACGATGATGACGGTGGAATAGCAAAAGGATTAATAGACGGAGAATTAACGTCAAGAAGTTTTATAACACCAAACAACTTTGGATTATTAGTAACAGGAAATCAATTAAGGTTGTTAGGTAGTACAGGTGTTAGTGTAACATCAGGAGGTGATGGATATCACACAGGAGCAAATGAGCCAAACAACTATGATCCATTTGAAACATTTGGACCAGCAGTTAACTGGAAAATATTGTTAGAACAGTACGGAAAAGTAGTAAGTGGCACGTCACAGATTAGATTAACACAGCCAAATGGCAATGAAATTATTGGTACTATTGCAACAACTTCATTAGACGACACAATATTATTATACAATCCAGATTCGGACACAATACCAAGCAACACACTAACAGCAGTTAAGAAAATTGTTAATCCTGCAACATTTGATCCAGGCACACCTGCAAACGGTGATAGATATTTGGTTATTAATGATGTGGGAGATTCTACAGCAACCATGCAAAGTACAACTTGGGGTACACTTGTAGCAACTGTTGGCGATATCATAGAGTACAACAGTGCAACAAGCAAATGGAATATAGCCTTTGACGCTTCAGATCCAGACTCAACACAACATTATGTTACCAACTTGAACACAGGTATACAGTACAGATGGGATGGAACTGAATGGAAGAAGTCTTATGAAGGTGTATATGCCGCTGGTAAATGGAGCATAGTGCTAGACGGCGGAGCAGATCCAGGATATAATTCAAGCCTTGACGCAACCACTCCTTAATTGTTATAATAATACATGGAAAAAAATATAGTATGTTCTGGTGCATTGTTTTATTCAACCAGCACCAAACGTTTCTTATTCCTACAAAGAACTGATAAAAAAACACAAGGCATGTGGGGATTAGTTGGCGGACAAGCCAAATATACAGAGTCAGCATTTGAAGGATTGAAAAGAGAGATCACAGAAGAAGTGGGTGGCTTGCCCAAGTTTAAAAAAGTAATTCCTCTAGAAATGTTTACTTCGAATGATCAAAAGTTTTTCTTTCACACATATCTTGTAGCCATTGATGCAGAATTTATTCCTAAACTAAATGATGAACATTCAGGATACTGTTGGACTGCGTTTGAATGTTGGCCCAAGAATTTGCACATGGGTCTTAAAAATACACTGAATAATAAAAGTATAAAAGGTAAGTTACAAACTATATTAGACTTAATTGTTTAACCAGCACTAATTTTTAAAGTACCACTATCGTTCCACAGTTGTCCTGCGTTGCTTGGGTCACTTGTTGGCAAGTTTGTCATCATTACAACAGCATTTGAAAATGTTTTTGCACCTGATATTGTCTGTGTTGTACTTGTTAACACTTGTAAGTCAGTTGCCGCTCCACCTGATGTTCTCAACATCTGTACTCTGTAACCATTAACAGTTGTAGAACCTCCACTAGTGCTTGACGCTAACAATGTAACTGTTGTGCCTGATAATGATGCTGTAAATGTTAATTGATCTGTACCTTTAGTACTAATTCCAGTACTGGCCACATAAGCACCGGTACCATCTGACACTACAAAAACTTCTGCTATAGAATCATCAGTTGCACCTGCATTGTGTCCAGTGATAACATAGTGACAACCTGTTGCACCATCTGTTGTGAATGTGTCTATCTGTGTGGCACTGCTTGATATTGTGGTTGCACCCACTGTTCTTGTGTTGGTACTTGTTGCTGTACTTTGTGCATCTGAGATTAAAACCCTGTACATTTTTACTGCTGTGTTTGGCTCGTTTCCTGTTGCACGTAGTCTTACAGTGCTTCCGCTGATGTCTGCAGTCAAACTTACTAAAGGATTATTACCAGTGTGTACGTCGTTGTATGTTGTAATAAAGGCGTCAGTTCCGTTGTGGACAACCATACACTCAATGTTTTGTAATTCTGTTTTGCCAGTGTTGTTTGCACTGATATAATATTTTGCACCTCTATAACTTGCATGAGCCCATGTGTCTATGTTTTCAACAGCACTGTCGACATCTGTGTTGATTAATGTTGCTGTGTTTCCTGAACTAGTTGCTGATGTGGCATCTCCTAAAGCTATTTTGTAAAACTTAACTGAGTTCACAGTGCTTGACCCAGTACCTCTTAATCTTACTGTGCCTGAGTTAATGTCTGCTGTGTATGATATGTGTGAATTACTTCCTGTTCTAACTCCACCACCTGCTGACACAAATGCACTAGTATTGTTGTGCACCAATGAAACTTGTTGTGCCGCTATTTCTTCGTTGATTTCATCTTTTGCTATTGCTAGATAAAATGCAGAATCAAACACACTTGTTCCAAATGTATCAATATTTTTTACGCTAGTCCCTACTGACAGTGTTTCACCGATTGAGACGTCATCGGACTCTGCCGCGGCCGCCGCCTGTGTGGCAATGTCAACGAAGGCTCCTGCACTTACATCATATCTTTCATACCTGGCGAGTGTTGTGTTGTAACGCAACATACCTGCCGCACCAGTCGGTGCTTGTGCCGTTGTGCCTTTAGGTACTACAATGGCTCCAGTACTAGAAACTGTTACGTTACCTGTACCTTTTGCCGTTAGTGTTAAATCAATGTTTGAGTCATTACCTTGTGCAGTAAGTGCCACTCCTGTACCTGTTGCTGAACCAACGTTCTTAAGTGTGTTAACCAAGTTAGATGCTGAGTTATCAACAACTTCTTGACCTTTACTGAATAATTTTTTTGTTTTGTTGTTCCATTGGAACCCTCTGGTTCTAGCCATTACTCTATAACCTCATATGTTTTAACTGCACACATCCATTTGTATGTGTGTCCTGACTGTCCAGTTACTGTAACTTTTAATGATTTATTTGTGTTGTCTGCTGTTGCATCTATGGTCAAATCTGCATCATCTTCCGCAATAATAATTTCGTACACATCACCCACGTCAGCAACTGTGCCTGAATTGTTGTCAACAACTCCTTTAAGTTGGTAACCTGCTGAGTACCCATCTGCATCTGTACGTCTTGCAGTAATATCTAAGGTGTAGTTCATTGTGCTGTTAGTTGCTATTGGTATACGTGAATTACTTACGCCACCAACAAATATTTCTGTTTCTGTGTTGTTGGAAGTAGTACCAAATAATACATATTGTCTACTTACAAAGTCACTATGTGAAGATTGTGTAATTTTATCTACTTTAAATTCTGTTGCTGTGTCATCAACCACGAGGTTGTTTGCTTTAATGAACACATCATTGGAAGTATGATCAGAGGCATAATGTATAAGTTCTTTTTCCACTGCCGTTCTTGCAATATACACCACATTGTTTGCTGATGTTCCGGCCATTCTCAATCTTGCCTTGCCTGAAGATACGTCTGCTGTGAATGTTGCTAGTGTGGTTGTACCTGTTCTAACAATGGATTCACTTATAGTTGCACCTGTTTTAGCACTGTTGGTTGTCAGCACTATCTCAGAATTCTGATATTCTGTGTCGCCTGCGTTGGCAATTGAAATAAAGTATCTTGCTGTGTCATATTTGAACACATCAAACTCATCAACTGTTGCAACTGTTGAGTCTTGGTCATGTATTTTCTTAAATTCTGTGTCATCAAAGTTTCCAAATTTCGTTTTAGATCCTAGATCTAATCTGTACAGTATTGCTGTGGCAGTTGTTCCGCCTGTGCTTGTAGCAGAAACAGTTACAGTTGCTCCAGAAATTGCCGCTGATAGAGTAAATGGAAAGTCTGCTCTCGATGATACTCCACCATAGAAGTTAAAGAACACATTAGTACCATCGTGTACCATGCTAACTTCATTCATTTGGTATTCGTTTTGCGTTGAGTCTTTAAACAACACAACATACTTTGCACTTTGTAAATCTGTTTTTGTAAATTGATCTAATGTTGTTGCTGAAGAACTAATTGCTGTTGATGTTGCTATTATTTTTGAATTTGTGTTTGCAACAGTTTCATGATGATCACCTAGTGCAACTCTTCTCATTTTTACATCTGTATTTGTTGAGCCGTTTGTGTTTGCTTTTAATTGTAGTTTGGTCCCTGATATTGCAGTTGTAAATATACAAATATTTGTGCTGTCTTCGTTAACATCATAAATTGAAATATATGGTGTTGATCCATCATGCAACAAAGTTACTTTTACATGCCCTACCAAAGAATTAACATGGTCGTCCATAGAGATATCATAAACTGCACCTCTGTATTCTGTTAAATCAAACTCATCGATAACTTTTGTAGATGTGCCTAGTTTGTAATAATTTGTCTGCTGTATTGCTGTGTTGTTTCCACCGCCACCGCCGCCTGATTCTGCGAATATAATTGTACCATTTCCATCAGTTTGTAATACCTGTCCGTTGTTTCCATCTGTTGTGGGCAGTGTGTATGCACTGTTTATTGTTAATCCTGTTGTGGCGATCGTGCTGTTGAATGTTGCGGCACCGGCTTCTGACATGTCAAAAATAAGAGCATCAATGTAGGAGCCTCCATCATTTCCTCTTATATGAAAATCTTTGTTTGCTATCATTGACTCTACGGCAACAAAGTTTCCAAATTGAAACATTTTCATTAAAGAAGTTCCATTATCAGCAATTATCACAGTGCCACCAGAGTCGGCATCTAATATAATATTTCCAACACTATCAAGTGTTGTTGTTCCACTGGATGCTATTTTTAAGTTTGTTCCATCGCCTTCTATCTTCTCACCGTCATTGCCGAACGTCAGTCCGATGTTTGCTGGTATGTTGATATCACCGTTTGCGGCCGCTGATAGGTTAAGGTCAGTAGCACCTGCGACTGTGGTTGCTGTGATTGTTCCGTTTACTTGTAATGCTGTTGTGGGTTCTGAAGTACCAATACCTACACGACTGTTTGTAACATCGAGATACAGTAGGTTTGTTTCAAATGCCAAGTCCGTACCGTTTCTAGTCAAATTTGACTTCAGTACTGACCCAGTTATACGACCTATGGCCATACTAGGTACTCCTTATAATAATGTTAGTGTAGCATATGCCACACACAGCCTCGATATCATTGCCGGCTGACAGCAGTAACAGTATTTATACCGCCACAAAAAAAGGGCAACTTAAAAAGCCGCCCTTTAATTCTATTAAAAAGTATTTGTATTTACTAGTGACTAACTCTTACTGCCGCTAATACTGAACCTTGTCCCGCTTCTGTTTTACCAGTTAAAGCTCTACCAATAACATTGAATGCTGTGCATTCTGCTTTTGTAGCCGCTTTAGCGTAACCTGGAACTGATGCAGATATAAGTCTATCACCTTTGTTCACTGAACCGATAACTTTAACATCTACTCTACCCGTCATTGCGATGTATGGGTGAGTGTCATCGTTACCTGCTCCGCCGTTCATTTTAAATGCCGCTTGATCCAAGCTAGAAATAACACCAAACACTTCGTCTGATCCTTCTTCGTTAACTTGTGTGATCTCTTCTGCGCCACCTAATGAAACAACTGTTCCTGGTGTGTATGCTGAGTCAGATGCGAATCTTTCCGCAACGTCAGAATACTGTGCCGCTGTTGCTGTACCTGTCAAGTCACCTGTAAACCCTGGTGCTGTAAGCATTCCGTTAGCACTGTTGAAAGTTAAGTTAGTACCTGTTTTAGCAGGTAAATCTCCAGTTGCCGCCGTAACAAAAAGTACGTTACAACTAGTGTCTGAACTCTCATCTGCGGCTGTAATTGCAGTGGCAATTGCCGCTGTTCCACCAGCGTTACCAGTTATGTTACCTTCTAAGTTCGCTAATAGCGTTCCTACTGATACCGTTATACCACCTGATTTGTCTGCGCCTGTGGCTGTCGTTAAACCCATCGCGAACTTGTCTGCTGACTCATCCCAAACGATTGCCGCATTGTTACCAGTCGAACCTCTTTCGATGATAATACCAGAGTCATTAGTTGACGCTGATACACCTGATTGTAGTTCGATAATGTTATCTGCTATTGTTGTGTTGGTCGTTGCAATAGTTTCTGTAGTACCGTTTACTGTCATGTTTCCAGTGACAACAACGTTACCAGCAAAAGTTGCCGCAGTATCATTGATTGTTAATTCTGCATTACCGTCTGCACTTATAACGATCGAACCATTCGATCCTGAGTCAGTTACTGTAATGTTTGTGTTTAATTGAGAAATACTGTTTTGTGATAATCCAGCTAGTGAATCGTCAACGTATTTCTTGTTGGCTAACTGACCATCAGCACTAGGTGCCGCAGTTGTTCCGCCGGTAATAGTATTTGCAGATGCTGATATTACAATATCACCAACTGAGATACCATTATGTACTCTAAAGTTTCTTGTTGTCATAGTTCCATATATCCCGTATGTTTGTTATTATAAATGTTAAAGGAATTTTTGTCGTAAAAAAAACGCTCTAACAGTAGTATTTACCATTAGAGCGTTCTAAATTATCTATAAGGTATATTCTTATATCAGCTTATTAAATTGCCGCTAATGAATATTGTACTTTCGCCGCTGTTACACCACCAGTACTAACCGCTTTAATTTCAACTGTACCACTATTGTAGTTTGCTGTAATTGCCGCTAAGTCACTTGAACCAGAGTTTGTAATACCGTACACTGTAATAAAAGCAGTTGTACCATCGTGTACCACTGTACCTTTCATTGCCGCGTGTTCTGTATTAGCCGCATCTTGTAACGTAATGAATACTTCAGCACTTCTGTAAGTAGCACCGTTGAATGTCATTATGTTAGTTGCAGTTGAAGTAAAGTTAACTGAAGCTGTTTCTGATCTAGCAATACCACCTGTCGCTAATGCAGTATTGTCAGCACCTGTGATAGCAAATATTCTAGCCGCACTGTGTGGAGCAGAAGTAAATGTTATGTTAGTACCTGATACTGAATAGTTTTCAGTTGGTTCTTGATAAACGTTATCAATGTAAACAAATACGTTGTTCACGTTTTCTGGAGCTGATCCAAAGAACCCTGTTATCGTTGTTGTTGATCCATCACCAGTTGCTGAAACTTTAGAGAATGTAGGAGTTGCTCCTGATATCGCAAAGTTAACAAATGTTGATCCATCTTGACAACCTTCATATAGTCCAGTCTGTGAGTTGAACCTGATGATTCCTGCACCCGCACTTGGTCTAGATGATGTGTTACCAGTTGGTAATTTAAATGCACCTGTATCACCTGATCCATCTAATGCGTATCCTGGTGAACTAGTGTTAATACCAATTGCGTTTGCACTACCATCTAAAAAGAACATGTGTGTTTTAGCCGCTGATTCCATTCTGATGTCAACATCGTTAGCACTTGCTTCGTTAAACACTACTGCGCCTGTGGCACTCAATGATGTAACTGTTGCCGCCGCCGCTGTGTTTGATCCTAAGATACCGTCAATATCCACAGCAGTAATGTTACCTGCCTGGATGTTAGCGTATGAATCAATTGTTACGTTACCTGCTGTTGTTCCGTCTTCACCTGATGTAATTCCAAAAACAAACTCATCTGCTGACTCGTCCCAAAGGAAAGCCACGTTTGCACTTGATCCTCTGTTCATGAATAAACCTTGGTCAAATGTGTTAGCATCTCCACCTGAGTTATTTTTTGCTAAAGTGATCATCGGATCTTCAATAGTTAATGTTGCACTGTCAACTGTTGTTGTAGTACCACTAACTGTTAAGTTACCTGCAACTGTTAAAGCTGAACTAACTGCAACAACACCATTTCCATTTGGAGTAAGTGTGATGTTACCGTTTGAAGCAGTTCCAGTTATAGTAGAAGCCGCATGGTTTATTTTCGTTGTACCAATAAGCGTTTCTGCCGCTATCATCTTGAACAGTTCTGTACCACTAACGTCCATTCTGATAGTGTTATCGTTTGAACCTTCTTCAACTTGTATTTTTGTGTTTCCATCAGCGTCTTTAAGTGTGTCACCTGATGCCATGTTGGCCCAAGTTGCACCGTTCACGTAACCTTCAATAGTGTTAAGTGTGCTGTTATATCTGACTTGACCGTTAGCCGCTGAGCTTGGTCTTTGAGCTGTTGTTCCTGATGGAATTGTTATTGCGTCTGTGGCGCTAATATGTAGTGTTGTTCCCGGCGAAGCCGTTCCAATACCTACTCTACTGTTACTAACGTCGAGTGCTAATAAATTTGTTTCAAATGTTAAATCAGTACCTGATCTTGCCAGGTTGGCTGAAAGCATCTGTCCTGTTATTCGTCCTATTGCCATTGTGTTTTCCCCTTATCGATAATTGTTTATTTGCAAAACTAATGATATTTATTTGTTTCTCCGTTATTTGTGGAGTTAAATAGCAAGAACATATGAAAAGTGCGTATATAACTGTGGTTGGAAACCTGCCCATAAGGTTCGATTTAGAACAGGCCAAGAAGATTGGTCCGGTAATAGCATCAGCTAACTCGAACAAAAGTATTAATTTTGAGTACGCCACTGTTAATACTGAAATAAATCTTCAGGATATGTTAAATTCTGCTAACTTTAATGACACAAAATTATTGGTTCCTGAGTCATTATTCAAGAAGTATGTGTTCTTTGATAGTGTTACTTGCTTACCGGAGTTTCCTGGATTAGTCAGTTATGATATCGATCCTACAAAATGCTCACCACAAACATTAAGTTTGATGTTAGCCGCATACCTAAAACAAAAAATTGTTTTTCTTATAGGCTATGACATTTCAAACCCAACAGAATTAACAAGATTGAAATCAATAGCAATAGCAAACCCAGACACTAAATTTATGTACATCTGCAATCCACCTAGAACTTATCAACTGGATGATCTAGCAAACGGATTCTGTGATTCATTTATAAAATTTCAAGAACTGATAGACAAACATGGAACAGAATAAATCAATAGTATACAAGTACAGTCTTAAACTGATGTGGCCTGCCATGTGTCGTAATCGTAGCATTGAGATACTAAAAGAAAGACCAGATCTAGTAGATCAAATGAACAAGTTCAGACAAAAAACAGATAATGTTTTAAGATTAATTTGTAGAAAACATCATCAAGTGGATTCTAATCACATGATGTCGGGCATAAGGTTATGGTTTGAATCAGGACAAGACTGTTACGAATTTATAATTAAACAACCTGAATTTGATTGGGAGATAATGCCTGAACTATCTGTGATGAATGAAATCACAAGTCAGTTACAATCATTTAATATAGTTTATACACCTACCGGTGTAACAATAGATTAGTCAGCAAAGCCGTGCATGATAACAATTCTTGCATCGGCATGAGCGGCATCACCAAAGTCAATTGTTGTCCCTGAAAGAGAATAGTTTTGATCTGGTTCTTGCATAACACCATCCACGTAGACAACAATAGTATTTTCATCTGTGGGTGTTAAGCTCATTGTAAAAGTTGTAGTTGATCCATCACCTGCAAAAATATCTTTGGTTATTACTGTTGCTTCTTCGGTTCTTAAATTAGACCAAGTACTTCCGTCTTTGGAAACTTCGTATTCTGATGTTTCTGTGTTAAATCTTAGTACACCTTCTTGTGCTGTTGGTCGTTGTGCTGTGTTACCTGACGGTAGTACAACAGCCGTGTCTGCTTTGAACAAATATTTTCCTGTTCCTGCTGTGTCGAATTCCATGTCAGCATTAGATGAACCTGTGGACATTTTATTTCCTGAGAATCCAAAGTCACCTGTGTCTGCTACGTTGTTCTGTAGTCCTAGTGTTCCCGAATATCTTGCACCTGATACGTAAACTGTTTTACCTGAGAAGTTTACACCATTGGGCAAGTTTGTACCAATAAAATGTAAAACTCCAGACTGGTAGTCAAAGAACCATTCATCGTTGTTACCTGAACCACCTGCAAATACCCTTGTACCACTCGCCGCGGCCGCCGATGCGGATCCTGTGTTGTGTATGTAGACCTTCACTCCGTATGTCGCACCAAACTCCGGTGGAATCCAATCAGTTAATTCCGTCTTCCATGATCTATTTGTTGCCGCTGTTGCATCATTCGATGTGGTGTCCGGAGCACCTGTTCCATAAACTGTGACAACACCTGAACTTGATCCTGGCATCGTTGTAGGAATACTACTTGCTTGGTTCCAAGTCTTATCACCTCTTAATAATAATGGAGATGCAATGGCTTCGTTGGGTGCCGCCTTATTGGCATTGGTGTCTGTTTTAGTCGCACCATATCCAATCTTCTTCCAAAGATAGTCTACTTTTTTTGCGTCAGTTATTGCCATTACCCTGCTACTCCTACTGATAATGCTGTTACACTATCACCTGAATTTAATTTTATTCTAACCAAACAAGTGTTACCTACCGAGTTTGCTAGGCTTTCCGTACCAAGTGTGAACGTGAAAGTCTTGTTTGAATATGTTGTATTGTCTACTACTCTGTCACCACCTGTCTTGGCACAACCATCAGAACCGTTTCCTCCGCTACCTGAACCTGGTTGTCCTGAACCATTGTATTGCGTTGAACAATTTAACCAACCACTTGCCCCTGAAGAACTATCTATTCCTGTTCCTGGCATAGCAATAAACATGCCTGACACTTTGCCTGACATTGTTATTGAGAACTGCGATACTGGAGTTCTTCTAAATGCAAATGTGTAGTACTGTGCTTGACCACCATCTCTACCCGATGTTAAGTTAGGACCAACAGGAAGGTACCCACTGCTTAGATTTGTTGTGAAATGTTTGATTGTTCCGAATCTTGATATGGCTTCGGTAGTCCCCGCCACTGTAACAGCACCAGACCAAGCATTGCCTGTGTAGTAGTTAGTGGACGAATTGAAAGACGGTGTGTCTGACGAGGATCCGAATCCTGTTATCCTTAGAGCATCGTCAGTGTGTGTACTACCGTTGCCTAGAGAATCTGATACTGTGATACCACCTGCTTCATTATCTAATCCTGATACCGATGCAGTGTACACTTGAATTTTTGTTGAACTAGCATTATAGCTTCCTGTTCCGTTTGCATTTTTACTTTTTGCTCGAATTGTTTTTACAGACTTAACACTTGATCCTGTTATTGGAACTGTCACTGCTCCTATTGTATAAGCACTGCTAACACCAATATCTGACTTGGGAACGCCTGAACTTAACATGGTTGTACTGCCATCTACGTTGGCGTATGTGAAATTTGAATCTGTTATTACATTACCTGATGTTGACTCTTGGTTGGTGTCGTTGTCAACTTCGTGTGGTGAATTGGTGTCTTGGTATGCTTGACCTGTAAAGTTTGCTATGGTTGTACCTGTAACTGTGACTGTTGGTGATCCCGAGTCATAATATGGAATACCTGACACATATTGTTTGGATCCTGCTGTGCCTTCTGCTACTGTGCCTATTGCAGTGGTAGGTGTTGATGTGATGTCATCTTTAAGCACGTGAACAAAGTTGGTGTTACCTGTTGCTGAATGTTCCAGTCTCTGTGCAGTAAGACCCGTTGCATAATTTGATAATGTTTTTGTAATTTTTGCAGTGAACACTTGGTAAAAATCTTGTGGATACGCTGAAACAACTTCATCATAGTCTTTTTGATTTGTTACAACCAATTGTGTATTGTTTTGATTGAACGTTCCGTTCTCTCCTGCTGATGCTGAAAATGTTACACTACTACTTTGTCCGGAAGTTGCGTTTAACTTCGCTGTTAAGGTGCCTGCGGCACCGTTGTATGCGTTTGCTACTGTGGTTGTGTCAATAGTAGATGTGCTTGAATATCTTCTTGCAACGGTGGTATTCAACGAAGCTCCTGGGCTCAACGTGGTTGCTGAACTGGTGTTGTCTGTGAACCCGTGACACAGTTTGGGTGAAGTACCTTGTGCGGCATCGCTCATGGTCAGACTTTTTGAGGATAGGCTCGCAGGTGCACTTGGCACTGCTTTCATGGTCCAACTTATTGTTCCTTCGTCATCCTGGAA
>Ga0308010_1000173_pt1 | contig 57263 bp, 68 predicted proteins | sample Neamet129_FD_202368 | JGI IMG/M metagenome (GOLD analysis project Ga0308010, IMG submission 202368) | Marine microbial communities from water near the shore, Antarctic Ocean - #129 | ecosystem: Environmental > Aquatic > Marine > Unclassified | place: Southern Ocean | collected 2014-07-24 | reverse complement strand
TCCCAAGTAGGCGCACACAATATTACTTTTTCATATTGTTCTATAACGCCCACACCGTCTTTGATATCATGCAACTCAGATTCTTTGAATATGTCCCAAATAGTTTCAGCTATACGCTCACTGTTCGATGTTGTAGAGCCGTATATGATTCCTATTCTTTGTTTCTTTTCTTCTTTCATCACAACTCCAATATGTATAGTTTATTATATACTGTATTTAGGTTTTTGTCAAGTGTTTTAAAAATTTTGTTGCAATTAATGAATGATACTGTTTAGTATAATGTTCTTGATCACTAGTATAGTACGCAGTGTGATCAATATGTTTATTCCTAAAGAACGTTTCTACACTTACATCGCTCATTGTAGTTGCCTTTAGTTTGCCGTAAAAGTCAATCTCTTTTGGAAATTGCACCCTGTCTCGCATTTTAAATAAGTAGATTGGTATATTTCGATCTGCACACATATTATCCCATGTGTACACGTCTTTAAAAAAGTCACGTTGTTCTAAGTGCGTATTAAGTTCAAAGAACGTTTTAATTTCCATATACGTAGATTCTCGTATATTAGGCTCTGTTAATCCGCTTTCATAACTAAATGCAATACCAGGAAACTTATTGTAGTCCTCGTCAATTGGCTTTTGGTACAACTGAAAGTAGTCGCCTGAAATAATGGAATCTAAGTATCTATGACTTAGTCCATTATCAGATTGTCCTTGTTGTGTAGTAAACTGATCAATTGGCACTGTATCAGATAATAACTTTTCATTGTGCGCTAACATAAATCTATTAAGACTACTTAGCAACACAATTACTTCGTCAATATCGTCATACTTTTTAAACATACTACCTAACCAGTCTGAATAAGATCGGTTATTGCTTCCGGGCATAGCGTACACTATAACATTCTTGTTGTGTACTTCCCCGTAAATTTCAGCATAGTTATTGTCTTGCCATACTTTATAACTGTCAGGACCAGTTTTTCCTGGAATAGTATCGTATCCGCATGTATGACTATCACCTATAAAAAGTGTTCTACCCAAAATATTTCACCAACATTTCAATACGATCTTCTGCATGAGCCATCTTATCAAGTTCTTCTTGAATAGCTTCTACAATATCACTATGCTCACCAATACCTGTAGCATTGTTCATGTAAACCATAATGTTAGTCTTTGCTCTTTCAAGCTCTCCTTCGGCATGCATACGTGCCGCTTTTACTAATTGTTCTTTCAAGTTCATATTCCTTTTCCTTTTTCTGGCTTAGCATCATCTTTACGATAATTGCCTTTGCTTGGTATGACGTGTCTTACCCCGCCACGAGGATCTTCCATATCGCCATTGCGGCGAGGTATTAAATGAATATGTGGATACATTACAGTTTGACCAGCGGCTTCGCCTACATTTTGTCCAATGTTAAATGCATCACAGTATCCGCGTGTCATCCAGTCATGGCCCCATTTGTATGCGGCTTCCATACACTTAGTTAGCCCCTTCCAGTTTTCTTCTCTAGGAACAAACAGCACATGACCTTCTGTTACTGGAAAGCCGTCTTTGTAAACTGTGTAGTCCTTTGTTTCAATTAGTACATCGGTCCAAGGTTTAGTCATTTGTATTCTCCAATGAAGACATGTTAAAGCTAATTGCAATACGTTCTGCATCTTCTTTTTGTTCATCTACCATGTGTGTTAAGTATGCCGGAAATATAATTAAACGTCCAGTCTTGGGTGTAATACTAAAATGCGGAGTAGAGTATACCGTCATTTCTTTATTGTTTGCCCAGGGCCAACTGCACTCTTTATTCTTGTCAATGAATGTAAGCGGAGCATCTCCATCAGTTGCTTGTACATAGTACACACCGCTCCAAGTACTTGGAATGTGATTATGCGGTATATGTGTACTGTACATTCTATTAATACTAAACCAACTTCCGGAAAAAATTACATTGTTCTTTAGGCCAATTGTATTATTTGCTTGGATTACTGATCCTACAATAAACTCACGTAAGTCAACTAACATCGGGTTATCAATAATTTCGCCAGTTGGATTATAGTTAGTATATCCATTTGCACTATATCCTCTAGGATTAGTGTCATTACTTTCGATAGCTTTTAGTTCAGGAATCAGTGCTTTTCTTAGTTCTTCAGCACCGTCAAACTCTCCACCAAATATAGGAACTGGAAATAAATCCATTCTATCCAACTCAATACTCACCTACATTCTCCCAAGGATAAACAAGCCATACGTCTTCTTCTGCTTTGTTAATTTCGTGGCAAGTATAACTAACTGGAACTTCGGCATTACTTGCACTATTGTCTGTTAGTGTAGCAAAGCGAACGTTGTTACCCCATACTGCATTCCATCGATCATGGTCCATTGGCATACAGCCTGTTGCCCAGTCTTCCTTGATCCAGTTAAAGGTTGCACCAGTATCGTTGATATCATCTACAATAAGGATGTTCTTTGGTTGTTTTTCATAACCAAATGCATCTTCTCCCATCCAAAGATTACTTTCGGGACCGTGTTCATCGTCACGCAAACTTACTTTAAGTGTTTCACAACGGATGCCAGTCATGTTACTAATAATAGTAGCAGGTACATTGCCGCCGCGTGTAAGTCCTACAATGTAATCAGGACGCCAGTTGTCGGTATACATTTGATTAACAATGCTTACGCACATGCGTTCAATGTCAGTCCAGCTGTAATAATGTTTCTTAATCATAGTTAGTCCTTAGTTAATTATATCTGGGGTTATTAAGTCTACGGTGTTTATAACTGTCTTGCCTGCATATATTGCAGTTGTTGCAGTTACATCTACTATTGCCGCTGTTGTTGAACACCCAGTAAGCAATAATAGTACAAGTATAAAACTAATATTAAACATTTTTTTTACCTTTATAGTCTTGTAATACTAAGTCGTACATCGATTTAAAAGTGCTATACGCAATATTTAGTGCAGGATAATCGTTGCACATTTCTTCTATTTCAGTTACTTTAAGATATGCTTCGGGACCTGTAACAATATTAATATCACTATTAATTGTAGTGTTTGCGCTATTAAAAGTTATTGGATTACCGTTAGTACCTGTTATTGTATAGTTACTAAGAGTAGTACTATCTATTGTACTAGTAATACCAGTACTTGGGTAGTTACTAAGATCAATAGTAATAGTATCTGTATTCGTGCCACCAGTTAGATCTAATTCGTATTGATATTCTATTTGATTATTCACCGTTAATTGCCTCGTATAACTGTTTACCGCTAAAAAACTCTTTGTTAAGTTTAGTAACTTGTTTATTAATATTAGGAAGGAAGTCATTGTAGTTTTCCATATACTCTACAATTTGTGCAACTACTTTGTCTCTATTATGCAAGTATGCGTCATAGTCCTCAGTCCACTCACTTGGGTATTTAAATACGTCTAACCCCATTTCACTATAGCTTAGTCTATCAGGTACCATAGGAATAGCATCTACCAATGCACCTTCGTACCAACTAATGCCAAGTGTTTCTTGCAGGTTAGCACTAAACACCATCTTAGCTTCACCTAGTAAGTTATGATATTCGTTCTTAGTAAGTTCTTGATCTTGACAAACAACAAATTCATATTGTGGAAGCAGATGTGCTAGATCTCTAAAGATCTCAACTTGCTTCTCTGGTGCAACTCGGTGTGGGAACAAGATTAAGTCTCGCTTCTCCATGCCTCTATATTGCGTTAAGCTATCCTTAAGATACTCCATAGGCCAGCCAACTCTTATTGCTTTGTCCCAATCAACATTATAGTCTTCATCAAATACGTCTGTAAACATATCAATATGGAAGTCACTTGCAAAGAAGTTGTCATCATAACATTCATACATTGCCATTTCAGCGTGACGCACCCAAGGCTTATTGCCTATAAGTCTACCTAAGAAGTCTTGCGGATCATAACTACCAGCATGCCATAAGCCACCGATAGTAATGTCGACGTTTAGTAACTCTGCCATATACTTTAATTGTATAACAGTAGGGTTCCAAGCGTCTGTGTATAAGAAATAGTCCCCGTCTTTGACTTGTCCATTACAGAACATCTCGCCGATAGTTTCTAGTTGTTTACTTTTGTATACGTTAGTACCACCAAAGTTAAGAAACGCCCCAGGCGTAGTTGCCTGAGGAGTATCTCCACCACTAATAACATTAACTTTTTCATTTGTAGCATGTCGTAATTGTTTAGGAAGATACTCCTTCCACTGTGCAGTGTAACGTGTATCAACAGCTTCGATATCTACAATATGAATAGTCATTAGTTGTTCCTTGCGTTCTTCCGGGCCATTGCACGGACCCATCCTTGATACTTATTATAGGCAATCCATACTGGTGCCTTATCATTATACATATCTTTTTCATTAAAGACTTTACCTTCAAAACGGCAGTAGTCACGAAACTTATCTAAATCGTTGAACACTTTATTATATGCGTTCCGATTATATTCGATTCCCATCTTTTAGATTTCCTTATTAACAGCTTTGAGCTGGGTTTAATTTGACTCACCACCCTTATGCAGGGTAGTAATTTGAACAGCCATTTTCGCCATCTTCGGCGACATCAATTTCTACAAAGCGGCTTGGGTACTTTGCGGAAATTTCTTCGTACAAGTCATCTGCAATCATCTCGCATGACTTGTGGTTTAGTTGTATTACATCTTGTGCATACAACCGTTCGATCCAGCGTTTAAACTGGATGAATTCAATATCGCGATCATCGTGAAATACTTCGATGCGAACTTTAAAGTGAAAAATATGACGATGTGCTACGCCAAGAAATGATACATCATCCCAATCGCCAGTTGCTAGTTTCGGATCTGTGTCTGCGCCTGGGTACAAATGTACACCTTCCTTACGAAAGGTAACCCAAATACTTTTACTTGCTGGTTGTGTCATTCTGTTTTCCTTCATTCTACGTAACATGTATTCATAATAACGTTCTTGCATATTACTAGTATACTTTCACTTTAGGACTTTGTCAAGTCCGTATTTGCTCCAATCCGTAAATTTATCACGGTCCATTAAATCATGTAAGCTATGGCACCAAACGCCTGGATTAGATGCATTAAACCCTTTGTCGTCAATTTTAACCATTGCATTGTATCCCCACTGTTTAATGTAAGGAACAACTACACGAAGTTGTGGAATAAAGTTATTGTATTCAATTAGTCCACCATCCATAAACCATTCTAGGTCAATTGTGCTTGGAATATCTAAGCTACATAAAATGTCGTCTTTTAAGAAAAGAGTAATCAATGCATCCCACTGATTAAAGTCATCTGAGTTAACTGGGTTGTAACTGTGATTAGCACCAAAGAAGATATGTGTACATTCTTCGTTAATGTATTTTTGTCTAATTGCGTAGTAATCTTGCACACCTGTAACAAACAATGTCTTCATTCCAAATGCAGGAGTCTTTTCAACTTCTACGCCTGTAAAGAAGACAATGTCCTTTGCTTCGCCTGTGTCGTATGTTCTTTTCATAATTTTCCTAATGCCTTTAATTCAGTTTCACATCTATAGATTTCATCTTTAATCCAAAGCTTCTGAGTTTTTACTCTATTAACTTGTTGATCAGATGCAAAATTTTCATGTAGTTCAGTTGCTTCAGCATCTAATGCACGATGTCTAATATACAGCTCTTGTAAGTGTGTAATAATTACGTCATGTGCTTCGCTATAGTTCCCCACCTTCGAGTACCTCCAATTTAGTTTCATCTAAAGTTTCTTCGACATTATCATCAGGCTCCTCTACATCAAACAATGCACCAAAGTAAGTAGAACTGTTTACAGTTTTCTTACCAATTGCACCACGTGTACCTGGAATTGACATCCAAAACTTTGAATAACTATCAATAACATCCATGGATTCTTCTTGTGTTGTCTTTGAGAAAATCTCTTCAACAACATCTCTAAATAGAATACGATCAAACTTTTCATCTACAAGCATTTTAGGTATAACACCGGCATCGTACTGTCTATTAGCTTCTTGTACAGCATTAATATGACTCCATACGTTATGACCCATCTGTATAGCATAACTAAAGCTATCCCAGCTTGTTGAGTCCCTACCGCGTACAGTTGTGTTACCGTCTGCGTCTAGTGCCGGATTGCCTTCTTTGTCTAAGTCAACACCGCCTTTAGCAACTTTAATAGTACCAATCTTGTTAGTATCACCAACAGCGTATGTACATACATCGTTAATAAGCAATCCGTCAGTTAGTGGACTATCCTCAAAGTTCTTAAATATACCGTCTTGTAATACTGCATCTTTAAAACCACGTGTATCACTTGCATACTTCAGTTCATCAACACTAGGCACCATTCGGTAAGTCCACTTGCCTCTATCAGGTGTTTCGTTCTGAATATAAATCTGTCCATTAGCAGTAGCTAAGAACGGACTTGCACAATCAAATGTAAGCATCATAGTAGGGTTGTAGTACTTGCGTATAGCCCGTTGTACGTCTGTTAGCAAGCAGGCCCACTCTAGTTTACTTGTGCCTAAGAAGTGCATTACATCGTGTATACCGCTTTGTAGTAGTCCGTCATAGTGCAATGCAACAATGCGTTTAAGAACCAAATGCACATCGCACATGTTCTGTCCACCCATTGACCAACCATTAAAATGATTGTCAGGATACTTAACTGGATCACAGTAATCTTTCATCTGTTGATACCAATCTTCTGCATCAGCATGATTCTCGCCTTGCAATACATTAAGGAACTTACAAGCACCTGTTCTGTGCTTCATCCAATAGTCATTGTTAATGCGTGTTGCTACTACTGCTTCTTGATACGTGCTAATGCCTGTAGCCTTTGCACCTGCTGGCGAACGTGCAACCCACGCCGGAATATCAAGTATCATTCCATAGTCCATGTAAGCATCCATCCAACGTAAAACGCCATCACGCTTCTTTTGTGCTTTAGGACAATTAGGATCTTTCCAGTCACCTTCCCAAACACCTTTACCAATTTGGAAACCACCTGAGTCACCAAGTGCCCAAGTGTTTTCTCTATCTCTATTACGGATCATATCTTCTTTAGGACTAAATTTATTAGTGTCTAATTCAGCATGTCCTGCAGAGTAAAGCGTCCACTTGTATGTGAACGCTCCTTCTTTATCATTGAGATAGTTAAGACTTTCCATACCGTTTGCAAAGTTGTTAGGCATACGTGCATCGTCAACATAAAGACCTTTAACAGGATCAGGATAACGTTGCTTACCTACATAGGTTGCGTAAAAGCCACTTAGTGCGGGTAAAAAGTGTGCGTAATCTTCTTGTGCTTCTGTTAAGTCTGTGTTCATATTAATTGTGTTCTCCACCGTTGCCTCTACCATTACGACTTTGGAATGTTGTAAATACTGAAGGCTTACGCTTTGCTGTTTCAAATGTTGCTACTGTTACTGCAATGGCTCCTAGTAGTACTGTATGAGCAAACATACTAACTACACCTGCCCACATACTACCTACAATAAATGCAAATGCAATACACCACATCCATGCAAGGACTTGCATAATCATATGTCGTGTACTAAAGTCTGGAATAACACTTAATGGATTTCGTTGATCATCCATTACACTATTCCAACAATCGTATACCCATTCTCTCATATTACTTGCTCTGTGCTGGAAGGATGTAGTCGTATGTGCCTAAGCCGCTGTCTACACAAATCTTCATTGCACCTTGGTCACTAATGCTCATAGTAATATCACCACTCAAGTTAAGTACACTTTGTACTTGTGCCACAGGCCAACTCCATGTATGTGTTAGTGTTCCGCCAACTTGTGGCTGGAATACAAAATTACCTGCGTGTGTACTTGCATCACCAAAACTAAACACTAGGTCTTCGTTGTCAGTTTTTACATTAAATGTAGGCTCTTCTGAGTGTGCCGCACTTTGTAACTTCATACGTGCAATAGCTGCCATACTAGGTTGGAACGTAACATTCCATGCCGCACCTTTAAACTTAACAGTCTTCAACTTCTCGTCAATAATTGCTTTGTTCATAAAGCGATAATCGTTTTCAAAGTCACCTGATGCATTTTCAAAGTGAATGTGTGTCGGAATAGTTTCACCGTTACGTTCTGCTTTAACTACCTCAAGTTTAGCACCTTTCTGATACTCTGGATTCTTTAAGTGCAATGCCAGCTTATCTAAGTTAGGCATGCCAAACGTGCCTTCAAACTCGCCAACAGGCGAATGTGTAGTTGCAGATAAGATAACGCTCCTATCTTCTGCCATACTTTCGATTGTTGTTGTGTCACTCTCGCTTGTAACTTTTACTAGACTAAGAAAGCCTAGTGAGTGTGTATGTGCAACAACGTCTTGTAAAATATCTTTCATTATCGGGTTTCTCCATTTGGGTTTATTATATTAAGTATAACACCTTTATTGGTGTTAGTCAACAGTTTTTCTAATTGTTTTATTATATTCTACTGCGCTTCGTAGTATATTTAGGTCGTAACCGTACTGCTCTGCTGTTTTTAGGAAAGCAGATGTATCTTTGGGAAAGCAATGACCGCCCCAACCTCTTTCTTCTGTAACCATACTATGATCGTCATTTATTCGTTGATCTGTGCATAGCAGTCTGCGCACAGTTTCAAAGTCTAAATTAGCTAACTCGCAAAAGTCAGATAGTTGATTAAAGAAACTTACTTTAAGTGCAAGAAAACTGTTCTCTGCGTACTTAATTGTAATTGCTTCTGGCACTGTACAGTTGTAGATCTCTAAATTAGTCCAACATACTTGTATTTTAAACCAAGTATTCCAAAACTCTGTATCTTTTTGTTCGCCAGCTATTATAGTATACTTCATATTCCTAAAATCTTCGTCAGCAGTTTCTGCACGTAAAAATTCTGGACTGAAACACATTTGTTTATTAGGAAATGTATCTTTTAGCATCTGCCATCCTTCTAAACTAATAGTACTTTTTATTAGAATAGGAATGTCTGGAGCCTTTTCAATTACATTGTATACGTTGTTCATATTACATGAACCATTTTCGTTTTGAGGAGTACTAACACACACTACTAATGCTTGTGCATATTTGTAATCGTGATGATCAGAATAATAACCTTTTTCGGGGTCATTGATACTAACTTCGTTTGTATCGCGCACTGCTCGTTCGAACGCTTGCCCAACAAACCCGTACCCAGTTACTACTATTCTCATGTAATCTCCTTTAGTTGTTTCCAAGTATCTTGCCATCCAATGACTGGGTGAGAAAATCCTAGTTGCATTTTTAATAATGCATGTGCTAAAGGATAATCATTGCCGTTATCATGCATTGCATCACCATAAAAATGTATAGAGTCACTTTCATTAAAATCTTGCAGTATTTGCGATTTATCTGAACCTCGAGGAGCAATATCTATTCCAGTCTCGCCACCTACAGTAGCCTGTAACTCTGGAAACAATTTGTTAAAGCCTTGTGCTATGTGTCCGCGCTCTCCGTTTTCTTCTTCGTATCTTACATATGCGGCACGTTGTTGTCTATCAGCATTGCGTCCAACTATACTAAAATTACACATGCCTGTACGATGTTCAAAGTGTAACCCAGATCGTATGCTAAAGTCACTCTCAGTAAGTTTTACACTTAACCATTCGTGTGCATTATTCGGTAATGTCCATTCGCTTGAACCAGTTATACGACCTTCAGACCAAACTTCATTACCGCTACATTGGTAAACACTTTTACATTTAAAGTATATGTATTCACCTATTTGTTCAATTGTCTTTAGCCGGTCACTTCCTGTAACTAAATGTACTGTATGCTTGTCGCAGAAATGACTGAACCATACAGCAAAGTGTTTGTTCATTCGTCCGCGACTAGGGGTTAGTGTGCCATCTACATCAAATATAAATATATTCTTACTCATTACCACCCTACTTGTTCCCAAGGAACGTTTTTATCACCAAAGTGTCCGTAAGTACAATTGTTGCTATAACTATTATAGTTGAATAAATCAAACCTGTCAATGATTCCTTTTGGACTCAAGTCTATTTCGTTGCGTATAAAGCGTTCGATACTGCGATTGTGTCCGTTTGAATCAACGTAAATGCTTGTAGGTTGCTTAACTCCAATAGCATAGCTTAGTTGTATATTACACCAGTCTGCCATTTCATCTTCTACTACGTTCTTAGCAAGCCATCTTGCCATATAGGCTGCACTACGATCTACTTTAGTAGGGTCTTTTCCAGAAAAAGCCCCGCCGCCATGAGGAGCAAAGCCACCGTAGGTATCCACGATAATCTTACGTCCTGTAAGGCCGGTGTCGCCATCAGGCCCACCGATGACAAAATTGCCAGTAGGGTTAAGATGCCATACAGTATTCTCATCAATTAAATCTCCGAGTTCTTCCATTGCCGCAAGTTTACACAAATGCCTTGCTTCTTCTATACAGTCTTCTGCGTGTTGTGTACTAACTACAATTTGATCAATGCGTTTGATAACACCTTCACGTCTTGCTCCGTTGTACTCAACACTTACTTGACTCTTAGCATCGGGACCTAATACATTACCACGCTTTGTTTTTAAATTTTCTAGTATCTTGTGGCTGTAATGAATAGGCGCTGGCATCATACTAGGTGTATGATTACATGCATAGCCAAACATAAGTCCTTGATCGCCTGCACCAAAGTCGTCTGTACCTAGTGCAATGTCTGCACTTTGTTCATGTATCTCATTATATAACTTTAGTTTATCCCAATGAAATCCATCTTGCTCGTAGCCAATTTCTTTAACTTTGTTTCGAACAATTTGTTCTACTTCATCTCTAGTTACATTAAAGTTCTTAACTTCGCCTGCTAGTGTAACCATGTTAGTAGTTACTAGTGTTTCAACTGCTACTCTTGTTGTTGTATTGCCTGCGGCTAATCCGGCATCAACAAGCGCATCAGATATTTGATCTGCTACCTTATCTGGGTGTCCGTCACTTACTGATTCGCTTGTAAAAATATGATTATTCATTTATTCTCCTTCTAAGATCACTTGTACTAAAACGGTGATCGCGTTTATTAAAGTGCAGTTTGATTGACCGCTTATGACATATATCTTTACCTGTAAAGTCTTTGTCTCTATATTCTTCGCCTAGTATTCGCACATCAATTGGATACATTTCTAAAATATCTTCCAAGTCATGTTCTGTACCGTACGGGATAATTTCATCAACATACCCAACTGCTTTAAGTTGTGCATACCGTTCGACAATAGTTTGTACAGGAGCGTTCTTTTCTTTCCTATCTACTGTAGGGTCAACTTGTAACCCTACAATTAAATGGTCACACTGTTCCTTTGCTTCACGTAACATTAGTACATGACCTGCGTGAAGTAAATCAAACGTAGATGCTGTAAATCCTACTTTCATTTGTGATTCCTCTTACCATCAAACACACATACAAAATACATTTCTTCGTACATGCCTGCGTGTACACGATGGAATACTCCATCTTCGATTAGTACAACATCTCCTGGTTGTACTTTAATTGTATCGTTACCAAGTTCCATTTTACCAATACCTTCAATAAAGTAATATACTTCTTCTTGGCCTGGATGACTGTGTCCTGATGTTGCTTTACGTGGTTGCAGTCGTGTGCTACTTACTACTAGGTTGTTAAGAAGTGGGTTATCTTTAACAACATACCGTTCGTCTTCTTTCGCAACTGTTCCACCAATATCATTAATAGTTACTTGCATACAAGTTCTCCGTGTTACACATTACATTATACTATATATTTAGGTTTTTGTCAATCAGTTGTATGAAATATTTCTGCTAAATCTTGCAACTTCTCAACAATTTCTTCAATAGTATTTAGGTCTTGTTCACTCTCGGTGTCAATTTCTACTTCTATTTTTATTTTCATATTAGTCCTTAAATTTCTTATCTATCCACTTTTTTCCAATGTACATTACGCTTACTAAGATAAGTATTCCTATTACTATACCTGCTTCGAGTGCTATGTTACCTGTACTAGCGTCTACTTCAATTCCGTCTGTACTAATTTCTATACGACAGGTATCGCATTGTGTATTAGATTCTGCTACTCCTGTCCCCCAATACATATTACTCTCCAAAATCAAACAAGCTAGTAAACGTGTTGTGTCGCTTAGTATCTTCTAATGGATAGTCTAGCACACCAATCAAGTTATCTAGTTTATTATCAATAATAGTTTCTGCCATAGCCGCATCATCAAACGGAAGTTCTTTGAACCATTCTGGTAAACGCATTTGATCTGTTGGATACGCAACACTTGTGTATCCTAGTGGATTAGGCTTTAATTTGCAAACGATAACTTTCATACCATCCACAACTTCTTCACTATACTTGTCGCCGTTCATTCGACGTAGTGTATTCCAGTTAATGCTTGCTCGAACGTGTCCGGGCATGTTAGCTTTACCTTGTTTTTCTTCTAAGCGGCGATAGTGTCCAACTTTGTTTGCACGTTTTGGACTACCTTTCTCCCAACCTGGGCGCTCATGGAACTGTTGACGGAACTCTGTAATACGCTCAAGTACATCTGTACGCGGCTTATCAGTAAGCACCATAAGTAATAGCTCGCTTAGGAACTCTTGCATAAACACAGGTGTATCTGACCTACGTAAGTCTAAGCCCATTGCTTTTACTTTACCTTGTTTCCCGTCTGTGTCTGTTCTATAACCTTCAATGTCGTATACTAGTGCCGCATAACGTTTCTTAGTAATATACAAACCACTTTCTGCAACAATCTCTCTTGCTGCCGCAATAACATCACTACGACTCTTTGGACAATGGAATGATGTAGCCATCATCTCTGGAAATGTAGTATTAGCCGCCTCACAAACTTGGTCGTAAAGTGTAATTACATTGTCCTTGCTCCAAGGAATCTTACCAGAATCAATGTCTTCCTTTAATATCGGATATGCACTAAAGTAACAAGAGTCAGTATCACCGTAAATCATTGCTTCACCAACATGATCGTATGTACCTGTAATAACTTTGTTAACTTCTGCACTCATGTGCTTAACAATTGTACGTCCTGTAAGTGTAGTACTTTGTCCAATACGTTTATCAAAGAATCTACAACCTGGATTAAGAATAGCACCATACAAACTGTTCAAGTTAATCTTCTTAACCAACTGTCGCTTGTCCCAATACTCAATCTCAACAGCATTGCCAGCGGCTTGTGCCTTCTTTAGCTTTGACTGTAGCTCTTTACGTTCACTGTACCAACGCTTTAGGATACCTGGAATAACACCTTCAAATTCTGTAGTAAAGATAGTACCATTAGCACTAAGCACCCAAGGGCGGTTACTGTCAAATATTAGCTTGTGCATTTCAGCACCGCTCATTACTACAGTCTCACCTGTTTCGAAATCAACATTAAGTGCAATGTCTTTGCGTTGCTCCATAACTGCTTCGTATTCTTCTGTGCTAAAACGTCCTTCCCAACTGCCAGCAAAGCTCTTCTTCTTTAAGAACATGTCAGTGTGTACACGATCATCACTAATCTCTGGACGTATTTGTCCAATAACAGTTTCTGGCGCCATGTTTAATGCACGAATCACTGAAGGATACAGTGAATTCAAATCCATTGAAGCTACCCACTTGTGTAAGCCTTTCTTTGGATACGCAACATACGCACCGGCTGCCTGTGTAGCTTCCTCATCACGCTTTTTACGATTAGGAACTTGCAATCCTCTGTGATGTGCTTCGTTAACAATCGCTTGTTCTGTAACAGCTACAGCACCCATTGTAGTTTGTAGCATAACAGTATTAGCATGTGCTAGTTCGTTGCTTAGATCAATAAAGCGAAGCTTCTTGTCTAGTTTGTCAAGTAATGCAGTATCCTGAATGTTATATTCAATAAACTTTCGGAAGTCATTGTTATAAAGTGCGTCAAGTGTACCTTCATACGGCACTTTGTTTTCGCCTACTTCAATTTCACCAATTGCATCTAGTCGATATGTGTGACGCTCCTCATAAGTGTACTTACGATACAAGTTCAAACTATCCAAGTGTACACGCCCGACTAGGTCAAACGTTTTACTTGTCTTACCAAACTTTTCATACTCGCGTTCTTTAGGTAATTGTCCCCACAAGCAGAACCTACGTGTGTCGTCCTTGCTTAGTACACGCTTAGTTCGGTTTACAGTATACGGAATATCATATCCTTCACTGTTCCAACCACTAAGTACGTCACTGTCTTCAATTAGCGTTAAGAAAGTATCGATCATGTCGCCTTCTTTCTCAAACAACATTACATTGTCAATGCCTTCAAGCTCTGCTCTTGCTTGCTCCATAGTAAGCGTCTTGGGCGGAACAGCAATACACACCATTGTGTCTAACCACTGTAAGTATACAGAGATAGAAGTAATAGGCATGAACGGATCACTAGGATCAGCAAAGCCTCGCTCAGGATCAAAGTCAGTTTCAATGTCAAAGAAAGCAATGTTTAGTTTAGGAGCATCTTGGTTAAGATAGTTTTCACTTAAACATTGGAAAATAGGATTAATGTCACTTTCAAACAGTGTTTTGTCTCTGTTAATAGCAACTTCTTTGCGGAAGTCTTTTGTGCTCTTACACACAATGCGACTTAATGGATCACCGTATACGCTTTTGTACTTGCCCCGTTGGTCTTTATAATAAAATGTATATTTTGCTTGATATTCGCGATAAGTTCTCTTACCGTCTTTGCGTTCTACTACCCGGATCATGTCTTGATCGCGGTCCATCATTGCGTCTACGTAACTCATTATGCTCCTTCGTTGCTTCTGGCCAACGTACCGTCTACATGCCGATTATACAGCGTGATGTTATTATTATAACAAACTTATTTAACATTGTCAATGATTATTTGGTGTAACTTCTGATTGCCTGTTGTGCTATAGTGATTTTGAATGCCTCGATGTTCGTCCCAAAACTCACTAAAGTCAATATGTGTATCTTCAACAACAAATAACCTAGCAACTTCAACATGTGATATACTAATGTATTGTTTATTTGTTAATAGTGTATTAATTTGTTGACGTACTAATGCATATATGTCGCATTGGTATTGATCGTCATAGTGATACCGAAAGTATCCTTTAGCCGCAGATAAACTAGAATTAAAAAATGTTGTTCTATCGATATCATTCCACAATAGATCGCAGTCTTTATGTAAGCCTTGTTTATGTAAAGGATGATTAGGTGTATGCACTCTACTAGGACTAGTATGACTTACAATAACACAGTCGTACTCGTCTAAGTTTGCTTTTTGTATTTGTTTGAATATTTTGTATTCACCGCACCCTGCTTGTGCAACGTTAGTAACTTCGTGCGATTGTGCAAGCAGTTTGACCCAGCCATCATCGCCGGGCCATTCTGCCGCAAAACTATCACCTGCTACTAATATCTTCATAGTACGTCAATTATTAGTCTTGCTAATGATATTGTATTCATTATAGAAAACCATCCACATAGCAATATAACAAATCCTGCTCTGCGTAGTATTGCACTTGTAAGACCAAATAGACTTCCAACTAAGTACAATGGAATAAACCACTGTGTAGCAGGGTCAAGCACTGTCACAGTTAGGACAATGCTTGCACCTACAAGCAAAACAAGTTCGATTGCTTCAGCATAAAATATGACTGGAGATAATCGATATGTTTCGCCAAAGTAAGCTATAATCTTTCTATAGAAAGAGATAACTTTTTGGATCATTTATCGCGGCCTACTGTAGTAACAAGTGTTTCAAGATCATCAAACTCGTCATATACACGAGACCAATCGCCTTTCTGGCCAATCTTAATTGCTTTGTTGATTAAACTTGGTTTAATGTCAAGTTCTTCAGCAACTGCCTTAACAGTTTCTTTCAAACCCATTTGAAGGTCTTCAACCTCTTGCAGTACTGTAATGCCTTCGTTAACAAGACGTTCTAGCTTTGCTTTTTCTTCTGCACCATAGGTACGATCACTCATATTGCTTCTCCGTTAAGTAGTAAGTATATGTTATTATACTAGCTACTTAACGAAAAGTCAAGTGTTTTTATTAATTTATGAATATTTTGTTATTTGGTTATTAGAGCGGCTAAGTTTGCTTGTAACGTTGCATTGTATGACTCGGAAGTATACTTTTTGCTTTTCTTAGCACGTGAACCACGTTCTGGAAGTGTTCGTGTACCTTCTTTAGTAGTCTTGTCGTTGTAACGAGGATTACCTTTTTTCATTTGTTGATAAGCAGGCGAATTTGCTTTTTTATCAGCGTCGGTAACATCCATCTTCTTTGGAGTCTTTTCTTCAAGTGTTATTTCATCACCATCAGGACCTTTTACTTTGTCGCCTTTTTTCTTGCCATTCATTTTAGCTTTAGCTACTGCACCGCTGTATGCATTACCTTCGTCCGTTTCTTTTTCTTTACCTTCTTCTGGCTTCTTGCCTGACTTCTTAGCCAGCATTTTTGCAAACGCGGCCTTTTGTGCTGGACTTTGTGCTTCATTCATATCTGGAGCATTTGTTTCATAATCTAAATGATGATACACACTACCAATCATGTCAGCGGCTTTAGTAATCTTAGATTGAACCCAACCTTCTAAGCCTTCTTCTTCACTTACGTTCGAAAGCATTTTATGCAAGTGTACTGTGTACTTTGCCATTTTATATAGTTCGGCACGTGCCATCTGTACTTCATGATCACGTTCTATACCGTCAGCTAGTTCGCCTAAACCTTCAGTTATTTCATTATTTTTCATCATTAAACTCCGTTACAAAGTATTTATCTTTTAATTGTTTTGCCGCCCATGACATTAGTTTTCATGTCTAGTGCGTTTTTAGCTGTTCCGTCTGCATTAGTTGCTTGTGGTGCTTTTGGTGCGCCGTATTTTCCTTTTTTAGAAACCTTACGTTTAGCACCAACTACACTTGAAACACTAGCAATAGCTCCTGCACTAGTAGCACCAGCAGTTGCGTCTTCTTTTACTTTAGGCTTATCATGACTCCAACCTTTTGCTTTCATATCTAAATGATCTTTTTCAACTTTTGCATGCTTGCCTTTTCCTGTCTTAGGATCGTACATCATGTGTGGTTCAAACTTTTCTTTAGCGTCTTCGTTAGTAACTGCTTCTGCATGCATTGCGGCCATATGTTTCTTGTACTTTGCAGTACCTTTTTTATGCGGACTTTTGCCTTCGTTCTTCTTACCTAGTATCTTATCTTTAATCTTACCTTTGGCTTCTTCGCCACCGCCTTCACGTCCAGCTTTTCTTAGCTTGTCCATGCCAGCTTTGCCATATTTTTTATTACCAATATGAGCTTGCAACCCTGATTCGTCTACTTTATTCTTTTCATAACAGTCACAATGTTTACAATCTGGTCCGCATTTACATTCCGTTATAGGCTTACCACAACATGCTTCTGAGCACATTTCTACCTTTGCTTCTTTTACATATATAAATTCACTTGCCTTCATTTCTTTTCTCCTTTGCATGTGTCACATTTACAAAATCCACATACGTCATTGGCGCATGTAGGACATTCTTTGTCTCGATGACATTCGTGTCCGCAGGTATCACATGTATGTTTGTAGTCATTATTCACATCTAAAAGTCCTGTTTGCTTGTACTTTATATACTTATCATCTAAGACAACTAATTGTGTTTCGGATATGTACGAATGTGGACACATTAATGTGACCCAAAGGCCGCTTTCGTACACACTGTCTTGTATATATGTCGTGCCTACTATCATTTTAGCAACTGACCTTTTCTATACATAGTTTTTAAACTGCTTACTGTAAATTCTTCGTTAAATGTTATGCCTAATATAAATCTAGCAACTGACGACGAGTTAGTAACACCGTGTGGATCTCTTGTATCAAAGCATATAGGAACCTCATAGTTAAGCTGAGCTTCAAGTTCGCTATGTGGATAAAATCGACTTTCTGGAATATCTTTAAAGCGTTCTGCAGGAGATGCTACTTTTACTGGGGGTGTATATTCATAACTATCTAAACTAGAATTCTTAAAATCACCAGATATAGGAATATTTATAGCACATCCGCGACCGAAATCAGAATGTGGGCCTATAATGCCATGCGGGTTGACTAAGTTATATGCAACTGCGCTTATTATTTCATCAGCATTTTTAAATATGGAATCTACTATATCTAATGTTTCGTTATCGGCGTCACCTGTATAGAACTTAAAACGCCCGGTGCCAAAATACCCCCAGGTGTGATACTGGTCGTATACTCTTTTTTCGAGGCTGTTTTTGTCTACAATGAGATCTGGAAGGAGAAAATGTTCTATCATAACTATATTTATTTTGTTAGCTACGGTAGTATTAAGATACTGGGTTTGTGTCTGCCATATGTTGCTTAATATCTTTAGCAGTACGTTCAAACTTATGATCTTTATGTTTAAACCCAATGCCGCCGGCCGCTTCCCAGGCATTAATATTAACACCGTAGTCGTCGATTAGTATGTTTGCTGAACCGTTTTGTGCAGTAGCATACTGTGGTTTGTTGTGTGTAATGTAAATATTCTTAGGTGGAAAAAACGCTAAATTCTTTTTAATCCATTCACGCTTATGTGGCTCTGAATTTGGATCATCTGCTAAAGGACTTGTACAAATATTGTATTCGCCTTTAACTTTTTTAATTAATGACAATAGTTTTTTTGCTTCTGGAAGTAATGGTAACTGTAACCAAAAATCATCAGTATCGCGGATTTTTTGGAGTGCATCACCTATGTCATGTTGTTTGTGAATGTCGGAAAAGTGATCTACTTTCATTAACTTAGCCCACTCACCAAAGAAGTCAGCAAGAACACCGTCCATATCGACGTATATTTCTGTTGTTTTATTTAATTTGTTAATTGCTTCGTACATATGCTTATAGTATAACACATGTTTGTTGGTATTGTCAACCATTAACTTAGTTGCTTCAGCAAGCCCTAAGTTAAACAACACGTTGGTACTTTTGCCTTTTACTTTTTTACTAAGTGTAGGCGGACGACCGTCTTTATCTACATCATAACCTAATTTAGCGGCTTCTATTGATAGTTGATTTACACCTACATCAACAGTAGTATTAACACCTTTTACAATGCGGCCATCTTCTCTAATTTCAGAAAACCTCATTTACGTGTGCGCCCTCTAAGTCCTTGTGGTATATTAACAGCGCCACCACCTTTTTCAGTCATTTTAGGTAAACTGAACCATAGTTCAAACCATTCTTTGTCGCCTGGACGAATGTTTTTTGATTTCATTTGTTTAACATTTTTAGCGGCAGCGTCACTAATGTTTTCTAGAGTGTATTCAGTGTACCCCTTATATTCGTTTACACCTGCAAGTTGCTTTATGCGCTCTAGTTCATCCATTACTTTGGTACACACTTGTTTACACGCTTGCCTTTGTTTTTACCTGTGCCAGCTTGTGTGCCAGCTTTTTTGAACTTGGGCCAGCATTTTTTAGGTCCTGCTACTTCTGTTTGAATATCGTTAAATGCTTCAGTAATGTCTGTGCTTTCAATACGGTAACGGTTACCGTGAGCATGAACTTCTTTACCTACCATCATTTTTAGTATACGAGATAACTTCTCAACATCATCCTGTTTGTCTAAGTAATCCATAATTACATTTTTTATATGCGGAACAAGTGATGCTTTATTTAAAACAAGCTCGCCTTCTTTCGTTTGCTGTTCTCTTTTCATTTCGCCATATGCATTGATTGCGGCGGCGGCATCATTCATTTGCTGTGATTCTTGTTCAGTAACGCCTAATGCATCTCTAATAGAATCAAACATGTCTTGTGCAATGCTTTGATTAGCTACACCTTGCTTAAATAAGTCAAACTTATCTTCAAGTGCGGCAGCTCGCATTTTACTTGCGCTCATACCTTCAGCACCATCTGCATCAGGATCACGTTGACCTGCATTTACAATCTTGATACTGTTAAAAGTATAGTCTTTGCCGTTGTAATCATTTAATAATTTTTCAAACTGTTCTACTCTATCAGAGCCTGCAATGTATACAATATCAGTATACCCTAAACTTTCAAGTTTCTGCATCATTTGAATAATAGTTCTAACACCTTCATTACCTACTGTAACATGGCTGCCAAAACTTGCCTTTGCAAATCTAACTTTTTGTTCAAAACTTAGTGGATTCTTTTTCTTATCTTGTGTGTGACTTACAAATACAAAATGGTCACCGGGCATAGTCATCATTGCATCAGTAAGTTTCTTATGTCCTATCGTCGGCGGATTCATGCGACCAAATGCGGCAACAGCAACCTTACTAGGTGCTTCAAATAACTGTCTTAGTCTCATGAGTTGTATGTACCTTTTTTAATTTCGTGCATCTCTTCAGCATAAATCTTCTTTGCTATGGCCATTCTATCTTTTTCAGTAAAGACATCAGCATCAGTCCTAGCTAGTTCGTATACTTCGACGTACCTTTTTATTGCTTTCTCTACAACAGGAAACAATGTTGTTTTTGGGTTAATCTTTTTCTTATTAGCGAAATCAGCAGCCATCTTATCTATCATTGGAAAAAAGTGCTTACGATAAAATATAGGATCGTTACGCATGTAGACACATACATCATCTACTATGTCAAAGTTTGGCTCAAATTCGTCTATAGAGACATTGTTAAATTCATTAATTTTCATATTACCATTTCCTGCATGACCAGTAACGTGCTTTAGTACGTGGTCCTGGATTGTCACAATTATGTCTAGCTCTAAATGAGCGCCTTGCCGCTGGATTATTTTTCTTAATCTTCATAGCTTTACCTTTAACACTGCTTCCGCCGTGACCAAAGTTAACTTTCTTGGTGTTTCCTGTCTTAGGATCCTTAACGTATACTTTAAACTTCTTAACATCGCCTTGCATAGGCTTGCCTAGTTTAACTTTGCGTCCTTGGTATTCTGCTTCGTCCATGATGTCATCTTCATTGTACCACATAGTGCCGTACTCTGCATAAAACTCATCATCGTCTTCAAACGTTTCTTCATCAATAGCATCTTCATTAGACATTGATACTTCAATATCAAAATCGTCATACCCTTCGGAGAACATGTAGGCTGTTAGTCGCTCTGCATATTCGTCTGCTTCAGTTTCTGATAATTCTCTTTGTAATGGAATCTGGTATATAGTTGCGCCTTCAACTGACTCAAATACTAATGAGTTAGGAAATATTGACTCGTCTAGCGACTCTGTCAGTCCTTCTTTTTTGTCCATTACTATGTTTACAAAATGTTCCATTATAATTCCTAATGATTTAATTTAATACTTGTGACTGCACCATTGGTATACGTTACTACTGTTCTAACCCAAACATAGTTACCAGTAAAGTTATATATTGATGCACCTGTAGTACTCGTTTCCGTAGTACTTATAATATCAAAATAATCGCTGTTAGTAGGTGTAGTAGCTAATGTGCCTTGCATCTTAATAGTTCCTATAAAACTATTTAAATCATATTGCACAGTATGAATGCCGTCACTACGTCCGTAGTAACCATCACCTTTAAATGCTGAGCCAGTAATAGTGACAACTGTACTATCTCCTGGGTGTGTGTTTGTTGTTAATATTGTTTCGCTGTTTGCCATACAACTATTTATCAATATCGGACTTGTTAATAAATTTATCGACACGCCTAATTGCGCCTCCGATTATGATACTAACAAACTGTAATATTTTCATATCTCTACAGTAAAAGTACATTCCATTAACATAATTGTTAGCTTCAACTAGATTTAAAAATACCCTTCCAGCTTTAACTTTGTCTGGATTCTTTCTAGCCCATCCTGCAAACGAACTATCTACGTCAGTACCAACAGTAACTTTATATTCAAATTCAATTGGACTGTTGCTAATAATAACATTAGGCTCTAGTAAGTGTACAGAACTACTGTCAGCTGGTTTCCAAATTTCTGTAACATGATCAACTGTACTTACTAGATGTTCGATCCAATAAAGGTCATTTGAGTATACTACTATAGTCGGACTTTCAATTCTTAGTTTATAACTGCTTTGTTTTTGAGTTGAAAACTCATTGTACAGATGACATGCGTGGATCAGCGTAGATATACTAATAGTCTTAGTTCGCTGGCCCCATTGATCAGTAATAAATCCGCGGTTATCTAATTGTGTGTAGAAGTCGTCAAGTACGCCGCGAGCTTTAGAGAGGTGTTTCTCTCTAAAGATCGGCGCTATCAGACAAGTTATCGATACTTTGTAAAGGTAAGTATCGTAAAATAACTTAGTTGTCTCAAATTGTTTCAACTATTTCTTCTTTAACTTCGGACACTAAAACGATCTCGTCGTCTTTAATGCTAATAGATACAGCGCCACCGTTCTTAAGAGCGCCGAATAACATTTGTCTTGATAGCGGACGTTTAATGTCTTTATCAATAACACGTTGTAATGGTCTTGCACCCATCTTAGCATCAAAGCCTTTGTCAACTAAGTAGTCAAGTGCTTCGTCGGTAATTGTAATGCTAATGTTTTTACTATTAACCATTCCTTTAAGTTCAACAAGGAACTTACCAACAATCTTCATCATTACTTCTTTAGTCAACTTGCCAAACGTAATAACACCGTCAAGTCTATTTCTAAACTCAGGAGCAAAAAACGCTTTTAATGCAGTATCGTCTTGTACGTTTTCTGCACTTTCATTGAAGCCAATAGTGTTCTTTTCTGCGTCACGAGCACCTAAGTTAGTAGTAAGAATTAGTACACAGTTACGTGCATCTGCTTCTTTACCATTAGATCCTGTAATCTTACCATTGTCCATAACTTGTAACAAGATTTGTGATACATCTGGATGTGCTTTTTCAATCTCATCAAGCAGAAGCACACAGTTAGGATTTTCTTGCAATTTAACAATAAGTTGTCCTGCATTATCCTCGTGTCCTACATAACCTGGAGGGCTACCAATTAGTTTAGCAACACTATGGCGCTCTTGATATTCACTCATATCAAACCTTACTAAGTTTACACCAAGTTGCGTAGCAAGTTGTTTAGCTGTTTCTGTCTTACCAGTACCAGTTGGGCCCATAAACACAAAGCTACCAATTGGTTTATCATCAGGCTTAAGACCTGCTTGACTAACAAGGATCTTATCAACAATGCCTTCAATAGCATCGTCTTGTCCGTATACAACTTTCTTAAGATTAGCTTCAAGATTCATCAAGTTTTCAGTTTCTTTTTCAGCAACTTGCTCTTCAGGCATTTTAATGATCTTAGCAAGTTCAAACTGTACACTTGCCGCATCAATAACTTTTTCACCTTCGTGTTCTTTAAGGTTAAAGCGTGAACATGCTACGTCAATTAAGTCAATTGCTTTATCTGGCAACTTCTTGTCGTTCTGATACTTAACACTTAGCTTGATTGCTTCTGCAATAGCTTCGTCGGTAATAGTAGTATCATGAAACTCTTCGTAATACTTCTTAATACCATGTAGGATATCACTAGTTACTTCTACACTAGGCTCATCAACTGTTACACGCTGGAATCGACGCATTAATGCACGATCCTTCTCAAAGAACTTACGATATTCTTCCCAAGTAGTTGAAGCAACAACTTTAATGTTACCTTTAGAAAGTACAGGCTTGAGCATGTTAGCAAGGTCATTGCTACCACCGCCACCTGACGCACCGGCACCGCTCATCATGTGTGCTTCGTCGATGAATATGATAGTCTTGCCTTTCTTCTTAATACCAGCAAGTACTAATTTAAAGCGTTCTTCAAAGTCTCCACGATACTTACTGCCAGCAAGCATAGCACCAATGTCTAAGTTATATACACGATATTCTTGTAAAAACTCAGGACATTCTTTGTTAACAATCTTGTACGCAAGTCCTTCTGCAATAGCAGTTTTACCAACACCTGGATCACCAACAAGCAATACGTTATTTTTCTGTCGACGGCCCAACGATAGTGCAATACTATCAAGCTCTTCAGCTCGGCCAATGACGGGATCAATTTTATTGTCTTCAACCTCACTATTAAGATCAGTTGTAAATGCACGTAGCGCACGATCAGCTTGGCTTGCATTTTCGTCTGCAAACTCTTCATCTGTATCAGCGTTAATAAATTCGTTAAACTTTTCTTTGTCTACGCCGCCTTTTTCAAGCCAGTAGCAACCTACACTTTTCTTTTCACTTAGCACACTAAGAATAACGTCAGTTAGTTCAATATTAGCTCTACCGCTGAATAGTGTTTGTGTAAATGCTCTGTTTAATACACGTTCTACCGTTTGTGTTTTCTTAGGCTTGTATTTTGTAACTTCCATTTTCTGGTCGTCACAGTTATTCTTAAGATGGTGTTCTAGATTTGTTTTTACATAATCTAAGTCTGCACCAAAACCAGTAAGTGCTGCCGCCAACTCTTGCTCACATAGCATAGCATATAATAGATGTTCAATTGTTACATATTCGTGTTGTAATTTTTTAGCATCCTTCATAGCCTTTTCAAAAACTACTTGTAATGCTTCGCTTGGTTCTACCATTATTTCTTTTACCTTTAAATTTAATGTACTGTTTATTATAACAACAATATGCTAATATGTCAAGACTTACTTTAGTAAATTGTCTTTGATCTCTTTTAATTTTATTAAGTCAACTGGGTCGTTAAGTAACGGTGTATATGCGTCAAGTGTTACAAACATGTTGCCTCGCCTGTTTGTATTTACTTCTGGCAAGCCGTGACCTGTAACATTAAACGTTACTCCGGGCTTTGTACCAGCCGGTATTGTTAACCTAATTTTAGTTCCTTCTAGTGTCGGTATATCATCCTGACATCCTAATAACAAATCTATTACACTAATCCTGTGACGCATAATTAAATTGTGCCCGTCGCGATCAAACATAGGATGTCGCTCTACTTGTATTTGTACAATTAAGTTACCACGAGGTCCGGGTATTATTTCTTCTCCCAGTCCTTGATACCTAACCTGATTTCCGTCTATTGCACCAGGGGGAATATTAATGTCGACTGTCTCTTCTCGTCCGTTTCGTAGTCTAAATGTCGCAAGTACTTGTTTACCAGTTACACATTCTTCTAGTGTAATAGCAACAGCAATAGTTACATCTGGGTTTTGATGATGTTGCCGTTGATTTCTAAACCCAAACTGAGCAAATATGTCGCCAAAGTTGGCATTCATATTTTGAGTATTATACTGTGCTTGTGGATTATCGTACTGTTGGCGTTTTTGGGGATCTTTTAAAGTAGAGTATGCTTCGTTAACTTCTTTGAACTTCTCTGCATCACCGCCCCTGTCAGGATGATGTTTCATACTTGCTTTTTTATATGCATGTTTAAGTTCGTTGTTATCTGCGCCTCTGTTGACGCCTAGTATATTATAGTAATCCATACTAGTACTTATCGAGCTTATTTACGTCCTTTGCTAGATCCGGTATATAGACCAAACCAAGCGGCTCCAGCACCAACAACAACACTAACTAAACCTGATTGTTCCATAGTTGCGTCTACGCCTAAATTCATATACCAATGTACAACTTGGTACAGTAAAACAATATAAACTGATATAAAAATACGTGGAAAAATTCTCCAACTATCAACAGCTTTTGCCATATGTATAAGTTTAGCATACGGATTAGGACCTAAGTCTTTAATACTTGTATCAACTTCTAAGTCCAATTTAACTCTACGTGTAGTTGATTCTTTTGATGTTACAATTTCAGCTTCGTAATCATCTTCTTCGTAAGTAATTGTTTCTACAGGCGTCGGTCTAGGTTTAGGAGCTTCTTTAGCAACTGGTTCTAAATCTTCTAGTTTTTTACGTGGCATTATGTATTATTCCCATTCATATGTTTGTCAATTAGTTGACTGTTTTTATCAATACGTTTACCATTAGACATTGGTGTAGTATCAAATATAATCTTCTCTAATTTTAAAGTAGCTATACGCTCATTTGGTACATATCTCCAACAGTAATCACCATCTAGTGATCCGCCTTCTTTAGTAATACCAAACACTGTAACAGAGTTTCCTATTTTAACAATTAACGCTCGTTCTCCGTCTAGTATTACTTTGTCACCTTCTTGGAAGTCTTTACTCAGTCTAAATGCAAGCCCCCGAGCAATACCAGCCGCATAATCTTTAAACATTAGTGTAATAACTAATGCAAGTAATGCCGTACCAAATGGCATAATCATTTCAGCAAAATCCATACCAACAGTTTCCATACTACTTCTCCAACTCGACTATACGTGCTTCAAGTTCTATAATTTTTGCGGATATTTTTGGATGTACTTTTTTCCATGCCTCGGGATCTTGGTTAAGCCAAGACCAACCGTAACGGTCTCGTAACCAATCACATGTTTGGTCAAACTTAGAATAGCCCCAAAGGCCAAGTCTAGTGTCTTTAATATAGAATAGTACCGCGGCACCAATTAATGAGCCAGCAATACTAGTGTAAATCCAAAGATAATCCATATAGTTCTCCTACTGTATGTATTTATGCATGATCTACGTTAATTGAAGGGGTTAAACTTATCCCAATCTGAAACAGGCTTTGTTTTGTTAGCGGCGTCTACTTTTGAATTAATATCATTGATTGAATCATTTGCGCTATCAAGTGCTTGTTCCGAAGCGTTGTAATAACCTTCATACGCGGCAATAATAGTTTGCTGTTGTTGTACTAGTGCTCTAATGTCACTAAAGTTTAAGCCTAAATCTTCATATCCTTGATCAGTTAATCCAAACAGTACTACAGGTCTACCTGTTTTCTTTAACTCAATAACTGCGGCTTCCCAGTTATCGGGTGTAACAACAATCCACTTAACATCTTTCATGTTAAGCTGATCTACTTTTGGTAATACAAGTACTGGCTTATCTATTGGCTTTGCACTTACCTCTAAAACTTGAGGCATTGAAGTACAGCTACTTAGAAGAAGTACTACTAGGCCACAGCCAAGGACATTCGCTATTAAACTGTTTCGCATTCGTCGCTTCCTTTTCATTGTCAGTTAGTGGTGATCCACTTAATAATTCAAAACAGCGCCCTGCTTTACCAGTTGCGCTGTCTACTATTCTTTCTACTAAGCCCGGCTTAGCCGAAGCCAACACACCTAAATCATGCTTTTGAAGTTTCTTTGCCAACACTGTGTTTTGTTGTCTAATGTCAGCAAACTGCGCATTAACTTTAATAATTGACTCGTTAGCCGCCTTAATATCTTTAAGTAGTGCTTGATTAGTTGCTTCGGCAGTCTGTGCGGCTATCTTAGCAGTTGCTTCATTTTGGATTAATATAGCCATACGTTCTTGTGTATCGTTATAGTACCAATAAACCCCACCGGCCATTATTGACATTATTACAAACGATATTATTGCTATTTTTAATCCCATCTTAGTTCCTAACCTAGTAATTTTCCCAATGTCTTAGGACCTACTATTCCGTCAGCACCTAATCCATTTTTGCTTTGCCATTTTTTGACAGCTCGTGCAGTTCCTGGACCAAAAATACCATCAGCGGTTAAGCCAAGTTTTTCTTGTACTTCCGCTACAACTGGTCCACGTGATCCTACACGTACAGTTACATTATAATCGACTTTTGGTTCTTCATAGTCGCCGCCTAATACATCTAGGGCGTGTATATAATGCTTCTTGCGATCTTCTAATCCAATCGTGCCACCATTAATACGTTTAGTCATTCCAACAATGTCTTGATTGTCGCAATACTTGTTAATCTTGTTTGTATCCCAAAACCAGCAAGCACTATCTAACGCACCTTTTTTAGTACGCACATAGTCTGTTGCATCTTCTGGTGTCATCTCAACTGCTTTACCAAACTCTGTATAGTTATAACGCCCAGTTAACTGAAGTATGCCACCGCCGCGAAACTGCCAACCGTCACCGCTATTAGTGTCGCCGTTGTCCATACGTGAAGCGTAAATAACGTTTGCAATTTTTTTTGGCTGTCTGTGATATGGTTGTGGGTCTCTTCCTGCTCGTACAAAGTATTTTCCAAATATTTTATTTAATGCAGATGCACTGTAGTTTAAGTTTTCTGTTAATACGTTAAAGTGTCTAGACTCGTGTCCACATTGTGCAATAAATCCTGCAACACGCTCAATTGTGTCTACTTCCCATAACGGAAGTATTTCGCACATTGCTTCATACCATGCTTTGTGATCGCTATTACCTTCTAGAAGTTCTAGAACCATCCACTCTTCGAAATTAAATTTAAAGTGTTCTTTTGCCATGTGATATATTCCTATGTTTGGCAGTGTTCACATTACACTGACTTACAGTTACTTATACTATACGTTTTAGTAGAAGTGCCTTTCCGGAATTTTCAAATGTTAGTTTGTCGCCAAACTTTGTAATATTATAGTCACCGACGTACTTACATAAGAATATGATTTCCGAAAAGTCGTTTACGTTAATTTTATCTTTAATTGATTCTATTAATGGCTGTGTGTCGCCAAAAGCAAGGAATTCAAAATGTACAGGAGCACACCATTTCTTAGTTATAGTTAATGTATTTTCTAACAAAGTAATGTCGTCTACAAACCCTCTACTAAAGAAGTTTTTGTAATTGTCTAAATTACTTTCGCTTATGCCTTGTCCATAAGACGCTGGATCGTTAGGTACTAGTTCTTCTAATCCTGTTAGAGTTAACTTTGTTGATTTCCAATTCTTATAATAACGGAATCGCCAATCATTCCTCTCAGCAAGTTTGCTTACACCGTCCATTACTTCCATTATTTGATCGTGTATTTTTCTACTACGTTCCATTTCAACAAACACTTTATATGTACCATCGGATTGTTCACCTGGAGTAATGTCTGCATCTAATACAAACTCATAACCTTTTTCAATAAAGCCCATGAGGTCTTCTGCGGCTGATTTCTCTTTAATACTAAAGCTAAGTGTAACAATGTCTTTATCATCACCCATTTTACTTGCAAAGGAATCAATTTCTAATACCTTGTAAACCATGTCACGTAAATCACCTATGCGTAAACCCATTATACTGCCATCCCTGCGGCTACTTCATCTGGAGCATCCGCCATTGCTTGATCTGCTGGTTGCATTTCACTTTCTGCTTGTGCTGATGCATCAACTGCTGGTTCCGTTTCAAAATCTACCATATCTTTGTAGCCTGAATAAATGTCCATAACTAGCGACTTTGGCATTTGTATTTCTACTAACCAAATTGGCTTTTTATCAAGTTTACCTTTTTTAGTACCAGGACGCATATCGCCCGGTTTACGTATTATACGTGGTACAACTACATATGTTTCTTGGTACTTTACTTTACAGTCGTAATCGGTTAAACGCTTGCCGCCCATTGGGTCAGGCATCTTACCTTTAGGCCACATAAATGTACAAGTAATCCAATGTCTATCGATAACTGGTCCTTTAGCAAGTTCGCCTTCTTCCCAGTTCTTATATACATAGATATCCAACTCGTCGATTACTCGTTCAAAGTCTTTTAGTACCTGGAAAGCAGTGTTGCTTCCGTAGACACCTTCTATGTTTCTTACTAAATCATAAACGTCTTGCATATTTTAGTTTCCTATCTTATATACTTATTTATCATGATCTAATAGTTAACATATCTTTTTTCTCTTGTACGCAGATGATAAGTAAAAGTGTAAGGCAATGCTTTACTACTTAAAGCAACAATTGTCTTACTCCATTAACGCACAGGAGGACACTTAATGGGCGCTAAAAGAAAAACTGCAAACAAGTCATCAAATGGCCGAAAGCAGTCAAACAACAACTTCAACAACAATGTCGTTGAGATGAAGAACTTTACTCAAAAAGAAAAACAAGTCGCAATACTTCCCCGAAATAGAAATCAAGAGCAATACGTGCTTACACTGTTAGACCCTAAGAAAGATATAGTCTTTGGCGTAGGGCCGGCAGGAACAGGTAAAACCCTGTTGGCCGTGCAGGTTGCTGTTAAACTATTCAAAGAAGGAAAGGTTGATAAGATTATTGTGACTAGACCGGCTGTATCAGTGGACGAAGACTTAGGTCATTTACCTGGTACTTTGGAGGAAAAAATGGCTCCATGGACAAGACCGATCTTTGATGTTTTGCGTGAATACTTCAATGCACGAGAAATCGAAGGTATGATTAGTGAAGGCGTAATTGAAATTTCACCATTAGCATATATGCGTGGTAGAACTTTTAAGCAGAGCTTTATACTTGCAGATGAAATGCAAAATGCAACCCCTAACCAAATGAAAATGTTATTAACACGTTTAGGCGAAGGTTCTATGATGGCTGTTACAGGCGATCTTAACCAAGCTGATAGACGAGAAGATAATGGTTTAATAGATTTTACAAGGCTGTTAAAGAACAGCGAATCTAAGCATTTGGATGTAGTCCAATTCGAACGAGGAGATATCGAACGTCACGAAGCTGTTAAGGAAGTCTTAGAAGTTTACGGCGACGAGTAAGTAGTACACCTGTGTACTACATGTTAAATTGTAGTACACAGGTTTTTGTTACAACTCTTTAATTAGCGGAAAGATTTCTGCTATTACTGATGCACATGCAACAGCAACATCCATATGTTCTTTCTGTGTGCCATTTGCACTGCGCAATTCGATGTAGTGTACCCAACTACGTAATGTACCATTCATATATAACCTTGTCTTAGTAAGGCCTTCTGGTAATACTTTACGTGCTACTTCTTTAGCAATGCCATTATTAATAGCCCAGTCATATGCACGACCTGCTGTGTAGATAACGTCTTGTTGCATTTCTTCCCATTTAACAATTAGCTCAGCCATACCTTCATCGGCCATGTCAACGTCAATTGAGTTCTGTCTGTTCTTAGTGTCTTGCAAACGTGCTTCGCTAGTAATAAACACTTCGCCCATTTCTTTAGGATCTGCATACCGCTGACTAAACTCTTGGAAAGCAAAACTACGATGACGTACAATTTGATGTGCAATGTCGCGTGTTGTGTTAATTTCAATTGTAGCATTAACCATCTCTAAAGGTGACCAATGTTGATGTTTAATCAAATACTTAATTAAACGTTCACTTGTTTCTGAATTAATTTGTGCTGTAGGGTTACTAACTTTTGCACAAAATGCAATTAGCTCTTGTACGTCTGTTAACCCTTCTGCTTCAAACTCGGGTGTTGCTTTGCTGTAGCTTATTAATCTTGTTGTCATCTTTTGGTTCCTTAATTATTTTGTCAATTTCTTTTATCCACTCTGGCGGAGCCTGAGCAAGTATTTCGTCTATTACATTATCTAATTCTGCTAGGCTGCGTCTTTTATTCATCACCTTTACCTGCAGTTTCTGAAAAGTGATCTTCGTACTTATTAGGAACACCATCCCATTGTTCGCGTTCTTCCGCGCTAGGTCTGTTTTCAGTAATAGTAGTTACTACAGGCCATAGTGCTGAATACTTTGTATTGATGTCTAACCATTTTGCTAATTCATCCGGCTGGTCTTTAAGTGAATAGTCAGTAACAATAGCATTTGCTGGGCATTCTGCTTCACACACACCGCAGTCGATACATTCGTCTGGATTAATTACAAGAAAGTTTTCGCCTTCGTAAAAACAGTCTACTGGACATACTTCGACACAGTCCATGTGCTTACACTTAATGCAATTATCAGTTACTAAATACGTCATTCATTATCTCCAACATTATTTAGTAGACATTATATCCTTGCTAATCTAATAAGTGTTGCCGCTAAATTAATCTCCGGATCTGCAACTAATGTATGATCAACTAGTCCTTGTTTAATAGTCAATACTGCTGTATCTTGTTGTGCGTCATCACCAAACAGTTCAATGTTGTCATAAAGCCAGCGATAGATTTCTTCCATTTCTTCAGGTCGAACTGCTCCGCACAATAGCTTACGTGCTTCTGCAATTTTGCCTGCTTTAAATAGCTCAACCATATCAAGTTTCCAGTCAGCTTCACCTGTGTCGCCTTCATTTGGGCGTAGTAAACTACCGTCTGTGCTATTCATTTGTACAGTGTTAATACACTTGCGCAAGTCAGGATACGTTGCTTTAACATAAGTGTCAAGCGTGTCTAAGTCTGGCGTAATACCTTCAGTAATAAGGATCTCAGCTACTCGTGCAGTAAACTCTGTTTGGTCAATTTTAGCAATGTGAAATCCTTGACAACGACTATGTAGTGCAGGAATAATCCTATTAGGATAGTTACATGTTAAAATAAAACGTGCAGTTGTGTGATACTCTTCCATTACACCACGTAGCGCGGCTTGTGCGTTTGGGCTTAAATAATCAGCCTCGTCAAGTAGCACAACTTTAAAGTCACCAAACGGAATCATTTGTACAAAGTTAATAATCTTATCACGCACATCGTCTACACTGTTAGTACGACTTGCGTTAATTTCTAAAATGTCTAAGTCTTGTATTTCAAGTTCGTTAAACAATAACTTAGCAAGTGTAGTTTTACCAATACCTGCGTTACCACTAAACAACAAATGCGGAATAGTCTTTTCTTTAATCCAAGTGTTTACTTGGTTGCGTTGTGCGTCATCACGAAACACGTATCCTGATACTGTATTAGGACGATACTTTTCTACCCATAATTCTTTCACTTATTTGCCTCTTTTTGTTTGTTAGTGTTATTTCCGTATTCACTTCCAATACCCATTAGTATTAAAAATATATAAAGCAACGGCCAAGCCCATCCTACTAGATGCCCCATAATATGAAGTATCATTAGTGCTACGCCACTAGCACCTGCGGTACCAATGCCTGTGTTTTTATATTCAGGGAATTTCATGCTGTCTCCTTATACATTATTATACATTAAACCCAACCTAAAGTCAAGTCTTAACTTCTAATAGTTTTACAATTTTAGTTAGTAATTTTCTAATCTTTACTAGTTCTTTTATGTCCGAGGACTCTTCTGGCTCATTAGGCTTTACTAGCTTTTGAATCTTTGTACCTTCAGCTTCAACCTGTGATAATTTCATATATCTCTTTCCAACTGTCTGCCCTAATAAGTCCTGGATGCTCAAAGTCTTTATTGTACGGGTGCGTAATAAGAATAGACTTATGACCAGCGTTAATGCCAGCTACTATATTTTCTGGCTTATCTTCAATCCACCAATGTCCGGGTTCCCACTGTTTTAAGTATTCGTCTTTGTCTGCGCCTGTTTCAATACATTGGCAACTTATAAATGCAGTTCCAAAATGATCTAACAAATTTAAACTCCTTGCCTTGCCAGCATATTCATCATTACTCAAAGAAGTAAGACCGGCAAATTGATAACCTTCTTTTCTTAACTTAGTTGCGTACTCAACTGCACCTTCCATAGGTGTTAAGTAGCCCATCCAAGCACTTTCGTTAAATTGGATAATTAGTTTGTCTGCCCAACTTTTTGAAATACCGTAGCGCACTGCTTGACTATATACATCTGGTACTTCAACCTTAAATTTCTTAGATGACATCCACTTAGTAAATGCAGTATCCCACCTAAGGAATACTCCGTCAATATCTGTTAAAATTAATTTTTCATTCATCGTTTGATGCCTAGTTCCTTATATGCTATTTGAATAGCTTTTGATTGATAGTATGCATCTGCTAATGCATTGTGTAATGAGTTTTGAATCTTCTTACGGGGATCACTTTCACAACAACCAAATAATGTACGCGAATCCTTAACTTGCCAAAAGTTATAAGGAATTGGCATTTCTTTGCTTCGAAACATGTTTTCTATAATAGTATAGTCAAATCCATAACCTTGTCCCCATAGTGTGTCTACACTACCAACAAATTTCCTAATACGTATTAATGCTTCTTCTACGCTAATAGCACCTTCTTGGTCAAACGCCTCTTCCATAATAGCAGGATCTTGGTTAGCCCACCATGCAATTGTGTCGTCACTTGTTGTACGACCCAAAGCGTCTTGTTCGTCAATGTTAATTTTAAAGTACATTTCACTATGTGGTTCTGAATCATTTAGTGGGTTGAACTTAACAGCACCTAAACTTAGTACAGTTGCACTAGGTTGTGTGTCAATTGTTTCGAGGTCGATACTTGCGTGTATGGTCAAAATAAAACTCCTTAGATTTATATATATTATAACATATAAAGTCTAAGGAGTCAAGCAGTATTATATATATTATTTGTCAATAAACTGCGATAGTTCAGGTGCTTTCCAGCCTTCTGGTTTAAGTACTTTACCGTCTTCACGCTTAATTACTTTACTGGTTGTAGGATCAATCTTTGCAAAGTTTGTGTTCATTACTTCTTTCCAGGCAGCTTCACCGTCCCAGCCTGCGGCACGTATTGCACCCATAGTAACAACTAAAATGTCAACTAGTGCATCAAGTTGTTCTACTTTGTCGTGCGTTCTAAGTGCTTTTTGAAGTTCAATATACTCTTCGTCTATTAGATCAAGGTACATATTGTAGTTTGCTTCACTTGCTGGTTGGTCACATGCTGTTGCAAACATGTCTACATCGTTAAATGGATTAGTCATTAGTAAACTTTTCTCTCTGCTTTTTGATTTAATGCTGTTTGTACAAAGTCACCTGGATCGATAGTATCTGGGTTCCAGTCACCAGCGGAATTTTCACTGTATCTAATGTCGTCTGGCTTTTCGTCTGCAAACGCTAAAATGCTCTTTGCTTCTACCATACGCACTACATATTCATCACTGTCGTCATTGTCTTGCATTGAAAGACCTCTAGTCCAGCGACCGTGCTCAACTAATATCCATTGCCCAACTGCAAACTCGTCTTTGTTGTCAGGACCTTTTGCAAATACCTTACCCCAGCGCGGATATACACCTCTAACATTGCCGTCATCGCCAGCAATAAGTATGCCACCTTTAGTCTTTTGTTCACCAAAATCCATATCAGTAACAAGTACTCTATCTTTAATTGGGCTTAGTCTGCCTTTAATTGTCTTAATGTTACTTGTAGCCATTTAAGTTATTCACCTTTTTGTGTAAAATTACCGTCTGCATCTTCAACCCAATCATCGGTCAAATCTTTCTCAACTTTTTGTTGTGCTCTAGAACGTGTTGTGCGTGGTGCTTGCACTTGTTCTACTTCAGCAACAGCTTCAGTTGCTTCCTGTTCTACAGTTGCTTGCTCATCAGGCATACTTGCTGGGTTATCAGTATAGTAATCCCTGTCTAGTTCTTCTTTTTTACGAATAATTTTGCCACCTGGTCCTAATTCGTCACCACGTGCATTTACTCTAGCATTACCGACTGCTACTGCTAACTCATTACGTTGACGTAGCATATCCATATCAACTTGTTTGCCTTGCATACTTCTATAGGTCTTTTGACCTTTTGTTTTCATTACCATTTTTACTCTCCTTCTCTATTAATACTTATCTCAGGAACTCGGTCCAGTCCAGGTCATACTGGATTGAGTCTACTTTGTGTACGCCTATTAAGTATAGTACATAACTTGCTACACTACTTCCTCTACCTACACCCCAAACAATATCATTTTCACGCATAAAATCTACTAGATAAACCATATAGCGTAATAGATCATCCATACCACGACTAGCAAATTCAGCATATTCTTCATTAACTCTGGACCATTCTTTAGAGTATTGTGCAGTTGCTAAACTATCAGATTGTAGTTTTTCTTGTAGTTTTTCTAATAACCAACCTTTTATGTCTATGGCTTTATACGCATCAGGCATAAACCATTCTGACTGTAATACACCATCAAATTCTTTTTGGTCTACATCTAGTGGAATATATGGAGTAAGTGCAGGTCTGCCTTGATCTTCCATAGCTTTATTAAACTTGGATATATCATCACTAGGTTCACATAATACAACATGACACTTGTCAACATGACCTGAATAGATCATATCAACTAAGTCTTTATTTGTAAATCGGGGTATTCCTAGAGGGTCTGTTTTTATCAGCATAAGTATATTTTAACTTACATTGATGAGTTTGTCAAGTCCTGATTGTGAATTATCCATATCTTTTTGCATTGATACTGCACGTCTACCATGTGCTTCTGCAATATACATATCAAGCAATGAAGATATTTGTTCGTGTACTTGAGGATTAGATGTCATAAAATACTTACGTTGTAATTCATTAATCTTATCCTCCAGTTCAGGAAGTGTAATGTCTTCAAAACTTTGTACTAACGGATTAAACATTTATAGTAAATTCGTTATAAATTGACCTTTGTACTCGCCGTATATACTAGCACCGGCATCGTATGACCAAAAGTCGAATATGTAAGGTTGTGTAGCACTGTCGACTGTAGTTGGATTTGTAAATCCTGTTGGTACTCTAAATGTACTACCTAATGATGTAAATGTAACAGTGTGTCCACCGGCACTACCAATTAAGTGTACGGTCATTTTAGCAAGTTTTCCACTTGCTGGAAAGTCTGTTAGTGTTAATGTAACATTAGCGCCAATTGTAAAGGCTTGATAATGTCCATTTGAAAAACTAACGTTAGTGTTGCCACTTAGTGAACCGCCATTATAAAACGCTTCAGTCTGTTGAAGTATATTTCCGCTAATTTGATTATTACCTGAAAACGTGTTTGCGGCATTTAATACCGAACTTGTTGTCTGTAATGTTGTGATTTCAGAAGTAGCAGTTGCTAATCCTGTTTTGATAATTGTGAAATTATCTCTAAATCCTTGACTATCATTGTCTTGTCCAGCTACTGGATAAGTCCCGTCAATTGTTGCTGATATAATTGTACTTGCCATGTTAATTCCTCTACTGTGTTATTTATCGTTGTTATGCGTTGTAGTCGTAATTCGCGAACAGGATATATTGTTCTGCACTATTGCCTGAAGTACTGTCTACAACATAACGATCGATAGTTACGTCTAATGATTGAAAATTAAATTTACTATTTTTAATGTTAGTTAATACTTCTGCACTCTTTCCAGGTTTACAATAACATAGTGGTATTGCTAATGTAAAGCCTGCTTCTTGCGTACCTGCACTTTGCGGAGTACGCATCCATAATGGTAAAAACCCGTATGCTGTTGCTCCAGTAGCTTCTAAACTTTCGCGCATATTAGTAATGTTAGCAATGTGTCTTACTTCGTCACCGCCTGATACTTTAATAGCATCACTGTCAGCTAACGGAATGTTTTTCGCTTCACCTTGGTTGAAGTTTTGACTATCAGTTTCACTAAGCACTGTTAAAATACTACTATTATCCTGACTTACTATTGTATCGCCTACTTCTAAATATGTTTTACTACCTGGAAAGTAATACTGTGAATTGCTTTCATCTGCACCTGTTGATATATAGTTTGGTGTGTATCCTGATACACCTTCTGCATTGTCTTTGTATATTGATCTTAATTTTACTTTGCCAGGCTTTGTAAGAACCGGTTCGATATAAGTTGTGTACAATGCATGGCCTAATGGATTATTACCAGCGGCTGCAATTCCTTCTGGTGTACGCATATTATCATGCCATTCCGGTGCTAGTGATCCGCTTGTTACAAACTCAGTAACATAGTTCCATTCACCTAATACTAGCAACCAAAGATATTCACGCATTAGTAATGCTCTAAAGTCTGTGTCAGTTCCTGGAAATGTACCACTGTATCCAGAAATATTAAATCTACCATTGTTTATTGCTTCTACCATTGCAAGGTATAATGCACTAGTTTGATTAGATTGTGATAAAGCTGGCTCAGCTGATAAGCCGTAAACAGTAATAGTGTGTATTAAGTGTTCTAGTACTTCAAGTGCTTGATCATCGCCTACAAGGCTCTCACCTGGCTGTTCCCAAATATGATCTACACTTTGAAAGTTGTATTGAAACTTAGTTAATCCTGGATAACTGTCACCTGCATTATCAGACAGCATACTAGGAGTGTAAGCACCTACACCTACCCAACCAATCTTTTGTGCTGTCTTCATTGACTTCATGTTGTTAACTGCTATCATTTGCTTAGTAGGGTTAGTATTGCCGCCGTATGTACTATCTAATAGTAAAGTTACAGTCTTTGCTACTTTCCTTATAAACTCGCTAGTATTTGCTTTAGCACCGCCTATAGCAGGAGTTCCTACTAGTTTAATGCCATACACATCTAAGAATCTATCATACGGTGTATATCTGCTACTAGATAACAACGGGTCTGTATTAAACACTTCGTCGCCGCCTTTCATTACAGGTATACCATCGTTAGTAAAGTCTCGATTGTTTACATCAAAAACTCCTACTCTATCTACAGTTACAGTGTTGCCACCTTTAATTGTAAAGTCTTTTTTGGTTTTACCTTTAATTGGTTCTGAAGGGTCAATTACTTCTGCATAGATAACTTCGTATACTGTATCAGTTGTTCCTGGAGTTATTGCTAACGCAGTCTTAACTGTGCCTACTTTATAACGCCTTTTCTTGTGATACTTTTGACTGCTTGCAAAGAATGTGTCTAACGATTTTGTTTCTAATCCTGCGTATGCTAATATCTTAACATCTTTTTGTAATCCAAAGTCTGCATCGTTTGGACGATACAATACGTTTGATGGAAATACATTTGGATTGCTTATTAATCCTCTATAAGATGCTCTTATAGTTTCATTCATAAACGGTTTCATAAACAAGTTACTGTACAACAAATCGTTTTTATCTAAAATATTAATAGTGAATTCTTTAGTTACTGCACTGTACCCGAATCTATCTTTAGCTTCAACAGTAAACGTATATGTTCTGTCAACTGTAGTATCAGCACCGTCAATTAACAATAATCCGGTATCAAATATTGTTAATCCGCTAACTAACGGACTTAACGTACCAAACTGTTGCACTTTACCTGTTATTTCACCATCAAGTTGTAACGCTAGTCCAAAAGGTAATCTTCCTGCTGTCTTAGTATAAAGCAACGGAGCATCTGTAACTGAACTAGTTGCTTCAACTCTAAATACACTTGTAAAGTTTGCGTCTATGGTTCCTAATACCTTCTTAGTAGTAAATGCAATAGTCGAATCTACTTGTCCTAGTATCTTTACTGTAAATGTTTTATCTTTTGATGACTGTATAACTTGCGCATCAATTAAATTAGCGGTAACTGTAAATTTGTATTCTTTAGTTACTGACGGCTGGTAAGGTATGCGTCCCGCAACTTCCCCAGTTGATACATCTAAAGTCATACCTGGAGGTAATGTACTTGCACTAGTATCTGGATTTGTTGCTTTTAATACAAACTGTGTACTACCTTGTTGTAAGTTGTTCTTTAGTACATCAAGAAATATTGTAACGTAATTATTAGCTCGTCTATATCCTATATCACTGTTTGTTAACCATACAGGAGTTCTAAGATATGTGTTGTCTGTAGTAAACACTCCAGTGCCTACTTGCAATAGTACGTTGTCTGCTCTTAAGAAGTCATCGCCTACTACATAAATTGTAAAGGATCTTTTAACAACAGTGTCGCCGTCATTTGCACTTACAATAAATTGGTAAAATCTGTTAAGTTTCTTTGGTGGAGCAAATACTGCGTTTGGAAAGTACTCTCCATTATAGTAATACGAACTTATACTAGTAAAATCAAATGCATATCCGTCATAGTTATTTGTATCATATGCACCTTTATTTGCCGCTAGGTCTAGTGCTAGTAATGGATCAACTACACCTGATATTAGACCGTTGCTGTCCATAGTAATACCTGAAGGAAGTTCTCCGTCATCTTTATTAATGTAGTACTCTAATGTTTGTCCAGCTGGTAAATCTAAATCTGTTGCTTGTAATTGGAAATTAATAATTTCGTTGTCTAGTACAAAGTAACGTTTGTTCTCTGCACCTACTGACAAGTTCCCTGCAGGAGTTAACCACTCAGGTTCGTCTGCTCCTTGCACTTCAATAGTAAACGTTCTGTCTTGTACTTGCAAAGCCGCATTAGTTGCTCTAAGAACAAACGTACTAGTAGTAGCACGTGGCACTGCTGTTGGTGTTCCAACAATTTGGTTATTTTTTAGACGCATACCCGCTGGTAAGCTACCTGATATTAATTTTGTTATAATAGTACCACTATTAAGAGGTAAGTTAACTATAGTCGTAATACTTTCTTGCAAAGTAGTTAACTTAGTTCCGGTGAGTTGTGTCCAATGGCTCATGGTTAGATTGATCCAAGATTAGTAGAAGCAATCGGAGCAAGTATAGTTCCGTAGTCAACATCTACTACATATTGTAAATAATCTCTATGACTAAGGTGTGCTTGCGATATTGCTCCAAAGTCAAAATTATTTTCAAAAGAAGTACTTCCAGTATCATTATTAATTGTAATAAAATCTCCTGATGCACTAGTACTAATACCTGTACCGCCGAATATTTTAAATGTAGTACCGTCAGTTATTGCAAGACTACCCGAGTCAGTAACAATAGTATGTCCATTTAAGTCTGCCGCAATAGTAATTAAGTCACCGGTAGTTGTAACAGCTATTCTATCGCCTCCTACAATTTTACGGAATTCTAAGTTGTATCCTGTCTTTTGTTTGAATACAGCGTTTCCGCCTACCCCTACATTTGAACCAGTAGTTGCTTCGTCATTACGCAAGTCAAGTTCATCGAAGTTAGAATTAACTTTAAGAAACGCGGCTCTGAGATCATCTCCAGTACCGTCATTAGCTAAAGCGCCTATATTGATTGTTTGTATTGTCATTATATTTTCCTTATACTAGTATTTATTCGCTTACGGATAATCGCCTGCGCCCCACTGAATTCTAACTCCGCCATCTTGTGCATTATCGAGGGGTTGAGCAACGACAAACCACTTATAATAGCTTGGCGGATTGTAGTTATTAGCATTGACATCTTCATAACGTATTCTGCCGCCATTACCGCCGCCACCGCCACCGCCTACTGATACAGTTGCATCATTACTATTACTTCCTACTCCGCCGTTTGTTGCATTACCGTAATCATAGTATGGGTAACTAGCAGTTACTAATTCGGCGGCTCTTGTACCAGTAGCACCAGTAGTGCCTTTGCCGTGTAGCTCTACGCCACCGCCACGTCCAGAAAGACCGTTTTTCTTATATCCACTGCCGCTGTTGCTATACGCCGCTCTACCGTAGCCACCTTGGCCACCACCGCCACCGCTACTAGTATTATCGTATCCTGCCGCGCCACCGCCGCCACCGCCTCCACTAGTGTTACCGCTTGCAGTATAGCCACCAGCACCAGCCATGCCGGTTCCGCCGCCTCTAGTAGTTCCATAATCGCTGTTGGTTTGAAAAGTTCCAGCCGCTCCGCCAGTCGTAGCGTTATAGGCTTTACCGCCGCCGTTACCGTATATTATAGTAGTGTTGCCGCTGTCCTTAACTGTACTACTTCCGCCACTTGTTGGAACAGTAATAGTTCCGAAACCGCTTGTAACAGGGTCCCAGGAAGTGTTGGCGTTAAATGCGCTGTCAACAAACAATTTATAATAGTTATCAGTGTAATTTCCTGAGCAGTCTCCTCTATTACCCCCTGCACCTACTGTTACAGTAAATGTGTCTCCAGGGCTTACTGTAATATTATTACAATATGCTAGGCCACCACCAGCGCCGCCGCCACCGGATCCGCCTGATCCTCTACCAACCATACCGCCACCGCCACCACCTACTGCTACTATGTCAATTGATGTTACACCAGCTGGTACTGTCCACACAGACGCTCCTGGACTATAAAACGTTGCCGAGCCCGCTGGGGCCGCACTTGAGTCGTTAATTATAACGCTACTTGTAACGCTTTTTCCATCAAGTGTTAATAGTAAAGTTTCTTCACCATCAGCACTTTGGTCTGCTGTAACTGCAACTGATAGTGTAGCAGAGTTGTTACTAACTGTGAAGGTACCTGTTAGATTTGCTCCACCTATGTCTGCTGATTGAATGCCAGTCATTGTATATGCTACAGTTACATTGTTTGCTACATTAGTTGTTGTCAACGTAAAGACTATTGTTGCTCCTTCGTTTACAGTACTAGCACTGCTGGCCAATGCATACGTTGCAGTTCCTCCACTAGCTGTTGTATATGGATCTAATGGCATTTTATATTCACTTGTTACTGACGGACTGCTTAATGCACTTAACGCAGTTCTAGCAAATGCACTAGCAGATTCTGACACAACTAGTGACTGTGGGCCTGACCAACTGTTGTAAGTTACTCCGGTAAAGTTACTGTCTCCGGCTGTTCTTGCCTCTACAAATCCTGTTTCACCAATAGCCCAATCTTCATATGTTTGTGAAACCACTGAAGACCTATTACCAATCCCTGCCCCGTAATGGTCTTCTGACCCTATTGGAAGTATTGCTACAAACTGCGAAGCATTACCTGTTGGCAGTTTAGCTCCTGGGCTACCTTGCCCACCAACTATTAACTTTGTCGGGCTTGCCACTGACTTGTCTACGTAAACACTGTTTATAAATGTATTACTAGTAGTAAGTAACAATCTACTATCAGCAGTAGTTAAATCAGCAGTGTCTATTGTAGCATAAAATCCGTTCAACGCTCCTACATAAGGAGTAAAGTTTTTTGCAGTATCTTCTTTTTGTTGTCCTACTACATAGATCTTTGTGCCGTCTATCTTAACATCTGTTAGTACGTTTCTCTCAGTAGTGCCTGATCCATCGTAAAGACTAATACGTTGAAGTGTGTCAATACCCTGATGATGTATGCGCCATACTTCTCCCTTACCAGAAGATGTATCGTTTAGTGTTACTACTATACCTGGATACTTTATTACATCAACATTCTCACCGTCTACTTCTTCTTGAACCGTGTATTGGTCCTCGACGTCCATTCCACCTATAGTAATATCAGTTGATGCATCTTTATTTTCAAAAGTAACTTCTTTATATTCAGCTGGCAATCCAGTTCCGCCTATTTCGTATATTCTTACAAAGATTTTATCTTTTTGTTGTGTCCAATCACTGCCAACTTGTGTAGGTGTCCTACCAAAACTAGTGCCTGCAATGTAATAAAAGTTACCACTGTTTAATCCAGTAAACTGTTTATATGCAATATGTGTAAACTCTGTATTAAGACTGTTTGTAGCAACTAATCCTGGGTAGTAATAAGTAGTAGAACCACTAGTTAGTTCCACATTTGTTCCGTTTGTTGGGTTTAGTCTATCCCAAAATGATCCAGTACCGTCTGTTGTCCAGTCGTCTACTTTTACAACACCTATAACATCAATTACACTTGTTCCGGTATACGGAGTCGGCAAGTCTACTTTAATGATATCTAATGCCCATGCATGACTTGCTGTGCCTGCTGATTTAGTATACTTATTAATCCACTGTGTTGCGCCGTCAGTATCAAGTTTAACTACTAGTACTTGACATTTTCCAGTATCAACACCTTTGTCAATAGTACCGTCTATCATATTTTTATCAATGCCGCCTGCTACATATATGTCATTTGTAGATACATCAACATATAATGCTTGAAGAAACCCAGTAGATGGAATAGCCTTACGCCATACTAACTCACCATTTATGTTTAGCTTGTACACAAAATATGTATATACATTAGAACTTGTAATTGACTTTGATATAGCAACTGTACTGCCTATACTATCAGCTACTACTTTTATTACTGATTCTGATGCAGAGGTATAGTCTGTAGATTTAGCCCAGTAAGTTCCACTAGTGTATATTGTTCCGTTCATTAACGAATGTGCTGAACATTGGTAGTATGTCTTGCCTGATGTTCTTGGAGTGTATGATACTACACCTGATTGTGAACCGTTGTTAGTTACATCAGCTACTTGATTTTGAGTACCAACTCCAACTTGTGTTTTTATATAAAATGGATGTCCTGAAGCGTTAACAGTAAATGCCATTGTATCATCTTTATTTAATACTATAAACGGATTGTTACCAGTAAATGCCGCATTCCTGTCTGTTGCTGAGCTAAACGAATATGCTCCACTGCCTGCATTTGTTACGTTACTAGTGAAGCTTTGTTCTGATCCAGTTGATGTATCAGCAATTACTACACTTACATTTGATGTGCCGTTGTCAAGAGTCATTGTAAATGTTTCGGTACTTTCTAATGCACTATCTGCTGTAACTGCTATTGTTTTTGTATTTGATGCTGGTGTAAGATTACTAGTTAGTGTTTCGTTACTAATATCTGCACTAGTAACACCAGAGATTGTATACGGTATCGGAGTGTTTGTAACTGTTATGTTATTTGTTAGTGTAACAACGAAGTTAGTACCTTCTGACACTGATGATTTATCTGATGATAATGCGTAACTTGGTGCTTGGAATTTATATGTTGTAATATTACCAGGCCATGTAAACATTAATGCTCCTGCAATTCCAGCGTTTGCACCAGGCGCAGAGCCTGCTAATGAATGTACTAACACTCCACCACCTGCCGCACCGGCAGCTAGAGCGGCTCCTACTACGTTTCCTGTGCCGCCAGCAACTCCGTTACTAGCTGTACCTGCACCTGTAATAGTTTGACTTGTTACTGTAGTGGCCTTTAGTCCACCGAGTCCACTACGACCTAGTGTAACGGCAACACCGCCGCCCCTTGCGCCTGTAACAGCACCAGTACCACTTTGCCAATCTTGTGTCCATCCATGACCACCGCCACCACCTGATCCAATTGTTCCGTCAATAGTTGTTTCTGCTGGAGCAAGTTGTCCTGCCGCAACTGATATTGCAGTTTGTGGAGATCCTTTGCCGCCAACCGCACCCATGCCTGCCGCACCACCGCCACCACCAACTACTGCTGATCCTGTTGCCGCTGCCGGACGGAAACTTGCTCCGCCTGCTCCTCCACTCTTTGATCCGTCCCACGGACCTGATACGCCACCGCCGGCGCCACCTGCAAGTAACGCTCCGACAGATAATGATGCTAATGCAGAACTTGATCCTGCAACACCACCGCCTGCTACATAAGTTACACTGTTTATTGTTATTGAAGTGTTTCCGCCATTTGCACTACTTCCTGATCCGCCCGTGCCTATAGTAAATGCTATAACATCACCAGGAGTTACTGTGATGTTATTCTTGAAGCCGACAGCACCACCGCCACCTCCTGAAGTTATAGTTCCTGCGCTTCCACCGGTTAATCCTGCGGCTCCGCCACCTACAGACATAAATCCAATATTAGTAACTCCTGAAGGAACTGTAAATGTTCCGCCACCTGCTGAAGTAAATGCTTGTGTTCCTGATATAGTATCAAGACTAGTATCAATTATTAACGCTTGAACATATACTGCTGGGTAAGCGTTTAATGTAAATTGTAAGGTTTCGTTTCCGTCTGTAGTTAAATCATTTGCTAATGTAATTGTTGCAGTTTCGGTAGTTCCTACTACAAATGATCCTGTTAGTGCATTACCAACAACATCGCTTGCACTTACTCCTGTTATAGTCCACGGAATAACTACTCCTGGAACACTATTTAAGCCTGACAATGTTACAACAAGTGATTGTCCTTCGTTTATTTGACTAGCTGATATTGCTAATGTATATGTTGCCGCTACTGTACTTGAATCAGCTATCACTGCTATCACTGATGCTTCGCCATTATCTAATGCAAATGTTAATGATTCTTGACCTTCTGATGTTTCGTCTGCATTAAGTACTAATGAGATAGTATCTGTAGTCCCAACTACAAATGATCCGGTTAAAGACGCATCGCTAATATCTGAACTAGTAACACCGCTAATTGTATATCCTAATGTAGTGCCTGTGGCAACGTTGCCTGTTGTTAAGGTAACTATTAAAGTAGTACCTTCGTCTGGAGTAGCATCATTAAATGATAAGAAATATGTAGCTGTTGGTTTGCTAGTGTCAGCAATTGTTACGCTAGTTGTTGCGTTGCCGTTGTCAAGTGCTAATGTAAATGTTTCTGTACCGTCATCAAACGTAGTATCAGCTGATGCTTGTATTGTTATTGAACTAGCTCCACCAACAATGAAGTTTCCTGTTAAACTTGCTCCGCCAATATCTGTAGTACTAACACCTGTAATAGTGTACGGAACGATTGTACTAGTAACAAGATTTGTTGTTGTTAATGTTATAGTAAACGTGTCGCCTTCATTAACACCGCTTGCTGTTGATGTTAGTGCGTATGTTGGAACTGCTACTTCTTCCTGTTCTTCACTACTAACTGTTCCGGCTGCTTGAAGGACTATGGCACTATTATACGGCTGGAAAGCATATACGTTTGGACCGGTAAATAATGAAACGGTACTTGTGAATAAATCTACATCTGCAAGTGGATTATATAGAAGGCTTGATATAGCATTTGATGTTATCCAAGTTTTACCCAGTGCTGTAGTAGTTGCTGGCTCTATTTCTAAATAGGTAGCAAGTAGTCCTGCAATTTGCGGACTAGCCATACTAGTACCAGATATGTTTGCAGTCTTATAATTTGCATTACCAGGATATATTCCTGAGGTAAAGATGTTTACATTACTAGATGCTGAAATAATATTTACTCCTGGTGCGTAAATATCTACGCCAGGGCCTCTGTTAGAAAATGCGGCTACTTTTTCTGATAAATCATCAGCTAATGTTGAATCAACTGCACCAACCATAAGTGCTTGGTCGTCAAATGGCGAACTACCTCTGTGGTAATAAATCTTTTGGCTAGCGGCATTAGTATAGTAATTATTATAATCCTGTTTGCCTTCATCTGCAATTTTTGTATAGCTGTTGCCTGCCGCTATAACAACGTGTACTCCTGCATCAATAAGTTCTTGCACATCAGTATCAACTGATGCAATTCTAACTGGATGTTTGTAGCCAATTCCGTCAAAGGAACCAGTCATACCTTTTGAAGTATCTCTAACATTGCCAGTCCAATCAAAACCACGGAAGTTTCCGCCAGTTATTGATGCATAACGTTGACCGTATCCCCAACTCATGTTTACAACAGTAGGACGTACAACTCCTGTTGATGAGTCAACTGGTTTAGCTTTGTGCCATTCTTTTATTACGTCGAAGCAATCTGTTATAGATATACCCGAGTTTGGATCTGAAGAACCTTCTAGACCAGCAACCTTAACAGCATATATTCTTGCGTTTTTTGCCCAGCCATAAGTTTGCCCAGCTGCCGTTCCACCAACGTGCGTACCGTGTCCGTGATAGTCTGTATAATGTGCTGTTGGCATAGTGCCACTTACTACATCCTGTGATTGATACCAGTCAATCTGTTGTACTCTGTTTACACCTTTAGCATCTAAAAATTCTGGATGATCTGCTTGTATGCCTGTGTCCTGTATTACAACATCGACTCCTGCGCCTGATAGCGTGTGCGTAAAGTCGCCTGAAACAATATTTCCAACATATGGGTTTGCGGCGCTTATCATTCTGCGCATGCCCCAGTTTAGTTTATCACTACTAGATTCTGTAGTTTTACTAAAATCTCCAGACTGAGATGCAAATGTTATCATCTCAATATCATCTCGTAAATCGGGTCGTAGTTCAACTCCGTATACTCGCTTGTCGTTTTGTAAAATGTTAACTTCGTCGAGTGTTAAGTAATAATGTGTATTTCTTTGCGACCCTGGTCTTGCATTTGCTATTTCAACTGTTCTGTTTGGAATGAAACCTGCGCCTGTAAGACTTATCATCTCTGCATCAAACGCTAGTACATCAACTCCTCTTTCGAGACTAACTATGTATTCTTGTTCAGACATTAACTGTCGCTCCTGTTAAAGTGTGTTATGTATTAGTGTAAATCGACCCAAGCCCCGTTTGCATATGCTTGTAATTTATTTGCAGTTTGATTGTATATGATCTCGCCGTTTGCCGCCGCTAGTCCATTACGTTCAGAAGTAGTCCAACTCTTTGCTATAGTTTTCGCTAGAGTTGCATTTAACGTGCCGTTGACTACTGTATTACTCGAACTAGAACCAATCTGTAAATCTCCCGATGCTACACTTACACCAATATTTATTCCTTGTCCAGCAGTGGTTAAATCAATTCCGCTATCAGAGTGTATGTCTACGCCACCGCTTTGACTAATTTTAATATAGTCACTATCACCAGTGGATGCTTGTAGCTTTAAATGTCCTGACGAAACAGTAATAGCAATATTACCATTTCGAGTCCACGTTTCGGACGCAATTGGTCCAACTAACGCACTATTCAAACTGTCAACAAGCATTGTACTATCACTACCAAACACGCTACCGATAATGTCTTGCTCTATAACGTTACCTGCTGTATTATGCAGACGTTCTAATGCGGCGATCTGAGGATATACTTCGTTAAAGTTATCATTAATTTTATCAAATGCGTTTCTTAACGGATCACCATCGCCTTTATTTGCACTTGTACCTATATTTACAATTTGCTTTGCCATTATACTCTTCCTACTACGATTTCAACAGTACCTTTATCAGCACTTTGTTTTGTTCCAACTGCTTTACCTAATACAGCACCAACACCTGGACTATTGTCTACCATAGCATATCCTGGTACACTACTTGCTACCAACATATCGCCTGCTTCGACCATACCAATTACTTTACAAGGAACTCTACCTTGCAATGCTACTGCACTTACAAACTCTCCAGCTAACTCTGCATTCATTAAGTGTGCTGGGTTAGTAGATACTACTCCTGCAATCTTAGTAGTTCCTTTGGATGTAGTTTCAGTAACTTCATTTGCTCCACCAAACATTAATACTGTGCCTGGTTCGTATGCAACATCACCTAAGTAGTTTTCTGCTAAGTCAGCATACTTTGCTGATGTTGCAGTACCACTAAACGTAGTTGCATATACTGTATTATACACTAATGACGAACTACCAATGTTGTAAGTATTAGTTGCATCTGGAATAACACCTGTTGCACTAAACTTAAATGGTGCTTTAGTTGTTGCGCCGTCTTTTGTAAGTATTGTAATTTCACCTGCAACTGACTTACCAGTATCAGCACCTAATGCAATACCAGTTGTGCCTGTGCCTTTTTCATTTGCCGCTTCAATAAAGTTAGTGTACACCCAGTCTGATGATAGTCTTGACTCTGCGGCAAAGTTACTGTTAGCTTGCAATGAACTTTGTGTATTTCCTCCGCTATTGCCAATGTCAATGCTTCCTGGAAATTCAGTAGTCATTGTAGCATTAGTACCAACGCCTTCAAGTATTACGCCGCCACCTGGTGCAAGCATTTGAATTGTTGTTGCCGCACCTGATTTTGGTTGTAAAATTACATATCCGTCATCAGCACCAACAACAAGTTTTGCAACTCTAACTTTACCATCGTCCTTAGTCATTACCAAACTACTGTTTGCACTAATAGTTGTAATAGGAACTTCTGTTGGAGTTGCTGCCGAGCCACTTATGTTACCTAGTACTCTTAGATCAGCCATACTCGGTAAGTCTGCTAAATCAACTCCACCAGCTTTAAGTGTTACCCAACCATTTGTTATTGTAAAGTCACCTGAGTCAAAACTAGCAAGTCCTAAATCACTTTGTGCAATACCAGTAGCGTTTACTCTAGTGCTTGCCGCATTCATGTTTAACTTGCTTTGTACAATTGCCGCTGTTGCTTTAACTGCCGCATTATCAATACTGCCTGCCGCAAAACTATACAATGCTGTAGTTGAACCTGCCGCTCTAGTAACAGTAACAGCCATTGCACTTGCCGCATCTGCAATTGCGTTAGCAATCTCATCAAACGGTCCGTCAAGTATATCTGCTGTTGGTCCACTAGTAACAATTATCTTATCACCACCTTTTGCTACTACGTTTGCTGTAGCTGTGTAAGTAATAATTTGTATGTTACCAAGTATTGGATCTGTTGTTGTTTCTACATCAACTACTGTACCTGTTGCACTGCTACTAGCTTGTGCAAAAGTTTGTGCCGCGGCCCATGTTCCAGTTCCGCCTATAGTATCAGCATCAATGATAAGTCTTTTCTTACCTGTAAATACAATTAACTGGTTTGCCAATGGACTATTAAACTCTGTGTTTCTTAGTTCTTCTAAACTATCAAAGTTATCAACAACACCGTCTACATATGCTTTAGTAGCCGCATGTGAGTTTGCACTTGGAGCCAGCAAGTTAGTAACTTGATTTGATCCCATGTTCATGTTGCCGGTCATTGCAGTAGTGCCGTCGAGCGCCATTGCACCTGAGCCAATAATATTGTTAGCTGTTAGTCCGTTATGATCCCAACCTAAGCGCCTGTTAACGTAACCGCGTACTGCACTTTGCGTTGGAACAATGTCTGAACCATTAGCAGTCATTCCGTTGTCTGTGCTAAATTCAGCAACAACAACACCACGTTTAAATCCAATTCCGTCTAAGTTACTTAACGCAATACTACCTGCGAATGTAACTGTACCAGTGCCTTGGTCAACTGTAAAGAACTTACCTACACGGAAGAAACCGTCTTGGTCTGTACTTACAAAGAAACAACGTCCTTTGTCACGTTCGTCAACTTCGTTAGCTTGTACTGCGGCTTGCGGATCACCTAATAGAACGTTTGGATAGTTACTGGTGTTAAAACTACCAGTACCAATGTCTAAGAAGTCGTGTCCTGTTGCTCTACAAGTTGAAATACTAACTGTAACATCACCTGGCGACGCAGCCGGTAAGCCGCAACGTAGTGTGTTAGTTTGTGATCCAGACAACACCATAGTTGAATGTATACCAGTTTGGTTTGATGCTTTGTTTAAGTCACTGTTTGCTACTTCTGCAATTTGTACAGTTGAATATGCTCCGCGATCGATATAGTTGCTAACTGTGTGTAGCTTACCTGACCATGCAAATACCATGTCACCTCGGTCAATTCGCTGCCTGTCACTTAGTGCTGTTACTTCTTCAATAGCAATAATATCATCGCCTGCTGTAGCACCTTGTGTTGCGCCACCAGCGCCGGAGTATGTTGCCGCTGCCGCATTTGTCTTATCAACAATAATTCTAACATAATCAAATGTTGCGTCAAAGTTTGTTAACACACTATTACTAGCTAATGCTTCGCCTGTTGATTCAGTTATTGTAAATGCAACTGTTCTGTATGTTTCTGTTGGTTGCTCGTCAAACTGGATAGCTGTACTTGGGCGTGTTGTAAGTGTAGCTGGGCTTGCTACGCCGTTTAGTACAAATGCTTGGTTCTGTCTATAACCAACAAGTGTATCTTCGTCTGTGTTCTCAATAAGTCCAGCATTATCAAATCCACTATTTGATGTAGTAAACGCAAATTTGTAAACTTGACCATCATGCTTTGGTGTATGTGTAGTTGCCGCAATTGTACCTGTGACTGTTACTGTAAGGATTGCACCCGAAGCATTAATTGTTGCTACTGTAATTGTAGCATTGTTAGCTGCCGTTGCACCATCTAGTTTTGCACCTAATACAGTAATTGTATTATTAACACTATAACCAGTACCTGCCGCTCTAACAGATGCTCCGTAGCCGCCTACTGTAGATTTAGTAATATCAAATTTTGCACCTGATCCACCAGCTTGGTTTAATGTGTATGCAACATCCTGATGCCCGTCAACAATAAAGTCTGCTACTTTACTAACACTACTAACTTCGTGTCTAACAAGTGTACCACTTGCATGTAAAATATCAACTTCACCTTTGTTTTGTGGGCTGTGTTCCATGTCGTATACATATACGTTTAACTGACCTGATGCTAATGTGTAACCACCTGTAACAACAAGAGCCGGCGCACCTAAGTTTGCACTGCCTGCTGACAATGTGATATCGTTAGTTGTATTAAATGTTCCTGATGTATCTTTTAAGTAAAGTACCTTACCTTTGGTTGTAAACACAACTGTACCAGTAGCACCTGTAACAGCCTGTGTTACTACGTTGCCTCTAGTGCTTAGTGTAAGCACGTCAGCAAATGTAAGTGTAATGTTTGCTTCTGCTGTTTTACCAGGCATTACCATGTTGTCACGCAATGTAACACTATCTGGAATTTCGTTTGGATCACTACCGTTAGCAACTAGTCCAAAGTTACCATATGCGTTAGATCCGTTAAGTGATCTAATCTCACCACCTTTGTTTGCATAGTATGCAGTATGGCAATAGTAAGTAAACTGTGATACCATTTCTGATAAGCCACCGTTAGTAACAATAAGTCCATAGCCTAAGTCGTTAACTTGTGTAAAGTCATTACCTAACATACTTCTGTTACCAGCAGTTTGTACGGTGATCTCAATTGGGCTTGCCGCACTTACTGTATCTAAGTTAAACGAGTCTGCTAATGTTCCTGTCCAACCAGCAGTACTATTACTAGACCTATCAAGGATAAGTGTAGCAGTTCCTAATGCAGGATCCCAATCTCTAACTGCGTTAACTTGGAAACGCTGTCCGTCAATATAAAACGGAGCTGGTACTTGTGGCTTTTTAATGTATAAGCCTGTGCCTGCGTCTGAAGCAACATCAACTTGGTATATGCTGTCCTTGTTAGTAACTTTCATTGGTACGTTACCAGTGTAAGCATCAACTAACATACCACCTCTAAACGCTTGCCTGTTTATACTCTGTGAGAAACTTGAACCAACTTGTGCGTATGGTGACTTGGTTAGTACTTGTCCATTAGGGTCAAGCACCATCATAAATCCGCCGTGTCCTTGAACACTTAGGTTGCTTATTCTAGTTGCATCGCCGCACATAAACACATCAAGTAGTTTGTTGTTCTTTGGTGGGTTATAACTTGCGTTAAACGCAAACCTAATAACATCAACTAGTGCATCTAAATTAGTTTGTACACTTGCTTCTGATGTGATACTAGTATCAATTATTTGTGCAACTGCGCCTAACTTAGCACCAAATGCTGTGTTAGCTAGTATGCTAGGTGTAATAGTTTTAATATAGTTAATTGCCGCTGATGTTTCAGTTACCTGACCAGCAACAGATCCTACATAATATGCACCTTGATTCTTTAATGACTCAGCTCTTCCGCCTGTATTTAAATCTTTTATAATACCGTCAATAATGAATCCAGTGTCACGTCTACATTTAGTAGCACTGTAACTAAGACTTGGGTAAGTATCATCGATGAATTGAATAACTTCTTCAATAATAAACAATTTATTCTTTGTTAATAGTTTCCCAGCTTTTGGAAAATTACCTGGGTTAGCAAGTGCGCTGTTGCCAACGTTAACGTCAATAGCGTTATTTGTTAAGTAATGCTTACCAAAATAGCCAACAACGTTACCGGTTAACGGGTCAACGTAACCGCCGCCTGATGTTGGAATGTTAGTATCTCCATAACCTGTAACACTAGTAGCATTACCTGTTAGGTTGTCAAACTCTAAATCTCTGTAGAAGTATGTGTTTGCCCATGGACTTTGTGATGAACGATCATTTGGTGCAATAATGCAACGTCTAAACTCGTCACCTTTAATAGATGTGTTTGCAGGAACTTTAATCGGAAAGTCTTCAAAATATCTACCAGACTCAACAAATATTGTTGCTTCTGCAAACGTTACAGTGTTAGCATATTCTAATGCTTCTCCTGCAATAAACTCTTTAGGTTCAAGTAACTGTAACTGTAGTTGGTCTTGGTCTGTAGGTGTAGTTGTTAGTGCATCGCTTTCGTAGTTGAATGCAATAATTTTACCTATTGCTCCACTTGTCTTACCTCTAACACTCTTGCCTGGAAGGATGTCTGTGTTTGTTGGGTTACCTTGATCAACGTGTCCATTGCCGCCGTTGGCAATGTTAAGTAAGTACACACTACCGTCAACTGTTGCAGGCGCTGTAAATACACCGTCGTTAATAATACCAACAACAATAACAAACTTTGCGTTTACACTGTTTAAACCAGTAGCGTTAACAACTTGACCTGCGTCTTTAGTTTGTGAGTAAACTGTTTGTAATGCTGTTACTGTATTGTTTTGTAGGATATCACTTACTAGTGATTTTGCTTTTGCAATACCTGCTAGTGTTTCTGTCTTCTGTGTAGTAACTGCAAGTTTTCCGCTTGAGTTTGAATAGTATCTAATACCAGCAGTTTTACTCAAGTAGTTAGCATTATTACCAGTTAATGTATCAAGTACAATACTATTAACAATTAAGCCAATGTCTCTTGCACAAATATCTGAATCATATGTTAAGTCAGGATATGTTGCATTAATGAATGCAACAACCTCTGCTTTAATAAAGTTAATGTTTAAATCAATTAATGTCTTAACAGGTAATCTGCCTGATACAATAGTTTGAATGCCAACGCTTTGTGTAGTTGATATAGTAGCAGTTGAACCGAATGTAATAGTTTGTTTGTACGGACCTAACTCTTGTGGAGAAGCAATCATTAGCTCCTCTGCTTTACGACATGCCGCACCAATTGTTTTAAACGCAAAACTTAAACTGCGTCCTTCTTTACCCGCTGGTGTATCTGTTTGTCTATCATCACCCTTTGTACTAACAAAGAAGTTAGTTGTTGACTGATGACTTGATTGATCAACGTAATACTTTGTCGCCGCTTGTAAATTTTCTACTGTTGCCGCTTGTCCAGCTAAGTCTCCAGGATGGTCGCTTAAATAAAGCGGTCCTGTCATTGTATCACCTTGTCTACGTGTTACTGCATTTCTTGGCAATACTTCTTCGCTAGTATAAAAGCCTGCTAATGTTGACAAGTAAGTTTGGTCAAGTATAGTTTGTGTACCTGCTCCACCGGTTGCTAGTATTCTATTAGTACCAGCAATAGCATCAGCACTAGTTGGGTGCAAGGACATAGTGTCCTTATCAACAATTGCAATAAAGTATGTTGTTAACTTAGTAAGGTTAGTTGCCGCGGTAGTAGTTGCATTATATGTAACTGCAACACCATTAGCCGCTCTGTCGTAACCATGCCCTGTAATTACTGGGTTACTGCTACTATTATAGTTTGCAATGGTTAATGTGTATTCGGTAGCGTTTGCTGGTTCTGGCCTAGCACCGCCTTGTTTGTTAGGTATTCCGCCTTTAGTATATCGTTGGTCAGCATATTGCTTATCAATAACTAAATCGTCTATTGTGTGAGTGCCGCCATACTTGTTTGTAAATGCTGTTGCCGCATTGTCTGTTACTGCAACATTACCAATGCCAAAGTTATTTCCGTTCAGTGGACCGCTTAACTTTGGACTTAAATCAGAGGATAATTTACTATTACCAGCTGTTATAATTAGCTTACCTGCAACTGTGTAGTTGTAAGTAATTGTATCGTCAGTTGCATCGCCTGTTAATGCTCCATTGGATACCAGCTCTAATGCTTCTACTCCATCTTCTGTAGTCTTAACGCCCATTAGTCTACTTGCTAAACCTGTATAACTACTTGGAGTGTCGCCCAAGTTAGTAAAGTTTATCTGTCCACCAATACCAAATACTGCATATAGTTCTTGAAAGTTCTCGTTGGTTTTACGGAACGCTTCACGAATGGCATCACCTGTACCGTCGTTGCCTTCTACACCAATGTCTACAATTTCTCTTGCCATTTCTTACTCCGATTATATAGCGTGTGCTAGATTGTTGTCTATTGCAGACAATTTGTCTACATCAAAATTTACACTAACGCCACAACCACATGATGATGTAGAGTTAGGATTTTTTATTTCAAAATTTGAACCTACAATAGATTTTACATAATCTACTTCAGTACCAAAAAGGAACATTAGGCTTGTTGAACCTATTATAAACTTGCCAACACCTGCGTCTATTACTGTTGCTTTATCTTCAACATCTGCTTCTGTAGCAACTGTGCCCCAGTCGTACTCAAATCCAGCACACCCTCCGCCTTTTAGATTTAAACTTACACCGTATACTGCGTTTTCTTCGCATATTGTGTTAATCTGTAGTTTCGCCGTGTCTGTTATTGTACAAATAGTCATTTTAGCTCCTTGTTATATGTATTTATCGTTACGTTTTATAATCTTAATGTTAAATATAGTTATGTTCATTAATCAATTTAAAAAGCAAAGCCGGCACACTCGTAAAAGCAAAACAGGCAAGGAACATACCTATACACGTGATATTACTTATTGTGTGTTTAGATGTGATAATTGTGATGTAGAGTTTACTAGGCCTAGAGGTAGTATGGATCCTAAGCGCCTAACTAATAATTATTTTCATGTATGTAGTAACTGCGATGCAAAGAAATTTGCGCAGAAAAAGGGTGTAGAAAAGAAGCAGATATGGAATGTATCTGCCTCCAGTGATATGCCTATTGGAAGACTTTAATTATTCTGACTTGTAGATGGTCCAAATGCCATAACCAATTGCGGCATATGCCGCTAGTTTAGCAAAAGGTCCTGCTATAAGCACAATAACGCCAACAGCTATTAAAACTCCGCCATCCAATGAAGTGCGCTCTTCTATTCTTTTTGTAATCCAGTTTTTCAATACTTACTCCTTATATGCGACTGACTTAATGTTAGTTGTATAACGATGTGTTATCAGTGAACCTTTCTATAATAACAATAATTCTAACGTGGTTCGTAGGTAGTTTCAGGGCTTCTACGCTGTTTTTATCTCAGTGCCTCCAACGCTAGGCGTTATACACAAAAACATTAACTCTATAGTTACACGACTCCAGAGTTGAGAATCTTGCCCTCTACGAGGTACGCACCCAAACCCGTCTTATTAGCAACTGTCCTGCCTCCCCATTGTCCTAGCAGGGTAACACCAACGGAGCCTTTGCTGGTTGATTGATGTTGTACTAAAAGTTGCAACTATAATGTCTTGCTTGCAAAGTATTTAGCACGTTAACATGCTAGGGCTAGGCTTTGTTGGTATAGTTCTTTGCTTGCTAAGTTCTTGCATTTGCTCTCACACATAATATCTGTGTAAGGTAAAAAACTTAATGCCCAATCGTTTGCAATCTTGTTAGGATACCAATCACTGTGTCCACGTAATTTGCCTTTCTTGTAGCCTGCTTCTAATAACGCAGGCATATCAGGTAATGTATCGTGTGCATAGCCTTCAGGCAATTCTCCTGTTCTACTGTAGCTGTAATGCATTGCAGGACGGACACCACGCCAGCTATCAACTATGCGCTTATATCTATCGTCGGTGGGTTGGATGTATTCTCCTTCGCGGCACCAGTGATGGTGTACGTCAAGAACGAGTGCCAAGTCGTCTGCAAGCTCGAGACTGTGTTCGATGCCCCACTTGTTTTCGTCATTTTCGATTGTGATGGTGTTTCTCGCCTCTGGCGATAACCGCTTGAGGGCGGCCTTAATACCGGCTGGACCATTGCGGCCTGATATGTGTACGTTGCATTTAAAGTCTTGGAAATGTCTGCCGTAACCCATATAGCGGATGACATCGGTGTGATATTCAAATTCTTCTATGCTCCTATCTACAATATCTGGTGTGTCACTAGCAAGCACAGTAAACTGACCAGGATGCATACTAAGCCGAA
>Ga0308010_1000172_pt1 | contig 57435 bp, 50 predicted proteins | sample Neamet129_FD_202368 | JGI IMG/M metagenome (GOLD analysis project Ga0308010, IMG submission 202368) | Marine microbial communities from water near the shore, Antarctic Ocean - #129 | ecosystem: Environmental > Aquatic > Marine > Unclassified | place: Southern Ocean | collected 2014-07-24 | reverse complement strand
GAATTTTTTAGACTGGCACTTCCACGAATTCTTTGAGCAGTGGAAAATACAGGGCGCACTTAACGCTTTCGCCACACCAGTCTGAATAAATCGATGCATAGCGCTGCAGCTGAGGTCGATATCGATCGCATTCAACCTGCAAGAAACCAGCAAGATTACCCCCCTCATGCGAGCTGGTTTTATAGTCGATAATCCAGTGCACTCCGGATTCGTCAACACGAACCCGATCGAGAATTACCGATTCCACTTCGCCGTTATCAACACCACTTAGCGCCAGTTCCGCATGACCATTACCATCCAGTATCCAGCGCCCCTTCTCATCGTGAAGCATGGAATTGACGGCGCTCTCAACTCGAGCAATGATAGGCTCCGCTGCCGCATCTTTAATGCCTGCTTCATGCAGCCAGCGTTCAGTGACGCCACGAAGCTTATTATTGCCTACTACCTCTGCCGATACTCGGCTGTCCGCCAAGAGTTGCAGCCATCGATGTACTAACGTTCCCGCAATGCGAGCGTCATTGCCAACCCAATAAAACTCGACCTCATTTTCAATCGGCGCATCTTGGTCAACTGAGTTCATCCCAGGCAACTGCGCAACATTGGGTAAAGTCCATGGGGTTTCAAAACGTCTTAGTTTTGGAGTCGCCCAAACCAATCGATCGACTTCAGGTACAACGATTGGATTCCCCTCAAACTGACGGACAAATTCCGCCTCGACCGCTGGCCAGAGCAAATGCAGCAAACTATCACTTCGCGGAGGCCTGAAATCATCTCCGTCCTTTCCAATTAATGCATTCCCCATCAGATGCAATGACTTCTTGGCGCGGGTGCAAGCCACGTACAGCAATCGCGCTTGTTCGTTGGCGTCCTTTTCAGCTTCGGTGAGTTCAATGTAACGATGAACCGGGTCGTTATCTATCTCTGCGCGTGCTCCGACAGGGCTGATCACCTTTCTTTCTGTACCGCGTTTCGATGGCATATCAAACCAGGACAATACACGCCTATCACCTTTACCTGACTGACGTCCAAGGCCGTACAGCAAGACATGATCGAATTGCAGTCCCTTGGCGCGATGCATCGTCATTATTTGCAGGCGCGCACTGTTGTTATTCGACACTCTTTCAAGATCCAGAATGGTTTCAAGCTCACCGACGTCCATCAGCGTTCCGGCCCGCTCAAGGGAGGCAAGCACATCGAAATAGCGATAAACATTCTCGATGGTATATTCATCCGATAATGTTCCGGGCCCACCGAGCGCAAACCAGACTCGCTCAATCAAGTCGCGCAAACTCTGCGAACGGCGCGGTGAAACCAGTAAACGTAAATGTATCTTTGACCGCTCAACCGCCGCTCGCCCCTCTTTAGACAGCGATTCGAGCCGTGTCTCGTCTTGCAATAATTCCCAGACAGTTCGGTCTTTATCATTCCGAACTAGCGAATGCAGATCCTCCCAATGCAATCCTACCCATGGCGCGCGCAGCAACCCCAGCCATGCAATTCTGTCGCCCTGATGAACCGCCGCACGCGTTAGCGAAAGTACATCGATGATCTCTGGTAGATCCGTCAACCGATCAATTTCGATTGCTCTGTATGAGATACCGGCGGCCCGAAGTTCGGCCAATAATTGTGGAAGCTGAGTTCGGCCACGCACCAGCACCGCCATATCGTCATCCGGATTCTCATCGAGAGTCTTTGCAATCACGCGGCACCCACTGACTGCTTCAATGGCGTTATCAGCCCCGAACACTGCGTGAGTAAAGCACGCGCCCTGCCCAGCAAGATGATCAGCTGGCACCGCCTCTGCATAGGAAACCGCACCTCGAAGTGGATCATCATTCGGAGCGAGGACATTTGGAAATACCGAATTGAACCAATCAACCAGATTTGCGCCAGAACGAAAATTTTGTCTCAGCAATAAGGGCTGCAGCTGTATGTCTCCCAATCCATGCTCTTTTGCAAGCAAGAACTGGCCCACTTCGGCATTTCGGAATCGGTAGATGGATTGCATAGGATCGCCAACGCAATACAAAGTACGTCCGTCTCTCGCTTCCCAGCCCGCCGTCAGCGTTTCCAGCATTCGATACTGCGCGCTCGAGGTGTCCTGCATTTCGTCGACCAGTAGATGTCTTACCTGATGATCCAGGAGCAGCGCGATATCGCCCGGATTCTCGGCGTCTCCGAGCGCGGCTCCCGCAGTCATGGCTGTGTCGATATGGTCCGAGATACCCTGCTCATTGAACAAGCGTTTTAGCTCGGTAACAGCAAGTGGCAGCAAACGTAAAAGAGCTAGGAGGACTTGCCATTGTTCGTCGGTGTATCGGATCGGAGGCAGAAACAAGGTTCCGTGCAGAAGTTTTGCCAATTGATCATCCGATGCCATCAACTCGAGCAATGAGTGCATGCTCTCTTTCTTTGCCTTGTTGTCAGCGGGAAAGCCTTGGCGCTTGTCGACTTTCTTTCGGAATAAACCTTTTTGCGTTAATAGAAGTTCAGCTATTCCCTGCCAAGACTGGATGCCCCGTGGCTCGGGTGCCGGTAACTCGGAAAGGTTTGCGAGATTACGAATTGCGCTCACGCTATTGTCCGAATCGATCATGCTGGAACCGGCAAAGGACAGTAGCTCGCTTAGGCCCGCATAAAGATTAGCGGATAGGTGACTTAGTGACCTCTGCAGATGATCTGTAACGGCGAACTCGAGACTGCTCTCAAACTGCTCTCGCATGCACGCCGAGTCTTGATCGGATAAAAGTCCTGTACCGACGAAAGGTAGCCACTGGTCGCGAGTTCCGAGCATCTGAGCCAGATAGGACGCGTACAGCCAGGTATTGTTGTCGACATGCCTCAAGACATTGACCGTGGCGGCTTGGAAGTCACCCTTTTCTGCAAGCCAGTCGAGTGTCGCTAATGCCGCTGACTTATGAATCGCCTTAAGCTCAGCTCCCACAACAATGCGCGAGCCAGCACCCGGCGAGCTCAGAGGCTGCGCACGAGCAATCGATGCGTTTAGTGCATCAAGCGTTTGAATCCGCATGCGCCGTGGGTTGCCGATCAGATTCCACTGCAATGCTGCGCTTTTATCGAGTGCCAGACCTGCCAATTCGTAAGTCTTGAGCTCATGTGGCTCAGTTGGTTTATCCTCAGCTTTACAACGGCGTAGCGCTTGGAGTACACGCAGTTGCATCTCGGTAGCGGCTTTTCGGGTAAAGGTGATCGCTATGATCTCTTCTGGATGATCCACTGTTGAGAGCAGCGCTAAGTATCGCTGAATCAGCAGCTCTGTCTTCCCAGAGCCCGCAGGTGCTTGAATAATGAAAGAGCGCGAGACGTCCAGGGCATCAATGCGTGCCTGTCTATCTGCGCTCAGGAGCGACTTAGCCTCACTCACGTCGGAGCTCCGTAAAACGGGTCAGTAAGTTCAAAGGCCGCGCGCTCTGAAGTCCTTGCTCAATGTTGACTCGCACATCGCCCGCCGACAAATTCTCGCATGCAATAAAAATCTCCGACTTTATCTCCTCCAACAAGTCCGACCAAGCCTCAACATCGGTGTATCCTGATCCGGCGCCGTCAAAGCTAATTTCCCGACTGTCGATATTGACAAGTGCCAGGGCAGAAACAGGTGAATCTGATGCTACGGCATATACGAAAAGCTGTATGTCCTCGGCTGCATTCTGTCGATTCAGTAAGCGCTTCTTTGAGCCAGTCTTGTAATCGAGTATCGCAATGCCGCCGTCGTCGAGAGTGTCAATGCGGTCAAACCTGAGCGGTAATCTAATATGCCCGGCGACAAACTCGAGGTGCCCTTCGACAGCGGCGATTTGAAAATGACTACGGGCACCGTCTACGACTACGAATTGACGTAACAGACCTGCCACCCGATGCCGCTCCAGTATCAATAATTGCTGCAACACTGCATCGACGTTTCTCTCGTGACGAGCGAACGCGAAATTGACTGCCGCGGTGATCCGTCGCTCGAGTTCATCGCCTTCCCAAGCTCCGATGCTGTCTTGCGAGGGAAGATCTATATATAGCTTGTATAAGGCATCGTGAATCAGATTGCCACGCATCGACGCCGGTATTCCGACCGCCTGTGGATAAATAACACGCGCCCCCATACGACCATGCAAAAACGCAGTGATTGGGTCGTTGCGTTGCCGCTGAATGGTCCCCGCTCCCCCAGATATCTGCTCGCCTTCCGCGACGGCAGGAATCGAGTCATTGACCTCCTTCAGGGTGGCCGACCCCAATAGTTCGGCGGCGTGAAATCCCGGGGCATCATCACCCTTCTGAACCGCCAATTGCATCGGTTCCAACAGATCACTGGCTGTCTGTTCGGAGTCGTCATCGTTCAGTGCGAAGCTAGCAATCGTGGCGACACTTGATGCCACAAGTCGCGTCAGTAATCGCTGCGCATAATCTAACGTGTTGGCATGCGTGCAATCGGGCATCGCGTGCTTTTCTTGCAGCCGTCGTGAAATGAGTGGTGATGGTGTGCCAGCCGGCGGCCAGTTGGCCGTTGTGACACCAGCTACCCACAGGGCATCAAACTCTGCTCCCGATGCCTCAAGGGGTCCAAGCAACTGCACCATCGCACTCGTCGACTCCGGCTGAAATATTGTATCGCTTGCCAAAGTTTCGAGTCGTGAAATCGCTACCGTTGGACTCATCGGCGCACTCACCAACCCAAGTCGTGCAAAGTCGTTTAGTAACTCAAACCATCGATTGATTAGCTGAAAATCAGTGCTGCCCAATGTGCCTTGACCTGGCCAATTGAATCGCTTCAGAATATCCGTTAGCAATACGGCCCATTGTGCCGGCGTTGCCAACGTTGGCAGATCTCTTTGTGTCTTGCTGAATTCAGCAAGTTGCGTCAGCCACGCTTTGCTATTAGTGCCATCGTCGCGGCCGCGAAATTGTGCGGTCAGCATCGAAGGGGACCACTGGCGATCCGGTACTTGCCGTAATTGCAATTCAAGCCGAGTTCGTCCGCCTGTAATTCCTGACCCTAGCAACGGCGACCGCAATAACACGCCTACTTCCAACGAGGATAAATCGCGAACTAACCAACGCAACAGCAAGCGTGCAACTGCGATGGCCGGATATTCTGACAGACGACGACCATATGAAACATTCACTGCCTCTTGAAGCGACTTATGTCCGTATTGCCATGCCGGAGTCGCACCTTCGCGGACGCTTCGGGTAATTGAATCCGCATCCCTGTCGAGACCAGTAACAACAATAGCGATGCGAGACTTGGAGTTAGAGTCGAGTTGCTGTCGTGCCCATGCACCTGCTGCTCGTAATTCTGCGTCAATATGCTCGTATGTGCGCAACGTTAAGCATGTGTTCGCTGTCGCAATTGGCGCCAAACAGACTTCAATCCCTGCGGCCATCAAGATCTGATGCATCGTTGTTACAACGGGCCGCTCCCGATCAAAGCCGGCAAAAGTGTGGCGCCCCGAGGGCCGAATGTTACCGCTTTGGATTTGCTCGAAAACCAGTTCTGGGAGCCCTGCATCATCGACCATATTCTCCCGCTTAAGGATACGAAGATAGCGGCCGGCGACCGAAGCAAACAGTTTCTGATCGTCGCTTTGCGCCGCTCGTGCAACCTCGGCGATTGAGATTCTCCAATCGGACAGTCTTTGCCATGTGTCACGAGACAGTCGGACAAGATTGCCGATGTTAGCTTCGGATTCCGTCACTTCTTTGCGAAGGCAGGTTTCCCAGAGTAACTGGCTTTGACTCGCGTTTATGCGAGTTGGGAGACTATTCTGATCAATTGTGTTGGCAGCCAGCGTGACCAACCAATCCTGCCAGGAACAAATGACCGGCGTCTGCCAAGCCGTTCTCCCGCTAAGCTGTTGTTGTGTTGAGAATTCGATTCGCAATAGTCGAGCAAGACGGCGATTCGCAGTGATGATTGATCCGGCGGCGTCGTTTGCCTCGAGAATCCAGTCATACATCGGTCAGTTGTGTTGTCCGAGGCATTCTTCAATGCGATCAAAAACGATATCGATCGTATCTTTATCCGGCAGCGTGGTAATTCGAAAATGATCGCTATACGGCGTATTGAAGCTACTGCCCGGCGCAACCAGGACATGATGATTCTCGAGTAATTCAAGTGCGAATGCCTGATCGTCGAATGTGCCCTGGAAGCGTTCGTTCAGCCTCAGGAAGGCGTACATGGCTCCCATTGGGCGCTCAAGATGCAAGTCATCACTAGCGGCGGCACGATCTATGACCGCCTGTCGCGACTCATACAGGCGTCCGCCAGGCTCAACGAGTGGCTTAATACTCTGAATTCCACCTAGCGCGGTCTGTACTGCCCATTGCCCCGGAACATTGCTGCACAGCCGCAAAGCCGACAGTAACTCCATGCCTTGTATATATTGACTCGCGCGGTCGATATCACCGCTGAATATGGCCCAACCCACTCTGTATCCACAGGCACGATATATCTTTGATAGACCAGAGAATGTCACACAGACGCAATTCGTAGCCAGCGTCGCCATTGGTATGAATTCGGCGTCGTCGTAGACCATTTGGTCGTATATTTCATCCGACAGCAGCACCAAGTTATGGCGCTCCGCCAGCTCAACAATGGCTGTCAGGGTTTCTCGATCGTAGACAGCACCGCTCGGATTGTTCGGATTTATTACGACGATTGCCCTGGTTCTCGGCGTAATCACACTCTCCATTTGTTCGAGGTCCGGCAGAAAGCCGTTATCCGAAGCGCAGCGATAATGAACGGCCTTTCCTCCGTTCAAGGCAGCAGCGGCACTCCACAATGGATAGTCGGGGCTCGGCACCAAGATTTCGTCGCCAGGATTCAGTAATGCACGCAACGACAGGTCGATCAGTTCGCTTACGCCATTGCCCATGAAGACTTCATCTACCGTCACACCAGTGACGCCACGATTTTGCTGTTGCATTACGACGGCTTCGCGCGCAGGAAAAATCCCTTTTTGATGGCAATAAGGTTCTGCCTGATCGAGATTTTCGATCATCGACAAACGCATGGTTTCGGGTGTGCGAAACCCGAAGAGACCCGGATTTCCGATATTTAAAGAGATTATTTCGTAGCCGCGCCTCTCGAGCTCCAACGCATGATTCGCGAGCCTTCCGCGAATTTCATAACGGACATCCTGTAATGCTTCGCTACTGCTGACGAGTGGACTTACCACGTTAGACGACCCCATTTTTTTTCAATGCTTCAATTTCCGCGTCAGAGTACCCCAACCATTCGTGGAGCACCTCATTGGTATGCTCACCCAATAACGGCGGTGCTCGCTCATATCCTACAGGTGTACTTTCAAAGTCGACCGGATTCGACACTTGCGGAACTGCGTTCCCTGCAGCATTCGCAATATGCCGCACTAGGCCACGCTCTATCGCATGCTCATTCGTCAGGACCTCCCCTATATCGTTAACCGGTCCCGCAGGTACTCTAAACTCAAGTAGTTTCTCCAGCCATTTTTCGGTGCTATCGCTTTGAAATTGCGTTTGCAGCAGTTTAACCAGCACCTTACGGTTTTCAATTCGCTTACTCATGGTCGCGAATCGAAGGTCGCTCGCGAGATGCTGCAATCCTATCGCTTCACAACAATTCTCAAATTGACTGTCATTCCCCACAGCCAGCATTAGGTCTCCGTTCGAGGTAGAGAATGCCTGATAAGGAACCAGGTTGGGGTGCGCTGTTCCCATGCGCTGCGGCGCCACGCCACTCAATAGGAAATTCATGTTCTGATTGGCAAGCCACGCAACCTGGCTATCGTACAGGGGCACGTCTATAGTTTGCCCTTGCCCGCTTACAGCACGTGAGTTCAGTGCCGCGAGGATTGCAGTAGTAGCGTACATCCCAGCCATGATGTCGCTGACAGCAACGCCAACTTTCTGCGGCCCGCCGCGGTCATCCGATGCTGATCCGGTCACACTCATTAGTCCGGCGGACGCCTGAATCATCGCATCGTAAGCCGGCTGGTCCGCCCTGGAACCGGTTTGACCATAGGCGGAGATCGAACAATAGATCAGTCGTGGATTGAGCTTTCTGAGATCTTTCGGGCCAAGCCCGTATCGCGCCAACGTGCCGACTTTATAATTTTCGAGCAGCACGTCAGCCTGCATCGCCAGCCCCCTGATGATCTCCTGCCCCTTCGAGACCGCCAAATTGACTGTTATCGAGCGTTTGTTTCGATTCGTAGACAGAAAATAACCAGACTCCTCGCCCAGCCAAGGTGGACCCCATTGACGAGTATCATCACCAACTCCTGGCCTCTCCACCTTTATTACGTCCGCACCGTAATCGCCGAGCAGCTGGCCCGCCCATGGGCCGGCGAGCACCCGGCTCATATCAATGACTTTTATATTCTCGAGTGGGGATGTCACTTTCTAGTCTTCAATAAAAACCCGGCCAACCGTTTCCGGTGGGCCGGGCGGGTCCGCACGGAGTTTGCGGATTGCGTGACTCAGTTGCCCGACGAATCGTCGTTGGCCGCTGGGTCTAGCTCTTCTACGTCTGCGCCTTTAACTTCGTACGGCGCAGGCATTTGTTTAATTTCCGGTTTTTTCTTGCCGACCGGATCAATATATCCTCGGATACTTGATCTCGAGATGCAATCCGAACGGCTGTGACTAGCCTCAGAATAAGTGTCCATCGATGGCGCATTCGAGGTCAAATATTCTAATAAATTACTCGAAGAAGCAACAATAACTAACTGTTTAATAGATACTTTAATTTACACCACTAAGCACACTCGTGATTAATTGAATTAGATCCAAGTCCTCGAGGCATGATTCCGCGAATCGCGATTAACAGTCTAAAACTTACGTCATATCCGCAGCCTTTTTTACTCAATTCAGTCCGAACCCTACAAAAAAATTGCCCGGATGGTGTATTTGGACTTGAGCATGCCTAACCCCTAATGGACAATAGCGACCCACTCCCACTTGACGCAAGGAGCAATGAGATGGAAAAGATTTTGGTTGGCCTGAAGCGAGTAGTGGATTACAACGTTCGCGTTCGCGTCAAAAGCGATGGTAGTGATGTCGAAACAGACGGCGTCAAGATGAGTATTAATCCGTTCGACGAGATTGCACTCGAGGAAGCATTGCGCATTAAAGAGCGCGGCGAGGCTTCCGAGGTCATCGTTATCTCCGTCGGAACAGTCGACGCTCAGCAACAGTTGCGAACAGGCCTTGCCATGGGAGCGGATCGTGCGATTCTGGTTGAGAGTAACTCGCCAGTCGACCCACTGGGCCTTGCTCGAACCTTTAAATCGATTATAGATCGAGACGACATCGATCTGGTTATTCTGGGTAAGCAAGCCATAGACGATGACAATAGTCAGACGGCACAAATGCTCTCTGCAATTTGGGGTCGCCCACAGGCGACCTTTGCATCTAAATTTGACGTAGCGGGTAACAAAGCAACAGTGACTCGGGAAGTCGACGCCGGACTCGAAGTGATCGAGATTGACTTGCCGGCGGTCGTTTCTACTGACCTACGTATGAACGAACCTCGATACGTCAAACTTCCTGACATCATGAAGGCGAGGAAAAAACCGTTGGAACTGATTGCAATATCAGACCTAGGCATCGATCAAGGACCCGAAATCAAGAGTTTGATGTTTGAGCCACCCCTGGAGCGTGAGCGCGGAGTAATGGTAGACGATGTAGCCGGCCTAGTTGCCGCACTGAAAGAAAAAGGACTAGCGTAATGTCTAAAGTATTAGTAATTGCAGAGCACGACGGGGCCATACTAAATCCAAGTACAGCCAAGACAGTCGCCTGCGCGGCAAGCATTGATGGCGCTAGCGTTGATGTTGCAGTATTTGCCGCTACCGCCGGCCCTATCGCTTCTGAGGCGGCGAAGTTGGCGTCGATCGCACGAGTGGTGACATACGAGCGAAGTGAGAATGAGTATGCTCTTGCAGCTATTATCGCACCACAGATTGTCGCAGTGGCCGGCGAGTACACACATATATTCGGTCCTTCCACCACTTTTGGCAAGGACTTGATGCCGCGTGTCGCTGCCCTGCTGGGTGTGAATCAAATCAGCGATATTATGAGCGTTGAAAGCAGCCATACATTCAAGCGTCCGGTCTATGCGGGTAGTGCTATAGCAACGGTTGAGGCACCTATGGACGCTATCCTGGTTGCGACGGTTCGAATTGCTTCCTACAGCGCTGTTACAGACAATAATTCGGCCTTAATCGAGAGTGGCGATCCCTCGGTGGCCGACATTCCGACGCATACGCGATTTATTGAAGTAAAGTCAGGCGCAACTGATCGACCAGACCTGCAAACCGCAGTAAAGGTGGTGTCAGGCGGGCGCGCACTGGCCAGTGCAGAGAACTTCGACATTATTTACAGGCTTGCGGATAAGCTTGGAGCTGGCGTAGGCGCCTCCCGCGCAGCGGTTGACGCGGGATATGTGCCGAATGAAATGCAAGTTGGGCAAACAGGCAAAATTATTGCGCCCGATCTATATATGGCGATTGGAATTTCGGGTGCTATTCAGCATCTGACTGGCATCAAAGATGCCGGGACCATCGTCGCGATCAACAAGGACGAAGAAGCACCGATCTTTGAAGTCGCGGACATAGGTTTAGTGGCCGATCTTTTTACCGCGATACCAGAACTAACTGAAGCCCTCGACTAGAGGGCTTCAAGTATGGCCTCAGCCTTACTTACTTCGAACTGACCCGGTGCTTCTATCGCCACGTGGATGACTTTTCCGTCATCAACGATGATCGCAAAGCGCTGCCCTCGCATACCCATACCGAATCCTGACGCATCCATCTCCAGACCGAGAGCCTCGGTATACTCTCCGTTACCGTCGGCCAGCATCATTATATTACCGCCAACACCGCGGTCCTTACCCCATGCATCCATTACAAACACATCGTTGACTGCCATGCAGGCAACGGTATCGACATTCTTGCCCTTCAGGGCGTCAATCTGGTCCACGTAGCCGGGAAGATGACTCATCGAGCACGTCGGTGTGAATGCACCTGGGACAGATACAAGAACGACCTTCTTGCCAGAAAATAGGTCACTGGTAGAGAGGGCGCCAGGGCCAGATTCAGTCATGATTCCGAAGGTTCCGGACGGCATGTTTTCGTCTACAGCTATAGTCATTTAAACGCTCCTACTTGAAGAATATTTTAGTACTCATTCTCGGCGACGTGAATCACCAAGCCATTAAGTTTATCTGAAACCTCTATTTGGCATGTAAGACGGCTGTTCGCTTTGCGCTCAAACGCCGCGTCGAGCATGCTGTCCTCCATATCGTCCATTTCATTTAGTTTTTCAATCCATGCTTCATCAACATAACTGTGACAGGTCGCGCAAGCACAGGCTCCACCGCATTCGGCAACTATCCCATCGATATTATTGTTGATTGCGCCTTCCATGACTGAGTAGCCATTTTCGACCTCAACTTCGTGTCGGGTTCCGTCTTGAGTTTGATAAATAATTTTTGGCATTGATTCTTTTCACTACTCTTAGGTGCGCGCAATAATAAGGGCGTTGCCCATTGCTGGTCAACGCCCTTAGGGTTAAATATGTAAAAATACTATCGAAAGCCAGACTTAGGCGCGCGCGTTTTGGGCTTTTCTTTCCTCAAGCTCCTTACGCTTCTTTCTTGCGGCTTCTTCTGCGAGTTGAATTTGGCGATTTCGCTCAACTTCAGCATCAATAACCCGGATCCACTGGCGAGAGGTTCGTTGTGATCTTGGAACCTTTGCAGCCTTTCGAAAGGCGGTCTTGGAGTCTGCGTATTTTTGTACGTTATAAAGACACATTCCAAGGGAAATCTGGACATTGTCAGGGCTTTTCAATTCACCTTTTCGCACAGCCGTTCTAGCCGACTTGACGCAATTCGGGTAGTCGCCAACATTGAGGTAGGAATTGGCCAAGCGAGCGTCGACCTCCCCATTATCGGCAAGGCGGGCAGCTTCCTTCAGTGCTGGAATCGCTTTCGCATCTTCCATTGCCAGCATCCAACTTTGAGACAGAAGCCGGTAATGCTTCTCATTCTTTTCGACAATGCCGGCGCTCATCTTCTCTTCCAATAAGATGGCGGCCTTGTAAGGCACTTCCGCCTGCAAAAAGAGTTGTGACATCGTCACGAATTCCGTGCCTTTCTCCAGCATTCCTTGCGTAAATGCGGCGTCATATGCGTAAATCAGCTTATCGTCCTGCCCCAGCTCAGTATAAGCACCTGCAAGCGCCTTCCAATAACGTTTCTTGGGCCAGGCCTGCAGTAGAATCTTTTGAATGTCGCGTACTTTGCCGTAATTTTCTTGCTGAAAATATGCGAAATTCAGCAGTTCCCACCAGTTTTCTTTGGCGGGCTTGCCGCGATCCTTGGCAACTTGCATGGCATTTTCTATCGGCTGTATCATGCTTTGGTATTGATCCAGATTGTAGTGAATCTGCGCCTTTAGAATAAACGGGTCCGGCCCTGGATTCGTCTCCAAAACAAACCATTTGTCGAGTGTTGCCAATGACTCCTCATAGCGCTCCTCCATCATTAGTAACTGCGCCACCGTTAACGTAGTTTGCTTCTCCATCTGTGGCTCGAGACTCGGAACTGCGAGGAGTTTCTGAAATGTCGTAATTGCCGCAGTCGTGTTCTCGGTATTGTAGTGAAGGAAGCCGATATAATTTAGGACATTCGCCTGCTCATACTCTGTCAACTCATCCGGGTCGTACAATTTATTCAGAAGCTTGAGAGCTCCTTGGTAATCTTCCGCCTCGCCCAATTCCTGAGCTTTAGTTATGCGCTCATAGACTTCTTTGCTGACCGCCTGCGCCCGCTTCGTCTTCGTCTTATCTTGCTTGTCTGCCTGCCCACTACCTTGTGCGGCGGCATTTGTGCACGCCAACATTCCGGCGAGCAATAACATGCACAGCTTCAATGAAATGCCACGATCAGTATTCATAAAATTAAACATCCTTTGGATAGGGTCCCCCCGCTAAGGGCTATCAATCGTTCCTTAATCTTGAAGCTCGAACGTAATACGCGTCTTAACGCCCGGCACTTCGACCGGAATGCCGTCGACAACACGAGGCTTATATTTAAACTTAATTACGGCTCTGGTTGCGGCACGTTCAAACATACTGCTTGTGGATTGCAGTACGATTGGATCTTTAACCGTTCCAGTTGCGGTTACCGTGAACGACATGTCAACGAAGCCCTCAAGCCCTCTGGATAAAGCTCGTGACGGGTAGACAGGTGCAACACGAACGATTGGCAGATAGTCACCTTCTGCTATATTCATTCTGCCTGGCCCGCCAATGTCAGCGCCTCCCATAATGGTCGGGCGTGCTACGTCTATTGTCGGCGTGTCAGGATCGATGTTATCCATGTCCTGCGGTGGTGTTTCCGGTGGTGTCTCAGGAGGCTTCGGTGGTTTTTCTGGGATAACCTCCTGAGTGTTTAGATTCTCGTTTCGTTTTACGCGTACGAAATCGAGCTGCGCCCTTTCTCTGGGCTTTGTCAACGCACCCTTACCTGTCGCAATAAGCAACTGCATTACGAACAGCAAGGTGAGCGTAACTACGACGCCAGTGACAATTGATATTACGTAGCGACCTATCATGGTCCCGTCTCCTTAGTGGCTCTCGCCGCTTCTCTTAGCCGTTATCAGATGCCATAGCAACATTTGTTACGCCAGCCGCTTTAGCCGCCTCGAGTATTTGGATAAGCGTTTCATTGGTCGATCTCTCGTCTGCCTGAATCACGACCGACCCCTTTGGATTTTCAGAGTGCAGGCGCTCAATGATGCCACGCAAGTCCCGAGTATCACGTTCCTGCTTGTCTATCCAGATTGCATCGTTGGCACTGATGGCAATCAAAATGGATGCATCTTCCTGTGAGTCCGCCGTGACAGTATCGGGACGCTCAACCTGAATGCCTGCTTCCTTAATGAACGTTGCAGTTACGATGAAGAAAATAAGCATAATGAACACAACATCGAGCATCGGCGTGAGATTAATCTCCTCGCTTTCCTCTTCGTGTCCAAATGCACCTTGGTTATTTCGCATGTGGTATGTCCTTGAAGATCCCGCTCAAGTTGAGTCCGCGATCGATATGTTATAGACGCCGGCACTACGTGCAGAGTCCATTATCGTCACGAGCATTTTATTGGTTGATCGCTTGTTCGGCTGAATCACCACCGACCCCTTGGGGTTTTCAGCGTGCAAGCGTTCGATATTGGCTCGAACAGCTCGAGGGTCGATGACTCGACGATCGATCCAGATATCGTCATTTGCGTCCACAACGATCAGAATATTGGCATCCTCCGGCTTTGTCTCCGTTACTGGAGCATCTGGCCGGTTGACGTCAATCCCTGCTTCCTTGACAAACGATGCAGTCACGATGAAGAAGATAAGCATGATGAAAACAACGTCCAACATAGGCGTTAGATTGATTTCATCGCCATCTTCGTCTTGCCCCATCGAAAGATCAGTCTTGCGCATGATATTTCCTTAATGGTCCATCGTGAGAGAGTCTTCAAGAAACTCAACTTCACGAGCCGCACGGCGTGTTAACAAAGTAACGAGCAATACACCCGAAAGCGCTCCGACCATTCCAGCCATCGTCGGAACAGTCGCCTGGGATACCCCAGCCGCCATCGCTCGAACGTTTCCTGACCCGGATACCGCCATGACTTGAAACACGCTAATCATGCCGGTAACAGTGCCGAGGAGCCCGAGTAAGGGGCAAAGTGCAACAAAAGTCTGAATGACATTGATGCCCTGGCTAGTTGCTTCGCTAAAGCGTGAAATCATTAACTCGCGAATTTGGTGTGCGCTCCAGGAACGTCGTTCCTGTCTCGTTTCCCAGCTATCATGAATCTCTTTCGACATTTGCTTCATCGACGTGCGGAAATACATTATCCGCTCGACGATGAGGACCCACATCAGAAAGATGACCACGGCGATGCTTTTGAGCACAACACCGCCGAGATTCATGAAATCGCGTATGGCCTCAAAACTATCAATAAGCCAATACATGATTACTCCTTTCGGCCTTAGCCATTACGCTCCGAGTGCTGGGCAACAAGCCCGGCGCTCTGAGATTGGAGGATATTAATGATCTTGCGGCTTTGACCGCTTACAACGGTGTGCAGCAGAACCATCGGAATAGCAACAACAAGACCCAAGACCGTTGTCATCAAAGCTTGAGAAATACCACCTGCCATCATCTTCGGATCGCCGGCGCCGTAAAGCGTGATGACCTGGAAAGTCTTAATCATGCCGGTCACGGTTCCGAGCAGGCCCATAAGAGGAGCGACGGCGGATACTACCTTGATAAAGAGCAGCCCTTTCGTGAGTCCGGGCATTTCTTTAAGCGCCGCCTCACTCAGTTTGAGCTCAATCGTTTCAGTGTCCGCAGTACTATTGCTCTCGTAGGCAGCGAGAACGCGGCCAAGGGGATTGTCGGTGCTGGCAGTATCACGTTTCAGCTGTGCCGTCACTCGTCGGCTGTCGCCCGTCAGGCCAAACCAACGCCAAATGGCAATCAGCAGACCTACGATACCCAGCGCGATGATGCAGTAACCAACAATTCCGCCCTGTTCAATGCGATCTTTGATCGTTGGTGACTCTACAAGCAGGCCAAGAATCGTGCCGCGTGTTACATCGACGCCAAAAGTAACCGTGCCGCTGTCAGCATTCATCAGGTCACTTGTCGTTCCCGTGTATCTAGATTCTGGCTGACGCGCCAGCTCAGTAAGTGTGCCTTCATTGGAGTCGTACTTGAGGTAGCCATTTTCGTTGATGATGTTATACGAGCCAATTCGAATAACATCCATCTCTTCCTGTTGGCCATCCGCCTTTGTAACTATATTGCTAAAGCGAACAACACGACCAGATTCAACGACTTCCTTCTGGATCATTCCCCAAAGACGTTCGATATCTGCGATCGATGCGAGGCTGCTGGCGCCGGCCATCTTGCTGCCAAGTGCAACCAGGAATTCTCCGCGGTTTGGATATTGGATATTGGTCAGCGAAGTACTGAATACACCCTGAGTATCACCAGAAACAGTCTGTAGGACACCGAAAAGTTCTTTCAGTGCGCCCAGTCTCTCGTCCAGCGCCTGACTTGCAGTGATAATTTTTTGCTGATTATCTTCAAACCGCGACTCAAGCGATTCACTGATGTTTTCTTCGCGGGTACGATTGGCACGCGCTTTATTCAACAGTGACTGTTGCCGATTTTTCGCCTGTGCAAATTCTGCTTCGCGTTGACGTGCAATCTGCGAGTCACGTGCTTGCCCTTGTTCAATCAGACCGAGAAGCTCCGCCATACTGCGCGCGTCGCTCTCATCCTGAGCATATGCTGTTGTCATTCCGAGACATAGCAGTCCGGCAGCAATAATTATTGTAATACGTTTCATTTAAGAAGCCTCCGCAGCAGAAACTGGCACGCTGATAAGTTCAGGTGCAATTAACTGACGAGCCATTCTCAGACCCTTACGAATTTCATTACGTGATGAATCGTCCATCACCCACTCACGTGCTGCGTTATCCCAGCGGCCAGTGACTCTGGCGTCATCAGACTGGAAATACAGTCCGATACGGCCAATACGCAACATATTGAATGATCGAGTTGTACCGTCGATCGTTAGCGACTGCGTGTAATAATCGCCAGTCCAGCCAAATTCGTTCTCAATCTGGTAGGCCTCCATTACTTTCCGGAATTTTTCAGCCACGGATACGTCGGAGCGCTCCATGATTCCCTCAAGGCTGACAACTCGCGTCATGCGTTCATCCATCAGAAATGGAATATCCAACCCTATCGATTGCCGTAGGCCGTCGATCATGCGTTCCATCAACGGGAAGATCTGACGGTTAATGACGTCGACCTGGTCCATAGACAAACCGATGTCTTCCAAAGTGGCCATTTGCCCCTCTACCTGCGCTTTCATCAAGCGGTTATAGACTTTGAGGCCATCGATTTCTTTATTTGTAGCCCGATACTGATCCTCCAGAGAGCGAGTACCATCAACAACACTGTTGATTCGTTCCTGGGATTTTTGCGCGAGATTCAACCGACGTTGATCCGCTTCAAGTATCTGATCGACAGACACGGACTGGGCGAAAACGCTGCCAGAGATTGCGATAACCGCTGTTGCGAAAAACGCAGTGGTTAGGCGCTGACTGCTGCTAATACACCGTTTCATGGATACTCCTTAAAGTTCTTTAATATTGCAGTTAATTACAAATGAAGAGGGATGCAGTGTATTAGTTGAATACATGCACAAATGAAAGCCGACGATAAAGATCGCATCACCAAGTGCGCACGCGACCCTCTCCACCTTCGCCGCGCGGCTATAAACTATTGGAACCCCTACTACCTCTATATTCGTTGGCACACTCAGAGTTTCCTAGTGAGTGTTTCTGCCGTTTATTCCTTCTTGTATCGAAAGGTCCCCGTGACACCGGGGCGAAGAATAACACATGATCTACATATCGCCAGCCCAACATCTACATAACTTTTAGGACTCGCGAATTTGACTTTAAGCGCCAACTTAGGGGGGTGCTGCGCGCCTCCTGTATAGCCAAAATGTGCGTAAAAGTACTAAGGCTTTTTTATCCTGTATTGGGGTGTATATATAAGGTATCAAAGAAAAAGCTCCAAGGATTCGAATAATTATTGTTATTTTAGTGCTTTATGATGGAAAGTTAATCCATCATATTTAGTAACACGTGTAACCGATTAAGCAACGGTTGACATCGTTATTTTCTTACAACATGATTCGCGTCATGACTGTAACGCAATGCAAAAACTTGCTCGTGCTTCGACTTTCTTTGCTCCTTCTTGAGAGGCAAAGCGGGTAGCGCGCATCCGGTCATCGGACAACGTAAACCCCGCATCCAAAAGGATAGTGGGGTTTTTTTTATCTTCGCATTAAGGTTTTAGGAATTCACCATGCAGATGTACTCAGAAGCAGATGTTGATATTTCATGCCTGGCTAATCGCCAGGTCACCGTGCTGGGCTACGGCAGCCAGGGTCGCGCTCACGCACTGAACCTCAAGGACAGCGGTTTCAATGTCGTCGTAGGCCTGAGGCCCAGTGGAGCCAGTTGGGCAATAGCGGAAGCTGACGGCTTAACCGTTCAGGAACCGAGCGACGCGGTTAAAGGCGCCGCTGTTGTCATGTTCCTGACGCCAGATATGGTTCAAAAGAGCCTATATCAGTCCGTTGAGGGCGATATCGACCAAGGTGCGATGCTAATGTTTGCGCACGGATTGGCCATTCATTACAAGCAGATCGAACCGCGTGCAGATTTGGACGTTTCTTTAATCGCCCCTAAGGGGCCGGGTGGGCTGGTTCGCAGGCAGTATGAAGAGGGACACGGCGTTCCTTGTCTCGTTGCGGTGCATCAGGATGCCAGCGGCAATGCACTGAATATCGCTCTTGCCTATGCAGCCGGAATTGGGGGCGCCCGAGCAGGTGTAATTAAGACTACATTCGCAGAAGAAACAGAAACCGACTTATTCGGCGAGCAGGCCGTTCTGTGTGGTGGCGCGACGGAATTAATTGTGGCGGGATTTGAAACCTTAGTCGAAGCGGGTTACCAGCCAGAAGTTGCGTACTATGAAGTCATGCATGAGTTGAAACTGATCGTTGATCTGCTTCACGAAGGTGGTCTACGCAAGATGCATAAGTTCATTAGTGACACGGCAGCCTGGGGCGATATGATCAGTGGCCCGCGCGTCGTGGGGGATACATCCCGTGCCGCAATGAAAGCTATCTTGACAGACATCCAGGACGGTACATTCGCTCGCACTTGGATCGCAGAGAATGAGAACGGCATGCCTGAATTCAAGCGCTTAATGCAGGCTGATCTTGTTCATCCGATTGAAAAGGTTGGCGCTGATCTGCGCGGTCGTATGGATTGGCTGGAAGAGTAAGTTATCGCAAAGTAAACCGGAGAACTCTTAATGCCTGACAATCTCTCAGAGAACCAGATACGCATTTTTGACACCACGTTACGTGATGGGGAGCAAGCCCCAGGCTGCAGCATGACTCTCAGCGAGAAACTACGTGTCGCAAAAGCGCTATCAGAGCTAAACGTCGACATCATTGAGGCCGGTTTTCCCGCTGCATCGCCGGGCGATTTCGAATCCGTGAAAGCCATTGCGGATCGAAATTTTGGCCCGGTGATTTGCGGTCTTGCGCGGTGTAACGCCGCTGATATTGAGAGGGTCCACGCTGCGGTTAAGGGCGCCGAAAATCATCGTATCCACGTATTTGTAGCGACCAGCGCGATCCATCGCGAGTACAAACTCAAGATGGCTAAAGATGAAATAATAAAGAGCGCTGTTGGAGCAATAAAAATCGCTCGGGAGCTCTGTGACGATGTCGAATTTTCGCCGGAAGACGCGTCACGAACAGAGTTGTCGTATCTAGCAGAGGTGGTGTCGGCAGCGATTGAAGCAGGCGCGAGCACAGTGAATATTCCTGACACCGTGGGCTACACGGTTCCGGCAGAGTTCAATCGCTTGTTCTGCTACCTCAAAGAGCATGTCGCTCGAATCAACGAGATCACACTCAGCGTACATTGTCATAACGACTTGGGTATGGCCGTTGCAAATAGCCTTGCTGCTGTCGGTGCAGGTGCACGTCAAATCGAATGCACAATCAATGGTATTGGTGAGCGAGCCGGAAATTGTAGTCTTGAAGAAGCCGTTATGGCGATCAAGACGCGCTCAGAATTTTTCGGAGTCTGCACCAAGATAGACACGACCCGCCTGTACCCTACTTCAAGGTTGGTTTCGAATATCACGGGCATGCACCCTCCTCGCAACAAAGCGATCGTTGGTGAGAATGCATTCTCACACGAAGCGGGTATACATCAGCACGGTATGCTGCAACATGCATCAACCTACGAAATCATGCGTCCAGAGGATGTCGGCCTGAGTCACTCAAATCTGATTCTCGGTAAACACAGCGGCCGGCATGCATTTCGGGATCGCGCAAAGGAGTTAGGTTTCGAGCTCGACGACTTTGAAATCAATCGAGCGTTTCAGGATTTCAAGAAACTCGCGGACAAGAAAAAGGATATCTATGACGGTGATATTGAATCGATTATCATGAATGCCAGCGGTTCGGCTTCCGGACCATGGTCTCTTAAGTCTCTGGAAATTCAAACCCATACAGATCAACCCGCGACAGCGACAGTAACTCTTGTAGGTGAAGACGGGGTTGATGTCTCTGAGTCGGCGCACGGTGATGGTCCTGTCGCTGCTGCACTTCAGGCTTTGGAGCGCGCGACTGGTGTCGACATGATTTTGCTAAACTTCGAGCTACACAGTGCCTCGAGCGGTGAGGACGCTCAAGGTGAAGTGACCGTCACTGTGGAAATCAACGGCCAAATTTTTCGTGGCCGCGGTGCAAGCGTCGACATTGTCGAGGCTGGTTGTCGCGCTGGCCTTGAGGTTATGAATCGTACACTCCGTCGCAGAGCGCGTGGCGAAACGAACGCTGATAGCACCCAGTCAGCGCACGCAACTATTTAATTTCAATTTACTTTGGATTTTAAACGTGAGTAGCAAAAGAACCCTCTTCCAGAAGGTATGGGATGACCATATCGTAGTTGCAGAATCGCCAGAGACACCCGCAATTCTCTACATCGATTTACATATTGTTCATGAGGTCACCACGCCCCAAGCGTTCTCGGTACTTCGGGAGTTCGGCCTACCCGTGCGTAGGCCTGACCTGACATTACCAACACTGGATCACTCGACTCCGACTACTCCCGTATCTTCATACGAAGACCTCCTGGTGGCGGGTGTTAGTGCAGCCAATCAAGTTCGACAGATGGAGAAAAACTGCGAGGAATTCGGTCTCGACTTACTGGGCTACGGAAGTGGCAAGCGCGGCATCGTTCACGTCATAGGCCCAGAACTCGGCGCTACACAGCCTGGTAAGACCATTGTCTGCGGTGACAGTCATTCCAGTACTCATGGCGCGTTTGGGGCTCTTGCGTTTGGAATTGGTACCACCGAAGTCGGTCACGTTCTGGCCACTCAATGTTTGCTGCAGCGCGCCCCCAAGACGCTCGAAGTCAATATAGAGGGCGAGCTTCCCGATGGCGTGACGGCCAAAGATCTAATTCTTGCTGTCATAGGCCAGATCGGCGTTAACGGCGGTACAGGCCACGTCATTGAATACCGCGGTAAAGCGATCGAGGCGCTCGACATGGACAGCCGGATGACGATTTGTAATATGTCGATTGAAGCCGGCGCCCGTGCAGGCATGATTGCTCCAGACCAGATAACATTTGACTACCTTAAGGGTCGACCGAAATCACCAAAGGGAAGCGAGTGGGATGCGGCGGTGGAGCGTTGGAAGGAGTTGCGATCCGATGATGGCGCCGAGTTCGACAAATCGGTCACATTACATGCTGGTGATCTGAAACCGATGGTCACCTTCGGAACGAATCCCGGGATGGTCGTCGGTATTGACGAGCTTATTCCAAACGAAAATGGCGCCAGTTTCAAAAAAGCATTAAATTACATGCAAGTCGAACCTGGAAAGCCGATGACTGAAATCGCTGTGGACATAGTTTTCGTCGGCAGTTGTACTAATGGTCGACTTTCCGATATCAAAGAAATCGCCCGAATCCTGAGTGGCCGTCGGATTGCTGACGGTGTTCGAATGCTGGTGGTTCCAGGCTCTGAGCTCGTAAAGAGGGAAGCAGAAGATCGCGGCCTCGATAAGGTCATAACGGCCGCAGGCGCAGAGTGGCGCGAAGCAGGTTGCTCAATGTGTATTGCGATGAACGGTGACATAGTGAAACCGGGGCAACTTTGCGTCAGTACAAGCAATCGAAACTTCGAAGGCCGCCAAGGTGTCGGCGCCAGAACGGTATTAGCAAGCCCGGCAACCGCTGCCGCATCCGCTGTTACCGGTTATGTTTGCGACCCAAGGATCTTTTCATGAATCCCGTCAGACGAATTCAAGGACGGACTGTGGTTCTGCCCAACCGAGACATCGACACGGATCAAATTATCGCTGCTAGGTATCTCACAACAACGACTAAAGAAGGCCTTGGGCAACACGCTTTTCACGACCTTCGATTTGACAAGGATGGTAATGAAAACCCCGATTGCATATTGAATCAGCCGGCTGCGGTAGGATGTTCCATCTTAATTAGCGGCAATAATTTCGGTTGTGGCTCCTCTCGTGAGCATGCCCCATGGGCGCTGCTGGATTATGGCTTTGAGGCTGTAATTTCAACCGAGATAGCCGATATTTTTTGTAATAACTCCCTTAAGAACGGCCTGGTGGCGATTGTAATTGATGCCCAAACGCACGAATGGCTGATTCAGAACCCGGGCAGCGAAATTGGAATTGATATCGCAGCTGGGACCGTTACGCTTTCAGGTGGTCGATCGGTCGATTTTGCGATGGATAGTTTTGCACGTCATTGCTTACTTGAGGGAATTGACCAACTGGGTTTCTTGCAACAGCAGTCAGCCGCCATCGAAGCATTCGAGGAAAAACGAAATTGAAAGCCCAAATCACTCTATTGCCGGGAGACGGTATTGGCCCGGAAGTAACGGATAGCGCGCGAAACGTTCTTGATTCTGTTGCATCAAAATTTGGTCACGAATTTGTATACGATAGCCAGCTCATTGGTGGCGCAGCTATCGATACAGAGGGTAATCCCTTGCCGTCAGCAACCATCACGAGTTGCAAGAATGCTGACGCAGTATTCCTGGGCGCAGTCGGCGGACCAAAATGGTCCGACCCGAACGCGACAGTTCGACCGGAACAAGGCCTGCTCGGCATTCGTTCTGTTTTGGGCGTTTACGCAAATATTCGGCCAGTAAAAATCTATTCTGAGCTTGTTGAAGCTTCCCCGCTTAAGCCCGAGATTCTTGAAGGCGTCGACATGATTGTCGTAAGAGAGCTTACTGGCGGCATCTACTTCGGCGAAAAAACTCGCGATGCAACTTCTGCAAGTGATCTTTGCACCTACACGGTGGCCGAAGTAGAGCGAATCGTAAGGGTCGCAGCAAGACTCGCGTCTGGACGTCAAGGTAAGTTGTGTTCGGTCGATAAAGCCAATGTATTAGAGACATCGCGCCTGTGGCGAGATGTGACAGACCGGTTGATGGCGGCCGAATACCCTGAAATCGAAGTTGAGACATTGCTGGTGGATGCGGCCGCGATGCATCTTCTGAGTAGACCGTCGGAATTCGACGTGATTGTTACTGAGAATATGTTCGGTGATATCCTGACTGATGAAGCCTCAATGTTGGCAGGATCGCTTGGAATGCTACCCTCCGCGTCGCTGGGCGACAGCAAGGTCGGACTTTACGAGCCTATCCATGGATCGGCGCCCGATATCGCTGGACGGGGTCTCGCAAATCCCTGTGCGTCAATCGCCAGCGTTGCACTGCTCTTACGCCATAGCCTCGGACTGGAGCAAGAAGCAACGGCCGTTGAGCGCGCTATCGCACGCGCAATCGGTGCTGGAGCGAGAACTGCCGACATCGCCTCAGACGGCGAATCACGTGTCTCCACGAGCGAGATGACGGCGGAGATCGTGCACAGTCTGAACTAGGCGTAAGCGGCCGCTAAGGGCGGCTGTATTTCAGATGCTTTTGCTGCCGTAAGAGCTGACAACAGGTCGTCAATCAAATCCTCGCTGCTCTCGATACCCACTGACAGTCGAATCAGGTTTTGCCCGATGCCCGCGATCGCCAGTGCTTCCTCACTGACTGGTGCGTGCGTCATTGTGGCAGGGTGGCAGACGAGACTCTCGACTCCACCGAGCGATTCTGCCAACGAGAAGTACTTAAGGCCTTCTACGAAGGCGCGAATTACCTCTTGCCCACCATCAAGCTCAAAACTCACCATTCCGCCAAATCCACGCTGCTGACGTTTGGCAATATCATGACCTGGGTGAGATTCGAGACCAGGGTAGTAAACACGGTTAACCTGTTCATGATCATTCAGAACATTGGCAATCAGGCTGGCATTTTCCTCATGCTGCCGAATTCGAGGATGCAATGTACGAATGCCGCGCAGCGTTAGAAAGCTGTCGAAAGGCGCTCCTGTGACCCCAATACAATTGGCCCAGTAGGCTATTTTCTCGGCGAGTTCATCAGTCGCCGCTATCAGGCAGCCACCGACCACATCGCTGTGCCCATTTAAATACTTGGTGGTTGAGTGAATCACCAGATCAGCGCCAAACTCGATCGGGTTTTGCAGGGCTGGTGAAAGAAAGGTGTTGTCGACTGCGAAAAGAGCACCCACGTCGCCCGCAACAGCAGCGATTTTTTCAATATCGACAATTCGAAGTAGTGGATTGGACGGTGTTTCGGAGAGAACTATTTTTGGCCGGCACTGACAGGCATTGAAGAGCGCTTGCTCGTCAGTCTGATCCACGAAAATGACCTTGTACAGCCCCCTTTTCGATTGTTGCTCGAATAATCTATACGCACCACCGTAACAGTCATGCGGTGCAATGATCGTGTCGCCTGGCTCAAGGAGTTGCGTCAGCAGCGTAAGTGCTGCCATGCCCGATGACGTCACTACAGCGCCCGCCCCGCCTTCCAGTTCTGCCATAGCATCCGCCAGCGCGTCACGCGTCGGATTGCCTGAGCGGGTGTAGTCATATTCCCGCTTTTCGCCAAATCCAGCGAAAGTAAAATTGGATGATAAGTGTAATGGCGGCACGACCGCGCCGTGCTGTGTGTCCGATTCCATGGACGCACGTACCGCTCTCGTCGCTTTGCTTGCCGGGGTGGTCATTTGGGTCTTCACTTTAAGCTCCGTAGCTAATCAAACTTGCTCATCGGAACCCTGCGAAGCCCGCAAGGGAGGGGTACTGCCCTTCTCCCGCGGACGGGATGTTGCAGTTACCCTCATCATTCGATGCCCTCAAAAAACTGAGTAGAGCATCGCAGGAGTTGGCACCTTTTCAGAATGGTTAGTTCTGAAGGTTGCCCCGGAGTCGTCGGGCCTATCCCTCGACCGGTCTCGATGAGTAGCGGCAATCTTAGGCGCGTCAGTTACTCGAGGTCAAGGACTTGTTAATCTTTTTTTATTTGTGCCGCTTGAAACTGCCTTCTGAGTCCTTGCTATCGATCGCTGATTGTATTAGTGTACTATCACGTTAATACATTGGTACAGACATGAAGCCCAATCGAAACGAATCGGATCACCAGCAGCAGCGTGCCGAAGAGGCCCTTTTTAAAGCGATGGCGGTCTTGCAGAGCACCAAAGAGGTTCGAATTTTCCTCAAAGATCTATGCACGCCCGCTGAACTGCAGGCTTTGGTCGATCGATGGCAAGTCGTCGAATACCTTCAGAAAGAACTACCCTATAGAAAAATCCATGACCTTACGGGCGTTAGCGTTACCACGATCGGACGGGTCGCACGTTGCCTCGCGGACGGTGCCGGCGGCTACCGTGCGGCGATAGACATAATTTCTCACTAAAGGAACCTCAATGGAATACTCCGAGCAACGCATTAAAATTGCGGTTCAAAAATCCGGGCGCCTAACAGACCACTCAATTGATCTTTTGGAGCGATGTGGCCTGAAAGTGACTAGGAGCAAAGACAAGCTAATTTGCTATGGCGAAAATATGCCGATCGACCTACTTCTGGTGAGGGATGACGACATTCCGGGGTTGGTTAGTGATGATGTCTGTGATCTCGGTATCGTCGGCCTGAACGTCGTTGAGGAAAAACGACTTAAGTTGGAGCAAGAAGGCTCCAAGGGTATGTTCAAACATATTTTCGAGCTGGATTTTGGCCAATGCAGGCTTTCAATTGCAGCACCGGAGAACGTCCAATACAATGGTCCGAAATCATTAGAAAATACAAGAATTGCAACTAGTTACGTTAGTTTATTGACAGACTACCTTACTAAAAATTCGATCACTGCGGAAGTGGTATTTCTCTCCGGTGCTGTCGAGATAGCACCAAAACTCGGGCGCGCTGACTTCATCTGTGATCTAGTCTCATCGGGCAACACATTGCGTGCAAACGCACTCAGAGAGGTGGCCGTTCTTCTTGAGAGTGAAGCTGTAGTAATACAGACACTGGCTCCATTGGGTGATGAAAAACAGGCGCTGGTAGACAAAATTATTCAACGGCTTGATGGCGTCCTTAAGGTACATGACAGCAAATACATCATGCTCCACGCTCCACGCTCCGCACTGCCCCAGATTCGCGCCCTTCTGCCCGGCTCTGAGGTCCCTACAGTGATGCCTCTCGAGGGCAACGATGACAAAGTTGCCATTCACGCAGTTTGCCGTGAAAACGTCTTTTGGGAAACGCTCGAAAACCTGAAAGCCGCAGGCGCAAGCTCCTTACTCGTCTTGCCGGTCGAAAAGATGCTGGCCTGATAATGCGTCTTCAAATCTCATCATGGGAAGACCTCAGTGCGAAGCAGCAAAGCGCATTGTTAAGGCGACCGCAGGCGTCTCAGGATGCCGCGATTCGCGCTCAGGCTGTCGAAATTATAGGGGCCGTTCGCGCAGGTGGCGACCGTGCGCTTTTCGAGCTAACCCAAAAATACGATGGCGTCAGCATTCAGGAGCTTCGCGTTACAGAAGCCGAACTGGACTCAGCGAGTAAGCAACTGTCGTCTGATGAGCTTGCAGCAATCAGCCTTGCGGTAGCCAACGTGAGGCGTTTTCACGAGTTGCAAATACCATCGCCAATCGACGTTGAAACGATGCCGGGTGTGCGCTGCGAGCGGATTAGTCAGCCACTGGACGCTGTCGGACTGTATGTTCCTGCCGGCACTGCTCCGTTGCCGTCCGCGGCAATAATGCTGGCGATTCCAGCTAATATCGCAGGCTGCCCAAGGATCATCCTTTGTACACCACCGCAACCAGACGGCACTGCAGATCCGGCAATTCTGGCTGCAGCAAAATGCTCCGGCGTCACTGAAATATACAAAGTCGGGGGGGCGCAAGGAATCGCTGCAATGGCATACGGAACGACGAGTATTGCCAAGGTCCGAAAAGTATTTGGACCGGGTAATGCATGGGTAACTGCGGCGAAATCGATCGTCAGCGCGGATCCCGATGGCCCCGCCATTGACTTACCCGCCGGGCCGTCCGAGGTTCTTGTCATCGGTGACAAGTCAGCATCCGCCGAATTCATCGCGGCAGACTTGCTGTCCCAGGCCGAGCACGGTGTAGATTCCCAAGTCTTATTCGTAACGACTGATGCGGATCTGGCAACGGCCGTTCAGATAGAAACGAATGACCAATTATCAGCCCTTTCTCGGGCGGATACTGCGAGCGCCGCACTCGAGAACTCACATATCATTGTGACAGCCAGCATCGAGTCGGCGATACAAATAAGTAATCGCTATGCTCCGGAGCATCTGATCCTGCAAACCGAGTACCCACGGGAGTTACTGGCATCGGTTCGAAATGCTGGCTCGGTCTTTGTTGGACGGTGGACCCCGGAAGCAGTCGGGGACTACTGCAGCGGTACTAATCATGTCTTACCCACCTACGGCTACGCAAATACCTATAGTGGGTTGGGTGTTGAACAGTTTATGCGTCAAATGACTATCCAAGAGTTAACTCGAGATGGCCTCGCCAGCCTCGGCAATGCGGTGGCCTGCCTTGCAGGCCTCGAGGGACTGGATGCCCACGCGGCTGCCGTGAGTCGCCGCCTCGAGGCCTCGAAGTGAGTATCGTGAAGCTGGCGCGCCCGGAGATTCAGGCGTTGACGCCCTACGACGCAGCCGCTCAGGTTAACAATACTGTCCGACTTAACGCGAATGAGTCACCGTTATCGAGCTCGATAGGAAATTTCCGAAGACCGCTTAACCGGTATCCTGAAGTTCGCCCACAGCGACTTCAAGCAGCGCTGGCAAGCCGGTTTGGGTGCCGCGCCAATCAACTCTTGGTTACGCGCGGTTCAAGCGAGGCAATCGATCTGTTGATTCGTGCGTTTTGTATCGCCGGTGTGGACAACGTTTTGACATCATCACCGTCGTTCGAAATGTACCGTCACTTCGCGATGATTCAGAATGCCGAAAATATCCAGGTTCCGACACTCGCGGAGAATGACTTCGCGGTAGATGTTGACGCTTTAATCAGTGCTTGCACCTCCAATACGAAGGTTATTTTTGTCTGTTCGCCGAATAATCCGACGGGTGCAAGCTTGCCGCGGACCAAATTACTGAGACTGCTGGACGCCCGGCAGAACTTATCTGCGGTTGTGGTCGATGAAGCATATATTGAATATGGTACAGAGGACTCGGCGGTAGACCTCTTGGATCAATACCCGAATCTCATGATCCTCAGAACACTTTCAAAAGCGCTCGGCTTTGCCGGCGCGCGTTGCGGTGCTGTAGTGGGATCGGCGGATGCCATCGAAATGCTTAATGCGGTTCAAGCGCCCTACGCACTTGCAACGCCGGTTGTTGAATGTATTGAAGATGTTATGCAATCGGCGCAATTGGCGCTTGCTGAACAAACCATAGCTGGCGTGATTGCCGAACGTGAGCGCCTGATCGCAGTTATTCGCGATTTTCCGTTCGTCAAAAAGGTTTGGCCGAGTGAGGCAAATTTCTTTTTGATTCGTGTTGATGATGCTGAGCTAGTAATGCAGCGTACCGCGGAACAAAAAGTTCTACTGCGCGACTTCGGATGCAGCCTGCCAGGCTGCATCCGCATATCCGTCGGTAGTCATCAAGACAGTAAGCGCTTATTAGGCGCGCTCGAAACATTGGTGGAGGATCGATTGTGAGCAGCAAAGTCTTATTTATCGACTGTGATGGTACGATTATCGAGGAACCAGAAGACTTTCAGGTAGATTCCGTCGATAAAGTAAAGCTGGTAGCGGATGTGATCCCATCATTACTCGAGCTTTCACGATATGGGTTTCGATTCATCATGGTGAGCAACCAAGATGGACTGGGCAGCGCATCATTCCCGCAAGCCGCATTTGATGCGTGCCATACACACATGATGAATTTATTTACTTCCCAAGGTATCAAGTTCGATGAGGTATTTATTTGTCCTCATATGCCAGATGCGGGCTGCATGTGTCGTAAACCTCGCACAGGACTCCTAACTCGCTACCTAGCGGCGACCAATATAGACCTCGATCATTCGGCAGTCATTGGCGACCGATCAACGGACATGGAGCTTGCCGAACGGATCGGTGTACGCGGTCTATTAACCAACAGCGAGTCCTCGGCTGCATTGAGTTGGCCCGATATTGTGACCTTGCTGTGCCACTCGGATCGAGTATCTACGTTTCGACGCGAAACTAACGAAACGAAAATTCTTACGACCGTCAATCTTGATTCAAGTGACCTCATCAGCGTTGCAACTGGCATCGGTTTCTACGATCACATGCTCGAGCAGATCGCGAAACACGGTGGCTTCAGTCTAACGCTCTCGTGCAGCGGTGACTTGGAAATTGATGAACATCATACTGTCGAAGATACGGCCATCTGTCTCGGCACCGCTTTACGCGAGGCGCTGGGCAACAAGATCGGTATTGGTCGCTATGGATTCTTGCTCCCAATGGACGAAAGCGAAGCCAGAGTTTCTCTAGATCTGTCAGGTCGAGCAGCATTTGAATTTTCAGCTGACTTTCCACGCAGCAATATCGGTGAGATGTCGACCGAAATGGTCGAGCATTTCTTCCGCTCATTTTCAGGGTCACTCGGTGCTGCACTGCACATCACTGTTCGGGGAAAAAACACGCACCACATGGTCGAGGCTTGCTTTAAGTCTGTAGGACGAGCTCTGCGACAAGCTATCCAGATATCGGGGACGGACCTACCCTCGACCAAGGGAACACTGAGCTAATGAACGAAGTCGCCATTATCGACAGCGGCGGCTCGAATATCGCTTCGCTTCTGTATGCCCTCAAGCGTCTCCAGACAAAAGCGGTTCTGACAACCGACGTCGACGTTATAAGAAACGCTAAGCGAGTGTTACTGCCCGGCGTCGGAGCTGCCCGCGATGCGATGAATAGACTGACGAACGCAGGCCTCGTAGATGTAATTAGGAGTCTCACGCAACCCGTACTAGGTATATGCCTTGGAATGCAATTACTGTGCGAGTCCTCCGAGGAGGGGGATGTTGAGTGCCTCGGCATCATCCCCGGTACGGCCAATAAACTACTCTCAAGCACGAGCGACCCGGTACCTAATATGGGTTGGTGCGCTACCGAAGTAGCTTCCGATCATCACATCCTCAAGGACATTCGAAATCGCAGCTATTTTTACTATATACACAGTTACGCACTGCCAGTATCTGAATTCACGATCGCGACAGCTATGCACTCAGAGCCGTTTTCAGCAGTCATTAGCAAGGACAATTTTGTCGCGGCACAATTTCATCCGGAACGATCATCCGTAGCCGGATCAGTGTTGCTGGCCAATTTTCTCGGTGATAAGCAATGAGAATAATTCCGGCGATCGACCTTAAGGGTGGCAAGTGCGTTCGTCTGCTCAAGGGCGACTTCGACGAAGTCACTGAATACAGCTCGGATCCTGCTGAGGTAGGCCGGCGATTTTCATCATTAGCGGTCAATGACCTTCATATTGTTGACCTCGACGGCGCACGTACCGGACGTCAGGAGAATTGCGAATTAGTCGCCGAGGTGGCTGCGCAATCCGGACTAATGGTCCAACTGGGCGGTGGCATTCGTAGCCGCGATGACGCGGCAGCATGGCTGAACTCTGGTGTTCATCGATGTGTAATTGGTAGCATCGCTATCAACGAACCTGAGACGGTGAAGGCGTGGATTCAGGAGTTTGGCGCCGACGCAATTGTTCTTGCGCTGGATATCAAGCTAAACGAAATTGCTGAACCGATGTTGACGACCCATGGGTGGACAGAGAACTCCGGAGTTTCCTTATGGGCGCGCATAGACGACTACAAGGCTGTCGGCCTGCAACACGTACTATGTACCGACGTCGCACATGATGGTGCAATGACCGGGCCCAATTTTACACTCTACGCCGAAATACTGTCCCGGTATCCAGATTTGAATTTGCAGGCTTCTGGTGGCGTCAGAAATATCACGGACCTAGAGGACTTGCGATCTCTTGGAGTGTCCGGGGCAATAACTGGCCGCGCATTACTCGATGGTGAAATTACCGCAGCGGAGATTGCGTCATTCCAACAAAACGAATAATTCCGTGCCTCGATGTGCGCGATGGCGTCGTCGTCAAAGGTGTCCAGTTTCGCGATCACCGAGTCGTTGGCGGCATTCTTGAGTTGGCTCAACGTTATTGCGAGGAAGGGGCTGATGAGCTCGTCTTCTACGACATCATGGCAAGCCCGGATGGTCGCAGCGTTGACCGCAGTTGGGTTTCAGAGGTTGCCTCCCTTCTCGATATCCCATTTTGTGTAGCCGGCGGAATTAAGTCTGTCGCCGACGCCGAAGACGTTTTAAACAAAGGGGCCGATAAGATATCAATCAACTCCCCTGCACTCACGGATCCTGATCTTATTACTCGTCTAGCGAAACGCTTTGGCTGCCAATGCGTGGTAATAGGCATTGATAGCCGCGAAGAAGACGCCGGGTATCGCGTCTACCAATACAGCGGCGACCCCAATAAAGCGATCGCCGCAGAGCGGTCAACAATCAACTGGGTACGCGAAGTGCAGGATCGAGGCGCTGGTGAAATTGTCCTCAATTGCATGAATCAAGACGGCGTATGTGGCGGCTATGACAATAAACAACTCAAGGCTGTACGCTCGAAATGCAGCATCCCATTAATAGCATCCGGTGGCGCAGGTGATATGGGCCACTTTTATCAAACGTTCACCAAGGCCAACGTAGATGGCGCGCTGGCAGCCAGCGTATTTCACAGCGCCAAAATCAACATTGGCGAACTGAAACTATTTCTTGCTGAGAAGAAAATCAGCATCCGCATTTGAGGAATCATATTGGCAAATAAAGACATTGCATTTTTATCCGACCTTGAAGACATCATCCATGAGCGTCTTAAGAATCCTAGCAGTGAGAGTTACACGGCACAGTTAGCAAAAGCCGGTACAAAACGGATAGCACAAAAGCTCGGCGAGGAGGGAGTTGAACTGGCGCTCGCCGCAGCCGCTGGATCACAAGACGAGGTTATCGATGAAGCAGCAGACCTTATGTACCACCTTCTGGTGCTTCTTGCCGATCAGGAGTTGACGCTGGGTGCCGTTTCACGCCGACTTAAAACTCGTCACTCGGGCCAAGACTAACTCGCCGACTTCTCCATAGCAGCGATACTCAGAAGCCTTACTACAGCAAGGCTTTGAGCGCAGCTAAAACAGAGTGTGTTTGCGAATACGTTGTAAGCAGTTTCATATGAAGATCTCCTCTGCGACTTCGCGACGATTGTAGTGTGAACTCATGACGTAGCCATAGGCTCCAGCATTGGCGATAAGAATAACGTCTCCCTCCACGGTGGGCGGCAGCAGACGATCACTGCCTAGCCTATCGCCCGTTTCACATATCGGGCCTACGATCGTCACTATTTCACTCGACGCCTGATCTGACTTCGATAGATTGACAATTTCGTGATACGAGCCATACAGCGCAGGCCGAATCAGGGAATTCATTCCGGTGCCTACGCCGATGTAACGCATCTCGCCCTTGCCCTTTGTTTGAGTGCAACGTGTCAGCAAGACGCCAGCATGGGCCACTAGGAATCGACCGGGCTCCAACCACAATTTGAATTGTGGATACGCCTCCTGAATCTCTGCCAGAGTTTGATCGAGTCTGTCGAGGTCGAATGATTCATCACCAGGCTTTTCGGGTACGCCGAGACCACCGCCCAGATCGATCGTTGTGACGTCAGGAAATCGTTCGGCGATGAGTACCAGTTTGCCTGCAACGCTGCGCCAATTCTCGGGATCTAATATTCCGCTACCACTGTGTGCATGGATCCCGATGACTCTCGCACCGGCAGCATCGATCAAGCGCTCAAGTTCGTCGACTTCGAAGCGAGGAATACCAAACTTCGAGTGAATGCCGGCTGTCTTGACATGCTCATGATGGCCACGGCCCTGCCCCGGATCGACTCGAATGAACAAGTCCTTTCCTGCAAATAGCTCTGGCCAGGCTTGCAAGGGATATAGATTATCCAAAGTGACCTGCAGGCCTTTTTCGAGCGCCCACTCATACTCATCACGCGGCGCAAAATTTGGCGTAAATAGAATTCGATTCAAATCAAATTCAGGAATCGACTGTTCGAGCCATTCAACCTCACCAGGCGAAACGCATTCGAAATCCACGCCTGTCGCGGCGAGCGTTCTTAGTAATGCAGCATTAAAATTTGCTTTCATCGCGTAGAGAATACGGTCGACACTCTTAAGAGCAAGAAGACTGTTCGCGGCCTTGACGAGGCTGTCGCTGTCGTACACATAGGCATTCAAGCGGCCCTCAGCAAGCTGTAATAGCTGCTCTTTCTTCTTAATCCACCAAGCATCAGGAGCCCGTGTCGTGGGGTCCTCGTTCGCGAAAAGTCTTTCCCAGCTGCTCCCGAATACGGTCGATAATCCATTCTTTCGGATTATCGTTGAGTGAAGCTTGGACACCAGACGTGGACCCTGCTGCTGATCGACAACGAAACTAAGATTCAAATCGTTTGCGGCCTGAGACATCAGATGAATTCGCTCTTCTTCAAATAGCTCCAACGCTGGCGCGAGCCGCGGGATTATCGTGCGAATTTTGCGCCCAACTAGACTGACCGCAGTGCAATTCGATATCAGTCGCACACGGCAAAGTTCTTCGAGGTCAGTGATCAACGACTCTTCGATATCATCGGACAGCAGGCCGTCCGACGTATCAATGGATACGGTCACATTGGTCTCAGATGTCGAGACTAGGTCTACAGAAACGCCGTTGGCGCTGAACGCCGTAAAGGCTTTCGCGAGAAATCCGACCTCGTGCCACATGCCAACCCCATCCATGGAAATCAGCGTCAAACCGTTCCGAATACAGATTCCTTTTACCTGCGGTTCAACTTCCTCTGTAATCGACGAAATAACGGTGCCGGCAATCTCGGGCGACGTTGTACTTCGAACGAATAAAGGGATGCGTGACTCGCGAATCGGTGTGATGCATCTGGGGTGCAATATTGAGCTACCTGCTGATGCCAGCTCCTGCGCCTCGTCGTAATGCAGCGCAATCAGAAGCCGCGCAGAAGGAATAACTCGCGGATCCGCGGTGAACATCCCGGGGACATCGCTCCAGATCTCCAAGCGGCGGGCCTGCAGCTTTGCCGCGAAGTACGATGCAGAGGTATCGGACCCGCCCCGACCAAGCAATACCGTTTCGCTATTTTTGTTCCGAGCAATGAAGCCCTGAGTGAGAATTATTTTCCCTTCTTTCGCCAGTGTAGATTGCAGGCTAATGTCAGGCTCAAAATCACAGGTAGCCGATAAATAGCTACTTCCCGTCTCGTGATTACCGTGAGATCGGCTGGTCAGTAGATCGCGGGCGTCCATCCATTGGACTGGTAAGGCCTGAGACTCGAGATACGCGGCGCCAAGTCGAGTCGCCATCAATTCACCGAGTGCCATTATTCTGACGCGCACACGTACGCTCACCTCTCCGACCAAACGAACTCCGGATACTAGTTGCTCAAGCTCGTGGAATAATTTATCGAGCATTTCCTGTCCGTTAAGGCCAAGCGCTGCTGCGAGTGCGTAATGCTGTTCCCGAATTTCATCAAGCGATTTGCTTGGATCTCCCGTTACAGCAGAGGTCAGAAATTCTTCCAGAGAGTTTGATACACCCTTCAAGGCGGAATGCACGATGACCGGCTTAAGGCCATCTGCCAAGCGGTGCTTTAGAAGCTCAACAATCGTTTTCCAGTTTTCTGCCGTCGAGACACTGCTACCACCAAACTTCATTACCACCCATGGAGACTTGGCGACGCCCTCCGGCGCCCCCAATGTGGCGCTATCGTCGAATTGGGCTTCTATCAATTGACTATTCATCTACTCTCTCTGGCAAAAAAAAACCCGCTAGGAATACCTGGCGGGCTTGGTGACAGTGTCCGGGCTTATTAACTAGCCGATACAGTTGCCATTCGCACCCACGCACCTCTGTCGCGCCATGAATTTTATAGGTTTTATCACATCGAGATTATCGATGCGCTGGCACAATGCATGGGGGTCGTAAAAAATCATCTTTGGAGTAGAGCGGACATCAGATCAAAGGTCAAGTCCGAACGTACAGCGAGCGGGTCACTCGTTCCAGGGTGGTGGGATGGTTACCGCGCCTTCGGAAGCCGATGACACGGCACCACGGTACTTGGCAAGCGCCCCACGAGTCACAGGCGAGACCGGCCTACTCCAACGCGAACGCCTCTCCGCCATTCTCTCGTCGCTTATGTCGACGCTTATTTCCTTGGTTTCGGCGTCAATACGAAGGATATCGCCATCTTCAACGAGGGCGATTGGACCGCCAACGGCGGCCTCAGGTGTTACGTGACCTACAACAAAACCGTGACTACCGCCGGAGAAACGACCGTCAGTTATTAACGCCACGTCTTTCCCCAGGCCTTTGCCCATGATCGCGCCAGTCGGACTCAGCATTTCGCGCATGCCAGGTGCACCCTTGGGCCCTTCAAAGCGGATAACAATTACATCCCCTACCTTGATGATGTTATCCAAAATAGCCTGGAGCGCATTTTCCTCGGAATGAAATACGCGAGCTGGCCCCTCGAAGTGCAGTCCTTCTTTTCCTGTGATTTTTGCGACAGCACCTTCTGGTGCAAGGTTGCCGTACAGAATCGCCAAATGGCTATCTGGCTTGATAGGATTCTCAAAGTTGCGAACGATGTCCTGACCCACCGGATAATCCGAAACATCAGCAAGGTTCTCAGCCAACGTCTTGCCTGAAACGGTCATGCACTGGCCGTGTAACATACCCTTGTCCAGCATGCGCTTCATCAAGGGTTGGATACCGCCGATCTCAATGAGTTCTGACATCAAATACTGACCACTCGGCTTCACATCGGCGAGTACCGGTGTTTTCGCGCCGATTCGCGTGAAATCGTCGAGCGACAATTCGACCTCAGCCTCTCTGGCCATGGCAAGAAGGTGCAGCACAGCATTGGTTGATCCACCCAATGCGATGACCACCGAAATGGCATTTTCGAATGCTTCTTTCGTCATGATATCGAGAGGCTTGATGTCTTCACGAATAAGGTTGACGACGGCTTCGCCGGCACGCATACAATCGGCTATTTTGTCGTCCGAAATCGCTTCCTGAGCAGAGCTATTGCCGAGGCTCATTCCCAACGCTTCGATCGCAGATGCCATTGTATTGGCCGTGTACATACCGCCGCATGCACCCGGACCTGGTATGGCCGTTCGCTCAACTTCAAGCAATTCCGCATCAGTGATTTTGCCACCAGACTTCGCACCGACTGCCTCAAATACTGAAACGATATCGCGACGCTTTGCTCCCGGTCGAATGGTGCCGCCATAGACAAAAACGGATGGGCGGTTCAAACGAGCCATCGCCATGACGCATGCGGGCATGTTCTTGTCGCAACCACCGATCGCCACCAGGCCATCGAATCCCTCTCCTGCGGTAACCGCCTCGATTGAATCAGCGATAATTTCTCGAGAGACGAGTGAATATCGCATTCCGGGCGTCCCCATGGAGATGCCGTCAGAGATGCTGATTGTGTTGAATATCACACCCTTACCGCCGGCCAGGTTAGCGCCTTCGGCCGCCTTTTCGGCGAGCCCTCCAATATGCATGTTACACGGTGTAACCATACTCCATGTCGATGCAATGCCGATTTGCGGACGCTTGAAGTCGTCTTCTTCGAATCCCACCGCACGCAGCATGGCACGGCTGGGTGCCTGCTTGTCACCATCAACAACAACGCGTGAATAGCGCCGTAGTTCTTTTTCAGTCATGGTTTATCTATCGCTCCATACTGGGCCGCCGGATGCAGGACCAGATCAGAAGTCTAGCAGCAAATCAGGAGATTTGTGATTCATCTCTATTTGAAATTTTATCGTGCCAGCTCGCTCGCAACTGGAGTTAGTCGTCAAATTACCTTACCGGGATTCAGGATATTCCCCGGGTCTAATGCCGCTTTTAAGGTTCGCATCAAGCCAATTTCGGCAGGACTTCGATACTCGAGTAAATAATGCCTCTTCAATCGACCAACGCCGTGCTCTGCGCTAAAGCTGCCGCCCAAGTCGTTGACCAGGTCGTAGATCGCTCTTGTGATGAGTTCGCCATCCTCCGATCCTTCCGGTATTGCAACGTTGTAGTGAAGATTTCCATCACCGATATGGCCGAACGTAATCGGCTGCGCATTGGGCGCAATGTTCGCCAATAATTGATCGGCGCGCTGCAAGAATTCCTGCATTCGTGACCCAGGTACGGAAATATCGTGTTTCAGCGCTTTTCCCTCCGCTCGCTCTGCTTCGGTGATTGAGTGCCGCATCCGCCATAGTTTTTCAGCTTCCGCAGCATTCTTTGCAACGACAGCATTGCATATCAGTCCCGTCTCTAATGCCTTCATCAGTGCATTTTCCAGACGTGCTCGATCATCTTTCATTTCGACGTCCATCAGTACATACCAGTCCGCTTTATCGGTAAACGGTAGTCGAGCCTCCGGTATGTGTTTCTCGAGCAGACTGAAAACATAGTCCGATACGAGCTCGAAAGCCTCGATTTTATCGCCCAGCTCAGTCCGGAGTTGCGCGAGAAGGCTGACCGCGTCGCCCGCCGATTTCAGGGCAACTATAGCCGTGCTTATTTCGCCCGTCCGGGGGTAAAGTCGCAGCGTCGCTGCTGTAATAATGCCGAGTGTTCCCTCACTGCCAATAAACAGCTGCTTAAGATCGTAGCCCGCCGTGTCCTTTTGAAGTGATCGGAGGCTGCTAACCACTGTGCCATCCGCCAAGACGGCCTCAAGACCCAGGACTTGAGCTCTCGCTGTGCCGTAACGAAGAACATTAATACCGCCGGCATTTGTCGAGAGATTGCCACCAATCTGGCAGCTGCCCTCAGCACCAAGACTTAAAGCGAAGTGGCGATCAACGGCGGATGCTGCAAGTTGAATATGCTCGAGTATGCAACCGGCCTCGACCTCCATGGAGAAATTAGCCGCATCGACGGCCCTTATCGCGTTCATTCGAGCCAGTGACACAATAACCTGCTCTCCAGACTCGTCCGGAACGGCACCCGCGCACATTCCGGTATTGCCGCCCTGCGGAACAATTGCAACACCCGCCTCCGCGCAGGCCCGAACAACCGATGAGACCTCCTCAGTATTCGCCGGGAAAACGGCGATAGGAGTTGCGCCACGAACCGCGCGCCTCCAATCGGTCAGTCGCGGCTCGAGCTCAGATCGATCCGTTGTCCATCCATTCGGACCGACGATCTCTTTGAGACGATCAAGCAGCATTATCGAGCGCGGCATGCCGAGAAAAAGTAACCCAAAGTGCAGCACACCGCACCACAGGGGTCCGTAATATAAGCGCGGCTAGCCGATTGCGTAGCGCTTGAATATCTTTAATATCAGGTCCAGCTCCAGTCATAACTTATGTAAAATTCCATATCCCGTGTTTACTTGCGTTGCTCACAAGAGTTGATTGAATAGTAACAGCGAACTGTGGCAGAAAATCCTCTTTCGCGAAAGTCGCAACGGACTTCTTAATGGAGTGAGATGAACTGTCGAAACTAAGGAGGTTTTGGTCATCAGGTAAGGGAGGCCTGACAGCGGCCCTAGGGTTCAATTTGGAAATGGTCGGGGCGAGAAGATTCGAACTTCCGACCCCTTCTCCCCCAGAGAAGTGCGCTACCAGGCTGCGCCACGCCCCGACCGATATAAGTAATCACGGCACTGGGCCGCTCCTGCAGCGAGGCATAATAACCGCTACCGCAGAACTTAGAAAGTTAAGAATTTAGCGTCGCAGAATCTTAAGAACTTGTTCAAGTTCAAGGCGTATCTGTTTGATTATCTGCTGACTTTGCGTGACATCTGATTTGGCATCATCGCCCGTGAGGCGTTGCCGAGCACCACCAATCGTAAAGCCCTCGTCATAGAGGAGGCTTCGGATCTGACGGATGATCAGAACGTCCTGACGCTGATAATAACGGCGGTTACCCCGTCGCTTTACAGGTTTTAATTGTGGGAACTCTTGCTCCCAATACCGAAGTACGTGCGGTTTAACCGCACAGAGATCGCTCACTTCACCTATCGTGAAATATCGCTTTCCCGGTATCGGAGGAAGTTCGTCGTTATTCCCCGGTTCCAGCATATGCTTCCACTCGGGCCTTTAGTTTTTGTCCTGGCCGGAAGGTCACCACGCGTCGAGCGCTGATTGGTATTTCCTGTCCGGTTTTCGGGTTTCTGCCAGGACGTTCTTTTTTATCCCGAAGATCAAAATTTCCAAATCCAGAAAGTTTGACCTGTTCCCCAACTGCGAGTGATGCACGCAGCTCCTCATAAAACATGTCGACCAATTCACGAGCTTCCCTCTTATTCAGACCAAGCTCATTAAACAGAGACTCTGCCATATCCGCCTTTGTCAGTGCTATCGACATCAGTCTCTAAGCTCCCCCTTAAATTGATCGTGTAAATTCTTCAATGCTGCGTCCATTACTTCGTCCGCGTCATCGTCAGTAAGGGTGCGCGATGTTTCCTGCAAAATCAAGCCTATTGCGATGCTTTTTCGCCCTGCTTCTATCCCAGCGCCCTTATATATGTCAAAAATCCTAACGCTTTGAATCAACGTCGGTGAACTCGCCGTGACGGCAGCGAGTAACTCATCCACTGAAACGCCATCATCAACAATGACAGAAATGTCACGACGAATTGCAGGAAACTTCGAAATAGAAGTCGCAATTGGTGCTGTCGTTGCCAGCGTTTTTTCAGCGTCGAATTCGAACAAGTACATCGCGCGCTTTAAATCGTAAGTCTTAGCAATTCTCGGATGTAACTTTCCAATTATGCCGATGACTACTTCGCCGCGAATCACTTCCGCCGACTGACCCAGCTGCAGCGCCTGGTGTTCGGTAGCATGAAAACTAATCTCATCATCACTGCAGGCTAAAGTGAGTATCGCCTCAACATCGGCTTTTATATCAAAGAAATCAACGGCTTCTGAAGTGGCGCCCCATTGCTCAGGCTGACTCGGGCCGGTTACCAAACCGGCGATGCGAACAACTTCAGTATGCTCGGCAACTTTTCCATGGAACGACTTGCTGATTTCAAACAAACGAATACGGTCTTGTTGACGCGCGTTGTTTGAAGCTGCCGCCGCAACCATTCCCGGCCAAAGTGATGCACGCATTACGGACATCTCTAAGGAAATAGGATTGCTTAAAACTAATTCAGAATCGATGCCAGTAAATACTCGATGTGCGTCTGCATTAATAAAACTATAGGTCACTACTTCCTGGTAATCGCGAGCTATCAAGGTCGTGGCAACTTGCTCCAGATCGACTTTCGACTCAGTCACCGTCTGAAGTGGCACTTGAGAGAATGAGGTGGTCTCCGGAATGGAATCGTAACCATGAATGCGGGCAACCTCCTCGATGAGATCGGCCTCGATCGCAATATCAAAGCGATGGCTTGGTGGCGAAACAGTCCATCCATCGGAAATCGCGACTACCGCCATAGTCAATCCCGACAAAATCTTCTCGACCTCAGCATCGTCTATTGTTACTCCGAGAAGTCTATTGAGTCGATCTCGTCGTAGAGTAATGTCGGATCGAGTGGGCATAAATTCAGCGACAGATTCGTCGCATAAAGGACCTGCAGCGCCACCCGCGACTTCGATCAAAAGTTCTGTCGCTCGTTCAATTGCCCTTACTTGTCCTGCCGGATCAACGCCGCGTTCAAATCGCATTGACGCATCGGTGTGCATTCCATAAGTACGAGCACGACCGGCCATTACATCCTGCGGCCAAAACGCCGCCTCGAAGAAAACATCTGTCGTGTTATCAGTAACGGCAGTCGTGAGGCCGCCCATGATGCCGGCAATCCCGATCGGTCCGCTGTCATCAGTGACAACCATCGTATCATCGTTCAATTCGACGATCTTCTCATCCAATAATGTTACGTTCTCGCCCGCTTTTGCCATGCGTGGCCGAATCGGCCCCTGTAACAAGCTAAAATCGTACGCATGCAGCGGCTGGCCAAGCTCCAGCATCACAAAATTGGTGATATCAACGACTGGCGAAATAGCCCGCAAGCCCGAGCGACGCAGCTGTTCAGTTATCCAGACCGGTGATCTTGCCGTTGTATCAATCCCACGAACGACTCGCCCGGCAAATCTTGGGCAGCCTGCAGGCTCAACCAGTTCAACTGGTTGGATATCTTCAATAGTTGCGGCAACAGCTATGACCGATGAGTCTTTCAAATCAGTGCCAGTCAACGCAGAAATATCCCGGGCAATACCCAGAACACTAAAGCAGTCGCCCCGATTTGGCGTGAGATCGAGATCGAAAATCGCGTCGGGAAGATTCAGAAACTCGATGAGTGCAGATCCGACTTTCGCGTCGAGGGGTAGGGATACGATGCCGTCGGACTCGTTGCCGAGGCCGATTTCAACAGCTGAACACAGCATCCCATATGAGGCGACACCACGAATTTTCGCTTTGCGAAGCTTCAGGCCACTTGGAAGCTTTACACCTGGTCTGGCAAATGGTGCTTTCATCCCCTGCACGACATTTGGTGCGCCACAAACGACGTCGATTAATTCGCCACTACCATCGTCAACTTTACACAAGCTGAGTTTATCCGCATCTGGATGTTTGGAGACAGACACAACTTCAGCGATAACAATATCCGCGATGCCATCGCCATCGAATTCGATGCCGTCCACTTCATGACCCAGCATTGTCAGCTGATGTCCGAGCGTCTCAGTGTCGAGGTCGGGACTAACCCATTCACGTAACCAGGATTCTGCAATCTTCATCGTGACTACCTAAACTGCCGAAGAAAGCGGAGATCGTTTTCAAAAAATGTTCGGAGATCAGGCACGTCGTAGCGCAGCATGGCAAGGCGTTCGATACCGATGCCAAACGCATAACCAGTGTATTTCTCGGGATCAATACCAGCGCTTTCAAGAACGTTTGGATGCACCATGCCGCAGCCAAGAATCTCAAGCCATTTACCCTCCCCCCAACGCACATCAACTTCCGCGGAAGGCTCTGTAAATGGGAAGTAAGATGGCCTGAACCGCAACTCGACTTTGCGCTCAAAAAACGCTTCGACAAATTGGTGCAGAGTAGCCTTCAGATTGGCAAAACTAATGTTTTCATCGATCACCAATCCTTCGACTTGATGAAACATTGGGGTGTGCGTCTGATCCGAGTCGTTCCGATACACGCGACCCGGTGCGATAATCTGAATCGGCACGCCCTCTTCGACGATTGAGCGAATCTGAACTGGCGACGTGTGAGTCCGTAGCAAATTCCCACCCGGAAAATAAAACGTGTCATGCATTGCACGCGCTGGATGATTCTCCGGGATGTTCAAAGCCGTAAAATTATGGAAATCATCTTCTATCTCAGGGCCTGAGCGGACACCAAAGCCAGCGTTGGTGAAAATCCTTTCGATGCGTGACTGAGTGCGCGAGACTGGATGTCGGCCGCCAATGGACTGCCCTCGCCCCGGCAAACTTACGTCAACTAAGTCTGCTGCTAATTTCGCTTCCAATGCAGTATTTTCAAGCGCCGCACGGCGCTCGTTCAAGCACTCTTGGACATCTTTTTTTGCTTTGTTAATTTCCTGCCCAGCAGTAGAGCGCTCTTCGGCCGGCAGCTGGCCAAGCGTCTTAAGTCTAGCTGTCAGCTTACCCCTCTTACCCAAGTAAGTGACGCGAACCGCATCCAGTGCGGCAAGGTCTGTTACCGCGGAAATTTCCGAGGTGGCTTGAGTGATGAGCTTGCTGAGTGCCTGCATTTGAGGTGCCCCAAGTCAGGCGCGAAAAATCACGCCTGACCCAAGATTCAACTAGGCGGCCGACTGAAGTTCGAGACCAGCTTTTGCCGCAGCAGCGATCGCACCAAATGCTTCAGGGTCGTGTACAGCGATGTCAGCTAATACTTTTCGGTCTACCTCAATCTCGGCTTTGTTCAAACCATTAATCAGGCGACTGTACGTCAGGTCATGCAAGCGGGCCGCAGCGTTGATGCGCGTGATCCACAAGGCGCGGAACTGACGTTTGCGCTGACGGCGGTCACGATAAGCGTATTGACCGGCTTTAATTACAGCCTGCTTGGCTGTCTTAAATAATTTGCTACGTGCGCCGTAATAACCCTTAGCTTTATCAAGGACTTTCTTATGACGGGCTTTGGCGGTAACGCCATTCTTAACTCTGGCCATCTCTCTATCTCCGCTTAAGCGTAAGGGAGCATGCGACGCACGCTCTTTGTGTCGCAATCAGCGACCTGAAGGGTTTTACCCAAATTACGCTTACGCTTAGACTTTTTCTTGGTAAGAATGTGATTGAGATGGGACTGGGCACGTTTGAAGCCGCCCTTACCCGTCTTCTTGAAGCGCTTGGCAGCGCCGCGGTTGGTTTTCATCTTAGACATTTTTATTTCCTTAAGCCTTGCTACGCACCGAACTATTTCGGCCGCTACAGGCGGGTAGAGCCTTTCCGATTGTCACACCGTGGGGCTAATACTCACTTTTACTGCAATAAATCGTTTATCGCTTAGTGCTTCTTCGGCGTAATTACCATGACCATTTGCCGCCCTTCCAGCTGAGGCATCTGCTCTACTATGCCGTACTCTTCAAGGTCATCTTTGACCCTGGTCAGAAGTTGCGCGCCCAATTCCTTATGCGCCATCTCCCGACCTCTGAATCTCAATGTGACTTTAGTTTTGTCGCCAATTTCCAGAAAGTTTATAAGCTTGCTGAGTTTGATCTTGTAGTCACCTTCATCCGTTCCCGGACGAAATTTAATCTCCTTAACGTGTACTTTTTTCTGTTTACGTTTCGTAGACTGAGCATTCTTGTTTTGTTCAAACAAGTACTTGCCAAAGTCCATAATTCGACAAACCGGTGGCGCAGCGTTTGGCGATACTTCTACCAAATCCAAATTTTCTTCTTTCGCCAGCTCAATGCCAGCCCTAAGAGACATTACACCTGCCTGTTCGCCCTCTGAGTCGATTACTCGAACCTCATCGGCGTCGATTTCGTCATTTCGCCTGACGCGCTTTGTTGCGATACCCAAATCCTCCGAAAACTAAACAAATCCAACACTTGGCGGGTAAGTCGAAACGCCACAGCCTATGCGGGAAAGCGATTCTATATAGCCACCAGGCAGGATACAACCTTGGAAAGGCCGATTTTGGGAAAAATCAGGCATAAAAGAGAATTGGTGGGCGATGGTGGTCTCGAACCACCGGCCTCCACGATGTCAACGTGGCGCTCTACCCCTGAGCTAATCGCCCAATACTCTCGCCCCTCGACTGGGGACGCGTAAGATACTGAAGCAGTTGGCCTTCTGCAAGGCCTGTTAGCTGGCTTTTTTATCAGCCAGGCCCATCGAGAAATCACGCATTCGATGAATCTGGTCGCGGAGTCGGGCTGCCTCTTCGAATTCGAGGTCTCTGGCGGCTTTGAGCATCTGTTTTTCGAGCTTAGCGGCCTTCTTCAGCAGCTGTGCAGGGCTCATTTCATCGTAAGGGATCTTGTCATCACCGACCATTCTTGCCTCAGTTTCCGGCGATGGGTACGCGGACTCCATAATATCCGCCACCTTTTTGACGATCGACTCCGGTTTAATCCCGTGCTTCTTGTTATGAGCCTTCTGCAGATCACGTCGTCGATCCGTCTCCTCAATCGCTCGCTCCATGGAACCAGTGACTCTATCGGCATACAGGATCGCTTTACCGTTGATGTTACGAGCAGCGCGCCCCATTGTCTGAATGAGTGACCTATCTGAGCGTAGAAAGCCCTCTTTGTCCGCGTCCAGAATCGCGACCAACGATACTTCTGGCATGTCCAGACCTTCTCGCAACAAGTTGATTCCAACCAGCACATCAAAGGCGCCCAGTCGCAGATCACGGATTATCTCCGTGCGTTCGATCGTTCCGATGTCGGAGTGAAGATACCGTACGCGACAACCGTGCTCCTGAAGATAGTCAGTCAGGTCCTCAGACATGCGTTTTGTAAGTGTCGTTATGAGGACACGCTCGCCGACCAATGCACGTTTCGAGATTTCCGAAAGCACGTCGTCAACCTGCGTAGTTGCAGGTCGAATTTCGATTTCGGGGTCTACAAGTCCTGTGGGTCGTACTAATTGCTCAACGACATTGTCAGTAAATTCATTTTCGTACTTTCCGGGCGTCGCTGACACGTAGATCGTTTGCGGCGATAAACCTTCAAACTCGTCAAATCTGAGTGGTCTATTGTCGAGCGCGGACGGCATACGGAAGCCGTGCTCGACCAACGTTTCCTTTCGCGAGCGATCGCCTTTGTACATTGCGCCCAGTTGCGGCACCGTCACATGGCTCTCATCGATTACTAAAAGCGCGTTCTCGGGCATGTAATCAAATAAACACGGTGGTGGCTCGCCGATACCACGACCGGATAAGTAGCGCGAGTAATTTTCAATACCAGAGCAATATCCAAGTTCACGAATCATCTCTAAATCAAATAAGGTTCTCTGCTCAAGTCGCTGATCTTCCAATAGTTTATTATTATTTCGGAAGTACTCAAGACGATCTTTCAACTCAACCTTTATGTGCTCGCATGCCTCCAGAAGTCGCTCTCGTGGAGTTACATAGTGACTTTTTGGAAAGACCGTCAGTCGCGGTACTCGCCGAACGACCTCCCCCGTCAGTGGATCAAAATAGGATAAAGACTCGATTTCGTCGTCAAATAATTCTATTCGAACAGCATCCCTTTCCGATTCGGCAGGGAACACATCGATTACGTCACCTCTAACCCTGTAGGTGCCTTGCGAAAAATCAATCTCGTTACGCACGTATTGCAACTCAGCTAGACGCCGCAACAGTCCGCGCTGATCGATGCGATCGCCTCGAACTAGATGCAAAACCATACTGAAATATGCCGCCGGGTCACCCAATCCATAAATAGCCGACACTGTCGCCACAATGATGACGTCTGGCCTTTCGATGAGCGCCTTGGTTGCAGACAGACGCATTTGTTCAATATGTTGATTGATCGATGCATCCTTCTCAATATACGTGTCGGAACTGGGAACATAGGCCTCAGGCTGGTAATAATCATAGTAAGAGACGAAGTATTCGACAGCATTTCTCGGAAAGAACTCTCGCATCTCGCCGTACAGCTGCGCAGCCAAGGTCTTATTGGGCGCCAAGATGATAGCTGGCCGCTGGGTGCGATCGATGATATTTGCGATCGTGAACGTCTTTCCGGACCCGGTCACCCCGAGCAAAGTCTGGCGCGCCAGCCCGTCGCCCAGCCCCTCCAGCAAGCCGGCAATAGCGTTTTGCTGGTCGCCGGCCGGCTTGAAGTCCGACACCAGGGTCAAACGATCGCGATCGTCGCTGAGTTTGTTGGGAAGATCTGTAGTTTGACGTACCATAGCCGAGTATTTCCGATGAGCGTTTGCGAGGGGCAATCGATTGAGTTTATCAGTTTCCAAGAGAATGGCTGCCGTTAAGCCATCACCAACCAGTGCCGTTCTAGCACTGGCAACAGAGTTACGCGCCGCGGGCAGAGATATTATTAGCCTGGGGGCCGGTGAACCCGATTTCGACACGCCGCAGCACATCAAGAATGCCGCCAAAAAAGCGATTGAAGATGGTGCGACTAAATACACCCCAGTCGACGGAACAGCCGATCTCAAAGACGCCATCCAGACTAAATTTAGAGATGAAAATGGACTCAGCTATGAGCCCTCGCAGATCATCGTCTCAAGCGGCGCGAAACAGTGCCTGTTCAATCTATGCCTGGGCCTTCTATCGCCCGGAGATGAGGCTGTCATACCGGCTCCATTTTGGGTCTCGTACCCCGATATGGTGCGTTTGGCGGGGGCTGAGCCCGTAATTATAAAAGCAGGTATCGAAGATGATTTCAAAATCACTCCCAAGCAGCTGGTCGCGGCGCTGACAGGCAAAACCCGCTTGTTGATATTGAACAGTCCCAGCAATCCAACCGGCGCTAGCTACTCGAAAATCGAGCTACAGGCGCTCGGTGCCGTCCTTTCCGATCACCCCAATGTTGTTATCGTAGCGGACGAGATTTACGAGCATATTCACTGGGGTGAAGAGCCGTTTTGTAGCTTCGCAGCGGCCTGCCCTGAGCTCTACGACCGGACGGTTACAATCAACGGTGTGTCCAAAGCCTATGCGATGACAGGCTGGCGTATTGGCTATGCCGCCGGCCCGCGCGAACTCATTACGGCAATGAAAACGATTCAGAGTCAAAGCACATCAAATCCCTGCAGCGTATCTCAGGTCGCCGCAATTGCGGCGCTCTCAGGCAACCAGTCAGCCGTCGCTGATATGACTGCCGCCTACAAGAATCGGCATGATTATGTGGTCGCTGCACTGAACGGTATTGAGGGATTCGAATGCCGCAGCGGCGAAGGCACATTCTACGCGTTTCCGCGCGTCAGCGATGCTCTGCAGGCGCGAAACCTCAGCAGTGACGCCGCACTTGTCGAGCTATTAATCAACGAGGCTGATGTGGCTTGCGTCCCCGGAACAGCATTCGGGGCGCCAGGTTACATGCGGCTATCATTCGCTTGTTCGATGGAAATGCTCGAAGACGCAATCAATCGGATAAAACGGGTTGTTTTGGCTTGACTTCAGCCCCCCTCTGAACCAAAATCCCGGCCGCACCTAACGGTGTCGACCTATTCCCCGATAGCTCAGTTGGTAGAGCGTCTGACTGTTAATCAGAATGTCCGTGGTTCGAGTCCGCGTCGGGGAGCCAAACATGAAAAAGCCCGCTTCTTAGCGGGCTTTTTCTATTACTGAATCAGCGACGAATCATCTGCTCTTTTTTATAATTATCCAATCAATCACCGTTAAATCTAGTGCAGAAATTAACGACTTACCCCCCCTACGCCGAGCAACAACCGATCAAATCTTACCTTGTTGCTGCTATCTCAATGACGACATTCCACATGTATTTTACAAGCTCAACGAAGGCTTCTTCGGAAATTCGCTCGTTATCTCCATGTGCGCCGAACCCACTGTTTATTTCCTCAATCGATCGCGCAGGCCCGATGCCATAGGCTTGCATCCCCTTGGCTCTTACCTGGGCCATGTCTGTCGCTCCGGTTTGCATGATGGGTAGCACGGTCGCGTTCGGGTACATATTCTTTGCGACGCGCTCAAGCGTTTGAAACATTTCGTTATCGATGTCAGACGAAGGCGCGGCTGGGCGGTAAATTCTCTCCGGGACTATTTCAACGCGAGAGTCATCGATTACTGCCGCAAGTTTCGCGTAAAAACCCTCAACGTTTTCATCTGGCAGCATTCGAATATCCAGCATCGCACTCGCTTCCGAAGGGATGACGTTTCTGCGAAAGCCTGCATCCATGATGGTTGGCGCAACCGATGTTCTCGAGATGGAATAGTGATATGGGAAATTCGCAAGGAAGTGCTGCTGAATTGCTGCGCTCTCTTCCGGATTTTCTATGTTGCTGTAGCGAAACGCATCATCGTCTGACGCTATCTCGGCCATCCTTTGAAAGTACATTCTTGTCGTCTCACTGAATCGTACCTCCGTATCCCAGGAGCCGGCTTTCGCAACAGCATTTGCGAGAATAACCACTGCATTTTCCAAGGTGGGTTTCGAGCCGTGACCTGGAGTGCCGCGAGCAACTAGCGTTACTCGGCGAGGCATTTTTTCAGTGGTCTCTATACCGACCGTGACCACCTGATCGTCCTGAATAACATTCTGCCCGCCTTCCGCCAGACAGTATTCAGCATCGATAATATCGAAGTGCTTCTCGACCATGAAATTGATACCGACTTCTGGCGTTCCTTCCTCACCGGATTCCGCCAGTAGAATGACGTCGCGATCAAGCTTAACTCCATAGCGCTTAAGCAGCTTCATGACCATCAGCCCAGCTGCGAGGTTATCCTTGTCATCAAGCGTCCCTCTACCGTAAACAAACCCGTCCTGACGCAAGCCGCTGAAGGGGTCCGCACTCCATCGATCTAATTGCACACCAACAACGTCCGTATGGCCCATTATTAACAGCGGTCGTTTAGATCCATTTCCACTTGCGCGCGCCACAAGATTCGCTCTTGATTCCTCGAGTGCATAGGTCTCTGACTCAATTCCCTCGGCGGCTAGAACGGCCGACAGGTAGTCTGTTACGTCGGTTTCGTTACCTGGTGGATTGGTTGAATTGATCTGAATAAGCTCGACGAGATGGTCGAGTGACTCTTCGCCAACCACGTCCCAATCGATCAGGTAGGATTGCTGTGCATTTGCCATTGCTGCAGAGGCCATCGAAACTAGTATTAAAATCCAGCGCATAGATATTCCTTACTTAGGCCATTCAGGTATTGGAATCCGGATACTAGCGCATTTTTCGAGTTAGAACGGCGACTCACATATTAGGCCCACCAGGTGCAGGAGGTACCAAATCTAATCAGTCCGCGAGCACTTGTCCCCGACAGCCACCTTAGCCTTAAATGTAACGGGATAATCTGTCCCTTTCTTGGCTGACTGATCAATAGACCCTAGAATAATAGTGGAATGCGAACAGAGACTCGTTAGCGGTTCGTAATGCTGTGTTGCAAGACGGTATCGAATTGGACTCGTGACGCCGGCCGTTGCGTTTCCCAGTTGCGGCAACTTGGGCATTGCCAAAGCAGGCGCTGGCTTGAAAACCCACACTCCTGACACTGATACCTCGGCGTCGTGCTGGCAAGCTTCGACAGCGCACCGCGAACCTTCGCGAGCGCAGCGAAGTTTGAACCCACATCACCTGTTGATAGTTGCTGTAACTCGACAAACTCACCAAGTGTTGGCTCATTCAGCATGTACTCTTCAACGCACTCATCAATCACCGGGATTCCGCCGAGATCATTCACAATTGCTGTATACGCGACGAGTGAGTTCATTTCGGGATTCTTCTTCAGTAAGACCCTCAGCGCGACTTCCAAGTCCGCTGTCGCGTTCTCTCGTTCATATATTGAAACAATTTCCGGTAACGCCTCAGCAATCAAGTAGGTTTTATCGTCGAGTATGCGGTTATACAGCTTCAATGCAGTCTTATTATCATTACTGTCTCTAGCAATGTGTGCACGCGTAAGGGCTCCGCGCATTGTTCGAGGGCGCCCTGCTTGTGCTTTCTTCACGTGCTTGCGAGCCGACGCATAGTCTTTCTTCGCTGCAGCCGCTTCAGCCAATTCACAGTGGTAATGAGCTATCTGGAGAGCCAGAGAGCGTCCTCCTAGCACCTCAAGGCGCTGGCCCGAATCAATGGCTTTCCGCCAGTCACGTTCCTGTTCATAAATATCACAAAGCGCCTCAAGCGCCTGCACCTGATAGCGTGAACCCTGAGCGAGGCGCACAAAGAGTTTTTCAGCGCGATCAAGCAGGCCCGCACCCAGATAATCTTTAGCTAAAGAAAAAAGCGCCTGATCGCGTTGCTCTGGTGCAAGATCCGGTCTTGCAATGATATTCTGGTGAATTCGGATCGCCCTATCCACTTCGCCGCGACGCCGGAATAGACTACCAAGAGCAAAGTGAGTCTCGATGGTTTTATCATCAACGCGCACCATTTTCAGAAAGTGCTCAAGCGCTTGATCCGTCTGCTCATTCAGAAGAAAGTTAAGACCCTTTAAATAATCGATATTGAGGGGTACGGGCGCGTCTTCATCATCACGCTCATCGAACCTGCCCATCGCCCACCCGGCCGCAGCCAGTAGCAAGAACAGTCCAGCAAGCAGAAAAGTAGATTCAGTCGGCATCATTTAGCGGCAGGCTTCTAAGACTACTAACTTCGTTCTCAGACATACGCAAAGACCGTCGCAACATTCTGCGCTCATTAGATATCTTAAACGCGTATAAGCCCATACAAATAACGCCAAATAGCCAACCAATGGTAAAAGCTATGGTGAATGCAAGGGAGGCGGGGGAGCTGAATTCCCAGTGAAGCAATGTGATGCTGACTTCACTTGAGTTGCCCGCTGTAAATACGACCATCGCCGTAAATATCAGAATGATCAGTAATACTAAACCTATACGTTTGAGCGCAATCAATTCTTTATGGGGAAATGGCGACTTGCGTTCACTCGTTCACGTAGGTCTTTACCGGGCTTAAAATGTGGCACGTACTTACCGGATAGTGCGACGGCCTCACCCGTTTTAGGGTTTCGCCCAATGCGGGGTGGACGGAAATGCAAAGAAAAACTGCCAAATCCTCTAATCTCGATACGCTCACCCTTTGCAAGGGAATCGCTCATAAGATCAAGAAGGTGCTTTACGGCGAGCTCAACATCTTTTGAAGGCAGGTGCTTTTGCTTGCGAGAGATACCTTCTATAAGTTCTGATTTTGTCATATTGCCTATCACTGTTCCATTTTCTTATCGTAACCCACGGATATTAAAGGTAATAATAGCCCAGACCGCACGTTCTGAGCTACCTTTTTTACTTATTATTTGCTTCCGCCGGACATTTTTTCCTTCAGAAGCTCACCAAGCGTGGTCCCGACAGGGGCTGCAGACGAATCAGAGGTGTAATTACTAACTACCTCTTGCTCCTCATGAACCTCTTTGGCCTTGATCGAAAGCGCAACCATGCGGCTCTTGCGATCAACGTTCATGAACTTGGCCTCGACTTCTTCGCCGACCTTGATTACCGTCCGGGCATCTTCGATCCGGCCTCTAGCTAATTCAGATGCGCGAAGTGAACCGTAGACACCGTCACCAAGATCTACCAATGCGCCCCGTACGTCGACTTCGGTAACTGTTCCCGTAACGATCGAGTTCTTCGGATGCGCCGCAAGCCAGTCTGAGAATGGATCTTTCTCAAGCTGCTTGATGCCCAACGAGATACGCTCACGTTCAGCGTCAATCGCGAGTACGGCCGCCTCGATTTCCTGACCTTTCTTGTAATTTCGCACGGCTTCTTCGCCGGGGAGATCCCAGGAAATATCGGAAAGGTGAACAAGACCATCAATCCCACCATCGAGCCCGATGAAGACGCCGAAGTCCGTGATCGATTTGATTTGACCGGATACTTTGTCGGAGCGATTGAAGGTTGATGCGAAATCAGCCCATGGGTTCGATTTGCACTGTTTGATGCCCAGCGAAATACGTCGACGTTCTTCATCGATCTCGATGACCATGACTTCGACTTCTTCACCGACTTGAACAACACGTGAAGGATTAACGTTTTTGTTAGTCCAGTCCATTTCGGACACGTGAACCAGACCTTCGACGCCATCTTCGATCTCAACAAAGCAACCGTAGTCTGCGATATTGGTCACCTTACCGAACATACGGGTATCTTGCGGGTAACGGCGTGCAAGGTCTTGCCAAGGATCATCTCCGAGCTGCTTCATGCCCAGTGATACGCGTTGACGTTCGCGGTCGAACTTAAGAATCTTGACATCTATTTCTTGGCCAACTTCGACGATCTCGGAAGGATGCTTAACGCGCTTCCATGCCATGTCCGTAATGTGCAGGAGACCATCGATTCCACCGAGATCAACAAATGCGCCATAATCGGTGAGGTTCTTGATGATTCCCTTGACCGTATTGCCTTCTTGCAATTCCTTCAGAAGGGCCTCGCGTTCTGCAGAGAACTCTTTCTCAACTACTGCGCGGCGTGAAACGACGACGTTGTTGCGACGTTGGTCGAGTTTCATGACCTTAAACTCGAGCTGCTTGCCCTCGAGGTATGAAGGATCTCGAACTGGACGAACATCAACCAATGATCCGGGCAGGAATGCTCGGACGTTGTCAATTTCGACGGTAAAGCCACCCTTGACGCGGCCATTGATGATGCCTTCAACAACGGCACCTTCTTCAAAGGCCTTCTCAAGATCAATCCAAGTGCGCGCTCGAATCGCTTTTTCACGAGAAAGTTTAGTCTCACCGAAGCCGTCTTCGACAGCATCCAGTGCAACTTCAACTTCATCGCCTACGGCGAGTTCGGTGTCACGTTTATCATTCTTGAATTCTTCTTTAGGGATCACGGCCTCAGACTTGAGGCCTGCGCTAACGATGACGACATCGTCATTTATTGCCACCACAATGCCGGTGATGATTGAACCCGGTTTTATTTGTTGACTGGCAAAACTTTCTTCAAATAATTCAGCAAAACTTTCAGACATGTTAGTTAATCCAAGGGGATTTCATCTTCCCCACCCATAAATTACGTCAGCTAGCATCCTGCATCTGACGGTACGAAAAAAAAGGAGCGAACATCCTGTTCGTTCCCATCCATTACCTAACCAAGGATTTAGAGCTCTGCGACCCACTCGAGAACTGTATTAGTAACAGCCTCAATAGACAGTCCCGAAGAATCCAGAATTCTGGCATCCCGAGCCGGCTTTAACGGAGCTACCGATCGCTCGGAATCTCTGCGGTCACGGTCCTCTATGTCCCGCGAAAGGGCCGCGAGCGTAACATTCATACCCTTGTCTTTCAACTGCTTATGGCGCCTTTTAGCGCGCTCTTCAGCGCTTGCCGTGAGGAAGATTTTGACCAAAGCGGACGGAAATACATGGGTCCCCATATCGCGGCCATCGGCGACCAGTCCTGGCGCCTTCTGAAAAGCTCGCTGGCGCTCCAAAAGAGCTGTCCGAACCTCAGTTAATCCGGCCACCGCTGACGCTTCTGCTCCGGTTGATTCCTGTCGAACCTCAAGAGTCACATCCTCACCGTCCAGCAGGATCCGCTCGGATCGATCTTTATTACCGTCAAATCGGATGTCGAGGTCACGCGCGAGTAATGCTAGTGCATCACCATCATCGAGCGAAATCCCCTTATTTTTTGCTGCAATCGCAGTCAAGCGGTAAAGCGCACCGCTGTCGAGGAGATGAAAACCCAGGGCATCGGCAACACGTCGGGCTATGGTGCCTTTACCCGAACCGCTTGGGCCGTCAATCGCTATTACCGGTGGATTTAGGATCACTGTCCCTTATATAGCCTCTATCGGGCTAATATCAGCGCCGACGCTTGCCATGCATTGACAAAAATCTGGAAATGACGTGTTCACCGCAGCAACATCCTTTACAAGGACTGATTCGCTCGCAATGGTCCCTGCGATCGCCAATGACATTGCAATACGATGGTCGCCATGACTTTGAACGGCGCCGCCACCAAATTGGCCGCCGTGCACAATTGCCCCATCTGGCGATTCATCAACTTGTATCCCGAGATTTCGAAGGCCTTCCGACATTGCGGCAATTCGATCGCTTTCTTTGACGCGAAGTTCAGCGATACCCGAAAAAACTGTCTTGCCCGTTGCCGCAGCGGCCGCTACGAAAAGAACCGGGAACTCGTCGATAGCCAATGAGACTAATGCCGGGTCCACATCACCACCACTCAGTTGGGATGATCGCACTCGAATATCAGCGACAGGCTCTCCACCCAGCAACTGCATATTGACGAGAGTGATGTCGCCTCCCATTCCCTGTAGGATTTCGATGACACCCGTTCGGGTTGGGTTGACACCAACATTCGTGATTAACACGTCGGCTTTCTCAGCCAGCAAAGCCGCCAACATTACAAATGACGCTGAGGAGAGATCGGCTGGCACATTCACAGGGCAGCCCTGAAGTTGCTGTCCGCCTTGTAGGGATATCTTACCGTCCGACTTCGAAACCGTAACACCCATTGAACCAAGCATTCTTTCCGTATGATCTCTCGTCATCGCCGGTTCCGTTACGCTCGTCACGCCGCTCGAGTACAAGCCAGCCAGTAGTACAGCAGACTTGACCTGCGCGCTGGCCATAGGAAGGTCGTAATGAATGCCATGTAACTGCAGGCCGCCAGAAATCTGTAATGGTGGTGTTCCATCGCAGTCGCTTTCGATATTGGCGCCCATCAGTTTTAACGGCGTTATGATTCGACTCATCGGCCTTCCAGATAACGACTCGTCTCCAGTCAGAACGCTAGAGAATTTCTGTCCCGCTAGCAGTCCAGCGATCAATCGCATAGCAGTGCCAGAATTACCAAGATCAAGATCTGCAGTTGGCGCTTGCAAGCCATGCAGGCCGACACCTTGGATCGATATTTCGGTCGCGCTCGGCTGCTTAATCTCAACGCCAAGTGACTGCATCGCAGCCATAGTGGCGAGGCAATCCTCACCAGTGAGGAACCCCTTAATCTCAGTTCGACCGGTCGCGATACTGCCAAGCATTAGCGCTCGGTGCGAAACCGACTTGTCACCCGGGACAGTGACCGAAGCGTCAGAGACTTTTGATGGATTTACCTGAAAATGCATATGAGACGTCCGTCAGCCGATTGCCTTCGGATACGCGCCCAACACTCGGAATAATGAGCTATTGGCCTCGAGCTTCGCCAATGCATCCGAGATCGGCGCTTCCTCAGAATGGCCCTCAATATCGATGAAGAAAACATAGTCCCATTTCTTTCGCTGCGATGGACGGGACTCAATGCGAGTCATAATGACACCCTGCTCCGCCAAAGGCTGAAGCAAATTGTGCAGCACACCTGCACCTCCCACCGTATCGCTCGTCGAGAACAGGATGGTCGTTTTATCGCTGCCACTCGGCGCCAGCAAGGTACGACCCACGACCAGAAATCGCGTCGCATTATCCGGACGGTCCTCGATATTGTTGACCATGATGTGCAATTCATAGACGTCTGCGGCAACTTCAGGACCGATCGCCGCTGTACCTTCTTCGTCTCGCGCTCGTCGGGCACCTGCTGCGTTGCTGGACATACCAATGAGTTCAACGTGCGGGAGATACTCACGCAGCCAGCCTCGGCACTGAGCCAGCGACTGTTCGTGAGCACATATGCGCTCAATCTTGTCGAGGCTTTGCATCTTGCTCATGAGGTGCTGTTCAATTTTGAGCTCAATTTCACCAGCTATCTTGAGTGGCGATGTCAGAAACATATCGAGCGTATTGTTAACAGACCCCTCAGTCGAGTTCTCAATCGGGACCACACCAAAATCGGCGGTACCGCATTCGACTTCCTGAAAAATCTCATCGATCGTATGAAACGGTAATACGCGCACCGAATGACCGAAGTGCTTGAATACCGCCGTCTGGGTGAATGTGCCTTCCGGACCAAGAAAGCCGATCTTCAGTGGCTCCTGCTGGGCAAGACACGCGGACATGATCTCACGGAACAAGCGCAACATTTCTTCGTCGCGCATCGGCCCATCGTTTCGTTCCAACACAGAGCGCAATACTTCCGCCTCACGCTCCGGACGGTAGTAATCGACCGCCGCACCGAGTTCACCCTTCGCTACACCGACCTGTTGAGCAATAGTTGCACGTTCACTGATAAGCGATTGAAGCCGCTTATCAATATCGTTAATGTGCTTGCGAATCTCTGCGAGATCGAGGGAGTTCATGTCTTTACCCAAACCGGCCATGCCGTATTTAATCCGAAAACCTAATGGAAACGTGAGGTTATACAGGCTTACCGAGATTTCGCAACGCCAACACACCTTTAATAGAGCCAATTTGCTCTAGCAACTCTGGTGATGGCTCATCGTTTACATCCACTATGGTGTACGCGAATTCACCGACGGACTTGTTCAGGAGGTCCTCGATATTCAGGCCTGCATTTGCGATACAGGTAGACATCTGACCAACCATGTTTGGAACATTCGCATTGGCCAGCGTAATCCGCCACGCGTCGAGGCGTGGCAATCGAGCTTCCGGAAAATTGACAGAAAACCGGATATTGCCATTTTCAAGGTAATCTTTGACGTTCTCGGCAACCATGATTGCGCAGTTTTCCTCGGCCTCCACGGTCGATGCACCCAAGTGTGGCAGTGCGACGGCCTTTGGATGTTTTATGAGCTCTGGAGTCGGGAAATCGGTAACAAATGAATGCAGCTTGCCACTATCAAGCGCCGCGATCGCCGCCGCATCGTCTACGATTCCACCCCTGGCGAAATTCACCAGCACAGCGCCATCCTTCATCAATTGAAGACGGTCGGCGTTCACTATGTTACGAGTCGCCTCCATAAGAGGTACATGCAACGTCACGAAATCGGCGTGCTGAAACAGCTGATCGAGCGTGTCAGCGTGCTCGACGCCGGATGAAAGCTGCCACGCGCTTTGAACGGTAATGGCAGGATCAAATCCCACTACTTTCATTCCGAGAGACAAAGCTGCATTCGCAACTTCAACTCCGATCGCACCCAGACCAATGACGCCTAATGTCTTACCCGGCAACTCGAATCCGACGAACTGCTTCTTACCTGCCTCAACGACCTTATTCAGCGCATCACCTGTTTCTTCAAGCGCTGCGACATACTCGCTCGCTCGGCAAAGATTGCGA
>Ga0308010_1000168_pt1 | contig 59930 bp, 36 predicted proteins | sample Neamet129_FD_202368 | JGI IMG/M metagenome (GOLD analysis project Ga0308010, IMG submission 202368) | Marine microbial communities from water near the shore, Antarctic Ocean - #129 | ecosystem: Environmental > Aquatic > Marine > Unclassified | place: Southern Ocean | collected 2014-07-24 | reverse complement strand
AGTAGAAAAGTGCCTTATGGATCTGGCAAACCTTTCTGAGCGCCAATTCAAGCGAATTAAGTCCATTAAAACGTTAAAATCTGTTTTGTCCGGTCTCCTTCTAAGAAATAAAATGATCAATGATGCTGAAAATATTGGTCTCCATAGAACTGGTCTATTTCAAGAGAATTTGAAAAAGGAGTATACATCACTGGTATTAAAGGAAGTGATGAACGGCAGAATCTTTGATTCAGGATCAGGCTCTGTGAACTGGCAAAATGAATATTTTAAGTTTCGAAATGGCCTAGCTGTTAAAAGCAAAATTTCTATAGATAGTACGCAGTTGAAATCCTTTCCTATGGTCATGGAAGCATCCCTATGAGAATAACCCGGTATATAATTTTATTGATATTAATGGTTCATTTGCTTACTGCCGGAACTACTGGAAAACTCACGGGGCTCATTTCGGACAAGGATTCAGGTGAAGCACTTATCGGCTGTAATGTTATTGTGACAGATACTTACCTGGGTACAGCATCAAATCAGTCGGGTGAATATTTTATATTGAACATTCCTCCGGGTCTCTATACCGTAAAATTTTCCATGATTGGATATGAGTCACTTATTTTTCAAAATGTTAATGTTTCCATAGATAAAACAACTCGCATGAATGCAGTTATAGGGACTGAAGTTATTGAAGGGTCTGAAGTGGTGGTCACGGCTGAAAGAAAACTAATCCAGTTTGATGTAACCCAGTCTGAAGCAAGAATCACGGCGGATGAATTGGACGTTATGCCAGTAACAGAAATCAAGGATGTTTTAAGACTTCAGGGAGGCATCACCCAGGATGCAGGAGGCGGTCTTCACATGCGCGGAGGCCGTAGCAGCGAGATATCCTATATGGTGGATGGAGTGCCCATGACTGACGCCTATGACGGTGGAATTTCAGTTAAAATTGAAAATAACAACATACAGGAACTGCAGGTGATTAGCGGCACATTTAATGCCGAATACGGTAGATCCTTGACCGGCGTAGTCAACATGGTTACTAAGGATGGTAGAGATAAATTTGAAGGATCTATTAATGTGTATACCGGAGATCACACAACTCCGGACCCAATTTTCCAGAATCTTAATTCATTCTCTCCATTAAATGATTACAGTGTTTCAGCAAACTTAAATGGTCCAATTATTCCAGGAAGACTTACCTTCTACTCATCAGGCCGGCTGAATGGTTCTAAAGGCTGGCTCTACGGTAACCAGACATTTACTATGTATGGCGATACTGTATTTACAGACAGCAATGATAATGAAATCTGGGATTCAGACGAACAAATTAATGAATCCGATTATGAAGGCATGAACTGGTACAACGCATGGTCCAGTCAAAATAAATTAACTCTTCGAATATCCCATCTTACAAAACTTAGGTTGAATACAATATGGAATTCCGGGGTTAGTCAAGGCTATGATCATGACCGGCAAATGGCTCAAGATGGGAGAAAAAGGCACTTCAATACAGGACAATTTTCAGGCTTAAATCTCTCTCATTCATTTTCAGCCATGTCCTTTATTGAGATCAATGCATCCCAGTATATTCACCGCAATGAGTCATATCTTTATGAAGATCCATTAGACTCTCGCTATATCACTCCGGATAGTTTATTCTGGGCTCATATTATTGGGGATGTTCCCCAACATATCCAGAATGAATTTGGTGATGGTGTAAACTATTTTCCACAATATACCTTGAGACGCTGGGGAGTAGATACTGACCGGTTCATGAGAGAAACTAAAACTCAGAGCTTTAAACTTGATTATACAAATCAGGTTAATGCGTATAACCAAATCAAAGTGGGTGCAGATCTGACCCGCCACCTGCTCAGTCTGGATAGTTATGCCCTATTAGATTCATCCCAGGCAGATCAAGTATTCACTCCGGTAATACCCGATGTAGGAAGTTTTAACCGCTCTACCTATGAATTTAGCCCTGAAGAATGGTCTATCTATTTTCAAGATAAAGTAGAGTATGGTGATATGATTATTAACGCTGGCTTAAGGTTCGAATCCTTTAGCCCTAAATCAAAAACGCCGAAAAACTTGCATGAACCATATATAAAGGATCCAAGAAACCCCGCTCTTGATTCTTTATCATTGGAAGAATTGGAGAATCTAGACTGGGGTTCCCTGTGGTATTCTGAGATTGATAGTGCTGGGAATACAATCAATCACACCTATTCTGAATTTTATGACAGGTTTAATGACCAGCCTAATCTGTCAAACAAACGTGGTTGGTGGGAAAAGACCACAAGTAAATCCCAATTAAGTCCACGGCTCGCAGTTGCTTACCCAATTTCCGATAAAGGTGTGATCCATTTTGCCTATGGCTATTTCTTTAAAATCCCAGACTTTTCCCTTCTGTATAACAACACTGAATACAAACTGACGGAGACTGGTAGCAATTTTGGTATTTTTGGCAATCCGGATCTGAAACCGGAAACAACCATCAGCTATGAACTGGGCCTTAGACAGGAGATTGGTTATAGAACTAAAATAGAGATCAAAGGCTTTTACAGAGATGCCCGAAACTATGTAACTAGCAGCATACCTATTGACCTTGGAGATGGGAAATCTTACTACACCTATATAAATAAGGATTACAGCAACTCCAGGGGTGTCATCCTTATGTTGTTTAAGCAATTCAGCAACTACATCGGCTGGCAGTTTGATTATACCTTCCAGGTTTCGGAAGGAGCCAACTCAAATCCGAATGAAGAATTTGGAGCAGTTCTGGCAGGAAAAGAACCAACCCGATCCATCATTCCTCTGGATTGGGATCAAATGCATAATTTGAATGGTTCAGTTACAGCTGCGTACAAAGGCTGGGGACTGAATACAATTTTTCAATACGGGAGCGGCTATCCATATACTCCTGTCATCACCAATTATGAACAGCAGGGCGAAGTCCTTTCTAATGTACTTTTAAGAAACAGTCGCAGGAAGTCCAGCACATTCAGAATGGATTTCAAATTCTTTAAAAATATTAGAATAGGCAGTTTCAATGGTCGGGCCTATATCAATGTGTATAACCTGACTGATCGGAGAAATCAGAATTTTGTTTACGCTGATTCCGGCCATTCAGATGAAACCATAGAAAAAAACAGGGCTGAGCTTATTTCGCCTTTTGAACCATTGAGGCCCAACACATTAGATCAATATTTCAATCGCCCAGACTGGTATGATGAACCTCGCGAAATACAACTAGGATTGCAATTCTCATGGTAAAGAGATCCTATATATTCTTGTTATGGTCTTTCTTATACTGTCAGTCTGATGAGCGAGGAGATCCTGATTTCCGCCGGTGGACAAACATTGACGTAAATAAAGTTAGAACATCTATTCTAAATTATGGCATTTCTGGTCGTGCAGGTGCTGTTCCCGCTCACGTTCCATACGAATGGCCAGTTAATTCAGGTCAAATGTATATTGCAATGGCAGCCCTGTCCGTTGGTGCTGAAGTCATAACAAATGAAGGCGAAATCCGACCCTTGGTTACAATCCCTTTCCGTTCCGATCAGTCTGGAAATTCCATGGCCTGGGAACCTGTCCCTGGATATTTAAATCCAAATTCGCAAAAAATCGCTATCAGCGATGATGAAAGTACCTGGCCTACAAGTTGGCCGGATAAAATGGATGACGTTAATGATCCTGGATGGTCCGAATCATGGAATGGATACTTCGGGAGAAATCAGTTCAATGCCCAGCAGGAGATTTATTATAAGGTATCTGATGATGGAAATTATATCCTGGGAAATCCTTATTCTCCCGATACAACTGATCTTAATCGTCAAGGTGCAGGTCTTCTTGCAGGAGTTCGAGTACTGGAGTGGAAACAAATCTTAATTGAAGACGTGGTATTCATTCTTCATGAAATAAAAAATGATGGATCCTATGATTACGATAAAGTATCATTTTCTATGTGGCTGGCAGATTTGGTTGGTGGAGATGGTGATTCAGGAGATGATACCCCAGATTTTGACCTAATCTATGATGTTGCCTGGTCTATGGACAGCGATGGGATTGGAAATGCCGCTTTTGGATCAGATCCCGTGGGGGTTGCGGCAACATCCTTTATTGAGACACCGGGAAATAATATTGATCGGATCGACAACGATGGAGATGGTGAAGAAAATGGTCCTATCATAACTGAAGATTTCATTATCGATGAGATTTTAGGTAATGCAATTGATGACAATGGCAACGGCCTTATTGATGAGAACCTGACCCATGTACCTTTTGGCGATCAGGCAGGTGTAAGTCATTCTGACAAGATCGATAATGACGAAGATGGTGAAGAAGACAGTCCTTTAATTACACAGGAGATGATCAATGATGTATCATCTCAATGGAATATCTGGCCTTCACTGAATGACCCTATTCAGGATTCTATTATTCATATTATAGGATTGGATGACTTGGATCTTGGACTCCCCTACGCAGATGGGATTGATAATAACGCTGATCCAGAAGCCCCCTACCTTTTAGAGTATCCTGTAGGTTTAGGAGTTGATGTGAATAGTCCACTTGTGAATGCGGACATGGTCCTATCAGCAGCAAATGACCCCTGGCTAAGGTATTCAGTTCCTAACTCTAATATAATCCTCTATGATGTGAATATTGAAGACATTGGCAAGCCCTATGCAGATGGCATAGATAATGATGGTGATGGTGCCGTGGATGAAGGTATTGATGAAGGCATTGATGAAATGATCGATGAGTCACGGGATGATTTTATTGATAATGACGGGGACTGGGAACCATCTGACGACGTAGGGTTCAACGGTGATGAATCAGGTGGAATGGATGCAGGCGTGGGTGATCAAATGCCTACATCAGGTTCCGGTACGGGATTCCCCGGTGAACCCAATATTGATAAAACCGATGTTGCAGAGTCGGATCAAATGGGACTTACTGCTGTTGGATATGACCCGGCTGGTTCAATTCCAATATCAAGTGATGGCTATCTCTGGTTGTTTTATATGACACCCGGAAGTTACTGGCAGCCGCCCGCTGGTGGACAGCCCCCTGGAGACTACGACTTATTTGTCACTTCGGGATTTTTCCCTCTCAAAGCAGGCCAAACTGAACGGATCGCTATGTCTGTTACATTAGGTAATGACGTAGCAGATGCTTTGAGGAATAAAGCCGTAGCTCAAACCACCTATGATTTTGATTATCAATTTGCCAAGGCACCTGACCCACCAAATGTCACAGCAGTTACGGGTGATGGTTCAGTTACATTATATTGGGATACACATGCCGAACAATCCAAGGATAAATATATGGGTGAAATCACCAATGATGTTGATCTCTATGATTTTGAAGGTTATAAGATTTATCGCGCTACAGATTTTGAATTCAATGATGCCTATAACATCACTGATGGAGAAGGAAACCTGACTTTTCTCGAACCCTATATACAGGATGGTGAAAAAGCTCAATGGGATTTAGAAAACGGCAAGACAGGCTGGCACCCAATTGACCTGAATGGTATCAAATTCTACCTAGGAGATGATACTGGCCTGCAGCATTCCTATGTTGATCTTAATGTAGTAAGTGGTCAGCGTTACTATTATGCTGTGGTTTCTTACGATTATGGAGGAGATCTTTCTAATGATATTATTCCCAGTGATTCACCCATGCGCCTGAGAGTTAATTCTTTGACAGGTGAAATAGAATTAGGACCCAATGTAATAGAAGTAACTCCTTCTCCCCCATCTGCCGGATACAATGATGCTGAATTTTTGGGCGATACCATTAATCACATCAGTGGAACGTCTAGTGGCAGGATTTATTATGAAATAATTAATCCTATGGATATAAAAAGTGACCATACCTATCAGATTACATTTACAGATACAATACTTGCAAATCAGCAGGGCCCCGCTGGCTATGACACTGTAACCACGAAATCATATTATCTTGTTGATGTTACTGATACAGAATACCCTGATACACTGGTTAACGATGAGCATGAATTCAAAGCAAGCGATGGACAGGTTATCGAAGGGTTTAGGCTGGCATTCAATAATATTGATGAATTAAGATACAATGAAGAAAAGTCTTACTGGTCAAGGGACAGTATCTGGACATTTAATTTTTTCAGGTATGCCACATTTAACATTATAGGGACCAAACTTCCATATGATTATAGGATCATATTTACTGAAGAGCAGTCTGATTCATCCATTGATATGTGCATGCGCTATTTACCCAACACAACTACATGTTTTCCTGGATTTTTACACCCAAGTAAACCAATCAATTTTATGGTTGAGCGTAGAGGATCACTTACAGGTATTGATTCTATAGACTGGGTAAAAATACCTGTGGGATTGATCGATGTTATTCCCATGGGTGATCCAGATGGCTTTTTTAATGCAGACGGGAATAGAGAAAGTGACTGGATCGTACTTATGGACTATGAAGATGATGACGGTAATCCATGGCCGTCCTGGGCTTTTTACCTGAACCTTCATCCAAACGATTCGCTTTTAGTCTATAACGAACCTCAACCCGGTGATACAGCTTTTATAATTGTTGAAAAACCATTTCTCCCAGAAGATATTTACCAATTCACAACCGTTTCACCCTACATCGATACACAACAGGCTAAAGATGACTTAAACAAAATTAAAGTAGTGCCTAACCCCTACTATGCAACCACAGCCTTTGAAGGACAAAATACTTTTACATCTGGCAGAGGTCCAAGAGAGATCCAGTTTAGACATCTCCCACAGCAATGTACAATCCGTATTTTTACAATCTCAGGAGAACTGGTAAAAACAATTCAACACTCTTCTGCAATAAACTATGGAACAGGAAAATGGGACCTGCTCACCAAAGATAATCTCACCGCAGCTTACGGAATCTATGTATACCATATTGAAGCAACTGGAATTGGTGAAAAAATTGGGAAACTGGCTATCATTAAATGACAAGAATTCGTCATATATTATTTTTCTTCTTCTTGTCTTCCCTTGGATATTCTGTTGATAAAACGGGTACCATGGCGGCAAAATTTTTATCAACTAATGTTGGTTCAAAAGCTGTTGGTATGGGGGGCGCATTTACAGCTCTTGCCAATGATGGTTCAGCCATGTATTGGAACCCTGCAGGGATTGGATTTAACCGCCTTAGAAATGTGTATGTGAATCACTCTGACTGGATCGCTGATATCACTTTTGATTACTTTAGTCTTTCCATTCCCGTAAATAAGAATCGTTATCTTGGAATAAATGTAACATCCGTAACCATGGGTGAAATGGACGTAACCCGTTACGGTAATGAAGATACAGGGGAAACTTTTTCTGCATCGGATAACGCATTTGGTTTAACCTATGCTCTTAACCTGACAGATCGATTTTCAATAGGATTTAATGGGAAATACATTCAGCAAACTATTGCTAATAATCATGCCAATGGGTTGGCTTTAGATTTAGGCACTCTATTTGAAACGCCTTATGGCTTCAGGCTGGGAACATCCATCAGCAATTTCGGACCTAAGATGAAAATGACAGGGGATGATCTTCTTGTTGCTGTCGATGTAGATGAGTCTATCCACGGGAACAATGAAAGTGTTACCGGGTTTCTTGCAACGGATGAGTTTGATTTGCCCCTGATACTCAGGGTTGGCATATCGGATGATCTAAATATTGGAAAAATAGTTCGAATGACCTGGGCACTGGATACTAATAGTCCCAATGATAATGCCAGCTATATTAATGCAGGTATGGACATTGGATTATTTGATGACCTTTTTAAACTTCGGGCAGGGTTGAATTCACTCTTACTAGATGATAGAGAACGAGAATTTTCTTTAGGTTTTGGAATTAATTCTCCTGGAATTATAAAACAAAATCTACAAATTAATTATTGTTTTGAAGCTTTGAACCATCTTGGAGATGTACACCAGATTAGTTTAGAGATTGTCTTTTAGGCTGGAATAGGGAATCAGTTTGAATTCTAGTAATATATTCACAAATTGTAGGTAACTCATTATTGAGTTTCTAAATTGAAGGTAAATAAATAATCATATGGAGAAAAAAATGAGAAAACTTGTTATGGGTTCGTTTATATTAATTTTATGGATCACAACTGCCACTTCAGCAGTTACATTTAATTTAAATACATCAACTTCCCCAGGATTCACCGATACAACTTCAACCCTTGTTATTCGTGGTACTATGAATGGCTGGTCAGGAAATAATTGGGATATGTTTAATATTGGAGGGGATTACTGGACCTTCACAAGTGATACTCTCAGTGATGGTGATTATGAATATAAATATGTCGTTATTGATAATATGGGAATCGAATCATGGGAGTCTACTGATAACCGAACTTTAAGCGTTTCTGGTGATACAGACCTACCTCAGGATTACTGGGAAAATGGCACCACCCCGCCCTACACAGAAACGAATAGTATTGATGCATGGTTTCGAGTTAGTACTGCAGGTATTCTAGGTTATAATGGCGAGGTCATGCACATTGCCGGTACTATGAATAGCTGGAGCGGTGAGCCCCTAACGCAAGAAGGAGACTCAGAGTTTTGGTCTGGACAATATTCCTTTGACCAATCTGGATCAACCGTTTCATATAAATTCCAACATGGTTTAGGTGGTTGGGAAAGTGGCATTAATGACAGATCCTTCACTTCAATAAATGATACAACACTTCAGTGGGTATATTGGAATAACGAAGCCCCTACAGAAGAAGAAATTACCTACTCAACTGTCACCCTTACACTGGTTGATGAAGCGAATGGATTTCAGGATATTAGATTCAAGGGCACTATGTCTAACTGGGCAAGTGTGCAGGGATACGATGATGGTACCAATGGAGATGAAATAGCTGGTGATTTGATATGGACAGCTGTATTTGATAGTATAGTCGGTCCTAATGAATATGATTGGGGTGCAATTGATACCGATAATGGTAATGGTACAACATGTACTGTATGTGATGGCAGTGATGGATATGGGACTTGGTTATTAGATTTAATTGGTGAACCCAACCAGGAATTTACTATTGCAGAAGATGGGTCTGTAACTGGCTCCACCAGTATTACCATCCCTTACCAGGGAAGTGAAATTACAAAAACAGTCATTTTCTCGGTTGATTTGACCGAATGGCTGGATGAAGAAGGAGCGACCGGAATGCCTGTTTTTAGTGTGGCCCGAGGAGATCAGATGCAGGTACGTGCTGGGTTTAATGGTTGGGACTGTAATGACCCTACTGACTGTGTAATGACTCGTACTCCGGGTACAAATATTTTTAGTCTGGCAGCCAATGTTACAGGATTCCCAAATACTGAAAGTGAATTTAAATATTATATGGAACTGGATTCGTCATCAATTGAAGTCCTAAATGCAACATACGGTGTTATTTATGAAGGCATTGGATGGGAAGATTCTCCACAATTTGGTGGTGGAAACAGAAATTTCATTCTTGGCGCAGATGATGGTACCGGTCTTCTTGAGCTAGAACTGGCGGGATATTTTGACCTACCTACTGGTGGTGTAATACCTGCCGGACAGACTGTTGCTGTTACATTTACTGTAGATATGACGAATGCTGAAGCTCTAGGGTTTAATGCTGCAGAGGATTCCGTGTATTTATCAATCAAGGACAGATGGCTTAAATATCTCCAAGGTCTGGGCGATGACTATAAAGTAATCACGACAGCAAATGGAGATGGAACTTATTCCGCCAGTCCATCTTTTACGGGACCATTTGCATGGCATATGATTTATAACTGGGGATTCTATGATGTGTCAGAATTGGCCTATGTTGAAGAAGGCGGTGGATTTGGTTTTGGACGTTCCCGGGCTCGCTACCAACACGCAAATGCCAACGATAATTGCTCATGGGGGGATTACACCTTCCCAGAAGATACTTGGCAGTCTGAGCCTCCTCTGCATGTCGAAGAATTTAATCCAGATTCAATTTGCATATTATTGGCTGGTATTGGTGGAGATATTGTTCCAGATAATTTTTTCTTGACCAATAATTATCCCAACCCATTCAACCCGACGACATCTTTTTCTTTTGGAATAACATCTACTATAGAAGTAAAGATTAGCATATACAATATTCTAGGTCAAAAGATATTTGCATATAATAAAGGAAAGCTCGATGCGGGTACTTATGAATTTAATTGGAATGGGGTGAACCAGATCGGAGACCAAGTCACCAGTGGCATCTATTTTTATGAAATGGAAGCAGGAGATCAGTTTCGAGAGATCAAAAAAATGACACTTTTAAAATAGGGTCTTATAGTAAAAAAAGGGGCTACTAGGCTACTATGAGTTTTTTTTTATTATACTGAACTCGAAAAATACGTTACAGAAAATATTGAAATCTTTAAATTATGTTAAAAATTTCTATCTACTCCTATTCATTTTTCATACATACCCTTTAGCTCAAGAATTAAGTTATAAAAACCCCATCATCCCAGGCAGTTATCCAGACCCATCGATTTGCCGGGTTGGGAATGATTATTATATTGTTAATTCTTCCTTCGAATATTTCCCAGGTCTTCCTATACATCACAGCAAAGACCTTGTAAATTGGAATCTGATTGGATATGGACTTCATCGTGATGATCAATGCAGTGGTGAAATGAATCTTGTAGATGTGCAAACGGATGGCGGAATTCATGCTCCATCAATCCGCTACCATGATGGTCTGTTTTACATAATTACTACAAATGTATACAGCCCTGGTCCCAACCAACCTACTGAAATGATTAATTTCATTATTACCTCAGAGCAGATTGAAGGTCCTTGGTCTGCCCCTCACATCATAGAAGATGCTCCAGGCATAGATCCAGATATAGTTTTTGATGAAGATGGGAAAATATGGTATGTTGGAACGCACGTTCCAGAAAATCCTAATTTTAATGGCGAAGGTGAAATATGGCTTCAGGAACTGGATCTAGATGATTGGTCATTAAAAGGAGAAAGATACTTCTTATGGCGCGGTGCGTTATACTATGGTACCTGGGCCGAAGGTCCCCATATCTATAAACGGAATGGATTCTATTATCTTCTAATTGCAGAAGGCGGAACCAGTCTGGAACATGCTGTTATGGTATCTGTCAGTGATAACGTTAAAGGTCCTTACGTTCCCAATGCCCGTAATCCAATTCTTACATCTCGACATCTATCAAATGACTACTGGGTAAATAGCATTGGGCATGCAGATCTATTAGAACTGGCAGATGGGAGATGGTATATGGTAGCCCTCGGTATTCGTTCCGAAATTGATACCTACTCCAATATGGGGCGGGAGACACACCTCATACCTGTTACCTGGGAGAAAGAGCCATTCAAATGGAAATATGATAATATTGAAAAAGAATGGTCTGATTTACCGGATAGAGAACGGCTCGAAAAACTAAGGCGTGTTAACTATGAGTGGCCTGTCTGTTCTCCATTAACAGGTAGGGTTGAACGATCGTTTCCCCTGCCCTTCCATGCATCGCCTCAGGCTAATAAACAATCCTTCAGGGACAACTTTGATAGTGAAACTTTAAATTTGGAATGGAACTTTCGCAGGGTCCCCAAAGAAGGAACCTATTTAATAAATAATAAGGATGGTTACCTTCGATTATTTCCCAGTAAAAATGTCATTGAGAACCGTAAAAGTTGCAGTCTATTAGGTATTAGACAAATAGAAACTGATTTTGAATTCTCGGTAAAAATGCTATACAACCCATCCATACCAGAAGTCCAGGCAGGAGTTAGTCTCTTCCAGAAAGATGATAATTACCTTACATTTACAATTGAAAAAAACGGTGAAAAGTACATAATACTTAAACTTATATCAAAAGAACTGAAAATGGAGCCAGTAATCGTTCAGCAAACATTTTTAAAATCATATAATGATTCAATCATATTTAAAGTTTTTTCTAAAAATAAATCATATAAGTATTACTATTCGTTAGACAATGGTACCAGTTTTGATTTTTTCGCAGAAACAAGTTCCAGTTTACTACTAAGTAAAGGTTATACAGGTGCCTATATGGGGATTTATTCCACCAGTAACGGCAAAAACACTGAAGAATATGTGGATTTTGACTGGGTAACACTTGATTAATTTAATTTGAACCATAGTATAATTTTTTTCAGATTATATTATTTCAAGGTAGACAAATTTATTACAGATAAAATTGAAATCTATTAATCATAAAATAAAAACTATATTCTTGATGACTCTTTTTCTTTCAATTCATGGACAACAAGATTCAAGATATCATGAGCAGTCCTACGTTGGATCGTCCTATTTAGGTGAGAAAACAATAAGAGTTTATTTACCCCCATCCTATTCTGAGAATAATGATAATCAGTATCCCGTTCTTTATATGATGGATGGTCAAAATTTGTTTTTTGACAGTCTTTCATATTCTGGTCATTCTTGGAGAATATCCAACGTATCTGACCAACTTGTTAAAGATAAATATGTTAAAGAATTCATTATTGTTGGTATAGACCATGCAGGAATAAACCGATTTTCAGAATACATGCCTGAGAAACCTTTCAAATCATTTTCTAATAATACAAACAACCGATTGAAGCATCGGGCAAAAACAAATATTTATTCGGATAGCTTTTTAATGTTTTTTGTAAATGAATTAATTCCTTTTATTCAAAACAAGTATAGAATAATGCTGGGCCCTAATAATACTTTTGTTGGTGGGTCAAGTATGGGTGCGCTTATTTCCATGTACGCCTTATGTGAATATCCAGATGTATTTGGAGGCGCAATTTGTATGTCTACACATTGGCCTGTATCATTAGATAATACCATGATTGAAGCATCCAATGAACTCCTGGCATATTTTTCAAAACACATTCCGTCTGGGAAACTCTGGTACTTTGACCATGGTACGCTCGGCTTAGATAAGAATTATGAACCTTATCAATTAAAAGCTGACGAAATACTGAATACAAATGGGTATACTAATGGAAAAAATTGGATCACAAGAAAGTTTAAAGATCATGATCATAATGAAGAAGCATGGAGTTCCAGATTGGGAATACCACTCCAGTATATTTTTGGGATTAATAAAACCGAATAAAAAATATAAACAATTATTTCAAGGTAGAAAAATTTATTTTAATAATGTAATCTTCCTCATAACTGAGAATTCGCTAGACTGAATATTTACAAAATAAATTCCGGATGGGAAATCTGAAAAATTTATTTTATAGTGATTCATAATTGATTTTTGAAGTTGAACATTAAAAGTAGCAACCTCCTGCCCTTTAAGATTATAAATACTTAGATTACTTTTGGTGTCTTTTGCAACCTGAATTTCCAATGTAGTGCTATTGTTAAAAGGATTAGGGTACGGATCATATAGACGAATTATTTCAGGTAAAAATGACTCTGAAGTTGTGCTCAGAATGGCAATTCCAGCACCACGATTTAGGTAGTTTATTTCATTGAAAACTAAGCCTGAAAAAGATTCAGAAATACCATCGGGCCAAAATACAATCACTGAATCAATACTGGTTTCCTGTCCCAGACCAAAATGAACATCAAATGTATTTTGACTGCAATAGCTGTTTCCTGCAGCAATATAATTCAACTGCTTTATGCCCGAATGGTGTAACTCAATTGTGGCACCAATTGCAAAAATATTCTGTTCAGATTGTGCCAACTTTAAAATGATCCAATTTTGGACATCAGAATCATTCCGCAGGAGATTAACTGAACCTGCACTGGAAGGATAGCCTACCAAGACCATGTCTAGATCACCATCATGATCCAGGTCGCTAAACGCAGATCCATATCCATTATTGTTAAGTATTACTCCTGATTCATATCCAGCTAAAGTAAATGTCAAATCACTATTATTAAGTAAGAGAGAATTGTGAATACCGCCAAAGTTCGTTTGATTATTATTGTAAATATCTACCCAGCCATCGTTGTCAGCATCAAAGAAAAAGGTGCCCCATCCCATACTCCCAGGAGTATCTTCCGTACCTGATGATTCACTTATATCTGTAAAAACTCCTTCAGATGAATTGAGTAACATAGAATTCTGATACAGGTTAGTAGTATAAAAATCAAAGAGTCCATCTCTGTTTATATCACCAAACGCAACACCCATTCCCATGACTTCCAGATCAGTTTGGGACATAGCCGAAACGTCCGTATAGGCTCCGTAGTCTTCATATCGAAGCAGTATATTTCCATTATTGTTATCCTGAGTAATAAACAGATCCTGGTCACCATCCCGGTCATAATCAATAAAACCCAGTCCCATAACAATTCCCGCAGATAAGGGGCCTGCTGCACCAATATTTTGTGCCACATCAACAAATGTACCATCACCATTATTCTTGAACATTTTATTGGGATCATAGAGGAGTCCAACGTACAGATCAAGAAATCCATCTGAATTGAAATCAATCCAGGAACTTCCTCTCACCTGTTCTGCAACCTGAACACCCGAAATCGCTGTCACATCCTGAAAGACACCATTCCCATTATTTTGGAATAGCATACTTTGGCCGGCAGCATTTCCGATAAAAAGATCCAGATCTCCATCATTATCATAATCCGCCGCAACAGGTGTTCTTCCATCAATTATAACTTCAAGATTAGCTTCATATGTAACGTCGGTAAAAATCATATTCTGTTCATTCTTATATAAATAAAACCTATTACCATTTCTGGCAGTGAAAAAAATATCGTCCCACCCATCATTATTATAGTCAAATAAACATACACCTTCGGATGATCCAAAAAAATTAATCCCACTATAGGAGGTAATATCCGTAAATAATACGTTTGAGTATCCCAAATTCAGAATAAATAAAGAAAGAATAATTTTATGAGTTAATTGAAGATTCATTTGTAGGAATTTATTAATTTTTCGGGTAATTAATAAAGAGTAACCATTTAATTAGTTACGAATTTAATCCCAAATTTTTTGGTAATCGATCTTCCATGAAACAAATTTTTGTTCCTCTGGCCATCTTTCTGGTCTTTCAATTGAATAATGGATACGCTCAAGGCGGAATTAGCTGACGACGCCCTCTGCTCCCAGGTGGGAGTTTATTAAATTATGGTGATTCACAGGAAGGGCAGTTTTCTCTTGGAATTTCTTACGAGCACGAACAATTGGATTCTCCAATATATGAAACAGAACCCATTCCTAATTATAATAAAGAAAGAACTATTTCCAGTAGTTTTACAGTCATTACAAACTACGGTATTACCAATCAATTCAGCTTAACAGGATTTATCCCGGTACGATATATTCTAAATGAAAAAGTTTTATTTCGTGGTCAAAACCAAAACTTATATCATGGCGGGAAGTATTTCCGTGAATCTTACGGGCTTGGTGATGTGGTTATCCAGGCAAGATATCAATCCACATTTTTTACCCAACTTCCTGTTGTGATTGGTATTGGCATAAAACTCAGCAATGGTAAAATAAATAAAACAGATGAATTTGGTGAACGAATCAATGATAATCTCCAAGTTGGAACAGGCACTGTCGATCCGGTACTTTCTATTTACACGAGCCGTGATATCAAGAAATTTGTGGCTTCAGGCGGTATTTTTACAAGAATTTCCAATGGCGAGAATATTTATGGATATCAATATGGTAATGAATTGCAATCTTTGATAAATCTAGACTATCTTGAGAATTCTCTTCTATACGGCGGTATTCAATTAAGTCATTTATTAACTACTCGTGATTATTACGAATATGGCAAGGTCACTCGTGATCGTGGCGGAGACAGCATTTTTCTAACTGGGAAGCTCGGTACTAGAGCCACAAACAAACTTGATTTTGAGATGACTATCCAAGTACCATTGTATCAAAATCTGAATGAGAGCCAGCTGACATCTCCATTTATTATTCACTTTGGATCCTTATATAGATTTTCATCATGAGAATTAAATTTCTTATTCCATTATTAGGTCTATTTTTGTCCTGTTCCTTATATCAGGATACAGATGATCCAGATATTTTTTTTGAATATCATGATTTTGATATTCTTCCTCTAGGAAGAACCATTTCAGATATGATTATTACAAAAAATAACCAATCTGTATTTCTGACTGATTATAATAATAATTCAATTATAAAAATTGATGTCAATAGTGAAATGACTGTTAGCGGAGAAATAGAAATTGGGTCCCACCCTGTTGCTCTAGATTTGAATTCAGATAATTCAGTCATAGTAATCGCTTTGGAAGGAGAATCATCTATTTTCACGGTTGAAACAGACCAATTTCAAATTATTAGTGAATATTCAATTCCATTAATGAATGTAAATGACATTATTTTTTTTAATGATTCAATTGTAGTTATTTCTTCAAAGACAGATCCTGCCTGCATTTCCCTAAACTTAAATTCAACGGAATATGTAAATCAATCAGTACTAAATGGCGAATTAGCCATGGATCAAGAAAATAAGATTCTTTATGTAGCAACATCATCATCTGTAAAAAAATATAATTGGGATGGTGAGCGATTCTCTCAAGATCCTAATATTTCAGATCCCTACGGGTTCGTTGGAGATGTCCATCATTTTGTCTTTAATGCCACTAAAAATACAATATTTGCCTGCATCAGCTCTTCCAATGATGCAGAAAACAACATCCAGCATATATATTCTTATAGCGGTTCAGATATGACATTTGCCGGAAAATATCTAATAAAATCACCGGCATTAGCTGTGGCTGTTTCAAATAATGGTAATAGAGTTTTTACTGCCCCAACCGATGCGGATGAGATTGGTGTATTTATTATTGAATTTGATCAAGAATCTAAATTAGAATCTTATTATTATCTTTCAGCAGGCAACCTAACAGATCGAGGGTTAGTGGTCGATTCTAATGACCAAAACCTTTACATTTTGGTTAATATTCCTGGTGATGATGATTCATTCGAGCCTTATAACGACTATTCATTTGATCTTCAACGGATAAAGTTGTAATCGACCTGATTCTAAATTGCAATTTTGAAACCCAATATAAAATTAATACTATCTCTGGTTATTTTCTTTTCCTGCGAAAAACCAGTTGCCCCTGAAGTATTGGCAATGGTGGGCTCTCGAGTAGTTACATCATTCGATTTTGCAGAATCTTACTCAAAACGTTTAATCAACACCCAATTACTAGATTCAGATTTTGAGCGAGATAGGCATCTTCAAATGCTGGTTCGGAATAAGTTATTTTCTGAAGCTGCCATACGAGATCAATTGGTTTTAGATTCAATCGCCCACCGTTACATTTCACTTGATTCAATCAAATATCTCCGAGATGAACTTTATTATGAAATGATAATGAATAACGAAATCCAAGTCAGCGATGAATTGATGCGCAAGCATTACATTTGGTCAAATCGTGAATGCCATTTTAAACATCTCTTTTTTAATAGCAAAGACGATGCGGACTCTATTTTTATTATTTTATCTGTTAGCCCAGTTCAATTTGATTCTATAGCCTTTAAAACTTTTTCCAATGAAAAAATGAAAAATTCTGGTGGTGACCTAGGTTGGGTTGCTTATAATGCTATGGATCCAAATTTAGAACTTCATGGCTTCGATATGGCATTAGATGAAATATCTCCCCCAATTCGGTCTTCTTTGGGATGGCACATCCTTAAAAAATTAGATGAAAAGAATCAAATGATCACTGATGAATCTGATTTCCAAAACAATATTGATGGAATAAAAAAAACGATTACAAAAAAATTAGAACAAATTCAGTCAGACCAATTTGTGAATGATTTAATGTTATCAAAACATATCTTTTTGGATGATGGCCTAATCCAAGATGTGACTGTTACCCTTTACCAATTAGCAGAACTTAACGGGAGTCAAAAACCGATCAATATTGAAAATAAAAGTGATATTATTAAAAGTCTTCTTACTAATTTGAAAGAAGTGGCTCAAGTTCCTCTTGCACAATATGATGAAGGTGAATTTTTGGTTCAAGATTATATTGATGGGATCCAATCCCTGCCTCCCGTTCAAACGAATTACTCACCTAAAATGACCTTTTATCATGCATTGCGAAATAAGATACTTTCCGAAGAAGGGGCTAAAAAAGGATTGGGAGATCATCCAAATGTAACTTTTAAAATTCAAGATTCAAAAGACCGGTTCTTAAGCCGGGTTTTTCTCTCTACTTTTTTTGATGGTGAAACTCAAGGGAGTTTTTCAAGGACACGATTAAACACCATTGCAGATAGTCTTCGCAAAAATATTTCTGTTATACTCTATCCAAAACATTTGGACCGTTTGTTTGTAGAGAATTAGCCCTACCTAGCTTTTTCACCCACTGCTGCAGACTGGCCATTTTTTCAATGGTGATGGTGTAAACACTAAAGGATTCTTCCACTATTCCTCGGATGATAAACAATGTTTCCCAATGGAGCATATCACCAAATTCTTGGAATACATCAGGGAATAGCACACATTCATAAATATCAGTTTCGTCTTCCAGGGTCAAAAATTCCATAGGTTCTGAATTACTTGTTGCTGTCTCTTTTCTCGTAATATACACGCCAATCAAATAAATGGACTTACCCACAAACAATGGAATATCCTTCGCATATTTAATGCGCTGGCTCAAGATAGGGCGATATTTTTCCAACGGATGAAGTGATAATGGATAGCCAAAGGTCTCTAATTCCAACCTGTATTGATCTTCATCGGTTAAATCAGTGTTCACAGGAGATGCTGTAAGTGGTTCCCGCACTCCATTTTGAAGATAGAATCCAGCCACACGATAAGCCAACTCTCGATGAGTTAGTTCCGGTGCTAGGCTTTTGAAACAGCCCGCATTCGTCAGTGCCATGGCATCTGAAAGATCCAAATCCACTCTGGATAAAAAGTCATCCAATGAATCAAACTCTCCTGCTTTTCGTTCATCCAATATTATATCTAGGGCTTTTTGTCGGAGCCGTTTAATACTCATGAATCCCATGCGGATTTTACCTTTTCGGCCTCGCCATGCTTTATGGCTCCGATTCACATCCGGTGGAAAAATTTGAATTCCAAATCTTCGTGCTTCACTCATATAAGCGTAAGATGAGTAGAATCCACCTTGATTGGAAATGACAGATGCCAGAAATTCAGCTGTGAAGTTAGATTTTAGATAAGCACATGTAAATGATAGCATTGCATAAGATGCAGAATGTGCTTTGCAGAATGAATAGCCCACAAATGAAGCAATCATATCCCACACATCCTTGATTATACTGGGCGAATACCCTCGACGGAGTGATCCTTCCGTGAATTTATTTTTCCATGAAAGAGTGAGATGCGGCATGGAATCCCTACTCATGGTTTTCCGAAGTGCTTCGGCTTCCGCATAGCCCAATCCTGCCAGGGTCATGACCGCCATAGACACCTGCTCTTCGTACACCATGATACCATAGCTCTCTGCCAAGAAACCCAGATCAGGATGGAGCAATTCCCATTTTTCACCATGAATCCGAGCCAGCATAATATTCGTAAACCGATTTGCTGCCGGACGAATGATAGATGAATAGATTACCACATGCTCAAAATCCACCACACCAGCTTTGGCCAGAAGTTGTCGTGTAGCTGGACTCTCGATATAAAATACACCCATGGTTTTCCCCGCTTTCATTAATTTTTTGGTTTTTTCATCACCTACGGGTTGGATTTGATGATAATTCACATAGTTGCTGCGAGATACCACTTCGCCATAATTCAGGTTCACTTGGCGGATTGTATCTCGAACCACCGCCAGACTACGGTTTCCCAAAAGATCTATCTTCAAGAGCCCCGAGTCTTCCACCTGGTCCTTTTCCCATTCAACGATTTGCACACCTTTTGGTGCCACCAAAACTGGTACGTATTTACGAATCTCATCCGGAACGATCACCACACCACCGGGATGAACCGATGGATAACGAAATGTACCGACTATCTTTTCACTCTCTCGAAGTACACGAATTAATGTATCATCCAAATCCACATTGGCAAAACGCGGATCTGTCCGGACCCAATGCTCCAAATCTCGACGAGATGTATACCAGCCGATCCGCTTGGTAATACTCTTAATCTCTTCGTTAGAAAGCCCATGTACTTTGCCCACTTCCCGAATGGCAGATCTCGGTTTCAAAAAAACCTGACTAGATACCATGGCTGTCCGCTCGTTGCCGTATTTTTTGAAAACGTAATCTAAAATATCGTCTCGTTCATCCCATGGGAAATCCACATCAATATCCGGCATATCTTCTCGTTCCGGATGAATAAATCGCTCAAACTGGAGCGTGTAGCGCAACGGATCCACCTGTGTGATAAAGATGCAATAACTCACGATAGATGCCGCCGCAGATCCACGACCGATGGTGGCACGGGTTTGCGTCACAATATCTTGAACAATTAAAAAATAGGGTGCAAACCCTTTTTGAGTAATAAGGTCTAATTCATATTCGATTCGCTGCCGTATCATTTCGTCTACTTCACCATATCGAATCTTGGCTCCAGCATAAACCTTATCTTTTAATTTCTTATTGGAAATGTGAGTTTCTTTCAGTGATAAGCCTGGAAAAATTGTATTGATGAAAGACCAATCCGTTTTACATCGATCTGCTAAATACTGACTATTATTCAATCCATCCAAACTGTTGGGGAATAATTTCACCATCTCCGCTTCGCTCCGGAACCAATGGTGATTTGTTTTGCATTCGGCTATATCCAACTGCTTCAGTGTTGTATTCTTTTCAATAGCTCGCAGCGTTACATGAGCATCATGGTCGCTTTGTGACCTGAAATAGACATCACCCGTAACTACCATTTCTAATTTCAATTTTTTGGCCAATTTTTGCATATAAATTTCTTGAATTCCAGGACGTAACTCTAAAAATAAATGAGTATACGGTATAATCTTAATTAATTTTCTTAAGGTTGATTCTTTGTGAGATAGAACGAAAAGTCCCGCCAATTGTTTTTCCAAAATATCAATTATAGACTGTTTGGGATTGTCATGAACGGCAGACACGGCTCTGCACATATTCTCGTAGCCATATTGATTTTCCGCCAAAAGAATCACATCGTCATTTTCTGTAATTAAATTGGTTCCAGCAATTGGACGAATTCCAGTATCTTTACAATGCTGGACAAAACGGATGAATCCCCACATCCCATTCACATCGGTCAGCGCCAATGTATCCATACCATGAGATCGAGATAAATTCATGAGATCCGAAAGCGACAACAGACCTCGCATGGGCGAATAGACGGAATGAGTGTTTAAATGAATAAACATTATTTCATACTCTCCCTAATGCCTGAAATACATCTGCTGTCTGAAGGCTCCGAACACCATGTTTTAATCGGACTTTCTCCACTGCTTTGGATACAGCCATATTCCGGTTCTCTTTTGTCATAAACAGATTCGTCTGGTCTATATAAGGCCGAAATTCGCTAACATCTATCAAGATAGTCCGAACACGGTTTCGACGCCCATTGGCTTTATCAAACAATTTCCGACACACAGCAATCACTGATATATCATCAATCCCTATTATTCGGCCCATTCTGTCCCGTTGGTGTCCATCGGTGTAGTGGAGTTCCAATCTGACCTTATTTGCCACCTGTCGGCGTTTCCGAAGTTTGAACGCCACTTGTTCTGCCAAACTCTTCACTACGGCATGGAGTATATTTTCATCATTGGTATCTTCAGGTAAAACAGTCTGTTCCAAAATATGATCTCGAAGTTGGAGTGGTCTTACAATAGATGAATCTTCACCTTTTGCTTCTCGAGACAATTGCACCGCATACGTGCCAAAAAAAGTCCTAAACTCATTTGGCTTATCTGCCATAGATTGAATATGACTTACCTGCTCAACACATAAGAATCGTAATAAACGATGAACAGGCTTTTCCTTCACTGTTGGGAGAACCGGCGGTTTCAGCGGTGATAAAAATTGGGCTTCTTGCCCGCCTTGAACTTCATGGATCGTATCTGAAATGACGGATGTAACAATCCGGCTCACCAGTTTATTCACACTGATTCCCACCATCCCGGAAAGACTTGTCTGCTCCTGAATCCTCTGAATAATGGAAAGTCCTGTATTTTGAACATGGCCTCGTATGGCTCGCATGCCATTCATATCCAGATAAAACCCATTAAAACCTTCCGGTTCCACAGTAGGTGTAAACATCGATACAGATTGGTATACATAACGATTTACCCGAGCATAGAGAGATTGATTGTAAGGTAAAAGTAGAACACCATGACTCATTTTTCGAACCATGGAAACTTTCATACCATGAAATAGTCCTTCTTCTTCAGCTTCTGGAGATAAAGATACAATTATGCCATTGGGATGGGTCGATGAAATAATGGCAACCGGGCGTGTCTTCAATGTCGGATCCATGATCCGTTCGGCCTGGAGTTCTAATTCCTTAAGACGTATGTGAAAAACGTCTCGGGTAATCATGGGGGCGTGCCTAGTTCAAATAATTCCTGAAAGAATAAAGAAGCACACCATTAATATGAAAATCATCTTCAGGATTAACCTTTATAACCGGAAAATCTGGATTTCTTGGATGAAGTTCAACACAGTTTGATTTAGGCACATAACATTTCAACGTAGCTTCACCATTGATGAGTGCAACCACAATTTGACCGGAGTGAGCCGTTGCTGTTTTCTTGGCCACAATAAAATCCCCATCATGGATATTCTCTTGAATCATGGAATCTCCTATCACCTGCAGCACATAATTATCAGGGTGTAATAAAGACGGAGGAACATCCACCATTTCGGGGTTTTCTAATGCTTCGATAGGCTCACCTGCAGCAATAAGGCCCAACAGCGGCAAACGAGCTGTAGTTGTAGGTGTGGCGTACTCCTTGTGGATCAAGGTGAGTGCCCGCTTGCCGTTAGGACCTTTTATACGAGAAAGATGACCCTCTTCTTCCAGGGTCTTTACATACCAGTTCACTGTCCCCAATGAACCAAATCCCAGACTGGCCATAATTTCTTCATAAGATGGAGATTGACCATGGATCAGCGTAAATCGCTGAACAAATTCCAGGAATTTTTTTAGCTTTGGGGACAATGGTTTCATCACGAGGTAACGGATAAATAGTGTGTGATAGATTTTCCATCCCAAACAATAGATTGAGCGGTTTTCTGATTGGCATAGTTATTCAATCGAGCAATGGCTCGAATAACTGTTATCGATGGTTGTTTTTTTATTTTATTTCTCATTTTAACCCTTTGTGTAAATTCTTAGATAACTCGTAAGTTGCTCGTAAGTATATTACATACGTTTTTAGCTTATTCCAAATAAAAAGCCCCTAAATCAGGGGCTTTTTATGAATGTGATAAAGAGATTGTATGAATTATACAGGTGTCCCCAACCAGATCCCGATGCAAAACAGGACTCCTGCAATAAAGTGCATATTGATCGTACCTGCATTTGCAGGCTGCAGAAGACGATCATCATAGTATTTATAAAGTATTTGGATCGCTCTCACACCAAAATAAGATGCTACAAGTGCAATCAAAGTCAACATGGGAAAAGTACCATTCAAGGCCATGACAATGATACTGATAAAAGCACCTGCAACTAACAATACATAACCGATCCTAGCCTTTTCTGGACCGAAGACGACAATTAAGGTATCCTTCCCTGTAGCTTTATCGCCATCATGATCCGGAAATTCGTTTACATAAACGATAGCGGCTACCAGCAAACCAATAGGGATACCTGCCAAAAATGCTTCTGGCAATAGTTTTCCAGTCTGAACAAGCGTACTGCCTGCTACCATCAATGGACCAAAATTGAGCCCAATAATTAATTCGCCCAATCCTTTCCTGGATGCGAACCGAAAAGGCGGCGCTGTGTAGAACAAACCCGAGAAGAAACCTATCAAACCCAGCCACAAGACAGGCATTCCGGCTTTTTGAATGAGCGGAATACCTACAACCGCACTCAATGCAAAGGATACAATAGCTACTGTTAACATCCCTTTGGCTGAAATAAGGCCCATTTGAATACTGCGACTCCCGCCAGAAAATGGCACCATATAATTGTAATTTGCTTCATCTGTACCACTGGTATGATCAAAATAATCGTTGGCTGTGTTGGTTCCAATATGCAAGAGAGATCCACCCAGTAGAGTTAAACCCAACCACCCCCAGTCTACAGGAAATCCAGAAAGATTTGCTACGGCTGCTCCAACAAAGATTGGAATAAATGTAGCAGTTAGAAATGGTAAGCGCATGATTACCAGCCAGGTAAAAATTTTGGTCATCAAGTTAATCTTTGGCCGGACTTCGTCCGCGGTCTTATTATCTAATGATGTAGTTACACCGCAGTAGCCAATATGTTCACCATCTTTTCCTTTTGTAGGTGTAATCTTGATGCTGCAAGGCAATTCACTACCGTCCTTGTGGAGAAATACCGTATTCCCTTCCCACTGACCATTTTTCACTGCTTCAGCCAACCATCCCACAACATGACCCAATACAACTTGTCCATCGCTGAAGTCGCTCACTCTCATTTTATTGACCACTTCTTCCTGACTGTATCCAAAAAGGCTTGCTGCACCTTCGCTAAAGGTTTCCAATTTTCCGTCAAGATCACAGGTTATTACACTTTTAATTTGTTCACTCATAATAAAATAATCCTCAAATAATTTATTTACTAATTAGAATTTACAAAATAGAATTACCCTGTGAAAAATTAAAATTTAACAGAATAAAAAATAGGACGACTTGGTGCTGCATCTAACCCCCAATTGGGAATCTGAATCTGGAGAAATCCTAATCCATCCTGAACTGAATCAGGAATATAAAGTAATTCCGAAATTGTTTTGCCTAGGTTAAAAAATCTGTGATGGTTTCCAAGTTGTCCGCCATCGTCAGCTTTGTCTATGGATGGCAAATCAACCAACAAATGTTTTATTCCGCTATCTAAAATATAATCAATGGAATCGTGGGTTAAAAAAGAAGCCGGAGAATCACCATAATTCCGATTTACTTTATCCAGACCATTTGGATTTGTTCGAATAACGAGTGCATTTATGTTGTCTTTTAATTTGCCTTTGAATGACTCAACTGAAATAACTAATTCATTTTCATAGTCAACATGATAAGATTCATTTGTATCTGATTTTTGAACCGGATTAACAGTAAGCAATTGGGAAAATAAAAATCCGGTTGGACAAATATCAGATATTTTTTTGCCTGAATCATCAATATGCCCCACGCATTCCGTGTGAGTTCCTGTGCAATGAATATTCAGTGAAGCAATCTTAACATTACAACTTCCTCCCTGATTTACATCGCCAATAAATTCTCCAGAGTGGATAGGTTTTACCGATGGTGCTGTAGCACCATAAAATATTGGGTGATTCCCGTCAAATCTATTTGGGATAGATAGATCAATTCCAGAATTCAAATTAATAGTATGATCCTGACCACAATGATTTAGGTTTATTTTCAAATTAGTTCAAGTTTTTCCGAATCAATTTTTCAACTTCACCATCTGCTGGAAATCGTTTCAACGCTTTCTTTGAAAAAATTAGGTTATTGTCTAATGTTATTTCAAAAACACCTCCACCACTGGAAATCAATTCAATATTTACAAGATCAAATTTTGATATTAATTCTACTTCCAAACTGGAAGCCTGTGGTAAATAGTTTCACATGCTGCAATATTCAATAGATACATTCACGATTTCACTCCTTTTTCAGCTTGTTCAAATATTTTTATAATATCCATTGGATGCGTATTCAAATTTACTTCATCAATAATATGAATCAGAATTCCATTTTCATCAATAAGAAATGTTTTCCTTGAAGCAAAAAAGAATCGACTTACACCATACTTTTTCCCAATTACTTTTTCATAATCGGATAAAAAATTAAAAGGGATTCTATATTTCTCTTTAAATGCTTTTAGAGAGTTTTTTGAATCAAAACTGATCCCTAAAACCACAATACCTAATTCTTTGTAATTATCAGATTCATCCCGGAATCCACATGCTTGTTTTGTTCAGCCCGGTGTAAATGCCTTAGGGAAAAAGTAAACTACTAATTTTTGCCCTTCATAATATCCAAGAGAATGCAATTTCCCATCCTGGTCTTCCAATGAAAAATCTGGTGCCAGTTGTCCAATCTTTGGTATATCTGAAAATAAAGGCATAATGAAAATCACAGCGATCAATAAATGTTTCATAAAACCAAATCAATAACCGCCATATAATGGCTCGCACAACCACCTAGGACGAACACATGCCAGATTGCATGGTTGTAAGGCAACCTTTCCCATAAAAAGAATATGACACCAGCCATGTAAAACACACCACCAATGAAAATAAACGAAAGAGAAAATTCAGGAATTTTTATAAACATTTCTTTTATAGCAACCATACAAAGCCAGCCCATTGCAACATACAGGATCACAAAAGGTTTTATAACTCGATTCTGATAATAAAATTTTAAAATGACCCCGATGATGGCTAAAACCCAAACAACGGATAAAATTGACCATCCCCAAATACCTCTCATGCTTACAAGACAAAAAGGGACATAAGATCCTGCAATCAATAGAAAAATTGCAGATTGATCAATTGTTTGAAATATTGCTTTCCATTTCGGCGTTCGGATTGTGTGATAAATGGTGGATGATAAAAATACAAAAAGCATTGTAATGCCAAATATACTAAAGCTAACCTGTTCCCAGATTCCGCCTTTTACATTAGCAAAATATACCAAAAATATCAACCCCACTGCGCTGGCAATGGCGCCGATACCATGGGTCAATATATTGGCAATCTCTTCTTTATCCCAATGAAGTTGTTGATTTGTTTTCATAATCAAGGAAAAAACCTAATCAGAGCAACACTAAGTTGGTAATATTTTTTAATATTATCTCAAGTGTTACAAATATATCGACTCAATTTTCACAAGGTCTATCTATTGCTTCTTTATTGTGAAATAGTCATATTAAATTGATGAATTGGATAAGTAAAAATAAGGAAACTCATGCAACGTTTAATTCTCTTTTTCATTATTCTTCTGATGGTTGGATGCGATGGGAAATCATCGGTAAATATCTACGATTCGGAGGAATATAAGAACCTAACTAAAAAAGAAATTATTGTGGGTGAATCCATTTGGGTCACCACCTGTTTTCGTTGCCATATGTATGGGAGTATGGGTGCTGCATCTGTCCGTGATAAAGTACATTTTGATCAATTGGCGACCAAAGGGTTTGATCAATTATATAAAAGTGTTCTCAATGGCATGGATGGTGAAGAAGGTGTCATGCCAGCAAAAGGTACCTGTTTTTCCTGCTCAGAAGATGATCTAAAAAAATCGGTTTATTATATCTTCCATTTGGCCAAAAGAATTCAGGATGCCGAACTGGCTGAAAAAGAAATAAAAATTGAATAATATTAATTTTTAGAAAGAGAAAATCCTTCCATGGATTCTTCCAATTCTCTTGCAACAGTCAGGAAGGTTTCCACATCCATTTCCTTTAAATAAACTGCACCATGAACGGCACGAAGGTGAGGATTCTTATTCTGATACCAAAAATCTCTACCTAACAATAATTGCAGATCTTGGTGCTGTTCAACCCAGATCTTTTGAGAGAGGTCACAAAAAGGGCCATCCAATTCATAACTGGGAAAAGATGCATCTCTTTGACTCAAATAACAATTCATAAAAGTAGATCGAATGATGGCCATTGAATTTAATGTTACTGGGACAATGATGTCCGCTTCAGCAAGATCAAACCGATACCACACATTTCGATATCCCCAAATCCGTAAATGAGATAAATCTGTTTCATCATTCCAGATTCGAACTGCGTCAGCAATAGCTTGTAACACTTTATAATGAGTATCTGGCCCACTCCCTTCCGGATCAAGTGCTAAAGAAATAACGGTAGGCTTTATTTCCTTTAGTTGTTTCAGGATAGGCAAAACATCTCGATTCCGTTCGGGGGATTTTGTAAAAATATCACCCGTATAAAATCCTAATCGAAGATGATATATATCCTGAACACGAACACCATAATTGGACCAAACCAGTTCTTCCTCATATTCACGAATTATCCCTTTCAATTTTTGGATTTCAACAGAGTTTTTTTCTCCATCATAACAATGCATTAATTCAGAAATTATAGAATTGATACGGCCTTCTAAATCGTTTTTATCTTTGATAGGATAAATCTTAATCAAACCACGAATAACCCGATGCGCCAAAGCTCGATTTTGTTCACTTTTCTCTACTTTCGCCAAACTATCTAAATAATGAAAAACGTCCTTATCCCATTTTAATTTATAACCTTCGGAAAAAAAATCAGGAAAATCTGTCATTTGTATTTTTCCCTGCAAAAAGAATTCTAAAGTAAATGATAAAATATTCGTTATAAATCCATTTGTTACGGATGTAAACCCAGAAGTCATATTGACAAAATGATGGGAATTACTGGGTTCCCTAATCAAATGAATGATATGCGGCATCATCCCTAACATTATATCATCATGATGGGGTCCTGTATGGTAATATACCTGATTCGATTCATCTTTTATTCCTCGCTGAACTTTTGCATGTATTTTATCTATAATCTCCGGCACAGTACCTTCCCCCAGCCCAGGAATAGTTTTACAAAGGGAATCATGTTCAAGATCATCGATGGATAATTTTTTCCCGAAGATATTTTTTCTTTTTGCCAGTCGTAGAAGTGCTCTTTGTTTCTTTACATCATCCCAATTCGAGTTTTCCCAATATTGTTTTTCAGTGTCGTTGAGCAATTTTGCTGCACCATGAGTCAGGTAAAATCGGCTATTTTCACATCGCTGTAAAACCGTAGCTGGATATCTTACATCAGGCAAATTTTCCAGTGAATATTTCACAATGGATGCTTTCGCTTCCCCCGCAGCTGTAATAATCGCAACTGCATCATCTTTGAAAGTAATGGATGCTAATCCGATTGTGATCACAAGCCTGTTTTTGCTGATCTCGATACCGCCTAAGTCTGTTGCTGCTGCGGCTTGTGTTTCAAAGTTTGTTTCCATGAGCCGTGTGGTAGAATTATGATCTGATCCGCGAACATTAAACGCAATATGACCATCGGGACCTATACCGCCCAGAAAAAAACCTATTCCACCCATATTTCGTATCTTTTCCTCGTATTCAGTACACCACTGATCAATCAAATAAATGGAACTCTGCTGCATTTTTTCCAATTCAGATTTTGGATCCCTGTAGCGCAGAGTCAAGTCAATCGTGCTATTTGGAAAAATATCTTTCCATTGTTTTGCATCGACCAATGGTATTTCTGCACAATTGATCAACAACGCATTTTCCTGTGATATTCCAAAACCAGATAAATAAAAATTATTCACGTAATTAAAGAAACTGTTATGTTGTAAAGGATCCATGGGATAAAACTCATCAATTTGCACAAATTTGAGCCGGGACAGATCAGGCTTTTGATCTATATCCAATCCATTTTCTTTTCTGAGATAAATAAGATCTTTGTCATCCCAATTACTGAGAAAATTATGAGTCCATTTGATAAAATATTCGGGAGTTTTACCTGTTGGTAAACTAATGACACCTTCCGGGTTCTTAGACACCCATTCTAGAAACCGCAAGGATGTTAAAAACCCAAGATCCGGAAAATTATCAACGAGAATATAGGGTATGTTGGTTGTCTGTTTTTGAATGTCTTGTCGTTGAAAAAATCGTTTTTCAACAGGTGACCAATTATTTTTTATCATAAAATATTCTTTACTTTAATTATATCGGATTAATTTTATAAAACATAATACCATCAAATCTTGGATCTCCATCATTAAATAAATACGACAAAAAATCTACATTTACAGTTCTATTATATTCTGATGATGCATGAATCAAATTTGTTTGATCAATCAAATACCCTTCGTGGGCAATCACAATTCCCATTTTAAAATAACTTTTTTTTACGAAGGCTACACCACTAACAGCGGGCAAATTCAGCAATATGTTTTCCGTTATCTTGACTGTTGGAATAAATTTAATTGTTTCATTCGATGACCAATTTAGATCTAAAAATTCCGATCCACCCTGTTTTTTATTGAGTTCAATTTCAACTTTTACCAAATCGTTTTCATGTGCAACAGATGACGTAATATCCACCGTTCGATCATGGTGCAAGAGCCTATCTGATGTATAATGCCATCGAGAAACGTAAGTAGGTTTTTTTTCTCCATTTTCATCCATTTTATAATGAATATCCACCATAGCATCCCGTGCATTTTGCCAGGTAAAACTTTCAGCAAAGGCTAGGGTGGTCAATACATGAACAGTACAATCGGATGAATCAGCTCGTAGTAGGGGATCATTGTCCTTTCCAGATTCTTCACCGAGACAAAATAAATCGTAAGGCGTCCCAACCCGCCAGAGGTTCAATGCTTTCAACCGATCATGGTAATTGGGGAACCGTTCATGAAATTGCGGTAAATAAAACTCAAATTCTGTTTCTGAAAGCAACCACGGATCTGGAATAGTGTCTACCCATTTGAAGGGGTCCGCTTGTGTTGTACAACTCGTGATTAAAAAACTAATTACAAAAATGTATTTGATACCTACCATTTTAATTTGGAATATTCTTCAGTTTCATAGTGGTTAAATTAAACGATTATTTTAATATTATTCATTTAGATTATGATAAAATCAGTATAATTTTTGTATTATTTATCAAGACTATTCAATGAAAAACAATTAATTCTTTTCTTTCATAATATGGCGAAACATCCTCTAATAGACTTGATAAAAGACAAGTCAATATTAACTTCTCTAGCTGACCAATACGGTACGCCAATATATATTTATTCCAAAAATCGTCTAATCCACAATATTAAAAAGCTCGATAATGTACTTTTTAACAACTTTGACAAATACCATATATGTTATACCATTAAAGCAAATAGCAATCCCCATTTAATTAAAGTCCTCAAAAACACCATTCCATCAATTGGTGCAGATTGTTCTAGCCCTGGTGAAATATATGTGGCAAAAAAAAGTGGGGTAAAAGGTAATCAATGTATTTATACAGGGAATTATGAATCACCTGATGATCTGAAATATGCACTTGAAAACGGAGTCCATATCAATTTGGATGATATTACATCATTTAATCGCATGAAGAAAATTGGTCTCCCAAAAGATATTGCATTTCGACTAAATCCAGGTTTTGGAAAAGGGGCTTTTTCTCAAATCGTGACCGGCGGTGAAAATTCTAAATTTGGTGTTCCTCATTATGATATTGTGAAAGCATACCGGCTCGCCAAGGAATCCGGCATTACAAAATTTGGGATTCAATGTATGACTGGATCAGGAGTATTGGACCCTGATTATTACCCAAAGCTCATCAAAGAAATTTTAAAAGCAGTTGAATTGCTTAAAGAAGAGCTAGATATCCATATGGATTATATTAGCCTAGGAGGTGGTTACGGAATTCCTTACCATGACGATGAAGTACCTTTGGATTTTAATAAAGTTTTTCAAAATGTGGCAAAAAATTATCATGCTTACTTCGATAAACGGAATGAACAAAAACCTGCTCTGTGGATCGAACCTGGAAAATCAGTCGTGGGTGATACAGGAATTTTGCTCACACGAGTGACAGGGAAAAAAGACAGTTATAAATCTTATATTGGCGTGGATGCAGGCATGGAAACATTAATGCGCCCTGCCCTTTATGGGGCTTACCACCGGATTTATAAAGTGGGGGACCCGTATGCGCCAACAAACCATAAAGTTGATATTACGGGCCGTATTTGTGAAAACACGGATAGGATTGCCACAGATCGTGAATTTCCCGATGTTACAGAGGGAGATTTACTTGCAGTCATGGATACAGGTGCTTATTCCTATTCTATGTCCCATCAATTTTGCACACGACCTCGGGCTGCTGAAGTTCTTTTGAATGGAGAGAATTCAACCTTGATCCGAAAACGGGAAACAATTGAAGATATTTTTTCAGGTTGTGATGTTTAGAGTTTATATAATAATAGTACTGGCTGGTTGTTTAATTGGTCAAACTATTCCGAGTATCCACCAAACCCAATTGGAATACTATAACCAAAATTATATTCTCTCTGGATTAGATAATATAGACCCTATCAGACCAAAGGTTGTACGAGATCGGACACCATCTAGAGAGGTGTTTGGCTATCACCCTTATTGGATGGGGACTTCCTGGCAGAATTATAATTTTAATCTCATTTCTACTTTGGCCTATTTCAGCGCTGAAGCAAACACGAATGGCAGTTTGGGGAATCTTCACGGATGGCCTATTACCGATCTGATCAACGAGGCGCATGATCACGGTACAAATGTTGTTTTATGTGTCACACTATTTAGTTCCAGTGGAATTGAAACTTTGCTCAGCAATACAACCTATCGTCAAAACCTGATTGATAATCTATTGGCACAGGTGCAAGCGGGAAATGCTGATGGTGTTAATATTGATTTTGAATCTTTTCCTGCCTCTCAAAAAGAGAATATGGTTACATTTATTACAGATCTTACCGAAACGTTTCATTCTGAGATTCCTGGTTCACAAGTGACATTGGCCATGCCGGCTGTAGATTGGAATGATGCCTGGGATTATAATGCATTGGCAACAATCAGTGATGGGCTCTTCATCATGGGATACGCATATCATTGGGGTGGAAGTTCTACAACAGGACCTGTTTCTCCCTTGACCGGTCCCGGATACACAATCACCTGGACAGTGCTGGATTATTTGGAAAAAACCAATTTTCAGGCAGACAAGTTAATCTTGGGTATACCTTACTATGGCTACGAATGGCCAGCTACATCTAGCGCACCAGGTGCAGCAACTACTGGAACAGGAGTTTCAAAAACATACTCTGAAATGGAGCCACTTGCCCTTTCCTATGGAAAACAATGGCATGAATCTTCCCAAACCCCCTGGTATTATTATCAAGATTCAAACTGGAATCAAGGTTGGTATGATGACAGTCTTTCCCTTTCATTAAAATATGATTTTGCCCTTTATCATGACCTGAAAGGTATCGGCATGTGGGCATTGGGTTACGACGGTACCAACCCCGAACTGTGGGAACTCCTTTATGCCAAATTTAGTGGAGGGCTACCCCCCACTTCTCCAACTGATCTATCTATTGAAAATATTGGGGATGGTGAAATTCAAATTAATTTTAATGGCGCAAATGGAGCAGAAGAATACATTGTAATAAGAGATTATCTTGAAATTGAATATGATAGTGACACCTTGGGTATTTTTTCCGAAAGGCCGATCACTATGAGTGGATTAATAGAGGACGAAACATATTTTCTTACCATTGTTGCAAAGAATATTTTTGGAAATAGTGACCAAACTGAAATGCTGGGTGTGGTTCCAACTAATGTGCCAGTTCCTTGTTTAATTGTTAATGGATTTGATCGAATGGCAGGGACAAATAATACATTTGATTTTATTCGCCAACATGGCAGTGCACTACATACAGCAGGGTATTCATTTGATTCGGCATCCAATGAAGCAGTGATAGATGGAAATATTTCGTTAACTGATTATGATTATGTTGATTGGATTCTTGGCGAAGAGGGGACATCCACCAGTACCTTTACGAGCACAGAGCAATCCCTAGTGAAATCTTTTTTAGAAAGTGGAAGTTTTTTATTCGTCTCTGGATCAGAAATTGGTTATGACCTTTCCGGGGAAGGCAGTACATCGGATAACCAATTTTATACTAATTATTTAAAAGCAGATTATATCTCCGATGCAGCTGGTAGTAATGTTTATAATGCATATGGCGCTAATAATAGTATCTTTGACGGTATCACAGGGATTACCTTCGATGATGGCTCCCAAGGGACTTATGATGTTGATTGGCCCGATGGAATTTCCCCAGTAGGAGACGCTTCGATTTGTGCAAAATATGACGGGGTGAATTATTCGATGCAAGGTGGCATGGGAGTTGAATATTTGGGCACATTTGGATCAGGTAATGTGGATGGTGGGTTGGTTTATCTTGCCGTTGGATTCGAAGCAATTTACCCCGAATCTAAACGAAATGAGCTTATGGTGCAGATTATGAATTTGTATCAATCACAACTGGGAATTGGAGATAATATACCATCTCTAATGCCATCTTCCCTTGTAATCAATAAATTGTATCCCAATCCAACTAATACGTCCTTTACACTTAATTTTTCATCACTATTAAATGAGACAATAACAATCACTATTACAGATATTTTGGGTAGAATTGTGAACCAATCAACCCTGACTTCAATCCAAAATAATTCCAGTTTTACCTGGGACGGGTTAGATCAAAAAGGTCAACCAAGTCCAACAGGATTATATCTTGTTTCTATCAGTAATGGAAAAACAGTTCAATCCAGGAAAGTGACTTTATTAAAATGATTCACCGGATTTCCTCTCTCCTTTTTCTCACTTTCCTTTTTGCCCAAGAAGAACACTCATCTATTCATCAAGAACAGTTGAAACACTATAATAATAAACCATCACCACCTGTTGAAAAGATTCATGTTTTAACAGGCTTGGATGTATTGTTGGAAAAAAAGCAATATGTCATTCGGGGAAAGTCTATTGCACTGGTTACCAATCATAGCGGAATTGATCGATTTGATATTCCTAATTACAAGCGACTCATGGCTATGGACGATGTGGATTTGAAAGTCATATTTACTCCTGAACATGGGCTTTTTGGGGATGTTGATGCTGGCAAGGGAGTCTCCTATTCAGAAAATATTCTGAACTTACCTGAAGTCATTAGTCTCTACGGAAAAACCCGAAAACCTTCAATTGAAATGCTTGAAGGGATTGATTTAATTCTTTATGACATCCAAGATATTGGTGCTCGGTTTTATACCTATATCACCACGCTAGGTTTAGTCATGGAATCTGCTGGGGAATTAGGAATCTCAGTGATCGTTTTGGATCGTCCTAATCCAATTCGGGGCGATATTATTGAAGGACCAATCTTGAAATTGGATTATCAAACTTTTGTGGGTTATTATCCAATCCCAATTCGTTATGGTGGTACCGTGGGCGATCTGGCCTATAAAATAATTGAAGAAAAATGGATCTCTCCCCTACCAGAATTAGTAATAATCAATATGGAAGGTTGGAAAAAGAATCTTTGGTTTGATGAAACAGATTTACCTTGGGTAAAACCATCGCCAAATATTCCGGACTTAGAAACAGCCATTATTTACCCTGGAATGTGTATCATTGAAGGAACAAATTTGAGTGAAGGCCGTGGAACCCAGAATCCATTTAAACAAATTGGTGCACCATGGGTAGATGGAAAACTTTTATCTCAAAAACTCAATAAATATAAATTACCGGGAGTTGTATTTAAGCCCGTCTTATTTACACCTATTTCCATTCCGGGGATGTCTACTTACCCAAAATTTCAGGATGAAGAATGTTCTGGGGTCGAAATCGTTATCATTGATCGAAATAATTATAACAGCGTAAACACAGGTATAGTTTCTTTATTTACTCTTTACTCCATGTATTCCAAAAATATTACATTTAAAGAAAAACATTTAAACCGGCTGTGGGGCAGTGACCAATTATTAAAGGAAATAAAGAAAGGTACTCGACCCTTAGATTTCATTCAATTCTACTAATAAAAAAACACTATTTTATTAAAACTAGTTTCACAGTTTCTAAACCAGACTTCTTTTGCGGATGGGCAAAATATAAACCATTACCTAATTTTTGGCCAAGATCATTTTTTCCATCCCAACTTAAATATTTAATTCCAGCCATCAAGTCTGTGCCGTATAAAGTTTTTACCTTTCTCCCAAGAAGATCAAAAATATCTATAATTAAATCAGTACCAGTAGTTAATTCGATACTAAATGTGACTTGGGTAGAAAAGGGGTTTGGAAAGGCCGGTTGAAAAAATGAAATTGGTGGAATCTCCATAGATTCCATATAATCAACAATATCTATTCGAATACTCGGCAATTCATACCAAACATTATCACCAGGGCACGCTGTGGTACCAAAATAATCCCTATGCCCTAGAAGTACTGCCGGATTTTGCTGGTATGCATCTGAAATCCAACCAAATAATTGCATAATAGATTCTCGACTTTCAGGTGTCATCGTCTGAAAACAATTTTCTTCAGGTGGGTGGTAACATCCCAATAGGCAGACACCTATATTCCCTGTATTTGCACCACCTACATGTGACCCAACGACTGTTTCAGGTCGCCCTTGATAAATATTTCCTCCACGATCAACAAGAAAATGATAAGCAATATCATTCCATCCTCGTCCATTCTGATGAAAATCCTGAATCCATCTAACTTGACTTTTACCTTCAGCTAAATTTTCTGCACTACAACAGGCTGCATGATGAAGCGTCAACTTATCAATATAGGGATGGTTATTATAGGAATATTTTGGAGGTTCTGCTCCCCATTCTTCTCTTGAAACGATGATGGGTTTTGGAACATCACCATCCATCATATTCATCGACCGTGAAGTAATCTGAATCATCTCTAAATCTGGAACAAATCCAATCACTGATTTAATTTTTAATAATTCAGTAGCAATTATGGTATAGGAAAATTGACTTAATTTTTCCTTTGATTCATTGGTAAATGTTGCAAATGTTGTACCCGAATTTTCGCCTTGGAATATATTCCCCGAATAAGATATAGATTGACCTCTCTTATTAATAATAGAAAATGTGACACTTATAACAGATTCACTTTCAATCTCAAGTGCACCACCTTCTAATAAATAATCTATTTGAGAAGATTTTCCTTCATGTATAAAGAAGGATAAACTGTCATGGATTTGAAGAACAGGATATTTATCAATTAATGGACCCAAATCTCCAATCTGTGAAAATATAAGATTAAATAATACTAAAAATTGAAATGATAAAATTCGTTTCAATTCAATAATAAATATTTATATATTAAAAATTAAACCCTATTGATACGCGCTCTACAATACCTAATGGTCCAAAATCAGCAGAAGTATATTCAAGAATAAGGTTGCCAGATGTTTTTAAGATAGGGTACTTCAATCCAAACCCAAGAGTAACTCCTTCTATTGCATCTTTTTTTCCTATGCCAGGGTAACCGGCACGGACTGATAACATGTTGTTAATGTTTGTCTCTATACCGACATTTAAATATTCATAATTATCATTAGGGTGCACCGCATCTAACGCAAACAATATGTTTAATTTTTCTTTATTGATTAAATATCCTCCAACACCAACCCGAAAAAGTAGCGGTAATGGGAAAGCATCTGTCTCATACTGCGCATTAACAAACTCAATGTTACCCTGATTATTTAGATCAGGATCAACACTTAGATTCATATCCCTACCCGTTAAGGAAATATCATTCCCAAAATTGGAAATACTTGCGCCTAATATTAGATCTTTTAAAGGTGTCTTATATTGCACACCAATATCAACCGCCACTGTCTGACCAGATGAATGCCAAATACGCTGTCTTACATTTTTAATACTAGCCCCCAGAGATAGTTGGTCCGTTAGACTCTTTCCTATACTGATTCCAATAGACAGGTCCTGAGCATTAAACTTTTCACCCGTACCCGTAGGACTCTCAACAGTCCTAACTATATCATCTGGAGTAGTGAGCATGGTGAGCGACAATGAAAAAACACCTACACGTGGCCATAAGAATCCAAAAGATCCGTAATTATAGTCAGTGCCAGCGAGCCAACCATTATTTTCAAAATATACCTCGATTCCCTTTAAATGAGCAAGGCCAGCCGGGTTCCAAAAACTACTACTAAGGTCAGCACAAAGAGCAACATTTGCACTACCCATAGCCAATCCTCTCCCGCCAGAACTTATTTTTAGAAACTGTGCAGCAGTAGTTCCTACCTTCGATATATCCTGATCACCTTCAAGCTGAGCATGGACCATGGACCCAATCAAGATTAAACAAAAGGAAGTAATATGCTTAATATTTTTCATTATTTAATTATTGCAAACCTGCCAACAGATTCGTTCCCATTTTCACTTTTGACATGAAAAATATACATCCCAAAAGATACAGGGAAATTATCAGATGTAGTAAGATCCCAATACTCAATACCATCATCTATAGAACTATTATGATTTAGCGAGGTAACAAGGTCACCTATCATTGTATAAATATTAATCGTACAATTTGCAGGTAGGTTAGCAAAATACACTCTCCTGGGACCTCTATCCTGTGGGTTCTGAAGATCCAATGGCTCAATACTGCTTGAAACTACATAGGGATTTGGCACCACATAGATTTCTTTCATATTTTCTTTTTCTACTGTGCTCTGCTCTTTTGCTGAAGTAGTTGAAAAAGTGAATATATCGTCTACAAATGTTCTATTTGTGAAAATAGAAAAAACGTCTCCTCCTATAGGAGAAACAGTATCGCCTTCAGCTGGTTCATAAAAAGTAAGCTCCCATGCATAAGAAGACGCGGTTGAATCCCTCAATAAGATTATTCGCTCGCCAGGGGTCCACAAACTGTCAGTAGAAATGTTTTCAACAATTAGGAAAGGAATTTGCTTTTCAGGAAATCCTCTTGTCGTTTCCCAAACTTCAAAGTTTGTTTTAACATATTCATATCCAGGTCTGTAGTTAGAGCTAACTAGTGTATCAAACCAACGAATCTCATAGTCAGCAGGATATTTGTTCGCAGGAAGATTATTGAAAGGTTTTACATCAGCTGTCCAATTATTTAGACTGGTTGTATTCCATCCGATTTTACTTTCATCTAGCTCTAGGTCTTCATTTTGCACCGTTAGTGTCATACCATCAAAAATAGGATTACCTTCTTCAGACGCTAATTTGTTACTATTACGAATGGGGTAATGTTGATAAAGAGCAATCACTACTTGACCTTCTGTTATCAAACTATCATTAGAAATCAATATCTGACCATCGCTGTCTAAGAGGTCAAAATCAATACCATCTGTAAACTGACTACCATCTAAAGATGTTAATGAAAAACTAGTTGTGTCAACATTCTTATGTGATAGTTTGTGGTACTGACCAAGTCTAACTGTAATGGTGTCAGATACATTTTTCTCATCTAAAACACTATAGTTAAGTCCGTCATCTTCATTAAAAATGATTTTAAAATTATTCTCATCCTGAATTGCAGTAGGGTCAATTATCTCAAGGCGACCTAGGCCTGTACCATTTCCCTGAATCTGCACCAATCCATCCCCATCAATTATAGATGAAACATAACCTGCAGTAACTGGCCTGGGAACAATTGACATTGTATTCACATCCAAAAGAACCTCACCAGTTTCTGGATTCACTGTAATTGTTTTTGAGCACTCGGCTGGTGCAACCATTAGTTCGGCATCACCATGATCATAAGAAACAACAGCGTAGTAATACGTCTGGCCATTAATAACATTGTTTGAGTCTACAAAGACATGGCGAATGCCTGTATTATCACCAAGATTATAACTAATTCCTCTTCCTGTGTAGGGGATTGAACTAAGGCCTGAGTAATCATTAATAACATCAAATTTTGCAGACGCACCATCAACTGTTTTCAAAGGTTCAAATAAAAACTTAGAGCCATTCGCATCAGTTATAGTCTGCTGATCAAGAAATGAAGGATCTGTTGACCTGTAGATTACATAACCTTCAAAATCATATGTCTCGGTGATTGGATCAAACGAAGACTCAGCAATATTATCCCAGTATAAAGTAACCTTCTGATCACCCGGTACAGCGGTTACATTTGGCTTTTCTGGAGGCTTAGCAAATTGATAATTTTTCTCGTAAATGTCCTGAGCAGTAACTGCGTTAAGAGTAAGGTCATCATAATCTTGACCGACCAATAAGGCTATGCTAAATCGTCTTGACTCATTAGCAGGAAGATTGATTGGCCCAGAACTATAAATAAAAATATAGTCTCCAGCCTGAACAGAGTTTGCAGAATCAAAAACACCGGGAGTCAAATAATTTTCATAAATATACTGATCGTTTGATATTCTATTTTGGCTAGTAAAAGGAGGTGAAGCAAATCCGGTTAGACCTACCATGTCTGACTCATCAAGATCTGTCCAGTCTATATTTGGCTCACCAGGAAGACGAAGGTCAAATTGGTCACCTGGAGTAGGGAGACCATCATCCTCACCGGTATCTCCAGTATTTGGAACGCCGTCAATACCAATGTCATCTTTTTCTATATTCCAATCGCCATCTTCATCTATACCATTATCCTGGCGCTCATCAATTAGTCCATCATTATCATTATCAATACCATCATAGGGCTGACCTGGACTCTCTAAAAACTTGTAGCCAAAATAGCCGGGGACTTTTCCTGTCACATCTGAAATACCATCAGCGTCCCAACAATAAACCATATTTAGATCTTTATCAAAATACGAAAGGTCATCTTGCCAGTTTGATGGACCGCCAATATGTGGATCACCCCACATACCAAAAGTAACATCATTGAGATCTTTATCGCTCTTATTTGTTACCTTATAAATGAGAAATATAATATCCTCAGCCAGAGGATTCGCCCACTGATAGTAACGGGACTCAATCTCTATTCCAAGACCCCGTCTAGAAGAATCAGTAGAAAATGGATAGTATTGAAACTCTTTATTTGTTCGATCATCTACAACAAAAAATGATTCTAGATCAGAGTTCGAGGCGCCCTGTCTTAATGCTCCAGGCCATACATAGTCTTTTAAGTTTTCATTATACCATCCAAAAGGCCAACTATCAGGCTTACCGTCTCCATCACGATCGAGGTCATTACTTGTGGGAATATTTTCACTGACTGGGTCACCGTATGGAACCGTAAGATTATCGTTCCAGGCTAGCGGCTCCCAACCATAAAATTGTAGGCCATCAGGCGAAACCTCACCACCCAAGGAAGTAAGTCCATCGCTAATTACTCTTGCATACCAAGATGTATCACCTCCCGAAATTTCAAAAAAGGCATCCTGATGATGACCAGATTCTAAGGGAACCTTAGCACAAATAAATGGACCAAACTCATAACCATAACCCAAAGTTTCCCATACAATATCAGTAACTCTGTTACCAGGACTTGATATTGAGCCATAGTTCCATATTTCTGCTGTAATCTTATTTCCATTCAAGATCGCCTTTTGTCTCTGCAAAATCTGTTCATCCATTGATTCAGATTTTCTGCTGGCATAGAGCCTGTCTCTCCACCTATAGTAACGATCATGGTCACGCTTAGTCCACTCTTTTTTGGGACCATCAATGTACCACTGAACACCTTTTCCAAATGGCCACTGAGCATAAATACTTGACAATAAAAATAAAATAAATGTTATTAAAACAGATTTTCTCATACCTTAAATATCCAGTGAGAGTCCTATCTTAAAAGACCGCGGTGGAGAATAATAATTAGGTCGAGTGGTATAGTCTTCCCAGGTATGTATACCAGGCATACCATAGTTAGCGATTAACTGATCCGACTCCTGATTACTTCGAGACTCATATGTATATTTAGCAGATCCCGTATCATCAAAAACATATCTCTCATTTATAATATCAAACAAATTATAGACTCTTACAAACAATGCAACTCTATAGCCACCAACCTTTTTTCTCGTCTCAAGCTTTGCGTCTACATTTTTCTGAACTGGCTTACGACCACTATTGGGTTTTGGAACAAAATTCGCATTCGGGATTGATGGTGTGTAAGGCCATCCTGTGGCAATCTTCCCAATAATACCCAGAGTTGTACCAGATGGATTACCAATAATTACCGTTGCATTTAACAGATGGGACTGATCCCATGAAAGGGGAACAATTAATTTTTCTTCTTCAATACCACTGAGAGCACTAAAATAAAAAGATCCAGAGTTAACAGAGTTACCCTCTGATTTTTGGTAGGTATAATCAAGCCACAGACTACTCTTCGAAACTGGATCATATCTCTTGGTAAGTGAAAGGGTAAGTCCGCGTGTGTTACCATAATCTTTATTTAGATATATCGAATAGTTAGATGGACCATAGTTAGGACTGTTATAGCGAATACTTTGAAGCGCTAAGAGTTCTCGAATATCCTTGTAAAACAAATTAATATCCATACCTATTAGATTACCAAACTGCTGCTGAAAACCAAACTCATACAATACAGTTTTTTCAGGTTTAAGATCAGGATTTCCAACCGTTGGCGCTAGTCCAGCACCAAAATAACTTTCTCTGTATAAATTTCTAAGTGTGGGCATCTGGTAAAAATGACCATAAGAAAAATGGAATATACCTTTATCAGTGATTGGAAGCGATACACCAACTCTAGGAGAAATCATCGTCTTTGTATTGGCTACTTTTTGATCTGCCTCCGGATAGAGAAGATTTGCAATGGTAGAATCGTTTGGAATAAATGCATCATAACGAAAACCCAAGTTCATAATCATTGAGCTATACTCCATCTTATCCTGTATGTATGCTGAATACTGAAGAGCATCTTTATCATAGAATATGTGATAAGGTGATTTATTCTCTGGCAATACTGTTGGCTTATCATAATTCTGATTATAAAGCACATCAAGATTTCTTTCTTGTAGATTATCAGAGCGATAACTCAGGCCTGTTTTAATCTCATGGTTTTCATTAATCTGTGTGGTAAAATCAAACTTGCCACCAACAGAGCTTGATACTCTGTAAGTGTGCCCCATCTGTGTACCACCAAATAAGAAGGTAGCAGTAGAAGGCTCAGTATTAATGTAATCTGTATTAACATATCTCTGATCAAGGGTGTCTTTGTATAAATAATTTTTATAGTCTGTGTCACTCATAAAAACGTTTGCCTCGTAATAGCTTTTTGGGGACAAAGAATGGTTTATCTTTAACGCATGGTTATTATTCCCTGAATACCCACTAGAAACACCGTCGGGGTTATATTTATAAACATGTGAATAGCTCTTACTCTGTGAGTTAGAGAGAATAGACTGTGTAGAAATTTTTAATCTCGGAGAGGCTCTCCAAGTTATTTTTGATAAAAAGTTGCTACTCTCACTAGGATTCATTGGAACATAGCTGCTATCGCCAGACATCTGGATATACCAATCACGAGTAGGATGGAAATAAGCAAAATCACTAGGGCTGTGCTCTCTCATACCATACAGGTAACCATCACTCTTGCTCCTGCGTAGTGAAATATTAAATGTTAGCTTGTCACCTAAAAAAGGAAGAAGCGGGCCAGACATAAAAGCATCAAACGTACTATTCGACGAAAATGTCTGGTTAGATATATTAGGGAAAATAGCAGTAGCGTTAGAACTGTAGTCACCCGTATAGTAAGAGAGACTACCATCGTAGTTTTTTCCACCATCCTTGATCTTTACATTCACAACACCACTCATAGCGTTTCCATACTCTGCATTAAAAGCACCGCTCACAAGCTTCATCTCTTCCAACGCTTTGTTACTGACATTAACGGCTAATGAATTTGTAAAAAATGGATTTGAAACAGAGACGCCTCCAATGTAATACCCAACTTCATTACTCCTTCCACCTCTTACGTGTATTGCTCCACCTGCGCTCTGATTTACACCAGCGTGGGTACTAAGGACACCCAGAAATGACTCCACGGGCATGTCTTCGATTTCTTTAGCGGTTGTCACCCTCTGCGATGCAGTTAAATCTTTTTGAACCAGAGGTCTATCAGCAATAACGGTTACTTCTTGCCCTTCAACCACAGCTTCCTCAAGCTGGAAATTTATTTCGGTCGTCTGAGCTGTCGTAACTCTGACACTTTTCATTATTATTGGCGTAAAGCCAATCGCATCCGCACGAAGCGTGTACGTTCCAGGAGGAACATTGAGGATTAAAAAACGACCATTAACATCTGTTGCAGCACCGAGGTAACTATCAACAATTATGATATTGACTCCTACTCCAGGCTCACCATTCTCTTTTTGGCTAACAACACCTGTTATTTTCCCGTTTGAACCGAACAAAATCCCAGAACACAATAAAGAAGCAATAAATATTTTCATGGATTTAAAACAATTGGGGGGAACAAGATTTGCCCCCCCCTTATAATCATAGTTTATACTAAAGAATGCTCAACTATTTGAGCAGGGTCATTCTCTTGACCTTTTTCATACCGGCCCATTCTAGACTGTAAAAATACATTCCAGTTGAAACTTTTTGACCGTTTTTATTAGTACCGTACCACATCACCTCATGCGTACCTGCAGATACAAGTTCGTTATTAATCAGTGTATTTACCAACTGACCAGTAACGTTGTAAATCTTCACAGATATTTTACGACTAATTGGTACTGTGTACTGTATCATCGTATTTGGGTTAAATGGATTCGGATAATTCTGCTCCAATCGATAATCTTCAGGAGCAATAAATGTAATAGGATCTGTACCGAGTACTTCTGATCCATTCTCTAAGAGAACAAAAGTCCAAGCCTTAGGGTTTACTACTGTTGTGTACACAGTGTCATACTGAGCATTTGTTGCGTTCCATGTGTATGACGTATGAGTAAGAGAGTCTCTATTGTTTTGAAAAGACATTAAAATTTCATTTTTATCGTCTCCATCAAAATCAAGTTGATCATCACCCCAGCGTGTCTGGACCTTAGAAGGGAAACCCCATTTTGTTACGTGGTTTACAAAAACCATGCCAGTTTCATCTGTTGTAGTTACTGTTTCAGTAACATCAAGCTCGCCCCAGTAGATTACTTTCTCAAGGTAGCTTGAGCCAAGAGATGGGTCTGGACCAATATATTCCAAAGCGGAAACATTTGGTCTGCCTCGGCTTGAGAAGATATATGGATTATCATGACCATCGTAGCCGCTACCAATATCACCTGAGAAACTACCAGCGTTACCAACCCTGTGGACCTGGTCTGGACCTATTGTTGTAACGTCCTCACCAGCATCATAGTCTACAACGTATATGTCACCAGCGTTAACGCTCCACGATCCACCATAGTCCGCATAATATACCTCATGATTTCCATCACTATCTACATCATAAGCATAACCACCAAAAAGTGAAAACTCATCGCTTGGAGCAGTTGGCTGATAATAGCTACCCGCGGCACCCGAATCAGCGATCACATAAGTGTCAGGTCCAGTTGCACTGAAATTGTAAAGGTTAAAATTATTCCAATGGTGATTAACAACCTCATAATTACCGTCACCATTCAAGTCAGCAGGAAGCGCATGATAAGGGCTTCCGCCACCACGAATGCCACTATTTGTTTGAAACTCAGTAACCCAAGTTTCTAAACCTCCACCAGAATTATGTTCAAGGTCATCGTTTGGTGATAGTGACACAACAAGTGCCCCTCTAGGGCTACCACGTCTGATGGCTGTGATAAGCTCTTGCCTACCATCACCATCTATATCAAAGATAGTAAGACGCTCGTGATCACCTCTAAAGCCAGAACCATCATCACCACAACATATAGCTACTTCAACAGCACAGATAGCAGAAGGCTGTTCTCCATAGTTGTCACTGCCTTCTACACCGTCCCACTCATAAATATGATATCCTTCTGCGTCAACATTACTTGAAGGGAATACAATCTCTTGCTTACCATCACCATCAAGGTCACCAACGTTAACAGTTCTTGGGTTATATACATGGTTACGTGCTTCTACAACTGGAGAAGACCAGACAACGTCAAACGCGTTGTTAGCCATATCCATCTCGTAAACAACCACACGACCACCAGCATAATCGGTTGCAATCACCTCATGCTTACCATCCATATCCATATCCATACCACCAATAACAGTTCTACTATTACCTGTAGGATCAGATTGAAATAATGAGTCATTAATCGATTTCTCTCCAATTGCAGCGATCGACCAGTTTGGTGCTAAGTGAGAATCTTCATTACCACCTTCAGAGTCCCACGTAAAAGAAGAGTGTTCTAGAACAATGATCTGAGGCTGAGAAGCTTCAGTTGAGAACAGGTTAGAAATCACTACCTCATTGTTTCCATCCATATCTAAATCTGTGTCAGATATGTCAAGAGGATAGTAACGATCTAATGCTCCTCCCTGACTTGATAAAATTGTAGCCATCATATAGTCAGCAGGATCTTTCGGGTCATTACCTACATACTCAATCCAGACTACAGTCTCATTTGTACCCGTACCAACAATGATATCAGGTTTAGAGTCACCATCAATATCACCCATGTCAGCACCTCTGCAGGAATTTCCTCCAAAGGTTAATACCTCTGAGAAATCAGCAGCTGTAATATCAGCAACACCATTACCAACGATTGGTCTCATCTGTAAATCATCAGCGTATATACTGCTAACGTCTGCACCACCAACGTACATGACACCAACCTGGACAGTAGTAGCACCCTCTGGAACCATCGCCAAGACCTCTGCAGAAGTCCAGGAGTTTAATGACCCTTCAGTTGATGTTACATCCACTTCCTCATAATCCATACCGATCCATGACCATCCATCTCCAAAATACTTTGCGAAAAGTGTGGCAGTACCTGAAGCCGCTGTCGTAGTTGGACTACCAACTAAAACATCGGCAGATATATAGAACTGCGTACCCACAGCCAAAGCATTGGCTCCTGTATATTCAAAATAAGCGTTGTTCTCAGTACCATCCCCAATATGTGGAATCATAAGAGCAGAGTCACCTTCAGAAGCTTCAAAGACTATAGCCGTAGTATCAGAAGTAACCAACAGCGTGTCACCAGTTACAGCAACAGTTATTCCATTATTATCCGGATAGAAACTCCAACCAGCTGTGCCACCATCAACTCCGCCATTTGCAATTACATTTGGCGAAATACTATCAAGCGCAGGATTATCAAAATAATAAAGTTTACCATTTGTCATTGGAAACCATGCATCATGATCATTGTCCCCGTCTACATCTCTAAATGCAAAACCAGTGCTATTAAATGAACCGGGATCATTATCATCGAAAAGGGCATTAAGATCAGCGGCTAGAACATAAGTGTCTGCGCCAGTAGCTTCAAAAATAGCAAAACTGAATCTATCCCAGGTGTTTACCCAAACCTCAGGACGACCATCCATATCTGTGTCAGCAATATCTACATCATAAACACCGCCACCAGCAAGAGCATCAGCATTAATGAACTCATTTGTAAATGACGCCAGATCATCAAGATCATCTCCAGTAAGCGCATCAATTGACAAACGTCTTCCACCGCGATCAACAGTAGCAAGCTCTGTTTTACCATCACCATCTATATCTGCCATTGCATATCCAGCTGGTCGAAAATTGTCAGTAGTTTCCATCCCATAACGAAGTAAATGTGTTGGGGTTGAAGGAAACATACCATTAGTTCCTTGTTCAAAAATATATGTTCCCCATGTATCATCATTCGATCCAAGCGCTGGTGGAACACCAAAATAAATCTCATGGCTACCATCACCATCTATATCTCCATGAAACATACCAGGTAGACTATTCCCTGGGTTAGGAGACACAAAGTGCCAAACATAATCATATCCACCATTACCATCTGATTCATAAAGGTAGATACCAACATTACCTGGGTCTGGTCCACCAGGTGGTAGCGTTTCATCCATGGTAAACAAAATTTCACCTTTCATATCATTATCAAAGTCCATTCCAGCCATAACGCTTTGTGCACCTAATACAGAAAAATCTGCGAAATTGGCATCACCGTGGAACATTAATTTGTTTTCAATTTTAAAATCAGCTCCAGGACGATAATCATCAGCAGATATCGCTGTTATCATTAGGGCTGAAAGTAGGAATGCTAGCATTCTTTTCATATTCGAACTCCATTTATTGTTAGTGATTAATAGTTGACGCATAGTTAAATACGTTAACTATTACATTGAGCATAGATAAAATAATCTTAGCTGATACTAATATAATTTATATTTTTACATAGTTCCTATAACTAAATCAAATAACCATTTCTTAAGGATAAAACAGGGTTGTACTAAAGAAGTTTTTTAAATATAAAGTTTATTTTAAATAAATTAAAACCTAAGACTAATAATACATATATTATTAAGGTAACAATAAATCCTATTCAATTAAAAAATCAAAAGTAAAACCATATAACTAAAGTTCTAGATCTAGACCTATGGTCACCTGTCTCCCTAGCGCTGGTGCCGTAATAGACCTAGAAATATCTGAGTGACCTGTAAGGTTTCGAATATCCATAAAAACAGATACTTTTTTTGTTACCGAGTAATTAAACCTCAAACGGATTGATGTAAACGGGTCATAAACTTTAATAAGATCCTTACTATAATAGGAGATAATAGGAATCTCTGGATTATAAAATCCGTCATAGTACAGGAGCCAGTCTCTGCCTTTTTTCTTTCCTATATAATTAAGGTCAATTACCGCAGAGCCACCTTTAGAATTGTAACCTGGTATACTGTATGAAAAGGATAAATTACCCGTTGACTCAGGCACATCATTTCTACGAACCCCTTCATCAAAAAAACCTTCATACGCTGGGTCATTTTGCCTAAGGGTGTCTTCCCCCCAGCGGCTATCCAAAATTGAATAATTTGCACTTATATCTATCGGGCCAAGTCTTGTTTTTGTCGCAATCTCCCAGCCTTTATTAATGATCTGACCAAGATTAACGTATTGATATTCTTCTTTAGGAGTATAGAGATCATCGATACTACGGTCATTAGAAATACCATTTAAGAATAGTTGATCAAAATACGTAACCTCAACAAAAAAATTATCGCCGAAATAAAAATCACCTCCGAGCTCATAGCCAGACTGACGCTCGGGCTCGAGACCCGGATTACCTATATTTATACTATAGTCTGACTCACTAGGCAGCGCATACATAGCCTTGGGCGGGTTAATGCCTCCTCTTCCCCAAGCAGCTCTTGACTTCATAATAATGCTACCAATTTCAGATACGTGTGAGATGCCGACTCTAGGACTGTAGTGAGTGCCATAATCCTTACCAAAATATTCATTTTGTTCAATACGTTCACCAAGTGTTAAAAATAACTTGTCATTATAATCTAATAATAGCTCAGCATAATACCCTGAATTTTGATTGCTCTGGTCCACTAGAGATGCATCATCAAAGTCTTCGTAGTAATACTGATCTTTTTCTTCCTCCACATCACCTGAAAGTCTAATATGATTACTTACCGTCCTCTGTGTACCGGCCGTAAGGTCTACATTAAAATAATTTGATATTTTATTTTTGTAATGCCAAAAATAATTAAGGGTGTATCGGTTCCAATTTTCAGTAAGATATGCCGACCCCGTACCTGAAAAAGATTTTTTATATAGGAAACCTTTTGAATCGTTTCCGATCACTATACTCTGATACAAGTCAGGGGAAAGGCTATGTCTAACATTAAGACTAAAACCAGGTTTATAGTAGCTGGTCCCACCATTGGTCGAGTCAATTCCAAGCGCAGCATCCCAGTGAGGTGGGGTATCAACCCAGCCACGTTCTTCCTTATATTCAAGAAGATGATAGAGATTACTGAAGAAACCCTGTCGCCCCCAACTGTGATACGTTTTTACATCAATGACCGTAGGACCAATACGAGCATTAATAGAACCATGAACTTTTAGCTGTTCAATTCCCTTTCCATTACTTGGCATTACCTCTTCATCTGTAGAATTGTTAAAACCCAGGTTATAACTAACATTTGACGCGCTGCCTCCGCTTAAACTAAAAGCGGCCTCTCTACCTTTCGCTTTACTATTCAAAATAGGCGCTTCAATAGTTTTTTGAGCGAGCTTTACCTTCATCCTTGTCTTATTCGAGTTTGAACCTTTTTTTGTAAATATATGTATAATACCGCTCTGAGCATTAGAACCATGCAAGGTTGATCCCATTGGACCTCTTACGACCTCAATCCTTTCAATATCATCAGGGTCAATAAAATCAGCTATGCCGGGATAAGACTGCATGTCAAACCCTAATAGCTCAATCCCATCAATATAAATCTTAACATCGCCCATAGGCATGCCTGATCCACTGGTTCCACCCCTAAGTGTAAAGGCAGAGTTATTTTGGCCAGGCCTTGATGGAAGATTAGCATATCCTCCAGGAACTCTCCCGGATAAGACCTCATCAATACTCCGTACCGGCAGTCTCCTTAGATCATCCTGTGAAATAATTGTAACTGGAGATGCTTGGGCTCTTTTTTTTCTTTCACTAAAGCTCGCAGCAACAACAACCTCATCAAGATCTACTAGAGACAGAACAAGTTCAAAATCTACGGTCAATGATTGACCTTTTTTAGTTTCAATCTCTTTTGTCATTGTCCTGTGCCCAATGTACATGGCAGTAATTTTGTAGGTTCTATCTGATGGAATTTTCTCTATTGTGTATTTACCTGATATATCTGTAGCTGCACCCAACAAAGTGCCTTCTATAAATACATTCGTCCCTGCAAGAAGCTCTCCTCTGTCATTTTTTACAACACCAGAAATACTAGTAATTTGTGAAAATGATATTGAAACAATAGAAAGAAAGAAATATAGATTAAATTTCATATTATGAAGTTTCACTGATAGCTTCACTATTTTAACAATGTCATTTTGCCAGCATCGGAATGATGCTCTGACTGTAAACGATAGATATAAATACCAGATGGCACCTGGCTCAGAGAGTGATCTTTTCCGTCCCAGCCTATACTGTGACTTCCTGGCTCTAGATTACCAAGCAAGAAACTGCGTACTAATTTCCCATCCAAGGCATGGATAGATAAACTAATCTCAGAGATATACTTTACTGAGAAATTTATATTTGTTGTTGGGTTGAAAGGGTTTGGATAATTACCATCAATCTTAAATGACCTTGGTAGTGGTTCATCATCAATCGCTAAAGATCCTATCATAAACGAATCTATTTCAGTAGCGGACATCTCACCATCAACATTCAGAGCAGTGACCCACCAATAGATCTTTGTCCCATTTGGATAGGGGTCTATTCGTTTGAGATAGTGCCAGTTTTGATAAAGGAGGTTGAACAACAGTGGCATGGAGCGTACGTAAACATTTGCGCTTAATGAATTAACTTGCCAGTTAAGCACGATGCCTCCTGGCTCAATCGTTTCATCTTCAATCCCACCATTAATCATAACATCAACCAATACCTCTGAATATGGAGGAATATAATCCGGAAGCGTATCAGTAGTGCTCAGACCAACATGCCAAATCTCAATCACTGGAGGCGTTGGCATTAAAGTATATTCTACATTTGATACACTTTGATCTAAATCGGCATTATTATTTTGTGAATCATTCTCCGCTCTAAGAGTAAGTGATATAAAAAAAATGAAAAATAAAAATAACTTCTGTAAAATATTCATCATATAATTTTTCTCCTTAGTTACTAGTGAATTTCATTATTTTGGGTTTATCTAAATGGCTATCTATAAATTTCCTAACATCTTTTGATGATGGTCTAGGTGCTTTGGCTGTAATAATTTTACCTTCACTATCAATCATCATAAACCGAGGTATTAGGCTAACACTAAATGCTTTCATAAAATCTGAGTCTAGGCCCTCAGCATCATAAAGTTGAATCCCTCCAACATTTTTTTCCGGAACCATTTTTTTCCATTTATCATAATCATTTTTACCATCAATAGATATACTTACAAACTCAATATCTTTTTTTGCATATTCTTTAACTAACTCTTTTAAAGCAGGCATCTCTTTGATACATGGTCCGCACCAGGTTGCCCAAACATCAATATATAATAATTTTCCTCTTAACTCATGTAAAGATATCGAGCCCCCATCAAAGTTTTCATAATTAAAATCCACTGAAGCGGTTCCAGATGTTGTAGTTATAGCTGATTTATACCTAAGAGTTAATTTCTCTTTCATTCTGTCTGAAGCTAGTAACGTCATAATCTTATCGTAGTCATTATCTATATTCTCATTCTCTTCCTTGATCTCCCGAATCAACATACTAGCAATTTGTTCTCTAATATCAGCACTTTTTAAATCACTAATTTTATTTTTGACAAAATCAATTATTGTAAGACTTGTGTCTTTTGACAGTGCAATTTTTGATGATAACCTAAAATTTTCAATGATGAGATTTCTATATGCTCTGGAATATCTAAAAATTTCATCATCATCAGTATTCATACCTAAAATTGGGTCAAAATAATCATCTGGTAAAACAGGGTCTACTTTTTTGTGATAGTTATAAAACTTTTTGTAATTATTATATGTTTGTAAATATTCATACTTGATTAATCTCTTTTCAAGCTCCGTATCTTTTTGGCTTAGCTCTGAATTAGCAAGCAAACTAAATAGTGTGTCCCTAGTCTTTTCAATTTTCGGCAAGAAATCATTTAGAGGAACAACAAAATATTCTTTAGTATCACCAACAAGGTTTGCTCTAAGCTTAGATTTTGAAACATTATAATTATTTTCCTTTTTTAAATCGCCAGAATAAATTATTGATTTGAAAAAATCACTCGCGTCTATGCTGACATGAACATTTTGTCCTTTTTTAAATCTAACAGTGGTGTAAGACTGTCCAACCTGGAAAAAATAATAGCCATCTGTTTCAACTTCCACTAGGCCTTTAAAGTTGCCTAAAGAGTCAATAGGAATCTGTTGCTTGAGTGTACTATTATAGTTGGAGACCTTAAGAATATCTTCACTATTATTTTTAATGTTTCCCGAGAACGTAATCCGTGCATTGGGAACCTTCGAACAAGATATAAAAAGAAAAACTAGAAATATTAGATACTTTTTCAAAAATAATTCCTTTAGATTAATTAAATATTATTAGAATCTGGTAAGAGTATAAATTTACTATAACGAGCTGAGACCAATCATGCTTTTATAATTATCAGTTTCTTCCTTGGTTCCATCGGGCCACTGAATGACAACCTTTTGCACATCAACTAGGTTACCTATGTAAATGATTGGAGCTGACTGTGAGAGATAGCCACCGCCAGCAAATACCTCATGCAGTTGAACAGAGTTGTCGTTGAAATAAACCCATATTTTTGACCCAATATATTTTTTACCTCTGGGAAAATCAGTTAGTTTTAAAGCATAAGACTCCATGTCAATCTGATTAATAAATGACTCTAGTTTCCCATTATTAACACCAACGAAAAAATCAACCCTGCCATCGCTATTAAGATCATGCATCGTTAAACTCGTTGCATCGCCCGGTACCACCAGCCCACTTACTGATGGAGATATTGGTTCAAAATTTCCTTCACCATCACCAAGCATAAGCTGACTAACACCTCCATGCATATACCCTGTCTCACGCTGAGGACCAGAAAAATTTTGAACCACATAAAGGTCAATATTTCCATCACCATTTACATCACTTAATGCTGAACCAAAAATTGGACTAGATTGCACAACACGAGGAAGTGGGCGAAAAATAAATCTAATATTACCTTTATTATCTGTTCTGTTTTCTATTATCGCCGATGCTAGTTCATTAACCTCATACTTATCCGCAGAGCTTAATAATTCATCCGTATAAATATCTTGTAATGAAGAAGTCGCAAACTCGTGATAGGTCAGAAATTTTTCTTTAATCATTGGCATTGCACTGCTGGAGCAACCTAGGCCTCTTCTTGGAAAACATATATCTTGTTCAAACTTAGCTTCAACAATATTCTTCTTACCGCTGCCTTCAAAATCTCCATAATATAAAATTTCCGGGTTTGTTGATGTCGCTTTATACTTTGTATTATAACCTGTATTACCAACTATAAAATCTGTGTCACCATCGTTGTCAATATCTCCCGAACTTATACTATTAAACCAACCTAATTTATCATCTAGGCCGGTATTGACTGTGCGATCCACAAGAATTCCTGATTCATTATGGAAAAAACGAATGGGCCCCCACTCATAGGTTACTAACAAATCAACCCAATTATCTCCATCCACATCCGAAAACAGAGCACTAGTAACCATTCCCGCACGTTTTAACTCTGGGCCCATATCTTCTGTAGCATCTACAAACCTTGGGCCAGAGTTAGTAAGCAAATAAGACCTTGGCTCTTCAGGATAACTACCAGGAACTACTCTCCCCCCAATGAAAAGTTCTAGTTTTCCATCTTTATTAATATCAGCTGCCGCAACAATACTGCCACTATCATTCATCTTGGGCAATAAACTCGAAACAGCTCTAGAGAATTTTCCATAACCATCATTTAAATATAGACGATCTTGCAATATTTCATCCCCAGGCTCACACTCCACCCCTCCGCTTACAACAAAAAGGTCAAGGTCACCATCACCATCAGGATCTATGAAAATTGAACCCATATCTTCATGTTTAGCATCATTATTGAACACTAACTGAAATTTATTTGTAAAACCACCGGATCCATTATTTACATAAATTCTTCCTGAGAAACCAGATGCGCCTCCGACGTAGACATCACTATCTCCATCTCCATCTATGTCACCCCAGGACACACCAGACCCTAACTGAGATAATTTATTAGGGAGAAGATTCTCACGTTTAAAATCATCAAAATATTTTTCATGATGATAAATATTCGCTAAAACGCTGGTATCTTTTCTAAACATTAATTTATTTTTCTTTTTCTTTTTTTCAGGACTAGCTAACTCAGAAACAGTGTAGGTAAATCCTGATGGTAAATTATCTAATACTTGAATATTTCCTGATGACCAATAGATAGTTATTTTATCTGCTTTCTCATGTTGACCAAGTCCAAAATGTATGGCTGACTCACTCGAAGACATAAAACCTCTTGAGCTAGATGAATATCGAAGCATTATTTTTGTCTCATTGTCATAATGCATCTCGATTCTTGTGCCTATACCCTGACTATTTGATTGTTCACCATTCAAAACAATACGAATAGAATTATTATTAGATACATCATTCCGATAAACACGCGCAGACTCGTTAAAACCATTCATCACAATATCTAAGTCCCCATCTCCATCTAGGTCACCTAATGCGGAGCCAGTACTGACTCCATAATAATCTAATCTCCAGTCACTGCTAACATCTTTAAACTTTAAATCACCTAAATTTTTGTAAACCATATTGCTCAATCGGTAGGGTTCTTCATTCTCCCAGAGATCCGACTCTTTTAAAACTTTTTCATCATTACCTGTTAATGCTCTAAACCGATCTTTTAAATCACCATTTACAAAATCTCTGGACATACCGTTAGTAAAATAAACATCCTCATACCCATCATTGTCTAAATCACCAAATTTTACGGTCCAAGTCCAGTCTGTTGCCGCAAGCCCTGACAAGTGTGCGACCTCCATAAATCTTTTTGTCCCAGTATTTAGATAGAGCGCATTTCGCATATACTGAGGTGGGTTAGGAAAATTTAGAAACCAGGCCTCGCTATTTGGACCACTCATTGAGCCCATAGATACCTTGTCTCTGTAGTGATTACTACCGGCCATGTCAGATGCCATTAGATCCATTCTACCATCGTTATTAATATCGCTGTAGTCGGATCCCATAGAAAACCATGGCGTATAGGGCAAGGCATCTGCAGCTACATCTTGAAAACGTGTCACTCCATTTGCATTGGTGCCTATATTTTGAAATAAATGGTCTGGTCCCATGTAGTCATTTGCAACATATAAATCAGGCATTCCGTCATTATTATAGTCCCACCATGTTGCAGAGAGACCATAATAAGGTTGCTGGCCTATTCCTGACTCAATCGAAATATCCGTAAACTTACCATCATCGTTCCTGTAAAGGTGATCAAACTGTCCTGCATTAACAAGAAGAGGGTTGCGGTCAGGACGCTTGATAAAGTAGCCAATCTCACGATATCTGGGATCAATAATATATGGGTCTTTTTTATTTTTAATTGTTTTTACGCTCATTGTAGAGTCCGTATCATGTAGTCTATTGGTCAATAAGTAAGCATCTATATCACCATCACGGTCAAAATCTGAAAAAGCCATTGAAACACTCGCACCCTTGAAATCTAATCCGTACTCTTTCGCAGATTCATTAAACTGTCCCTTTTCATTAATATATAGTCGGTTAGGACTATCAAATCCGCATACATAAAGGTCAAGCCAGCCATCATTATTGATATCAATAAAAGAGACACCTGTGCTCCACATTCCACTAGATATTATCCCAGACTTCTCTGTAACATCATTGAACCGTAGCCCGCCAAGGTTTCGATATAGTTTTCCGCCATCTTGCTGCCTTGAGAGGAAAACATCCTGCAACCCGTCTTTATCATAGTCACCAATTGCTACACCTGCAGCTATAAAAGAGTTACCTAGCTGCCCTTTGTGTACAGGATCCGGCTTCCAAATGTTTTTAAAATCAATACCTGTTTGCAATGAGTCAAGGTAAACGAAATTTTTGTCTGATCCTCTACTCGTACCCGGATGATTGTAGATCTCAGCAGATGCTACCACATTCTGATTGATCAATTCACGAACACGTTTTTCTGCTTCTGGGGACACCTTAATCTTTGATTCATTATTATCAGGCAAGCCGTTGCAGCCTAATAAATATATGAGCATTAGAAAAATAATTCTATTCAACTCTTTGCCATCACCAATTATATGCAATAAGAAACATAGTTGTTTTTGTGTATAAGTTTATAGCTTGATACATATTGTCACTCAAAAATTTAAATACACCATTTTATTTAATAAAATTATATACGTGTACATATAAAAAATTTACTAATTTTTATTCTATTTGAACCGTTTAATAAGTGACCTAAAATAAAAAAATGAAACATCTAATGGTTATTGATCCAGCAGTAGAGAAACCAGCTATTGAATCGTTTAATAGAATTGCATCCGTAGCACCATACCCTGTAACATATCATCTGCCTGCTCTCTATGGTACTAATAGCCTTGGCATATACAATAGTAATGTCAGGGGCATTATTGTTATGGGAAGCGCTGTATCCGTAAACGATGATAACAAATGGCAACAAGATATTTCAGATATAATGATAGATGCATCTTCAAAAGGAATTTCTATTCTTGGCCTATGCTATGGACACCAGCTTATTGGTCATATCTATGGTGGTAAAGTTGCTCCTTTGTGGTCAGGAGAAAAAAAACAGGGTGAAAGAGTTGTACGCTTAAAAAAGAGTACGCTCTGGGGACAGTCTACCTCAGGACCTCTGCTATACTCCCATCAGGATGGCGTTACAATAGTTCCTCCTGGTTTTGATGTTATTGCAGAAAGTGATTTGGTTTTTACAGATGCAATCGCAAGCAAAACAGAGCCCGTATGGGGTTTTCAAACCCACCTTGAAGCCACTCAGACATTTGTTGATGACCACAATATTCCAGTTGGCAATGCGAAAGAGTCGTTCAGATTTGGTCACAGTATTCTGGATAAATTTATCATGTCTTTGAAATGACAAACACCCTAAGATCATTGAAAAAGAAGCATTTCTTCATTATTGTATTCATAGTGTACATCTCTTGTGCTCCTCCTAGATCACTTCTCTATCTTGAAGGAAATCCGGGATTAAAAAATAAAATTAATGATATAATCGAATCATCAGAGATTGATTTAAACATGGGTATAAAAATAGTCTCTCTTCGCGATAATAAAACACTATATGCCTACAATAGCCAAAAACTATTAATGCCCGCCAGTACAAATAAGCTATATACCTGTGCAGCTGCGTTACACTACCTTGGTAATGATTACACGTTCAAAACCAGAGTATTAAAAAACAATAACAATTTAATTTTGAAAGGTGGTGGTGACCCTGATTTAAAGATAGACGAACTTGACTCCCTAGCAAAAATAATATCAATATCTGTTAAAAAAGTTGACACTCTCTATCTAGATGATACTTTTCTAGATTCTTTAAACTATGGAGAAGGCTGGATGTGGGATGAGGGCCCCTGGTGGTATGCAGCTCCCGTTAGTGCACTATCAGTGAATGATAATTGTGTAGATTTTTATATTGAACCCGGCAGTATTGGCAGATCTGCTAAAATAGATCACTTTCCAGAGACATCGTACATTACTTTTGAAAATAATTCTATAACAGTAGATGAGACTTTAGACTTTAAAAAAATTAAAATCGATCGAGATTGGGTTTCGAATAGAAATAACTTTAGTGTCACAGGTGAAATACTTAATACTACAAAAAAAGATACGCTTTTTAGGAATATTTATGATCCGACATTATTTACTGGAACAATTTTTAAAGAACTATTAAAAAAGCATGGAACAAAAGTTAAACTGTTATCGCTAAAACATCAGGATCTATCTGATTATAAAGAAATAGCTAACCATAAATCAGACTCCCTAATAGTCTCAGCAAAAAACTTGATGCGCTTAAGTGATAACCTAACCGCAGAACTTTTTGTGAAATCGATTGGTGCTCTGGACTCTCTGCCAGGAACATGGGAAACTGGTCTTGATAGTGTAAAATCCTTTTTAGCTGGACAAGTAAAAATGGACACATCACAAATTAGGCTGGCTGATGGTTCTGGCGTTTCTAGGTACACCTTGACTAGCTCCGACCAACTCATATCTCTTCTAACATGGATATATAATAGCAAACACAAAGATGATTTTATATCTACTCTTCCTGGTGGCGGATGGCCAAATAGTACTCTCGAAAAAAGATTAATCAATGAAGGTGGCAAGGTTAGGGCAAAGACTGGTGGGCTATCTGGAGTTCGCAATTTGGCTGGTTATATTGAATCCCAAAAATATGGCACTGTGGCGTTCTCAATATTGATGAATGGTTATATCGGCTCTTCATCAAAACATAGATATGTTCAAAACCAGATTATTAAAACAATCATCTATGATTAAACCAAAATCACTTATACAAAACTCAACAATTGGTATAGTTAGTCCATCTTCATGGATGAATGAATCATATTTGAAATTGGCCATAGCAGTATTTGAAGAAAAAGGTTATCATCTTGTTTTGGGCGAAAGTGTATTTTTGAAAGACAATACATTTGCAGGCACGCCAGAACAAAGAGCCAATGATATTAATGGCATGTTTGCCAATCCGGACATTGATGCCATTATTTGTGCTCGTGGTGGGTACGGCGCCAATCGTGTTTTACCTCTTTTGGATTATGATCTTATACAGGAAAACCCAAAAATATTCATGGGCTATAGCGATATAACTGCTTTTCTCATATCCATTACCCAAAAAACAGGGCTTATTACCTTTCATGGTCCCATGCTCACCTCCTTTAAAAAAAGAATGGTGAATTATAATTTTGATCTCATGGAAAACATCCTGGTTGGAAGTGAATCTGTTACCATCCAATCGCCATCAGAATTACCAGCATGCATTTTAAAATCCGGAAAAGCAAAGGGTACCCTTTGGGGTGGGAATTTGTGCCTATTGATCAATCGATTGGGTACACCGGATCAATTAAATACAGATGGTGCAATTCTATTTATTGAAGATATTGATGAATATTTATACGCGTTCGACCGTATGTTGGTACACATGAAAAAAGCGGGCATGTTTGAAAATATTAAAGGTCTCATTATAGGTGAATTGGTTGACATGAAAGATTATGATGATCCATTTGGGAAATCTACAAATGAAATAGTCATGGATGTATGTGGCGATCTGGATATTCCCATCATTTCGAATTTCCCCTGCGGACATGGAATATATCAAGCGACACTTCCCATTTCAATTCCGGTGCAATTAGATGCAAACTCTGATTCACCCTCTTTAACTTTTTTAGAATCTCCCGTTAAATAAGGAAAAATAAATGCTGAATTACATTTGGTTTGGGATGATGTTTATCGGCGTGGTGGTTGGTGCATTGACTGGTAACATTGATGCGGTAACAGAAGCAGCTATCGATATGGCAAAAGTTGCAGTTAATCTCGCTA